>Ga0081538_10004201_pt1 | contig 13357 bp, 12 predicted proteins | sample TabmetS5T2R1_FD_71022 | JGI IMG/M metagenome (GOLD analysis project Ga0081538, IMG submission 71022) | Tabebuia heterophylla rhizosphere microbial communities from the University of Puerto Rico - S5T2R1 | ecosystem: Host-associated > Plants > Roots > Rhizosphere ...
CCGCGATCGTCGACCTTTTCAATCTTCTGCCCTCGGGGTTCGAGGTCGGCGAGTCGGCACTCTCCGGGTTGACGACGGTCAATGACTCGACCATCGCGGTGGCGTTCGCGGCCGGCGTCGCCGGAATGCTCGCGCTGGAAACACGTGCGAGCTCCGCCGTGGGCGTTGCCATCTCGATCACCACCATCCCCGCCGCCGCGTATCTCGGCGTGGCAGCGGGTGTCGGAGAGGCGGGCAAGGCACTTGGTGCGCTCGCCGTGCTCAGCGCCAACGTGGCAATGCTGATTGTTGCCGGCACGCTCACCCTCTTCGTACAGCGCCGACTGGTTGAGAGTGAGCGGCAGGCCCGCGCCGCGGGGTGACGTGGCGGAGCTAGAGGAAGCACGAATCGTCGGCGAGTCGAGATGGCCGATGGCAGCGGCCGTCGTGACCGCCATCGTGTTGACGATTCTGCTGCCGGAGGATCAACGGGCACTCCCCCGGTGGGTGATCCCGGTCGTCGAGGGCGTCCTGCTGGTCGCACTGATCGCCGGTGACCCGGGCGCGATCGATCGGCGCTCGCGGGCGCTGCGTGCGATCTCGATCGGGCTGGTGTCCGTCTTGGTGCTGACCGCGCTCTGGGCGACGGTGCGGCTGATCGACGTCCTCATCAGCGGCGGTCCGCAGACGAATTCCGCCAGCGACCTGCTCCAGGCCGGCTCGATCGTCTGGACCGCAAACATCCTCGCCTTTGCCCTCCTCTACTGGGAACTGGACGGCGGCGGCGCGGCGGCTCGCGCGCACCATTCGCGGGCCGATGTCGACTTCGCCTTCCCACAGCAGATGAACCCCGAACTCGCTCGGGCGGACTGGATCCCGCGGTTCGTCGACTATCTCTACCTGGCCTTCACGAACGCGACCGCCTTCAGTCCAACCGACGCGATGCCGATCGCACCCTGGGCCAAGCTCGCGATGATCGTCCAGTCGGTCATCTCACTGGCGATTCTCGGCCTCGTGATCGCCCGAGCTGTGAACGTGTTCGCGTAGCTACACCACCGGCGTCGGCGGCTCGCGCCCTTCGATGACCGCGATCACGTTCTCGACGCACAGGCGCGCCATGGCGTCCCTCGTTGTGCCCGTCGCCGACCCCAGGTGAGGCAGGAGAACCGTGTTTCGCAGCTCGCGCAGCTCTCGGGGGACGTGCGGCTCGTCCTCGTAGACATCGAGTCCGGCCGCGCCCAGTCGGCCGGAGCGCAACGCCTCGATCAGCGCGACCGTGTCGACCACCGCGCCGCGACTGGTGTTCACCAGGATCGCCCCGGGCTTCATCTGGGCCAGGCGCGACGCGTCGATCAGGTGACGCGTCTCGGGGGGGAGCGGCACGTGAATCGTCACGAGGTCCGACTCGGCCAAGAGGTCGCCGAGCTCGCGGCGCTCGACGCCGGGTGGCGCGGGAACGTCCGAGCGCGTACTGAACAGGAGGCGTACCTCGAAGCACCGAAGCAGCTCCGCGACACGCCGCGCGATGCGTCCGAAGCCGATGAGCCCGACGGTCGCGCCCGCGAGCTCGCGCCCGAGTAGCTCCTCCTCCGACGGCCACTCGCCGCTGCGAGTCCGGGCGTCCGCCTCGGCCACTCGCCTCGCCGTCGCCAGCATCAGCGCGATCGCGAGCTCCGCGGTCGCGTTTGTAAGAACGTCCGGCGTGTTGGTGGCTCGGATGCCCCGCTCGCGGACCGCGTCGATGTCGATGTTGTCGTGGCCGACGGCGAAGTTGGCCACTACCTTCAAGGAGCTGCCGGCGGCGTCGAGAAGCTCCGCTTGGATTGGGATGCTCGGGTCGGCCACGATCGCCGCGGCGTCTGCCACGTGTTCGCGCAGCCAGCGGCGATCGGGCCGGCCGCCGCCGGCGTCGACGACGAACCGCCGCCGCAACAGGTCAACGCCCGTCGCCGGCAGCGAGCCAACCACGACCACTCTCGGTCTGGCCGTCATCGCGTGGCCGGCAAGCGTACGCAAGATCATCCGCTGTGGGTGATGTGCCCGCCGGCGTGCAGCCGTATGGTCGGCGCCCTGCTGATTTGCCCCGTCGGCACGAGGAGCACGCGCGCCCGCGAGGCCGCCCTTTCGTCACCAAGGAGGTCTGACCATGTCGCACGCCGAGCTGACGGAGCAACTCGACGAACTTGCGGAGCGGTACGGCAATCGATTTCTACGCCAGGCCGCGCCCGACAACCAGCTTTCGGAGCACGGTATGCGCGCCGTCGACGCCATGCGGCTGATCGGCGAGGAGCTCATTCTCGACGGGATTCCGATGCGCAACCTGGCGACCTTCGTGACCACCTGGATGGAGCCCGAGGCCCAGCGCATAATCGCTGAGAACCTCCACCGAAACTTCATCGACCACGCGGAATACCCCCAGACCGCCGAGATAGAGCAGCGCTGCATCCGCATTCTCGCGGACCTGTTCAACGCGCCCGGCGAGACGACCGGTGCGCGCACGCAGGGATCGTCGGAGGCGATCATGCTGGGGGCGATGTCACTGAAGTGGAAGTGGCGCGACCGGCGCGAGAAGGCTGGCGAGAACATCGATGGACCGAACCTCGTCTTCGGCGGCGACGTACACGTTGTGTGGGAGAAGTTCTGCCGTTACTTCGACGTCGAGCCGCGCGTCATTCCCCTGCAGAGAGACAAGTACACGATCGGCCCCGAGGACGTGGAGCCCCATGTCGACGAGAACACGATCGGCGTTGCTGCCGTGTTGGGGACGACGTTCACCGGGCACGCCGACGACATCGTGGGGATCAATGACCTGCTGCTTCGCCTGAAGAACGAAAAGGGACTCGATGTCCCTCTGCATGTCGACGGGGCCAGTGGCGGCTTCGTCTGGCCGTTCCTATACCCGGATTCAGAGTGGGATTTCCGCCTCGAGCAGGTCCGCTCGATCAACGCGTCCGGCCACAAGTTTGGGCTGGTCTATCCCGGGATCGGTTGGCTCATCTTCAGGAGCAAGAGCGACCTCCCCGAGGATCTCGTCTTCTACGAGAACTACCTCGGCAAGACTGATGCGACCTTCACACTGAACTTCTCGACGGGCTCGGCCATGGTGCTGGCCCAGTACTACAACTTCGTCCGCTTCGGCCGCGCGGGCTACCGCTACATCATGGCGACCATGCAGGCCAACTCCCGCCTGCTGGCGGAGTGCCTGGCCGACCTAGGCTTGTTCCGGCTGATCGGCGAGGAGGGCGAGGAACAGCTTCCGCTGATCGCCTTTCAGCTCGCCGAGCAGCAGAACTTCGACGAGTTCGACATCGCCTCCCAACTCGCCGCGGAACGGCTGGATGGTTCCGGCATACACGCTCCCGCCGAAAGCCGACCATGTGAAAATCATGCGGGCGTTGGTCAAGCTGACTCTGGGCCACTCGCTGGTCACCACACTCACCGACGACATCGCCGAGGCCTGCGAGACGCTGAAGAAGAAGGGTGGGCTGCACGAGATCGACCGCAGGCGAGTCAAGACAGGAACGGGGTATTGAGATGACGGGCCGAGCTGGGCGCACTGGTTCGATCGCCGTGGTCCTGCTGCTGCTGGTGGTGGCGGGGACCGCGGTCGGATGCGGAGAGTCGGACGAGGAGAAGGCGCAGAACGACGTTTGCGACGCGCGCGACGACATCCGGAAGCAGGTCAACGAGCTGTCCAACCTCACGCTTTCGACGGCGACGGTCGAGGGCGTGCAGAACAATCTCAACGCGATCCAGGACGACCTCAACAAGATCGCCGACGCCCAGGGCAACCTGAACGAGGAGAGGCGGCAGCAGGTCGAGTCGGCGAACGAGCAGTTCACATCGGAGCTCGAATCGATCGCGAGCGGGCTCACCAGCAACCTCTCACTTAGCGGAGCGGAAGAGAAGCTGCGAACGGCCGCTCAGCAGCTGGCCAGCTCCTACAAGCAAACCTTCGCGACGGTCGACTGCGGCTGACCGGCACGGTACGGTTCCTCCAAAGGAGGCCTGACGAGCACCGACACGCCGCTCCTCTCCGCACGGTCGGCCCGCCTGCGGGGCTTCCCCCTCGCCACGCCGGCTGGGCGTTATGTGCTCGGGGTTGCCCTCATCGCGGCCGCCTATTACGCCTTCGCCCAGGGCGGCGAGGCGCTCTTGCTCACGGGTCCGGCGGGCGCGTTCTGGCCGGCCACCGGCTTGGGGATCGCGGTGCTGTACCTCGGAGGGCTCCGGTGGTGGCCGGGTGTCCTGCTCGGAGATCTGCTCTCGAGAGAATTCGCGCTCCTCCCCCTCGGAACCGCGCTCGCCCAGACCGGGGGCAACGTGGCGAGAGCGCTTGTAGCGGTGGTCATCCTTCGACGCCTGGTTGGGCCGTCTGCCGCGATGGACCGGCTAGCGCAAGTCGGCGCCGTGCTAGTCGCCGTGGCGACCGGGGAGGCAATCAGCGCCACCGTCGCGATGCTCGCCCTCCAGGCCGGGGATGTCATAGAGACGTCAGAGATGGTCGTGTTCTGGCGAAGCTGGTGGCTGGGCGGCGTCGCGGGCGGGCTCGTCGTCGTGCCTCTCGCTCTTGCCTGGGCGCAGCCGCTTGCTCCGGCATGGCGCGGCCGCGGTGCCTGGGAGGGCGCACTGATGCTGGCCGCCGTCGTCGCGCTGAGCGTGATCGCGCTCTCCGCTGACGAGCCCCTGACCTACCTGGTGTTCCCGGCGCTCATCTGGGCCGCCCTTCGTTTCGGCCCGCAGGGAGCGACACTCGCGGTCGCGGTAGCTGTGGTGAGCGCCGTCTGGGCCACCTCGAACGAGCTGGGGCCGTTCGTCGAGCACTCGGCCACCCACAGCGCGCTCAACCTCCAGCTCTACGCCACGCTCGCGGCGCTGACGACGCTCTGCCTGGCGGCGATCGTCAGCGAGCGTCGCCGTGCCGCGCTGGAGCTCGTCCAGTCGCGTGCGAGGATCGCCGCGGCGGGCGCGGAGGAGCGCCGCCGGCTGGAGCACGAGCTCCACGACAGCGCGCAGAACCGCCTCGTCGGACTGCAAATCCGACTGAGCCTGGCCCGGGAACGGACGGCGCAGACCGCGCCCGAGGTAGCCGCCACGCTGGCGGAGCTCGTCAAGGACACCGAGGCCGTCGGCGAGGAGCTTCGGCGCATCGCGCACGGCATCTCACCGCAGCTGCTTGCCACCCGCGGGGTTGCGGACGCTCTACGAAGCGAATGCCTGCACAGCGGGATCGCGGTGCAGATCTCGGCCGAGAACATCGGGCTGAGCACGTCGGACGTCGAGACTGCCGTCTACCTGTGCTGCCTCGAGGCGATCCAAAACGCGGCGAAGCACGCCGGCGCTGACGCCTCCGTAGCGGTCCAGCTGCGAGGCCGAGGAGACGAGTTGGAGTTCAGTGTGCACGACACGGGCCGCGGCTTCGACCCGCGGGTCACGGCTCGCGGCGCGGGCCTGACGGGCCTGGGGGACCGCATCGACAGTGTGGGAGGGCGGGTCAATATAGCCGCGTCGCCGGGCGACGGCACAACCGTATCCGGAGTCGTCCCCTGGCCCCGACGCGCGGACTAGCCAGCGCGAGATTCCTCCCCGAAGAAAAGGGGTATACGACGAACGGTGGAGTTGCGGGAGCTCCGAACGTCGTGAACACGAAACTACCTCCGCCGGACCCAAACGAGTCGCTGGGGATGCAGCCAGAGGGCGAGACCCGCCTCTCGGCTCCGACCGTGGTATTCGCCCTGGGTGCGCCGAGCCCTCAGGCGGACCGCGCCTCCGATGCGGTGCTCGACCTGCGACCGGGGCTGCTGATCGTCGTCGACTCGGACTGAGCGAGGGCGGCCGGCTCCTCTCGGCCCAGGCCGAGATTCACCCGATCGTGATGACGACGTTAGGCGGCAGGCGAGGTTCCATTCATCCGATCACGACCTGGACGGGGCCGAGCGAATGACCAAGGTCACTCTCAAGAGGGCTGAGCGTTGAGCGATCCGGATCCGGCTCCGGCCGGCATAGACGAGGAACGGGTCGGAATCGAGCTGATCGTATCGGTGGCGGTGTGGTTCTTTGCGGTGCTCGGCGCGTTCTTCTTCGTGGGTGCCGTGGTCGGGATCGTCGTGATCCTGGTGGGTGTCGGCCTCTTCGCCTGGTGGCTCCTCACCGTTATCCGCCGGTCTGAGGGGACTTGACGACCACGACCGGGCGCGTCGAGCGAGCGAGGACTCGGCGCGAGGTGCCTCCGAGCAGTCGCGAGCGCAGCCCCGAGATTCCGTGCGAGCCGACGACGACCGCTGCCGCATCGCGTTCGGCCGCGACGTCGACGATCGCGTCGGCCACGTCGATCTCGTCCGGAATCGCGTGGGGTTCGGCAAGCAGCCCCAGCGATCCGGCGATCCGGGCGCCCTCCTGGGCCAGGACTTCCGCGTGGCGCTCCTGGGCCTGATCGATCTCGGACACGACCTTTGGGTCGGGCGGGAGCGGCGCTGCGCCGGTCAGGTCCATTCCCGCGCCCGCGGCCATCATCGCCCCCAACCCGGGCTCCCAGACGGTCACGACCACCGTGGGGCTGCCCGGGAACAGCTCGGCCGCGTGGCGCAGGGCCTCGTTCGCGACTTCGGAGCCGTCGTAGCCGACGACCAGCAGCGGCTTGGCGAGATTCTGCATCGCTCCCTACCTAGCACGATTCCGGACGCAAGTCACTCGCATCGGGTGATGCGCCCGTCCGGTGGCCGGAGTACGTTCGGGGCCGTGATCCGCGCGCGCCTCCGTCGTCGCCGCGCCGACGGCGAACAAGGTAAGCCCGAAGAGGAGGTCGTCGAGATCGATCCGCGCGAGCTGACCGGCTTGTTCGCCACGCCGCGCTGGCTCAGGGACATGGGTCTGACCGCGTGGCTCCTCGTGGGCGTGACGGTGCTCCTGGTCGGGGTGGTCTGGCTCATCTCGCTCACCCACACGATCGTCGTGCCGGTGATCGCGGCGGGTGTGATCGCCTCGGTCGCCTCCCCGCTGGTCGCGTGGCTTCAGCGTCACCGCGTGCCTCGACCGGCTGGCGCGATCCTGCTGCTGGTTGCGATCGTCCTGCTCGGCGCGCTGGTGGTGTTCATCGTGCTGGCGGGCATCACGAGTCAGGTCGACGACCTGAGATCTCACCTCGATGACGCCAAGAACACCCTCGAGGGCTGGCTCACGGATCTCGGGGTGGATCCGGGCAAGGCCAACGACGCGAAGAACGACGCGAGCTCGTCCGCCACCACCAGCGTCAGTACGTTGCTCCAAGGGGTCGCGGGCGGCATCAAGGAGCTCTCGTCGCTGGTGTTCTTCCTCGCCATGACTGCGCTGAGCCTGATCTTCCTGCTCGCGGACGGTCCCAAGATCCGGGCGTGGGGGGAACGCCACATGGGCGTTCCCGTCCCAATTGCCCGCACGATCAGCAACCGGACCCTTCAGTCGTTGAGGGGCTACTTCCTCGGCGTGACGCTGGTCGCCGCCTTCAACGCCGCAGTGGTCGGCTTGGGCGCCTTGCTGCTCGGAGTCCCTCTTGCCGGGACCATCGCGGTGGTCACCTTTCTCGCCGCTTACATCCCCTACATCGGCGCGTGGACGGCCGGAGCCTTCTCCGTGTTGATCGCGTTGGGGGGCGCCGGGACCGATGCGGCGGTGGGCATGATCGTGGTCCAGCTGCTCGCGAACAGTGTTCTTCAGCAGCTCGTGCAGCCGCTCGCGATGGGCGCGGCGCTCGGGATCCACCCACTGGCCGTCCTGATCGTCACGATTGCGGGCGGCGCGCTCTTCGGCGCGGTTGGGTTGATTCTCTCCGCTCCGCTGACGGCGGCCGCCACCAAGATCTCGGCCGATCTCGCCCGCGCGCGAGCGGGGGAACGGGATGCCGAGGGCGACGACGGCGGATCCGAGCCGCCGCCCGAGAGCGCCGATCCCGCGCCCCACCCGGCGTAGCGGCGTCGCGACGCCGTTCAGCGGCATACAGGCCTACGGCACCTCGGCCAGGACCTTGGTCTTCTCCTGCTGGAACTCGGCGGCGTCGAGCAGGCCCTCCTCCCGCAGCCGACCCAGTCGTTCGAGCCGGTCGAGGCGCGCGTCGGCGACCGCGGGCGGCCCAGCGGCGGGAGCGGGAGCGCGGGGCCGCCGCCTACCGATGCCGCCCGCCCATTCGCGCAGCCGCGGGAAGGAATCCTCCCTGCGCGCGTCGGGGAACTCGCGCGCAGTCTGACGGCGCAGCATCTCGAGGCCCAGGGCCAACAGGCCGATCAGGATCAGCGCCCCGATCACCTGGCGGAACGCCGGGGTCGGCCCCCAGGCCACCAGCGCCAGGACGACCACGCCGAACGCGCTCCACGCGATGCGGGGCTCGCGGAGATACGGAGCGAGGTTACGCCGCGTCGCAACTGCCCAGCTGGTGGGGCCGGCGACCCACGCCGCGATCACGATGACGGCCCCGTAGATCAGCGTCGCAGTGGCCGCCTGGACCAGCAGGGAGGTGCCGATGCTCCACGCGGCCTCAGCCGCCGGGCGGACGGCTTCGGTGGTCGCCAGCGCGTCTACGACGGCGTTGCCGGCGAGCATACGCGCAACGAGAGCGACTGCGCCCGCGAACAGAAAGCCGATGCCGACCGCTCGGAGCGCCTCGCGTCGCCAGCCCCTGGCCAGGTAGACGGCGAGAGCGAAGAGCCCGATGCACAGCACGAGCAGCACGATCGGGAGCGCCTTGAGCACCTTCACGAGATCCTGCGCGAGCTCGAGCTGATCCGAGCGCAGGATCACGATGTCGGCGGCGCCCTCAGGGAGCCTCCCCTGGACACGCCCACCCACTCCCAGGTTGCTTTGCGTCTGGCCGAGCAGGGACTTGAGGTCGAGTGTCACCTCACCACCCGACGTCGAGACGACGTCGCCGCCTCCCTCGACGATGTCGAGAAAGCGCGCGTGCGCTCGCCGGTTCGCCTGCTCCCACGCCCGCTGGGGAAGCGGCCGTCCGAGCAGGTTGTCCAGGCGCTGCTCGGCGAACGTCCTCAGGCCGCTGGCGGCGGGGCCCGCGAGCGCGCTCGCTGCTGCCGGCCGGACCACCTGCGCGAAACCCTTCTCGAGCTCGGCCTGCACGTCCACGTTTGCGTACAGGTCGGCGACCAGGAAATCGGCGATCTGACTTCGGATCGCGTCGTTTTCGAGCAGCTCGCTGCTGGTGTCCGTCCAGTTGTCGGTGTTCAGAAGCTGCCGGTTCGCCCAGAGCGCAAAGATCGCCAACAGGCCGCACACGGTCGCGACGACGATCAGTACGAGCGCGATCCGGCGCCGAGCGCGGCTGGGCGGCGACGGGGGCGCTTCTTCGGCGCTCATCTCCATCGGCCTGCACCAGGATCGACGAGGCGCGCCTCACATGCGCGATCGACCGCACCCGCACGAGACGCGACACCAAGCTTGCGGTAGATGCCCCGGGCGTGAGTCTTCACGGTGTTGGGGGAGAGGTAGAGGCGAGCGGCGATCTCTCGGAACGAGAGATGACTCGGGAGGAATCGGAGCACGCGCAGCTCGGCGGTGGTCAACGACCAGTCCTCGCCCGCGCTGGAGCTCAGGGCGAGGTCGACCTCCGCGGACGCGTCGTCCAGCCAGTCGCGGAGCACGGAGGCGTCCGGCGTACGGCCGAGCGCCCTGCGGGCCTCGTCGAGGAGCTCTCCGGCGGCCGCGGGCCCATTCAGCCGGAGCGTCGCCCGGGCCAGCACGATCCGGCATTCGGCCTCGTACCAGGGACTCGGCTCCGTGATTCGCGTGAGAAGCCCGTGCGCCTCTCGAATCTCCGAGGTCGCCTCCGTCACCCGCCCCCGCCGTGCCCGGAGCTCCGCCGACACCGCGATCGGGAGCGCGAGGGTCGGGCACTGCTGCAATCCGCAGCGCCTGATCTGCGCCGTCGAGCGCTCCGCCAGCGTGGTTGCCCGTTCGTAGTCGTCCTCCTCGCCTGCGAGAAGTACCAGCTGGGCCAGACAGAGCGCCTGGACCATGGGGGCCGAGGCGGTGGCGCGGTGGGCGCCGTCCTGAAGCTGGTCCCGCGCCTTTTCACGTTCGCCCGCGAGGTGCGACGCCACCCCCTGCAGGAAACGGCAGAGCGGACGCCATCCCCTGCTCTCGTCGAGCAGCTCGTATGCGCGTGAGGCGCTCGTGCCCATCCGGTCCATGCCGTGTCGTCCGATCCCCGCCTCCAGGAGCGCCAGGCCTCCCCGCACGACGTCCGACTCGTCGGCGGTACCGGCCGCCAGCCTCGTCCAGCGCTCCGCTTCGCAGAGATCGCCGGCGGCGAGAGAGGTGGCGGCGGAGGTCAGGGCAAGGAGGGGAGTGGCCGCCGATTCCTCGTCGCTGAAGCGGTCCAGCCAGGCCCGGATCACGGAGCCCTGCCCGGGGGCGGCGAGCCGGATTGCGCTGTCCCAGAGAAGGCGACCCGCGCGCTTCGCGTCGCGACCGGCGATGGCATGACCGATCGCCCGGTCCGTTTCCCCATGCTCGGCGCACCACGCGCTGGCGCGCCGCTGCAGCTCGACTTCTCGTCCGGGCTCGAGTCGGCGCAGCTCGGCTTGCAGCATTTCGGCGAACAGTTCGTGGTACCGATAGGAGGTCTCGCGCCTGTCGAGCGGCGCCAGCAGGACGTTCGCGCGCGCCAGACGTTGCAGCAGGTCCGCGGAGTCGCGACGGCCGAGGATCGCGTCGCACAGCGGCGCCGACAGCCGGTCGAGGATGGACGTCCCGGTCACGAACTCGAGCTGCGCGCGCGGCAGCCCCGAAAGCAGCTCTTCCCGCATGTACTCGACCACGAAGGGATCGTCGCCGGCGAACTGCCCGACGTCGGGACCATCGCCGCCCTGCTCGCGCAGGGACAGCGCCGCGAGATAGAGGCCGGCAGGCCAGCCTTCTGTCCGTCGCGCGAGCGTGAGCGCCTGCTCCGGTGGGAGCTCGAGCCCGGCCTGGTGCAGGAGCATCGAGGCCTCCGACCTCGTCATTGCCAGATCCTCCGCGTGGAGCTCCACCGAGATGCCGTGCGCCCTTAGGCGGCCGACCGGAAGCACGGCGTCGCTGCGGGACGCCAGGGCCAGCTGCAGACCGGCGCCGAACGCCTGCCAGATCGTCATCACGACCCGCCGGGATTCACGTGTCCGTAGGACGTGCAGGTCGTCGACCGCGAGCACCACCGGTTGCTCCCAACGGCCGAGGCTCCTGGCGAGCCGCCCGAGCGCCACCGCCGCGCCATCCGGGCGGGGGGAGGCCAACGCCTCGAATACCTCCCATCCGACGGGCTCGACGGCATCCAGGGCAAGCGCGACGGCGGCGAGAAGATTCCTCGGATCGTTGTCCTCGGCGTCGAGCGTGACCCACGCAAACGGCCGCTCGTCGCGCTCCGACCACTGCGAGAGCAGTGTCGTCTTCCCGTAGCCGGCCGGAGCGACGATCAGGGCGACCGGCAGGTCCCGGGCATCGAGCAGGCGCTGGACGAGGCGTTCGCGGGGCACCAGCTCCCGGCGCGACGTCGGCGGCCGAAGCTTCAGCTGCACCAGATCCGCCTCGACGCCCATGGCCGGGCGCGCAGCCCGCGCGGGCGCCGTGGCGCCGGTGCGCGAGTCCGTGAGGCTGACGGGTGCCGTCAGAGCCTGGGCCACGCTCGCCAGCGTCGCACCACGGGCGCCGGGGCACAAGCGCGCCTGCCTGTGTATCCCGGTGCGGCCCACTCCCCTGCGGGAGGGCGCTGCCTCCCCCGATGCGCCGCGCCGTCACTTCACCCCGATCGGATGACGCCGGGCGCTCGGGCCGCCCGTACCGTCCTCAATGATGGGCGCGCCTGCCCAAACCGGGGTCGGAGTGCTCGCGGTCGACGACCAGTCGATCTTCCTCGACGTCGCCCGCGACGTCGTGTTGGCCACGCCCGGCTTCTGGTGGGTGGGCGGCGCGAGCTCAGGCGAGGAGGCACTCACCGCCGTGACGGAGCTCGAGCCGGAGCTGGTGCTCATGGACGTGCGGATGCCGGGGATGGACGGAATCGAGGCAGCCCGTCGGATCCGGGACGAGCATCCCGAGACAGTGGTGGTCCTGATCTCCATCGAGGAGAGTCCCGCCATCGCGCCGGCGATCGAGGCCTCGGGCGCCGCCGCGCTGGTCCCGAAGCGCGAGTTCAGCCCGGCGATGCTGCGGCGGCTGTGGCTCGCCTGTAGGAAGCCCCACGCCTAGGTGGTGTGACGCGTTCGACCTCTCACGCGCTTGTGCCGACACGAGGCCGAGCGCGTCCGGCCGGCGCCGGTGCGCTCCGCTCGGGCGTCGGCGGCGGGGCCGGAGGGGTCCGTTGGGCTGGGTACGGGGTGGGGTTGGTCGCAGATCCGGTGCGTTCGACGTTTTGCGGCTATAGAACCCGCTCTTGCCCCCTCACCCAGCCCGGGCGCGGCCGGGGGAGCCGCGAGCCGCCGAGCTCGGCGCGGGCGGCAACCCACATCAACCCTAGGAGGCGCCGACGGGGATCGTCCCGACGACCAACGTGCCGGTTCCCGGTGCGGAGCGAATGTCGAGCTCGCCGCCGACCGCAGCTAGGCGATCACGCATGTTCATGAGCCCGTCGCCGGCGACGCCCTCGTCTACTACGAACCCCGGCCCGTCGTCACGCACCTCGAAGCGGAGATCGCCGTTGCGGGAGAGCGAGATGGAGGCGGAGGTCGCATCGGGCGCGTGCTTCGCGACGTTCTGCAGCGCCTCGATGCAGCAGAAGTAGGCGGCTGTCTCGACCTCCTGGGGGTAGCGGTCGGAGCCGTCGACCTCGACGACCGTGGGTATCGGCGACTGCAGCGCAGCCGTGCGGATGGCGTCGGCGAGGCCTCTCGCCACGAGAAGCGAGGGATACACCCCCGCCGCCAGCGACCTGAGCTCATCGAGCGCGGCGTCGATCTCACTGCCCAGCGTCCGAAGCACGCTCCCCGCCCGACCGGGATCCTGTTCCATCAGCTCCTCCGCAAGCTCGAGCCGAATGCGGAGCGCCACGAGGCGCTGCTGGCCGCCGTCGTGCAGATCGCGCTCGATCCGCCGCCGCTCCTCGTCCGCGGCGGCGAGTATGCGGGCTCGCGACGCTCGCAGCTCGCTCAACGAACGCTCCACACGCTCCGCGAGGCGGCGGTTGTCGTCCCAGACGAACGCGTACGCCCCGACCGCCTCGACGAAGGAGCGCTGGTCGCTCAGGGCGGCGTCGTGGATGAGCGCCGCGACGGGCTCGTCCTCGTCGAAGATCTGCGTGGCGCGACGATCGTGGGTCGGTGGGGGCAGGGAGACGCGACGCCCCTCGGCATCGACCCAGCCGCCTCCGCCACCCGCCCGCCAGAACACGAGCTCGACCGTCGGGTCCGTCAAGGTCGCCGCG
>Ga0081538_10004202_pt1 | contig 13356 bp, 10 predicted proteins | sample TabmetS5T2R1_FD_71022 | JGI IMG/M metagenome (GOLD analysis project Ga0081538, IMG submission 71022) | Tabebuia heterophylla rhizosphere microbial communities from the University of Puerto Rico - S5T2R1 | ecosystem: Host-associated > Plants > Roots > Rhizosphere ...
CGCGCGGTCTCGCCGGTCCGGCGGACAGGAAACGCGATCGTCCCGCGCAGGTCGCCGAACAGGCGCGTCTTCACGACGACGGGGACCGGCACGCGGCCGCCGCTAGGCTCGCCGGCGCGCCCGACGCGCACCCTCGACTGCGTGACCGCGCGCGCCGCCTGGCGGTAGCTCTCCTTGAAGCCGCGCAGCGGGTTCTCGGCGCGCGTCCGCTCCGTCGTCAGCCGCCATGCGGCCTCGAGCTCGCCGCGCGCCCACAGGGTCGCGAAGCGCTGGGCCACGGCGCGCGAACGGTCCTCCGCGCCGTCGCGCGAGCGCACGAGCGCGTACGCCGCGCCGGCGAGCCCGAGCAGCAGCACGCCGAGCAGGATCGGCCCAAGCGGCGCCCGCCGCCGGCGCCGACGATGGACGGGCTGCAGCCAGCGCACGGCGCCCGGGCCGGACGCGCGGGAAGGAGCGAACATGGACCGGCGACGTCTGCGGCGGCGGCGCACGACCCACACGGTAGGCCCTGCCATCCTGGAACCGGATGCGGCAGCGAGAACTCGGGCGCTCCGGGCTGACCGTCTCGGTCGTCGGCCTCGGCTGCAACAACTTCGGCCGGCGCCTGGATCGTGCCGGCACGCGCGCCGTGATCGACGCGGCGCTCGACGCCGGCATCACGTTCCTCGACACAGCGGACGTCTACGGCGGCAACGGCGCCAGCGAGCGGCTGATCGGGGAGGCGCTCGAGGGCCGGCGCGATCGCGTCGTGCTCGCGACGAAGTTCGGCATGCCGGTGGACGGCGACGGCGGCGATCCGCGCGGCACTCCCGCCTACGTCCGGCGCGCGATCGAGGCGTCGCTGCAGCGCCTGCGCACGGATTGCGTCGACGTCCTCTACTACCACGAGCCTGACGGCGTCACGCCGCTGGCCGAGACGCTCGGCGCGCTGGGTGAGCTGGCCAGCGCGGGCAAGATCCGCGCCTTCGGCGTCTCGAACCTCGACGCCGCCCAACTGCGAGAGGCGGCCGCCGGAGGCGACGAGCGGCTCGCCGCGCTGCAGAATGAGTACAACCTGCTCGAGCGCGGCGCCGAGCGCGAGCTGCTGCCGCTGTGCCGCGAGCACGGGATCGGCTTCGTGCCGTACTTCCCGCTCGCGAACGGGCTGCTGACCGGCAAGTTCCGGCGCGGTGAGGAGCCGCCGCCGGGCACGCGCCTGTCCGGTCGGCCGGAACGGTTCACCGACGCGGTGTTCGACCGCCTCGAGGCGCTCGAGGCGTTCGCCGCCGAGCGCGGGCGTACCCTGCTCGAGCTTGCGGTCGCCGGGCTTGCCTCGCAGCCCGGGGTCGCGTCGGTGATCGCGGGCGCGATGCGCCCGGACCAGGTCGCCGCCAACGCCGCGGCCGGCGCGTGGGAGCTCGGCCCGGACGTCCTCGAGGCGCTCGCCCGGCTGTAGGCCCACGGCCCATGGATGCGGGTGCGCGGGGCGTCAATCGCGCGCGCGTCGCGCCGAACCGGCGATGACTTTTCCGGCCCGCAGGAACTTCCGCACACGCCGGACGTTCCTTCGGCATGTCACGGATGACGTTGCTCGCCCTCGCGCTGCTGGCGCTTCTCGTCGCGCCCGGCCCGGCGCGAGCCGACCGGCAGCCGGTGATCGGCATCGGCGAGCAGAAGGCGGGCATGTTCGACGACCCGCGCTGGCAGCGCCTCGGCCTGCGCGACGTGCGTTACATCGCTCCCTGGGACGCGCTGAACGATCGCCACCAGCGCGCGCTGCTCGACCACTGGATGGCCGGCGCCCGCGCGGCGGGCGCGCGCGTGGTGCTCGGCTTCGCCCACTCGCTGCGGTCGCGCCGGCTAGCGCACACGCTGCCGCGGCCGCGAGCGTTCGAGCGCGAGTTCGTCCGTTTCCGCGCCCGCTATCCCGACGTGCGCGACTGGATCGTCTGGAACGAGGCCAACCATCCGTTCTCGCTGACCGCGAACCGGCCGCGCCGGGCGGCGCGCTACTTCGACGCGGTCGCGCGCAACTGCGCCCGCTGCCGCGTCGTCGCCGCCGACGTGCTCGACGTGAGCGGGATGTCCTCGTGGCTGCGCAGGTTCAGGCGCCACGCGCACAGGCGCCCGCGCATCTGGGGACTGCACAACTACGTCGACACGAACCGTTTCGGCTCCTCCGGCACGCGCGCGCTGCTCGCGGCCACCGGCAGCGGCCAGGTCTGGTTCACCGAGACCGGCGGCGTCGTGCTGCGGCGCGAGTACAAGCGCGGCCGCATCACGCGCGAGTTCCGCCACTCCCACCGGCGCGCCGCCCGGGCGACGCTGCATGCGATCCGGCTCGCCCGGCTGAGCCCGCGGATCCGGCGCGTCTACCTCTACCACTGGCGCGCGCCGCGCCCGGTCACGAACTGGGACTCCGCGCTGATCGGCCCGCGCGGCAAGCCGCGCCGCTCCTACCACGCCCTGGTGCGCAAGCTGCGCCGGATGCGCTAAGGCGTTCGGCCGCCAGGGAAGCGCTCTCCCGGCCCGGTGATCTCGTAGTAGTCCGCGTGCTCGCGCGTGTGGATGTGCGCGACCGTCCGCAGGCCGGTCGGCCGGTCGAGCGTGCCGGCGGCGATCGAGATCGTGTCGCGGCCGTCCGCGCTCCAGAACAGGCTCGCGCCGCACTCGGCGCAGAACCCGCGCGCGCGGCCGTCGGCCACGTACCAGCGCAGCGTGCCGTCGCGCTCGAGCGCCAGGTCGGCGCGCGCACACGCCGAGTACGCGGCGGCGTGGCCGTGCGTGCGCAGGCAGCGCGAGCAATGGCAGACGACTACGTCGCGCAGCGGCCCGGCGACCGTGTAGCGGACGCCGCCGCAGAGACAGCCGCCGCCGTGCCGGTTGCTGGTCATGCCGCGAGCCTAGTGGTCGTGGCCGGAAGTTCGGCGCATAACCCAGCGCCGCCGGAATGCGTCGAACTTCCGGCCACGGCCACCTAGTCTGCGCGCGATGCGTGAGCAGCGCTGCGACGTGCTCGTGGCCGGCGGAGGGCTCGGGGGCGTCGCCGCGGCGCTGGCGGCGAGCGCGCGCGGGCTCGCGGTCGTCATGTCCGAGCCGAGCGACTGGATCGGCGGCCAGCTCACGAGCCAGGCCGTGCCGCCCGACGAGCACCGCTGGATCGAGAGCCACGGCTGCACGGCGACGTACCGGGCGCTGCGCGACGGCATCCGCGAGCACTACCGCAGGCACTTCCCGCTGACCGACGCCGCCCGCGCGTCCGACGAGCTCAACCCCGGCGCCTGCACCGTCTCCCGGCTGGGGCACGAGCCGCGCGTCGCGCTCGCCGTCCTCGAGGAGCTGCTCGCACCCGCGCGTGCGAGCGGCCGCCTCCGCGTGCTCCTCCAGCACGCGCCGGTCGCCGCCACGTGCGACGGCGACCGGGTCGCGGCGGTGACCCTGCGGGGCCCCGACGGCGAGCTCATCGTCTGGGCCGACTGGTTCCTCGACGCGTCGGAGACGGGCGCGCTGCTGCCGCTCGCCGGCGCGGAGCATGTCACCGGGTTCGAATCCGTGCGCGACACCGGCGAGCCGCACGCGCCGGCCGAGCGCCAGCCGGACAACCTCCAACCGGTCACCGTCTGCTTCGCGCTCGACCACCTCGACGGCGAGGACCACACGATCGACCGGCCGGCAGGCTACGAGCGCTTCGCCGAACGCTTCACGTGGGTCGCGCCCGACCCGCAGACGCTGCGCCCGGTGCCGCGGCGCCTCGATCCGAACCCGCCCGAGGACCCGCTCGCGATCGGGCCCGACTTCGACGACTCCGACCTCGACAAGGACCTCTGGCGCTTTCGCCGGATCGCCGCTCGCGGCCTGTTCCTGCCCGGCGCGTACCGCAGCGACATCACGCTCGTGAACTGGCCTCAGGTCGACTACAACGACGAGCCGGTGCTCGACGGCGGCGACGAAGGGGCGCGCACGCTGAGCCGCTCGTTCCTGTACTGGATGCAGACGCACGGGTGGCCGGGACTGCGGCTGCGCGGCGACGTCGTCGGCGACACGCGGGACGGGCTCGCGAAGGCGCCGTACATCCGCGAGTCGCGGCGGTTGGTCGCCGAGCGCACCGTGCGGGAGCAGGACATCGCGCTCGACGTGCGCGGCGCGCACGGCGCCGTCCGCTTCGACGACTCGGTCGGCGTCGGCCACTACCGGATCGACCTGCACCCGTCGACCGGCGGCGACCCCTATCTCGACCTCGCGACCTGCCCGTTCCAGCTGCCGCTCGGCGCGCTCCTCCCGGTCCGGGTGGACAACCTGCTCGCCGCCGGCAAGGCGATCGGCACGACGCACATCACCAACGGCGCGTACCGGCTGCACCCGATCGAGTGGAACGCGGGCGAGGCCGCGGGGCACCTCGCGGCGTTCTGCTCACACCACCGCGTGCCGCCGCGGGCGGTCCGCGCCCGACCAGCGCTGCTGGAGACGTTCCAGCGCACGCTCGACGCCGCGGGCGTTCAGCGCGACTGGCCGCGTTGAGCAATGCTCCCGCGATGCGCGTCCTGCGCGAGCGCAACTTCCGCAACCTGTTCTGCGGCCAGGCCGCGAGCATGGTCGGCGACGAGATCATCGTCGTCGCGCTCGCGCTGTACGTGACCGAGATCGGCTCGCCGACCGACGTCGGCATCGTGCTCGCCGGCGCGACGCTTCCGCTCATCGCGTTCCTCGCGCTCGGCGGCGTGTGGGCCGACCGGCTGCCGCGCCACCGCGTGATGATCACGACCGATCTGATCCGCTTCGCGCTCCACGCGTTGCTCGCGGCGCTGATCTTCACCGGCGCCGTCGAGATCTGGCACATCGTCGTGATCGAGGCGCTGGTCGGCACCGCCGAGGCGTTCTTCCGCCCCGCCTACACCGGGCTCGTGCCGCAGACCGTCCCGGAGGAGATGATCCAGGAGGCGCGTGCCGCCGGCAGCACCATCGAGACGATCGCCTTCTTCTTGGGGCCGGCGCTCGCGACCGCGCTCGTGCTCGGGCTCGGCGCCGGCTGGGCGTTCACCGTCGACGCGCTCACGTTCCTCGTCTCGGCGGCGTTCCTCTCGCGCGTGCGCCCGCGCGAGCGCGGCGTACAAGCCGAGCGCCGGCGAGTCCTCGAGGACCTGCGCGAGGGCTGGAGCGAAGTTCGCTCGCGCGCGTGGATCTGGGTCACGATCGCGGTCTTCTCGGCCGCGCTCCTGCTGTCGCTGGGCCCGTGGACGACGCTCGGCCCCACGGTCGCCGAGCAGGAGTACGGCGGCATGGGCGCGTACGGCCTGCTCGCCTCCGCGATGGGCGCCGGGACGATGCTCGGCGCGCTGGCCGGCTTCCGCTGGCGCCCGCTGCATCCGATGCGCGCCGCGTTCCTGGGCGTGGTGCCGTGGCCGGCGGTCATCGCCATCTTCGGCCTCGGCGCGCCGCTCGTCCTGCTCGTGCCGCTGTTCGCGGCAGCCGGCGTCGGGATCGCGCTGTTCGGGATCTGGTGGGAGACGGCGCTGGCCCAGCGCGTGCCGCCGCGGGCGCTCTCGCGCGTCTCCGCCTACGACTGGATGGGCTCGCTGGCGCTGCTCCCGCTCGGATATCTGCTGGCGGGCCCGCTCGGCGAGGCGCTCGGCGAGAGCCTGGTGCTCGTCGCGGGCAGCGCTTGCGCGACGCTCGCGATCGCCGCCGGCATGGTCGTGCGCGAGACATGGACGATGCGCCGGCTCGACGCCGCGATCCGCTGATGCCGCACCGCACGAAGGAGTACGCTGCCGCCCGATGAGGCGCGCGCCCGCCACCCCGGTCCTGTCTCGCAGCCCGTTCCCGCCGATCGCCGACTACGGCTTCCTGTCGGACTGCGAGACGACGGCGCTCGTCGCGCCCGACGGGAACATCGAGTGGCTGTGCGTGCCGCGGATGGACTCGCCCAGCGTGTTCGGCGCGATCCTGGACCGCGACGCCGGCCACTTCCGCATGTCGCCGAGCGGCGTGACGGTGCCGGCGGGAAGGCGCTACCTCCCCGGCACGATGGTGCTGGAGACGAGCTGGGGCACGCGCGGCGGCTGGATCATCGTGCGCGACGCGCTGCTGATCGGGCCATGGCACCACGAGCACGACCGCTCGCGCACGCACAAGCGGACGCCGACCGACTACGACGCCGACCACGTGCTGCTGCGCACCGTCCGCTGCGTCAACGGCGAGGTGCAGCTCGCGCTCTCGTGCGAGCCGGCGTTCGAGTACGGCGCCGAGCGCGCGCGCTGGGAGTACGCGTCGGACGGCTACCACGAGACGGTGGCGACCGCCGACTGCACGGACGTGCAGCTGCGGCTGGTGACCGATCTCAACCTCGGCATCGAGGGACCGCGGGTCACCGCTCGGCACATGATGAAGGAGGGCGAGTCGGTGTTCTGCGCGCTCGCGTGGTCCGAGCACCCGGCGCCGACGACGTACGAGGAGGCGTACAAGCGGCTCGTCTGGACCGCCCACCACTGGCAGCACTGGCTCGACCGCGGCGACTTCCCCGACCACCCGTGGCGCGCCGACCTGCAGCGCAGCGCGCTCACGCTCAAGGGTCTGACGTACGCCCCGACCGGCGCGATCGCCGCGGCCGCGACGACGTCGCTGCCCGAGACGCCCGGGGGCGAGCGCAACTGGGACTACCGCTACTCGTGGATCCGCGACTCGACGTTCGCGCTCTGGGGCGCTCACACGCTCGGCTTCGACTGGGAGGCGAACGACTTCTTCTACTTCGTCGCCGACGTGGCCGAGGCCGAGGAGGGGACGCTGCAGATCATGTACGGCATCGACGGCCGGGCGGACCTGCCGGAGCGCACGCTCGACCACCTCTCCGGCTACGAGAACGCGCGGCCGGTGCGCGTCGGCAACGGCGCGCACGACCAAGCGCAGCACGACGTCTGGGGCGCGGTGCTCGACTCGGTCTACCTGCACACGAAGTCGCGCGACCACCTGCCCGAGCGCATCTGGCCGATCCTCGTCCATCAGGTCGAGACCGCAATGGAGCACTGGCGCAAGCCCGACCACGGGATCTGGGAGGTGCGCGGCGAGCCGCGCCACTTCACGTCGTCGAAGCTGATGTGCTGGGTCGCGATGGACCGCGGCGCGCGGCTGGCCGAGATGCGCGAGGACTGGGAGAAGGTCACCCGCTGGCGCGCGGTCGCGGACGAGATCCACGCCGACATCTGCGAGCACGGGGTCGACTCGCGCGGCGTGTTCACGCAGCACTACGACACCGACGCGCTCGACGCGTCCGTGCTGCTGATGCCGCTGGTGCGCTTCCTGCCCGCGAACGACGAGCGCATCCGCGCGACCGTGCTGGCGATCGCCGACGAGCTGACCGTCGACGGCCTCGTGCTGCGCTACCGGGTCGACGAGACCGACGACGGGATGGCGGGCGAGGAGGGCACGTTCACGATCTGCTCGTTCTGGCTCGTCTCCGCGCTCACGGAGATCGGCGAGATCGAGCGCGCGCGCGCGCTGTGCGAGAAGCTGCTGGCCTACGCGAGCGACCTCGGCCTCTACGCGGAGGAGATCGACACCCGGTCGGGCCGCCACCTCGGCAACTTCCCGCAGGCGTTCACGCACCTGGCGCTGATCAACGCGGTGATGCACGTGATCCGGGCCGAGCAGGCGCTCGAGGCGCATCTCTCGGAGTTCGCGCGCGATCCGGCGCAGGCGGCCCAGCAGGAGGAGCCGCTCACGCCGCCGGCGCTGCCGGCGCAGCGGGAGCCGCCGGCGGCCGCGCCGGTCGACTGACCGTTCAGCACCGCCCAAGCGTGGGAACGGCGCCTCATGCCGGGCAGCCGCCGGATCGCCCGCGTCCCGGCGGCCGCGCCGGTCGCGGTCGCGGCACCGGCGTGCGGCCACGCCTGCGCCGCGAGCGCTTCGAGGGCAAGAAGTACGTCTTCGGCGAAGAGGACTAGTAGCATCGCGCGCGACCGGCGTTCCCTGGCAGGAGGCGTCCAGATGCTCAGCTTGCGTGCCCGTGCCCAGCTCGGAGCGAGGAGGCCGGCTGCGGCACTCGCTGCCGCCGCGGTCGCGGCGCTGGTCGCCGCGGCGCCCGCGGACGCCCGCCAGAAGCCGCGCTTCGACCCGCCGCCGTTCTCGGGCGTGTTCGAGTTCGGCGACGTGACGCCGGCCACGCAGCTGACCGAGTGCCCGCAGGCCGGGCTACGAGGCGATGACCCGCTCGACCAGCGCGAGCGCGACGCCGTCGAGCGCATCAGCGACCGCTCGAACGACACTCGATTCAACCAGGACTACGCCTGCTTCCCGCAGAACGAGACGACCGTCGCGATCAACCCGCTGAGCACGCGCAACCTCGTCGGCGGGTCGAACGACTACCGGCTCGGCTTCTCGTACTCGGGGTTCTACGCCTCGACCGATCGCGGCCGCAGCTTCTACGACGGCCTGCTCCCCGTGCCTTCGCTGCCGGACGCCGACAGCTTCGACAGCGCGGGCGACCCGGTGGTCGCCTACGACCGCGAGGGCGTCGTGTACTTCTCGGAGATCGCGTTCAACCGCACCGACGACAGCGGCGGGATCTTCGTCATGCGCTCGACCAACGGCGGCTTCACGTGGAGCCGCGCGTGCGTGCCCGTGGACGCCACCCCGGACGATCCGACCGACGACGCATCGCGCTGCAACCCGGGCGCCGGCGACCCGCGGCAGCCGGGCGACGGCGTGGTCACGTTCAACCTCGACGACAACGACGAGGCCGACGCCTCGATCCAGTTCGACGACAAGGAGTGGATGGCCGCCGGTCCGCGTCCCGACGGCGTCGGGCCGCAGTGCTTCACGCCGATCCAGCGCAACCCCGTCGACTGCAACCCCGCCGTCGTCGGCTCCGACCGCGTGTACGTCACGTGGACGCGGTTCGCCGCCGTCGAGCCGTTCGAGTCGGAGATCTTCTTCTCGTACTCGGACGATCAGGGGCGTTCGTGGTCGCCGGCGAAGCCGATCAGCGGCAGCGCGCCGTTCTGCGCGTTCGGAATCGGCTCGAAGTGCGACTTCAACCAGTTCTCGGTCCCGACCGTCCACCCGCGCACCGGCGAGCTGGGCGTCGCGTTCGAGAACTTCAACACGCCGGACGAGAACCAGTACCTGTTCGTGCGCTCGCTCGACGGCGGCAACACGTTCACGGCGCCGACGTTCATCACGCCGGTCTTCGACGTCAACTACCCGACGGCGGGCGAGGAGCGGCCGGACTGCACGGATCGCGGGCAGTCGGGCGGCCTCGACGTGCTGACCAACACCTGCTTCCGCGTCAACGCGGCCGGCAACGTCGTGATCGACAAGCGCGGTGGCGCGTACGCCGACGACTACTACCTCGTCATGTCCGACAACCGCGCCGGCACCAACGGCAGCTCGAACACCGACGTGTTCTTCTTCAAGTCCACGGACGGCGGCAAGAGCTGGGTCGGGCCGACGCGCGTCAACGACGACCGCTCGCAGCTGCCTGCCGGGACGCCGCGCGACAGCTTCGCGAACGGCAACTTCGGCAACGACCAGTTCTTCCCCTGGGTCGACATCAACTACAACGGGCAGCTCGCGTTCGGCTTCTACGACCGCCGGCTCGACGAGGACTCGACGCGGACCGAGTGGCCGATGAGCCGCACGCGCGCCGGCAACTACCTGAGCTGGTTCTTCGGCGCGGGCTGCCGGATCGAACGCGCGGATTCGCGCGACTGCCTCGCACCGGGTGCCGCGAAGATCCCGCAGCCGACCGAGCCGCAGGACCAGCCGGATGGGACCGTGCCCGGTCAGGGCGCGAGCTATACGACCGACGACATCGCCAACTCGCGCGTCTCGGATGTGCCGTCCAACTTCGACTACTCGTTCCGGGCGGGCATCTTCGCCGGCGACTACAACGCGGTCGCGTACCCGAACTTCCGCACGGGCGGGTCGCGCGACGCCCTCGGGCTCTGGACCGACGCGCGCAACGGCCGCGGCTCGGGCGGGCCGGACTCCAGCCAGCCGGGCCGCAACCCGGCGTGCGAGCAGTCGGATCTGTTCGGGACGTACTTCGATCCGGAGCGGCAGTCGACCGGCAGTTCGGTCGACCAGTCGCCGTTCGAGTTCACGCCGTGCCCGAAGTCGGTGCGCGACCGGAGCGACAACCGCTTCAACGAGGGTGACTGAGTGAGGTCGACCATCGCGGCCGCGGCGCTCGCCGCGGCCGCGCTGGTCGCTTCCTGCGGCTCCGACGACCCGCCGGAGCCGCTGCGCCTGCAGACGCTGGTGCTGCAGGACTCCGACCTGCCGGACGCGTTCGAGGCGTTCGCACGCGGGCCTGCGCTGCGCCCCGAGGGCGGCGCGGGCCGGCGCGGCGACCGTACGCGCTTCGGACGGCGCGGCGGCTGGTCGGTCTCGTTCCGGCGGCCCGGCTCGGCCGCGACCGCAGGTCCGCTCGTCGTCGTGTCGCGCGTCGACGAGTTCGGCGAGGCGGAGGGAGCCGAGCGCGCGCTGGCCGAGGTCGGCGCCGAGCTGCGCCGGGTCGGCCGCCCGCTGGCGCCGCCCGGGATCGGCGCCGAGTCCGTCGCCGTCGTCCAGACGCGCGGCGGCACCGCTCCGGCCCGCTTCTACACGATCGCGTGGCGCGACGACCGGCTCACGGGGTCGCTGCGCGTGAGCGGCTTTGCGCTCGACGCCGACGACGCGCTGGCGCTGGCGCGCACGCAGGCGGACCGCATGGCGAGCGCGCTGCGGCCGGCGTGACGCGCGTTCGCGGCCCCACGCGCGTTAGCGGGCTCGGCCAACGGCGGGCATTGAGAGAACGGGCTCGGTCGCGGGTTGACGGCGATATTCAACGTCAACCCGCGACGCGCCGGTCGAACCCGCTCCCTCAAAGCCGCCGTTCGCCGGCTCTACCCCGGCGCAAGCGGAACCGGACACATCTTGCGCGGCCGCTTGAACCGCGCCCGCAGCTCGCCGTCGCTGCGCGCGGACGCCCAGAGCGCGCTCGTGCACGGGTCGTAGTCGATGCCGGGGAACTGCACGGTGAAGCTGCCACCGTCGTCCGCCTGACGCCGCCGCGCACGCTTCACGGCGCCGGTGCGGGCGCGGACGCGCACCTTCTCGCCGGCGCAGAACCGGGATCCCGTGAGCGTCACCGGGTCCGAGTCGACGAGCCGCAGCTCGGCAGCGCCGGCGCACGGCGCCGAGGACTCCCCGGCCGCGCCGGAAACCGCAATGCCTCCTACCAGGACCGCCGCCACGGCAACGCTTGCCGGCACGCCGCGGGCCACCATGCCCGTGATCGTACCGCGCGTATTGACAACCGCTCGCCTCCGCGAAAGGGTCCATCGGATGCTGGGGAGCGAATGGGGCGTCAGGGACCGGCGGGTCTGGCACCAGATGAGCGGCCGGCCGCCCGAGGGCGCAAAGGGACCGCTGATCCTCGAGGCCGCCGACGGCGCGTGGGTGACCGACGTCGAGGGCAACCGCTATTTCGACGGGCTGAGCGGGCAGTGGTGCGTGAACGTCGGCTACGGGCGCGAGCGGCTCGCCGACGTCGCCGCGGAGCAGCTCAAGCGGCTCGCGTTCCACCCGCTGACGCGCGGGCACGTACCGGCGATCGAGCTTGGCGAGCGGCTCGACGAGATGCTCGGCGGCAACCGCGCGACCTTCTACTCGAACTCCGGCTCGGAAGCCAACGAGCTCGCGTTCAAGCTCGTGCGCCAGTACCACCAACTGCGCGGCGACCCCCAGCGCTTCAAGATCGTCGCCCGCTACCGCGCCTACCACGGCTCGACGCTCGGCGCGCTGTCCGCGACCGGGCAAGCGATGCGGCGCGCGGGCTACGAGCCGCTCGCGCCCGGCTTCCTGCACGTCGCGCCGCCCGACCCGTACCGCGACGGGATCGCCGACGACGATCTCGACGCCTACGGCCGCCGCTGCGCCGCCGAGCTCGAGCGCACGATCGAGTTCGAGCTGGCCGAGACGGTCGCCGCGGTGATCATGGAGCCGATCATCACGGGCGGCGGAATCCTGATCCCGCCCGACTCCTACCTGCCCGCGGTGCGCGAGCTGTGCGACCGCCACGGCGTCCTGCTGATCGTCGACGAGGTGATCTGCGGGTTCGGACGCGTCGGCGAGTGGTTCGGTCACGACGCGAGCGGCGTGCGGCCCGACATCGTCACGATGGCGAAGGGGATCACGAGCGCGTACTTCCCGCTCGCCGCCACGGTCGTCGACGAGGAGATCTTCGGCGCGTTCCCGAGCGATCCCGCCGACGCCGGGCGGCTGCGCCACATCAACACGTTCGCGGGCCATCCCGCAGGCTGCGCGGTCGCGCTCGAGACGTTCGCGATCATGGAGGAGGAGCGGCTGGTCGAGCGGTCACGGTCGCTCGGGGCGACGCTGCTGGCACGGCTGCGCGAGGAGCTCGGCGGGCACCCGCTCGTCGGCGACGTGCGCGGCCGCGGCCTGCTGATCGGCATCGAGCTCGTCGCCGACCGCGCTACGCGCGCGCCGGTCGAGCGCGCGGTCTCGGCCGGCATGGTCGCCGCGGCGCAGGAGCGGGGGCTGCTCGTCGGCCGCAACGTCGACACGGCCGCCGGGCTGGACAACGTGATCTGCCTGGCGCCGCCGCTGTCGATGACCGACGCGGACGCCGACCACATCGTCGAGACGCTCGGCGCCTGCTTCGCCGAGCGCGCTGAGGGGGTACACGCATGAGCGACCTGATCTTCGCCGGCGGCACCGTCGTGACCGCCGAGGGCTCCTACTCCGCCGACGTCGCCGTGACGGGCGAGACGATCGAGGCGGTCGGCGTCGACCTGCCGCGCGACGGCGCCGAGGTCGTCGACTGCGCCGGCGCCAAGGTGATGCCGGGCTTCATCGACGGCCACACGCACATGGACATGCCGTTCGGCGGCACGGTCACGGCCGACGACTGGGACACCGGCACCGCCTCCGCGCTCGCGGGCGGCACGACGATGCTGGTCGACTTCTCGCTGCAGGACGTCGAGGGCACGCTCGCCGAGGCGGTCGAGACGTGGCAGGGCAAGGCCGAGAAGTCGCGCATCGACTACGGCCTGCACGTGGCGATCACGAACCTGACCGAGGACGTCAAGCAGGAGCTGCCGTCGCTGCCGGAGCTCGGCGTCGCGACGGTCAAGATCTTCATGGCCTACAAGGGCACGCCGCTCTACACGGCCGACGAGGACCTGTTCGAGGCGATGCAGATCGCGCGCGAGTGCGGGCTGCTGGTGCTCGTGCACGCCGAGAACGGCGACGCGATCGCAGTGCTCCAGCGCGAGGCGCTCGAGCGCGGCGACGTCGAGCCGAAGTGGCACGGCCTCACGCGGCCGGAGACGGTCGAGGCCGAGGAGACCAACCGCGCGATCCGGCTGGCCGTGA
>Ga0081538_10004203_pt1 | contig 13353 bp, 13 predicted proteins | sample TabmetS5T2R1_FD_71022 | JGI IMG/M metagenome (GOLD analysis project Ga0081538, IMG submission 71022) | Tabebuia heterophylla rhizosphere microbial communities from the University of Puerto Rico - S5T2R1 | ecosystem: Host-associated > Plants > Roots > Rhizosphere ...
ACGGCGAAGGTGGTGACCCGGATGCCGCCGCTGGTGCCGGCGCTGCCGGCCCCGATGAACATGAGGATGTCGGTGACCAGCCACGACGCCTCCCCCATGGCCGCGTAGTCGACCGAGTTGAACCCGGCCGTGCGCGGGTTGGCGCCCTGGAAGAAGCCGGCCAGCAGCTTGCCGGGCAGGTCGAGGGGGCCGAGGGTGGCCGGGTTGGTCCACTCGAAGCCGAGGATCGCCAGGGTGCCGGCGGCCAGCAGCACCCAGGTCATCGTCAGGGTCAGCTTGGTGTGCAGCGACCAGCTGCCCGGCCTGACCGGCGCGCGGACCAGCTCCACCAGCACCGGGAACCCGAGCCCACCGGCGATCACCGCGAGGGTGACGGTCAGGCTGACCCAGCCGTCGTCCACGAACCCGACCAGGTTGTCGCTGTAGAGGCCGAAGCCGGCGTTGTTGAAGGCCGACACCGCGTGGAAGACGCCGAGCCAGGCCGCGCGGCCGAGCGGCTCGCCGTAGCCAAGCCATAGCCGCCCGGTGAGCACCCCGGCGGCCACCGCCTCGATCACGAGGCTGAACCCGGCGACGGCGACCAGCACCCGGCGCGTCTCGCCCAGTTGCGCGACGTTGATCTCGGTCTGGGCGAGCAGCCGTTGGCGCAGCCCGAGCCGCCGCGACAGGGCCAACGCCAGCAGCGACGCCAGCGCCATGAAGCCGAGGCCGCCGGCCTGGATGAGGAGCAGGATGATCACCTGGCCGAAGGTCGACCAGTAGGTGGCGGTGTCGACGACGGTCAGGCCGGTGACGCAGACCGCCGAGGCGGCGGTGAAGGTCGCCACCTGGAGCGGAGGCCCGCCCGGACCGGCTCGGGCCGCCGGCAGCAGCAGCAGGGCGGTCCCGACCAGGATGCCGACCGCGAAGGCGGCGGCCACGTTCTGGGCGGGGTGCCGCAGGCGGTAGCGGCGGGCGGCGTCGCGCAGCTGTCTGAGAGGCATGGCGCCCGCATTCTCCGGCATGGCGGGCCGCGTCGGGCGTTTCCCGGGACGGGGCCAGGGGTAGCTCGCTCCGACATCACCAGGAGGAGGACGCAATGCGGGTCGTCGTCACAGGGGCCAGCGGGAACGTCGGGACCAGCCTGCTGCGGGCGCTGGCCGCCGACGCGGCCGTCACCTCGGTGCTGGGGCTGGCCCGGCGCCGGCCCGAGATCGAGGTGGCCAAGACCACCTGGGCGACCACGGACGTGGTCGACGGCGACCTGGCCGGCCAGTTCCGCGGCGCCGACGTGGTCGTCCACCTGGCCTGGCTGATCCAGCCGTCCCACGACCAGTTCGCCATGTGGCGGACCAACGTCGTCGGCACCGAGCGGGTGCTGGCCGCGGTCGCCGAGGCCGGAGTCGGGGCGCTGGTCTGCGCCTCCTCGGTCGGGGCCTACTCCCCCGGCCCCAAGGACCGGCAGGTGGACGAGCGCTGGCCGACCCACGGGGTCACCACCTCCTCGTACTCCCGCGACAAGGCCTACCAGGAGCGGTTGCTCGACCTGTTCGAGCGCGACCACCCCCGGGTCCGGGTGGTGCGGCTGCGACCGGCCCTGACCTTCAAGCGCGAGGCCGCCTCGGAGATCCGCCGCTACTTCCTGGGCCCGCTGGTGCCCGGCTCGCTGGTCCGGGCTGGGGCCATCCCGGCGGTGCCCAAGGTGAAGCGACTGCGCACCCAGGGAGTGCACGCCGACGACGTCGGCGAGGCCTACCGGCTGGCCGTGGTCGGCGACGCCCGCGGCCCCTTCAACCTGGCCGCCGACCCGGTGCTGGACGCCGACGCGCTGGCCGGGCTGCTGGACGCCCGGACCGTCCCGGTGCCGGCGGCGGCGCTCAAGGCGGGCGCGGCCGCGACCTGGCGGCTGCGCCTCCAGCCGGTGTCGTCGGGCTGGCTCGACCTGGCCCTGCAGTCGCCCCTGCTGGACGCCGGCCGGGCCCGGGCCGAGCTGGGCTGGCAGCCCCGGCGCAGCGCCACCGAGGCGCTCGGTGAGCTGCTGGCCGGGCTCCGCCAGGGCGCCGGGGCCGACACCCCGCCGCTCGACCCGCGGGCCGGCGGGCCGCTGCGACTGGGGGAGTTCCGCACCGGCATCGGCGGCGGCGGCCCCTGACCGGCGCCGGCGGGCGCCCGAGACACGACCACGAGGAGCGAGCGACATGGCCGAGATCGGCTACTTCCTGTCCAGCGAGGAGCACGGCCCGGCCGAGCTGGTGCGCCAGGCCCAGCAGGCCGAGGCGGCCGGCTTCCGGTCGGTGTGGATCTCCGACCACTACCACCCCTGGAACGACAACCAGGGCCAGAGCCCGTTCGTGTGGTCGGTGATCGGCGGCATCGCCGCCACCACCAACCTCAAGGTGACGACCGCCGTCACCTGTCCCACCATCCGCATCCACCCGGTCATCCTGGCCCAGGCGGCGGCCACCTCCGCCCTGCTGCTCCCCGGCCGCTTCCTGTTCGGGGTCGGCAGCGGCGAGAACCTCAACGAGCACGTCGTCGGCGACCACTGGCCGCGGGTCGACACCCGCCTGGACATGCTGGAGGAGGCCGTCGAGGTCATGCGCGAGCTCTGGGAGGGCGGCCTGACCAACCACGACGGCCGCTTCTACCAGGTCGAGAACGCCCGCGTGTACTCCCTGCCCGAGAGCCCGCCGCCGGTGCTGATCTCGGCCCTGGGGCCCAAGGCGGTCAGCCTGGCCGCCCGCATCGGCGACGGCTACATCAGCACCTCGCCCGACAAGGAGGCCCTGGACAGCTACGTGGAGCAGGGCGGCAAGGGGATCAAGCAGGGCGGGATGAAGGTCTGCTGGGGCCGGGACGAGGCCGCCGCCCGCAAGACCGCGCTCCAGCTGTGGCCCAACACCCTGCTGCCCGGCCAGCTCTCCCAGGAGCTGGCCCTGCCCAGCCACTTCGAGCAGGCCTCCCAGCTGGTCACCGAGGACAAGCTGGCCGAGGTGATCCCCTGCGGCCCCGACCCGGAGCGGCATCTGGAGAGCTTCCGCCAGTACGTCGACGCCGGCTTCGACGAGGTCTACGTCAGCCAGATCGGCAACGACCAGGCCGGGTTCTTCGAGTTCTACCGCCGCGAGCTGGCCCCGCGGCTCTCCTGAGCCTGCTCCTCAGCCTCCTCCTCCGCTCGCTCGGAGGAGGGGGAGTCTGACGACGAGCGGCGGGTCAGGGGCAGGACGTACCAGAGGCCGACGAAGATCACGACCGCGGCCGCCGTGGCCAGCAGGGCCTGCCCGCTGGTGAACAGCACGTTCGTGACCACGTAGAGGGCCAGCACGATCGAGGCGCCCAGGAACACCGTGCCCCACAGGGCCATCTGGTTGCCCACCCGGAGCAGCCACTCCTTCTCCCGCGCCCGGAAGAGGAGGCGGTGATGGGTCGACGGGGCGATCAGGAACACCGTGGCCAGGGTGGCGCAGGCGATGGCGGCGAAGTAGGCGTTCCTGAGGCTGCCGGGGAGCTGGGCGAACCGTTGCTGGAAGGGCGCGGTGAGCAGGAATGCCAGCAGCACCTGGACCCCGGGCATCACGACACGGAGCCCCTGCAGCAGCTCCATCAGCTCCCGATCGAGCCGCTCGCCCGTGCTTTCCCCGTCAGACATGAATCGTCCACCTCCCGTTCCCTTACGAGCAGTGTAGACGGAAGGCGGACGGTCCAAACCCAGCGATCAGCCGGCGCCGAGCTGCTGCTTGCGGGCCGCCATCTCCTCGCCGAGGCGGGTCAGCTCCTCGTCGCCGAGAATCTCCTCGGACTGCGGGAGCAGCTCCTCTTCCTCCTCCTCGACGTGGTGGCGGACGTTCTCCATCAGCACCGTCACCTTGGCGTCGAAGGCGTCGTCCTCGGCCGACATGCCGGCCAGCTCGCCGAGCAGCACCTTGACCACGTGGTGCTCCTCGACGGCCTCCGCGACCAGCTCCTTGCCGTCCTTCTTGGCTTTGGCCTCGACGGCCGGGTAGTAGGTCTCCTCCTCGATGGCCGCGTGGACCTCGAGCTCCGTGATGATCTGGGAGACCAGCTGCTGCTTGGTCTTGTAGGCGCGGTCGCCCGCCTCCTCGAACTCCCGGAACAGCTGCTCCACCTTGCGGTGGTCGGCCTTGATGAGGGCAACGGCGTCCTGTGGCATGGGCCGGTCTCCTGGTCGACGACAGGGCGGCGGGAAGCTGCCCCGCGTAGGGGCGCCGGAAACCCCGCCCGCTAGCCGACCAGGAGCTGGCTGCGCAGCCGCCCCAGGGCGCGCCGCAGCAGCCGCGAAACGTGCATCTGCGAGCAGCCGACCCGGGCGGCGATGTCGTACTGGTCGAGGTCGTGGAAGAAGCGCAGGACCACGATCTTCCGCTCGGGCTCGGGCAGGCTGTCGACCAGCCCGGGCAGCAGGAGGAGGTCCTCCAGCTCCTCGCGGGGGCCGGCGGCCGGCAGCCGGTCACCCAGGGAGGTGTCGCCGTCCTCGCCGATCTGCTGGTCGAGCGAGACCTCGGAGCGGGTGTGGGCCACCTCGATGGCCTCGATCGCCTCGTCCTCGGAGATGCCAAGGTGGGCGGCCAGCTCGGCGATGGTCGGGGAGCGCCCCAGGGTGTGGGGCAGCTCGTCCAGGGCCTTGCAGAGGCGCAGCGAGCGCTCCTTCACCGGCCGCGACACGTGCACCCGCCAGCTGGTGTCGCGCAGGTAGCGCTTGATCTCGCCGACCACGCAGGCCACGGCGTAGGGCACGAACGGGTTGCCGTAGTCGGGGTCGTAGCGGTCGACGGCCGCCACCAGCCCGACCCGGGCCGTCTGACGCAGGTCCTCGGGGCTGGCCCCGCGGCTGCCCCGGTAGCGCTCGGCCAGCCGGTCGGCCAGGCCGAGGTAGGAGACGATGATCTGCTCGCGGACGTTCGGATCGCGGGTGTCCGCGTACTCGCGGAACCAGCCCTGGACACGGTTGACGGCGGACTCGTCGCCGGGGAGGACGTCGCTGACGGCAGGACTCGACTGCGCGCTGGCCACGGGCGCACTCCGAGAGTCGGTCGTCCACGGGGGCTGGGAGGACGAGTCGAACTAGAACACTTCTACGCCCACTCTCCGCAGCCCGCAACAGGAAGGTTGCGTCAGGCAGGCGGGAAGGAGCCTGCCCGCGGAAGCAGGGCCGGAACCTCGTGGCCCAGCTGCTCGCCGAGGAAGGCCGCCGTCGGCAGCAGCGCCTCCAGGTCGTAGCCGGTGTCCAGGCCCATCCGCTCCAGCAGGAACACCAGGTCGTCGGTGGCGATGTTGCCGGTCGCCCGGGGCGCGAACGGGCAGCCGCCGATGCCGCCGGCGCTGGCGTCCAGCACCCTGCCCCCGGCCTCGACCGCGGCCACGGCGTTGGCGAAGCCGGTGTTGCGGGTGTTGTGGAAGTGGAAGCGCAGCGGCGGCTCCGGCCCGACGGCGTCGCCGACCCGGGCCGCCAGGTCTCGCACCTGCGACGGCACCCCGGCCCCGATGGTGTCGGCCAGGCACAGCTCCCGCGCCCCGGCCGCCGCCCCCCGGGCGGCCAGGGCGACCACCCGGCCGGGGTCGACCTCGCCCTCGAACGGGCAGCCGAAGGAGGTGGCCAGGGTGAGGGTGGTGAACAGCCCCCGCTCGCGGGCCCGGCCGAGGACGTCGGCGGCCGCGGCCATGCTCTCCTCGGTGGAGGCGTTCTGGTTGCGCCGGCTGAAGGTGTCGCTGACGCCGACGACCACGTTGACCTCGTCGACCCCGGCGGCCAGGGCGCGGTCGAGCCCGCGTCGGTTGAGCACCAGCCCGGCGTAGGCGACCCCGTCGACCCGGGGCAGCCGCGCCATCACCGCCTCGGCGTCGGCCATCGCCGGGACCAGCTTGGGGTGGGCGAACGACACCGCCTCGACCCGCCGGGCCCCGGCCCGGACCAGCCGGCCGATCAGCTCCACCTTGGCCTCGGTGGAGAGGATCACCGACTCGTTCTGGAGGCCGTCGCGCGGGCTGACCTCGACGATGGTCACGTCCATGGGGTCAGTGTAGGACCGCGAACAGCCGCCACTCGCCGGCCATGCCCTTGAGGGGGTGGGCCCCCCGGTCCTCGAGCACGTAGTCCGAGCCGGCGACCAGGTCGTGGACGGTGCCCGACACCAGCACCTCCCCGGGGGCGGCGGCGGCCATGACCCGGGCCGCGAAGTGGACGGCGATGCCGCCGACGTCGCCGCCGCGGAGCTGGACCTCGCCGGTGTGGACGCCGGCCCGGATCTGGACGCCGCTACCCCGCAGCCGGTCCCGCAGGGCGGTGGCGCAGCGGATCGCCCGGCCCGGCCGGTCGAACAGGGCCAGGATGCCGTCGCCGGTCGACTTGACCAGCCGCCCCTGGAGCTGGCCGACCAGCTCGCGGGCCAGCCGGTCGTGGGTGTCGAGCAGCTCCCCCCAGCGGCGGTCGCCGACCTGCCGGGCGTGGTCGGTCGAGCCCACGATGTCGGTGAACAGCACCGTGGCCAGGGCCCGCTCGCCCGCCTCGGGCGGCGGCGCCGGCGGCGTCGGCGACGGGGACCTGCGCGACGGCCCCAGGATGAACACCACCCCGGCGTGCAGGGCCAGGGGGATCAGCAGCAGCAGCATCAGCAGGCCCGGCCAGTACACCGTGTTCATGCCCTGGGAGCGCTCGGCGATCAGCCAGATACCGCTGGTCAGCACGCCGACCAGCGCGAAGGCGCCGGCGTGGAGCTGCAGCCAGCGCCGGCGTCGGTCGCCGCCAGATCTCACGACCGGAAGTGTACGCAACCCGTGGCGACCGATCGGCTAGCGGCCGGTAACCGATCGGCTCCCGGATCCTGGCGGGGTGGCCGATCCGCGGGACCGGGGCGGCCGGCATCCTCGGAGGCGAGAGGACGCAACCGAGGAGGCGACCGACCGTGCCCGTCATCGAGGTCGAGCACCTGCACAAGCGCTACCGGGACACGGTGGCCGTCGAGGACGTGTCGCTGACCGTCGAGGCCGGCGGGATCTTCGGGATCGTCGGCCCCAACGGGGCCGGCAAGACCACCACCGTGGAGCTGATCGAGGGGCTGCGCACCCCCGACCGGGGCCGCGTCCGCGTGCTCGGGCTCGACCCCTGGCGGGACCGGGCCGAGCTGCGCCAGCGGGTCGGGGTCCAGCTCCAGCAGAGCGACCTGTACGACAAGGTCCGGGTGGGCGAGGCCCTGGAGCTGTTCGCCAGCTTCTACCGCGACCCGGCCGATCCCGGCCGGCTGCTGGAGCGGCCGGGCCTGGCCGGCAAGCGGAACACCAGCTTCGACAGCTCTCCGGGGGCCAGCGCCAGCGGCTGTCGATCGCCCTGGCCCTGGTCGGCAGCCCCGAGGTGGCCATCCTGGACGAGCTCAGCACCGGCCTCGACCCCCATGCCCGCCGCGACACCTGGCGGCTGATCGAGCAGGTCCGGGCCGGCGGGGTCACGGTGGTGCTGGTCAGCCACGTGATCGAGCACCGGTCGGGGGTGCGCCGGCCTGCTCCTGCTGCTGGCCGTGCTGGTCACCCGCAGCCCCTGGTTCGGGCTGTTCGCCCTCACCGGCTACCTGCCCACCTGGGAGCTGCTGCCCGGCCGCTGGCGGGTCGCCGGGTCACCGCAACCGCCGTCATCCACGTCACCGCCATCTTCGGCGGCCGGCCGCCCGACCCGGACCTGCCCGCGGTGGCCGCCTTCGTGCTGCTGGTGGCCGTGACCACCGGAATGGCGACGGCCTTCAGCCGCTGGGGCGAGGTCACCACCCTGCAGAACGAGCAGCGCAAGCAGACCATCATCGAGCTGGCCGAGGCCAACGCCAAGCTGGAGGCCGCGATGGCCGAGAACGCCGCGCTCCAGGCCCGGCTGCTGGCCCAGGCCCGGGAGGCGGGCACCCTGGACGAGCGCCAGCGCATGGCCCGCGAGATCCACGACACCCTGGCCCAGGGCCTCACCGGGATCATCACCCAGGTGCAGGCGGCCAGGAGCGCCGAGGGTCGACCCGATGACTGGCGCCGCCACCTCGACAACGCCGCCGACCTGGCCCGTGAGAGCCTGTCCGAGGCCCGCCGGACCGTCCAGACCGTCGGCCCGGAGCCGCTGGAGCGGCGGGCCCTGTGCGACGCGCTGGAGGAGGTGGTCGAGCGCTGGTCGGAGCGCCACGGGGTCAAGGCCGAGGTCACCACCACCGGCACCGTGCGCCCCCTGCACCCCGAGGTCGAGGTGGCCAATGGCTGAGGCGCCGATCCGCCTCCTGATCGTCGACGACCACCCGGTGGTCCGCGACGGCCTGTCCGGGATGTTCACCGGCGACCCGCGCTTCGCGGTCGTCGGCGAGGCCGCCGACGGCGGGAGGCGGTCACCCTCGCCGAGGCCCTCCAGCCCGACGTGGTCCTGATGGACCTGCGCATGCCGCGGGTCGACGGGGCGACCGGCTACCTGCTCAAGGACGCCACGCGGCCCGGCGCCTGTTCATCAGCGAGGCCAGCGTCAAGGCCCACCTGCTGCACGTGTACGCCAAGCTCGGGGTCAACGACCGGGCCGCCGCCGTGGCCACCGCCTACGAGCGCGGCCTGCTCACCCCGGGCGGTGGGGAGTGAACGCCGCCGCGCCCCTTGGGCGCTACCGGAGGCGGCGGAAGAAGCTGCGCACGTCGGCGACCAGCAGGTCGGGCGCCTCCATGGCCGCGAAGTGGCCGCCGCGGTCGAACTCGCTCCAGTGCACGATGTTGTGGCCCTGCTCGCCGTAGCGGCGGATGGCGTAGTCGCCGGCGAACACCGCCACCCCGACCGGGACGGTCACGGGCTGCGGGGGCGCGAAACCGGCGTGCATGTTCTCGTAGTAGGTCCCGGCCGAGGAGCCGGCGGTCCCGGTCAGCCAGTACAGCATCACGTTGGTCAGCAGCTGGTCGCGGTCGACCGCGTCCTCGGGGACCTCGGCGGCCCAGGTCCATTCCTTGAACCGCTCCACGATCCAGGCCAGCTGCCCGACCGGCGAGTCGTTCAGGGCGTAGGCGATCGTCTGCGGCCGGGTGGCCTGGACCTCGAAATAGCCGTTGCCGGGCCCTGCCGTGCTGACCTTGAGCCGCTCCAGCCGCTGCTTCTCGGCATCGCTGAAGCTGGCCAGCTCCTCGGGGTCGACCGGCCCGAAGGGGATGAACCCCAAGGTGGCCGCGTTCAGGTGCACGCCGACGACGTGCTCGGGGTCGACCCGGCCCAGCTGCGGGGAGACGAACGCCCCCCAGTCGCCCCCCTGGGCGCCGTACCGCTGGTAGCCGAGGCGGGCCATCAGCTCGGCCCAGGCCGTGGCGATGCGGTCGGTGGTCCAGCCGGGCTCGCGGGGCGGCCCGGAGAGGCCGTAGCCGGGCAGGGAGGGGATCACCAGCTCGAAGGCATCCGTCGGGTCGCCACCATGGGCCCGGGGATCGCTGAGGGGGCCGATCACCTTCAGGAACTCGGCGATCGAGCCGGGCCAGCCGTGGGTGAGGACCAGCGGCAGGGCGTCGGGCTCGGGGGAGCGGACCTGCAGGAAGTGGATGGTGGCGCCGTCGATGGTGGTGGTGAACTGGGGGTACTGGTTGAGCCGGGCCTCCTGGGCGCGCCAGTCGTAGCCGTCGGCCCAGTAGGCGGCCAGCTGCTTGAGGTAGCCGAGCGGGACCCCGCGGGTCCAGCCGATGTCGGGCAGCTCGTCGGGCCAGCGGGTGCGGTGCAGCCGCTGGCGGAGGTCGTCGAGGTCGGCCTGGGGGATGTCGACGCGGAACGGCCGGATCCCGGTGTCGGCGGGGGCGATGCTGGGCATGGCCGCGGTTCCTTTCGTGGCGTCCTGGTGCGGGATGGCGAACTCCCCGAGCCATATGACAATATGTTGTCATGAACACGGTAGCGGATGGACAACATGTTGTCAATGGCGGTGACCAGCGCCCGACGCGGACGCCGGCCGGGGACGCCTTCACCACGTTCCTGGGCCAGGTCATCGGGCTGACCCGGCGCTTCACCACCGCCGGGGAGGCGCTGGCCAAGCCGGCCGGCCAGACGCTGGCGCGGTGGCTGGTCCTGGAGACGATCCAGGACCGGCCGGCCACGGTGGCCCAGATCGCCCGCACCCTGCTGCTGGCCCGGCAGGGCGTGCAACGCCTGGCCGACGTCCTGGTCCGCGACGGCCTGGCCGCCTACCAGGACAACCCCGCCCACCGCCGCGCCAAGCTGGTGCGGATCACGCCCCAGGGTCACGCCACCCTGCGCGCCATCCAGACGGCGCAGGCGGCGTGGGCCGATGCGCTGGGGGCCGAGATCGGGGAGGCGGAGCTGCGGCGGGCCAGCATCCTGCTGGACCGGGTGCTGCAGACGGTCGGCCGCCAGGCTGCCGATGCGCCGCCTCCCGACAGCGCCTAACGCCCCTGGCGGGCCCGCTTGGCGGCGCGGCCGCGGGCGGCGGCGTCCAGGACGCGCTTGCGCAGCCGCAGCTGGGTCGGGGTGACCTCGACCAGCTCGTCGGGCCCGACCCGCTCGATGGCCTGCTCCAGCGACAGGACGGTCGGCGGGACCAGCCGGATGGCCTCGTCCGAGGCGTGGGTGCGGATGTTGGTCTTCTGCTTCTCGCGGGTCGGGTTGACGTCGATGTCCTCGGGACGGGCGTTCTCGCCGATGACCATGCCCTCGTACACCTGGGTGCCGGGGCCGACGAACAGCTCGCCCCGCTCCTGCAGCTGCCAGAGGGCGTACCCGGTGGTGGTGCCGACCCGGTCGGCGACCAGGGCGCCGTTGACCCGGTCGTTGATCGGCCCGGCCCAGTCGTCGTAGCCGTCGAACAGGTGGTGGAGGATGGCCGTGCCCCGGGTCGCGGTGAGCAGGCTGGAGCGGAAGCCGATCAGGCCCCGGGCCGGCACCCGGAACTCCAGCCGCACCCAGCCGGTGCCGTGGTTGACCATGTCGGTCATCCGCCCCCGGCGCAGCGCCAGGCCCTGGGTGACCACGCCCACGAACTCCTCCGGCACGTCCAGGGTGACCGCCTCGTACGGCTCCTGGAGGCGCCCGTCGACGGTGCGGGTGATCACCTCGGGCCGCGACACCTCCAGCTCGTAGCCCTCGCGCCGGGCCTGCTCGACCAGGACGGCCAGCTGGAGCTCGCCGCGGCCCTGGACCTCGAAGGTGTCGGGCGAATCGGTGGGCAGGACCCGGATGGCCACGTTGCCCAGCACCTCGCGGTCGAGGCGCTCGGAGAGGTGGCGGCTGGTCAGGTAGGTGCCGTCGTTGCCGGCGAACGGTGAGGTGTTGACCCCGAACCGCATCGAGATGCTGGGCTCGTCGATGGAGACCACCGGCAGGGGGCGGGGGTCGTCGGGGTCGGTGACGGTCTCGCCCACGGTCACGTCGCCCAGCCCGGCGATGGCCACGATCTCCCCCGGGCCGGCGTACTCGAGGTCGGAGCGGGACAGCCCGATGGCCCCGGCGATCTTGGTCACCTTGGCCAGGTCCAGGCCGCCGTCGCGCTTGGCCACCGCCACCCGGTCGCCGAGGCGGACCTCGCCCTGCCACAGCCGGCCCACGGCCAGCCGGCCGACATAGGGGTCGGCGTCCAGGTTGGTGACCAGGAACTGCAGCGGGTGCCCGGGCTCGTAGGCGGGCGGCGGGGTGGTGGCGACGATCGTCTCCAGCAGCGGCGCCAGGTCGCCGGCGAGCTCGTCGGGCCGGTGGCCGGCCCGGCCGGCGCGGGCGTTGGCGTACAGGATCGGGAAGCCGATCTGGTCCTCGTCGGCGTCCAGGTCGAGGAACAGCTCCTCGACCTCGCGCACCACCTCGGCCGGGCGGGCGTCGGCGCGGTCGACCTTGTTGACGCACACCACCACCGGCAGCCGCCGCTGGAGGGCCTTGCCGAGCACGTAGCGGGTCTGGGGCAGCGGCCCCTCGCTGGCGTCGACCAGCAGCAGCACGGCGTCGACCATGCGCAGGGTCCGCTCGACCTCGCCCCCGAAGTCGGCGTGCCCGGGCGTGTCGACCACATTGATCCGCACCCCGCGGAACTCGACCGCGGTCTGCTTGGCCAAGATGGTGATGCCCTTCTCCCGCTCCAGCTCCAGCGAGTCCAGCACCCGGTCGACAACCTCCTGGTTGGCCCGGAACACCCCCGACTGGCGCAGCATGGCGTCGACCAGGGTCGTCTTCCCGTGGTCGACATGGGCCACGATGGCGATGTTGCGCAGGTCGTCGCGGATCACCGGACGACCACGCCCTCGTCGCCGCGCAGGTCCAGGGTGGCACCGGCCGGGTGGTCGTCGCGGTCGGGGTGGGTGGAGACCAGCACCCGGCCGGTCGCCAGCTGCGTGGGGACGGTCAGGCGGGCCGGGCGAGGGCCGAGGTTGAGAGCGACCAGGCAGCGGTCGTCGCCGGCGGTGCGCAGGTAGGCCAGGACGTCGCCGTCGGCCTCGACCGGCTGGTAGGCGCCGGTGACCAGGGCCGGGGTCCGGCGGCGGCGGTGGAGCAGGCGGCGGTGGAGGCTGAGCATGGAGGCGGGGTCGTCGCGCTGTGCGGCGACGTTCCGGGCCAGGTTGGCCTCGCCCAGGGGCAGCCAGGGGCGGCCGCTGGTGAACCCGCCGCCGGGGCCGCCGTCCCAGGGCATCGGGGTGCGCTCGGGGTCGCGGCCGCGACCGGGGACCAGGCGGGCGATCGGGTCGAGGGCCTCCTCCGGCGGGATGGGCACGTCGACCAGGCCGAGCTCCTCGCCCTGGTAGAGGATGGGCGTGCCCGGCAGGGTGAGCAGCAGCATGGCCGCCACCCTGGCCTGGGCCGGGCCGAGCCGGCTGGCCACCCGGGGCGTGTCGTGGTTGCCGAGCACCCAGTTGGGCCAGCCGCCGGCCGGGAGCGCGGCCAGGTAGCGGTCGACGAAGCCGGCGATGCCGTGCGCGTCCCAGGCGGCGCTGAGCAGCTCGAAGTTGAACGGGACCTGGATGGCGTCGCCGCCGCCGTAGTAGGCCATGGACTGCTCGAGGGGGATGCCCAGCTCGGCCATGAGCACCCGGTCGTCGCCGAACTCGTCGACCACCTTGCGCATCCGGGCGGCCAGCTCGCGGGTCTCGGGCTGGTCGATGTTCCAGATCGACAGTTCCCGCATGTAGGGGAAGTCCTCGCCCGGCCGGTAGTCGGGGTTCGGCGGGTTGTCGCGCAGCTGCTCGCCCTCGACCAGCGCCACCAGGGCGTCGATGCGGAACCCGTCGACCCCCCTGGCCAGCCAGAACCGCAGGGTGTCGAACATCGCCTCCTGGACCTGGGGGTTGCGCCAGTTCAGGTCGGGCTGGGAGTCCAGGAACACCCGGTAGTAGTACTGGCCGGTCGCCCCGTCCCAGCACCAGGCGCTGTCGCCGGCGTACCGCA
>Ga0081538_10004204_pt1 | contig 13352 bp, 13 predicted proteins | sample TabmetS5T2R1_FD_71022 | JGI IMG/M metagenome (GOLD analysis project Ga0081538, IMG submission 71022) | Tabebuia heterophylla rhizosphere microbial communities from the University of Puerto Rico - S5T2R1 | ecosystem: Host-associated > Plants > Roots > Rhizosphere ...
GGGCCCCGGTCGCCTCCAGCGCCCGCCGGTGATGGGAGCCCCCGTCGTAGAGCACGCAGCCGGCCCCGACCTCCTGGGCCGCCGCCAGGTCGTCGAGGCTGTCGCCGACCAGCAGCGCCGCCGGCGCCTCGACCCCCAGGGCGTCGAGGTGGGCCACCAGGTGCTCGGCCTTGCCGCCGCCCCCCGCAACCCGCAGCCCGTCCACCCGCAGGAAGTAGCGGTCGATCCCGAGCCGCTCGACCAGCGGCACCAGATCCTGGTGGCGCCACATCGACAGCAGCGACTGGCCCAGCCCGGCCGCCTCCGCCGCCGCCAGCGCCTCCCGGGCGTCGGGGGCCAGCTCCAGGCGCTCCACCCGGCCGGCATAGCTGACGTGGTAGGCCTCGTCCAGGGTCTCCCACTCCGCCGGCTCGATCTCCCGCCCCGCCACCTGCTCGTAGAACCGCTGCACCGGCCGGGTGTAGTGGGTCCGGAAGGTGTCGGAGTCGATGGGGCGCAGCCGCAGCACGGTCAGCGCGTCGTTGATGGCGGCCACCACCGCGACGTGGTCGTCGACCAGGGTGCCGTTCCAGTCCCACACCACGTGCCGCCCCATGGCGGTCAGTGTAGGGCGACCCCGGGCCGCGGCCTGACCCCGACCGCGAGCTCGCAACCTCGGCGAGGTCACCGCTGGCCGGCAGGAGCTTGCCCAGGTTAGGCTGTGTGGCGCCGGCCGTCCAGCTTCGAAGAGGGAGGCGCCCATGGCTCCTCGACGCTCCGGACTCCTCGCCGTCCTGGTGCTGGCCGTCGTCGCGCTGTCGGCGGCCCCGGCGCGGGCCATCGGCGAGTTCGGCCCGCCCGTTGGGGTCTACGACCCGCCCTGCTCGTTCGAGTCGTTCACCGTCGACGCCGCCCAGGACACGAGCGGCATCGCCCACGGCTTCGCGCAGTTGCCGTTCGGCACCTGCGGTGATAACCCGCCGATCCACTATTTCGAGGGCAGCGGCAGCACCTGGACCCAGGAGACCACGCCCTATCGCGGCATCGTGATGGGCGTGGCCTGGGACACCACCGGCACCTACCTGCTCCACATGGACTTTGGCGCCACCACGGAGGTGCGCATCACCAAGCGGCTGACCGACGGGACCTACACCGGGGGCCGGGTGATCTCGCGCAGCGGCGCCTCCGCCAACTCAGAGGGCGACGTGGTGGCGACCGGCGGCCGGTGGTGGGCGGTCTGGAGCGAGTTCGCCGGCACGAGCCCTCCCCAGCTGGACCTGTTCCAGGCCTACACCATCGGCGGCACCGCCCAGGGGCGCCAGCGCATCACCACCCACCCGCTCTGGGACTCGGCCCCCAAGCTGGCCCTGACCCCCGGGTCGACCTTCCCGCTGACCCTGGTCTGGGTCCGCGGCAACACCGAGGGCGAGTCGGAGACCCAGACCGACCTCCGCCGGGCGCTGGGCGACGCCGGCGGCAGCTGGTCGTCCAGCACCCTGGCCAGCCTGGGGTTCAGCAACTTCTGGCCGGACGTCGCGGTGGTCGGGACCACCACCTACCTCACCTGGATCCGGGACGGACGGGCCATGTTCGCCGACAACCAGAGCGGGCGGTTCGTGAGCCGCCAGTTCCTCACGCCGGTCATCCCGCACGGCCCGTCGCACGTCGCGGTCGCCGGAGGGGTGGTGTACGGGGGCTGGACGGCCACGGTCAACCGGGCCTTTGTGGCCGCCCGGGTCGGCGGGGTCTGGGACGGCGCCTTCGCCTCCCCGGCCAACCTGCCCCGGTTCCAGTTCCTGGTCGGCCTGGTCCCCAGGGGCGGCAAGGCGACGGCGCTGAATGTCAGCTTCACCTCCCGGCTGTACGCCACGACCGAGACCTGACCCCACGACCGGCAAGCGCTCGCTGGTCGCGGCTGCGCTCCAGCAGCGGCGTGGCGCCCATCCGCTCGTGGGCGGCCATGGCCGCCTGGAAGTGGCCGGCGGCGGCGTCCCAGCGGCCGGTGGTCGCGGCCAGCAGCCCCAGGTAGTGGGACGCCGAGCCGAGCGTGCCCAGGGGCAGCCTGGCCACCAGCACGTTGTGGTCGGCGTAGGGACCGAGGAGCTCGTACAGCCTGGCCGCCCGTGACCGGTCCTCCAGGGCGTGGCAGGCGAGCGCCAGCGCGGCCAGGTGGTAGAGGTACAGGTGGTTGCGGGGCAGGCCGGCGAAGTCGCCGGCGGCCAGCGGCTCGAGCTGCTCGCGGGCCTCGTCCGGGCGGCCGGCCTCGCACAGCAGCACGGCGAAGGTGGCCCGCCAACCGAGGTTGGCCGGGAACCGGTCCACGAACCGCCGCAGGGTCGCCTCCAGCTCGGGCAGCCGGCCCTGCTCCCAGCGGAGCCCGACCAGCACGATCATGTGGTAGATGGCGACCACCGGGTCATGGGCCCGCCGGCCCAGGGCCAGCGCCTCCCCGGTCAGCCGCTCGGCCCCGTCGAAGTCGCCGCGCAGCACCGCCTGGCCGGCCCGGAACAGCGGGGGATGCCAGGAGAAGTGGAGCTGTCCCAGCTCCCGGGCGGCCCGCTCGTAGCGCTCCAGGCCACGCTCCAGGGCGGGCAGGTCGCCCCGCTCGAGCTGGTCGGCCAGGAGGAACCCGCGGCCCCGGAGCGCGGTCACCTGGTCGCCGGCGGCCCCGGCCAGCTCGACCACCTCGGTGGCCGTGGCCAGCCGCTCCGCCAGGTTGTCCGGTCCCCAGGTCGCCATGTGGTGCTCGTAGAGCACGGTGGCCAGGGTGGCGGGGTCGCCCAGCCGCCTGGCCATGGCCACCGCCGAACGGCCGAGCCGGGCGCGCCGCTCCGGGTCGGGCGAGGACTGCAGCGCCTTGGCCAGCCGGGCCAGCACCCGGGCCCGGAGCGCGCTGTCGGCCTCGCCCAGGACGGCCAGGGCCTCCTCGAGCAGCTCGACCTCCAGCTCGTCGACCGCGCCGGCGGTGAACTCCCGCCCCAGGCCGAAGGCGGCCCGGGCCAGCCGGGCGCCGTCGCCCATCGCCCGGGACGCCTCCGCCGCTCGCTGGTAGAGCCCCCGGGCCTGGTCGGGCTCGCCCGCGGCCATCCTGGCCCCGGCCAGGGCCAGCAGCAGGTCGCAGCGCTCGGCCTCGTCGGGCGCGGCCTGGAGGTCCAGGGCCCCCAGGGCCCGCTGGTAGTGGCCGGCGGCCTCCTCGTAGGCCAGCACCTTCATCGCCCGGTCGCCGGCCTGCCGGGTGTAGGCGACCGCCTGGCCGGCCTGGCCCGGACGGGCCGCCTGGGAGAAGTGGTGGGCCAGCTCGGCCAGGTAGCTCTCGAAGTCGTCGCCGCGCAGCTCGACCAGGGCCGCGCCCACCCGGTCGTGCAGGCGCCGCCGCTCCCGGGCGGGGAGCTCCTCGTACAGCGTCTCGTGGACCAGGGCGTGGGCGAACCGGAACCGGCCGGGCCGGCGCTCCACCTCCACGACCAGCCGCGCCTCCATCGCCTCCTCGAGGTCGTCGAGCACGTCGCCGGTCGGCGCCCCGGTGGCCCGGGCGACCACGTCCGGGTCGAAGTCGCGCCCCTGCACCGAGGCCGCGGCCAGGCTGGCGTTGGCGGCGTCCGAGAGCCGGTTGAGCCGCCGGCCGATCACGTGCCGGATCCCCTCGGGAACCCCGGCGCTCCGCAGCCCGCCCGCCTCCAGCCGTCGCTCGGCGGCCAGCAGACGGACCAGCTCGCTGACGAAATACGGGTTGCCCTCGGTCTGGCCGTGGACGGCGGCCACCAGGTCCAGCGCCGGGTCGGTCCCGGTCACGCCGGCGATGAACCGGCCCACGTCGCCCTGGTCGAGGCCGGACAGGGCCACATAGGAGGTCGCCGGCTGGCGGTACAGCTCGGCCAGGGTGCCGCTCAGCGGATGCCGCCGGTCCACCTCCACGTCCCGGTAGGTGCCGATGACCAGCAGGCGCGTGTCGGCCAGCTCCGCGGCCACGAAGCCGAGCAGCAGCAGGCTGGCCCGGTCGGCCCAGTGCAGGTCGTCGAGGACCACGACCAGGCCGCGGTCCGCCGCCGCCGACCGCAGGCAGGAGGTCATGGCGTCGAACAGGCGGAACCGGGCCATCTCGGGGTCCAGCTCGGCGGCCGGCCGCGGCGCCCCCTCCAGGGAGGCCAGCTCGGGCAGGAGCTGGCCGAGCTCGGCCACCTCGGGGCCCAGTTCGGCCGCGACCTCCGCGGGCGGGCGGCCGGCGGCATAGGCGCGCAGCGCCTGGCGCCAGGGCCAGTAGGCGGGCGCCGTCCCCTCGCGGCAGCGCCCCCAGGCCACCCGCGCCTCCCGGGCGCGCGCCTCGGCGCCGAGCTCCTCGGCCAGGCGGGTCTTGCCGATCCCGGCCTCGCCGGCGACCAGCACCAGCTTGCCCTGCCCGCCCAGGGCGCTGTCGAGGGCCGCGCCCAGCTCGGCCCGCTCGGCCCGGCGACCGACGAAGGCCACCCGGTCGGGGTGCTCGGCCCGCTCGGTCACCAGCGGCGGGGGAGCGGCCAGGTCGCGATGGGCGACCGCGAACACGTTCTCGGGCCGCGACAGCCCCTTCAGCAGGTGCGAGCCCACGTCGACCAGCCAGGCACCCTCCGGCAGCTGGTCGGCCACCAGCTCGGCCGTGGCCCGCGACAGCAGGATCTGGCCGCCCCGGCCCAGCGACCGCAGCCGGGCCGCCCGGTTGAGGGCCGGGCCGAAGTAGTCGCCGTCGCGCAGCTCCGCCTCCCCGGTGTGCAGCGCGACCCGCGTCGGCAGGGCGATCCCCCTGGCCAGCGCGCCCGGCCGAGCGCCCGCTGCAGCGTCAGGGCCGCGGCCACGGCGTCGCTGGCCCGGACGAACACCGACAGCGTCGAGTCCCCCTCGCCCTGCCGCTTGATGACCCGCCCGCCGTGCCCGGCGACCGTGCCGGCGATCAGCTCCTGCTGCCCGGCCAGGGCTGTCCCCATGGCGGCGCCGTGCCGCTCCCACAGCGGCGTGGACGCCTCGATGTCGGTGAGCAGGAAGGTCAGGATGCCTTCCATGGCCCCCCTCGGCCGAGGGCGGCGTCTCGACCGGGTCCGGAGGTAGCGACCGATTCCAGCAGCCCCTCCCGGACCAGCCGCCGGACCAGCACCAGCCGGCTGGGCGGATCCAGATACCCGGCCAGGTCGCCGACGGCCAGCCGCTCGCGGGCCACGATCACCCGCATCACCGGGGCCAGCCGGGCCGGCATCCGCAGCGCGCGGTCGCCGAGCAGGACCTCCAGCCGGTCCTCGCGCTGGCGCAGCCGGCACACGGCCCCGGGCCGCCGCCGGACGACGGTGTCGTCGCCGATCGCCTCCAGGGCCAGCAGCTCCTGGAGCTGCCCGGCCAGCAGCGGCGGCTGGCTGGACCAGAAGCGGTCGGCGGCGGCCTCGGCGATGGCGGCCGGGTCGAGCTTGTCCAGCCGGCGCCGGACCTCGGCCAGCTGCTCGGCCACGCCGGCGGTGAGGGCGGCCGGGTCGGCCGCGTACCCGGCCGGCAGTGGCTCGCCGGACAGGGCGCCCTCCACCGCCGACGTCACCGCCCGCCGCGCCACCTCCCCCCAGGTGGTGGCGACCACCCCCACGGTCAGGTGGACCGAGGCGGTCTCGGCCGTGCGGGCCGCGTGCGGGAACCGCTGCGGGATGTAGAGGCAGTCGCCCGGGGCCAGCTCGGCCCCGAGCAGCCGCTCGGCGGCCCGGCCGTCGGGGTCGTGCACGTCCCAGCGCTTGCGCCCGAACACCTGCAGCACGAACACGTCGTGGGTGTCGTGGTGCACCCCCAGCCCTTGGGAGGCCGGCGGGGTGATGTAGGCGTTGACCTGGACGGGATGGGTCAGGGTGAGCTCCAGGTCGCGGCCGAAGCGGGCCAGCGGCGGCCAGAAGCGGTGCAGGCTCTGGAGCACGATCGTGGCCCCGCCGTCGAACAGCTCGTACACCCGCCGGGGGTCGGCCAGGTCGTCCACCGGCTGGCCGCCCACCCGTCCCGACCTGGTATAGGAGCGCCGGTCGAGCTGCCGGCCGTCCTTGACCAGACGAAAGGCCGGGTAGCGGGGCGTGGTCGAGGACAGGATGTGGTCGACGTCGCCGAGGGAGAACAGGTCGGCGAACCCGGTCGCATCCGCCCCCGGCCGGTGCAGCGGCGCCCGCCCCCAGCGCTCGGCCACGAACCAGCCCGGATCGCCGACACAGCGGGCCAGCGCGTCGCCCCCCGCGTCGTCCCTGCCGTCGCTAGCGGTCGGACTCGTCGGCGTCGCCATCCCCGAGCTCCCCGACGTCGGTCCGGTCGAGGGTGCCCGTGTCGCGGGAGTCCATCATGACGCCGGTGTCGCTGGCCCCGCTGGGGGCGGGCACGTCGCTCTGGTCGAGGGCGCCGGAGTCGGCGGCGTCCATCATGACGCCGGTGTCGCTGGCCCCGCTGGCGGCGGGCACGTCGCTCTGGTCCAGCTCGCCGCTGTCGGCGGCGTCCATCATCGCGCCCGTGTCCCCGGTGCCGCTGAGGGCGGCCTCGGCCTGGTCGGTGGTCTCGATCTCCTCGTCCCTGACGTGCTCGGGGTCAGACGTCATGGTCGCTCCCTCCCGGGCTGGCCGGCGCTCCGGCGCGGACCGTCATTATCCACCCGGACCCCCCCGCATTGACGCCGACGACGAAACGGTGTTTCGCTTGTCTTGATGCCCGGACCCCCAGCGTCCCCGCTGGTCCGGGTGGGGGGAAAGGGCTGTCCACATGGCCGGGGTCCTCTACCGGCTTGGTCGTCTGTGCGCCCCCGCGCGATCGTGGTCGTGGCGGTCTGGCTCGGTCTGCTCGTGCTCGTCCGGCTCGCCGTCTGGGGCGTCGGCGCCGAGACCAGCAACGACCTGAGCCTGCCCGGGACCGAGAGCCAGCAGGCGACAGATCTCCTCACCAGCCGCTTCCCGCCCCAGCAGAACGGCAGCAGCCCGGTCGTCTTCCACGCCACCAAGGGCAAGATCACCGACTCGGCCAACAAGCAGGCGGTCGAGACCTCCTATAGGGCGCTGGCCAAGGCGCCGCACGTCGCCTCGGCCCCCGACCCGTTCGCCAGCGCCGCCTCGGGCCTGGTCAGCAAGGACGCCCTCGGCCTCATCGGCCTGCTCGGCCACCTCTTCGACATCCCCACCGTCGGGCCGACCCTGGCCACCATGATCGGCCTGGGCGTGGGCATCGACTACGCGCTGTTCCTGGTCACCAAGCACCGCGACCAGCTGGGCCGGGGCATGGAGCGGCACGAGTCGATCGCCCGGGCGGTCGCCACCTCCGGCAGCGCCATCGTGTTCGCCGGCGGCACCGTGATTATCGCCCTGCTGTCGCTGTGGGTGGCCGGCATCCCGCTGGTGGCCTCGCTCGGCTACGCCAGCGCGGTCGCCGTGTTCACCGCCGTGCTGGCGGCGATCACCCTCCTGCCGGCGATCCTGTCGCTGGCCGGACGGCATCTCTTCGGGGCCAGGCTGCCGGCGTTCCTCCGCCCCCGGGCCCGGCCCGGGGCGGCGACGCTCTGGAGCCGCTGGGCGGCGACCGTCACCGCCCACCCGCTGGTCTACGGGCTGGTCGCCCTGGCCCTGCTCATTCCCCTCATCGTCCCCATGCTCTCGCTGCACCTGGGCCAGGAGGACATCGCGGCCGCGCCCGGGGACACCACCGAGCGGCAGGCCTTCGACCTCATGGCCGCCAAGTACGGGCCCGGCTACAACGGCCCCCTGCTGACCGCGACCGAGCTGAGCCCACCGGCCACGCCGAGCCAGGCGTACCAGGACAAGTACAACCAGGCCAAGGCGAACCAGGCCGACCTGGAGCGCAGCAGAAGCAGCTGACGGCCGAGGCCGACGCGCTGAAGTCCCAGCAGGCGTCCCTGGAGCGCCAGCAGTCGCAGCTCGAGGCCGAGAAGCGCCAGCTCCAGCAGCAGCAGTCGCGGCTGCTGGCCGAGCAGGCATCCCTCCAGCGGCAGGCCGCCCAGCTGCGGGCGCAGCGGGCCGCCCTGCAGCGCCAGCTGGCCCCCCTGGAGCGGCAGCTGCGCCGGCTCCAGGCCCAGAAGCGCCAGCTCCACCAGCGCCGGGCGCAGCTCCAGCGGCAGGCCGCCGCCCTCCGGGCGGCGATCCGGGCCAACGTTCGGGACCAGGCCGCGCTGGCCGCCCGGATCGGCCGGGACCGGGTCCGGATCCGGGTGCTGAACCGGGCGGTGGCGCGGGCCTGCGTCGCCGACCCGCAGTCCCCGCCCTGCCTGCGGGCCAAGCGGGCGCTGGCCGCCGCCCAGTCGGACCTGGCCGCGGCCCAGCGGGCCCTGGCCGGCGAGAAGACGCAGCTGCGGTCACTGCGGCGCCAGGCCGCCGCCCTCCAGCGGCAGGCGGACGCCCTCGCCGCCCAGGGGGCGGCGCTGCGGCGGCAGGCCAACCAGCTGCGGGCGGAAGGGGCGTCGCTGCAGCGGCAGGCGGATGCGCTGCAGCGGCAGGCCGACGACCTCAAGAAGCGGCAGCAGCAGGCGGAGGAGGAGAAGAAGCAGACCGAGCAGCTGAAGCAGGAGCTCACCGACATGCTGACCAAGGCCGGCGGCGACGACCGCGGCACCGACCCCCGGCTGGTCAAGCTCCAGGACGCGCTGGCCACCCCGGCCGACCCGAAGACGGCTGACCTGGTCAGCGAGATGCGAAGCTCGGTCGTCCCGTCCGCCACCGCCGAGGGCGGCATCACCGCGTACGTCGGCGGGGTCACCGCGGCCAACGTCGACCTGGCCAGCAAGATCTCCTCCCAGCTGGTCGAGCTGATCCTGGTCGTGCTGGCTCTCAGCATCGTGCTGGTGCTGGTCGCCTTCCGCTCGCTGCTGATCCCGGTCCAGGCCGCCGTCACCAACCTGCTGTGCGTCGGGGCCGCCTTCGGCGTCCTGGTCGCGACCTTCCAGTGGGGCTGGGGGCTGGGCCTGGTCGGCTTCGACACCCCGTACGGCACCGTCCCGATCGCCAGCTACGTGCCCCTGATGATGTTCGCGGCCCTGTTCGGGCTGTCCATGGACTACGAGGTGTTCCTGGTCAGCCAGATCGCCCAGCACCACGCCGCCGGCGAGCCTCCCCGGCAGGCCGTCCGCTCCGGCGTCGCCTCCAGCGCCAAGGTGATCGCGGCGGCGGCGATCATCATGATCTCGGTGTTCGGCAGCTTCATCCTCCACGGCGACCCGACCATCAAGCAGTTCGGGGTCGGCCTGTCGGTGGCGGTGCTGCTGGCCAGCGCCATGGTCCTGTCGCTGGCCCGGCCATGCTGACGCTGTTCGGCGGGGCCGTCTGGTGGCTGCCGGACTGGCTGGCCAGGCTGCTCCCGCACGTCGACATCGAGGGGGAGTCGGAGTCCCCACCCACCCCGGCACCGCCGTCGCCGGAGCCCCCGCCGTCGCGGGAGCGGCCCCCGCCCCGCAATCGATTCGACGCGCCCGTCCTCTTTAGCGGGATTTGAGGCGCGGCCGCCTACGGTGGCCGGGTGGGACCGCATGGCATCCGGGCGCTGGGGCGCCGCCTGCTGGCCGGCGCCGTCGGGGCGCTGCTGCTGGTGGGCTGCGCGGGCTCGTCCGGGTCGGGTGAGCGGCAGGGCGTCGCGCCGTCGACCGGCCCGGCGGCCACCCAGGCGGCGCCCCGGGCCCAGGGGAGCGGCCAGCTCACCCCCGAGGGGCTGCGGGCGGCGGTGACGGCGTCGGCGATCCGCCGGCACCTCGACGCCCTCCAGGAGGTGGCCGACCGCAACGGCGGCAACCGGGCGGCCGGCACGAGCGGGTACGACGCCTCGGTCCGGTACGTCGTCGACCAGCTCCGCCAGGCCGGCTACCGGCCCGAGATCCAGCGCTTCGACGCGACCACGGCCCGGCACCGGACCGCGCCGCTGCTGGAGCTCCCCGGGGCAGCGGCCGCCCCGCGAGCCGACCGGGACTTCCGCCCGTTCGCCTTCTCGGGCAACGGCGAGGTCGCCGCGGCCAGCCGTCCGGTCGACCTCGCCTCGGGCGCCGCCCCCTCGACCAGCGGCTGCGAGCCGAGCGACTTCGCCGGGTTCCCCCGCGGCGGCATCGCCGTGCTGCAACGCGGCACCTGCCCGTTCCGGGCCAAGGCCCAGAACGCCCAGCAGGCCGGCGCGGCCGCGGCGGTGATCTTCGACCCGGGCCAGCCGGGCGTGCTCGCCGGGACCCTCGGTGGTCCGGGCATCTCGATCCCGGTGCTGGCGGTGACGCCCGCGGTGGCCCGCCAGCTCACCGGGGCCGACGGCGGCCGGCAGGCCCGGGTCAGGGTCGACGTGGAGTCCCGCAGCCACCCCACCAGCAACGTCCTCGCCGAGCTGCCCGGCCGCGGCGACCGGGTGGTGATGGTCGGCGCCCACCTCGACAGCGTCCCCGCCGGCGCGGGCATGAACGACAACGCCAGCGGCTCGGCCACGGTCCTGGAGCTGGCCCGCCAGCTCGCCGCCACCAGGCCCGCGGCCACGGTCCGCTTCGCCTGGTGGGGGAGCGAGGAGCTGGGCCTGCTGGGGTCGCGCCACTACCTCGAGCGGCTCGGCCGCGCCGACCGCGACCGGATCGCGCTCTACCTCAACCTCGACATGGTCGGGTCGCGGAACGCCAAGCGGCTGGTCTACGACGGCACCGGCCGCGGCGCCCCACCCGGCTCGCAGGTCATCCAGCAGGTGCTCACCGACCACCTGCGCGGCCAGGGCCTGGCCGTGGGCACGACCAGCCTGGGCGGCGGGTCGGACCACGCCCCCTTCGCCGCCGCCGGCATCCCGGTCGGGGGCCTCTACACCGGCGCCGGCGAGGTCAAGAGCCGCCAGGAGGCGGAGCAGTTCGGCGGCGCGGCCGGCCAGCCGGCCGACCCCTGCTACCACCGCCGCTGCGACGACCTCCGCAACCTCGACGCCACCGTGCTCGACCAGATGGCCGACGCCGCCGCCCACGCCCTGGCCACCTTCGCCCGCGACCCCACCCCCGTCGACCGCGCCCGCGGCTGAGGCGGCGCTCGGCGGGCGGTCCCGCCGTCCCGACGTGGCGGCTCAGCCGCTCACGGCCAGCTCCGCCAGCTTGGGGTTCTGGCCGCCGAAGCGGGTCGCCGGGATCCGCAGGCGGACGGCGTCGCCGGCCACGCGGACCTGGAGCTCGTAGGCGGCCAGCGGCCGGGCGTCCAGCCAGGTCAGCGTGGCCTGGCCGAGGGTCGGGGTGCCGTCGAGGCGGACGGTCAGGGTGCTCGGGGTGGCCGGGTCGGTGTCCGGCGTCCAGGCGGTGACGGCGCTGCCGTCCACGGCCGCCACGGCCGGGGCGCTGGGTCGGCGGCGTCGGCCGCCACCGGCCGGCGGCGGGCCTGGTTGTCGGCGTCGGGCCCGGCCGTCCGGGTCGGCATGGTCAGCGGCACCACGTCGGCCTGCTTGACCTGCTGGCCGGCGTAGGCCCGGAACTCCGGCCGCACCGCCGGCAGCCCGTCGAGCGGCCGGGGCTCCAGCACCACCAGGCCGCCGGCGACCTCGCTCCAGCGGGCCGGGGCCGGCAGCCCCAGCAGCCGGGCGGCGCGCCCGGCCAGCTCCAGGGTCAGCGCTCGGCGCGGCTGGCCCAGAAGTCGGCCGCGCCCTCCAGGACCGGCCAGCCGCGGGCCCGCAGCCACCCCTGGTCGCCGGTGGCCAGGTAGTACTGCCATTGGGCCAGGGCGACGTCGGCGGTGATGTGCTGCTCCAGCCGCCCGGTCTCGGCCCAGGTCGGGGTGACCTCGTCGCCGGTGAGGGCGCTCTCCCAGGCGAAGCGCATCTCGCCGTAGCCGGTCCGCTCGGCGTTGCGCCGGGCGCCGGCGCGGGTGCGGAAGCGGTAGTCGACCACGGTGCTGGCCTCGGCCGGGTGCTGGGCCAGCAGCGCCGGGTACATGCAGGTCTCGGCGTCCCAGAAGACGTGGTTGTTGTAGCCGCCGGCCGACAGCCCGACCGGGCTGATGCTCCAGTCGACGTCCGGGCGGGCGCTGGTCAGCAGGTAGAACTGGGCCGCCCGGACCCGGCCCTGCAGCTCCGGCTGGCCCGGCACCACGATGTCGCTGGCCCACAGCCGGGCCCAGGCGGCGGCGCCGGTCAGGATGCCCCGGGGGACGGGGCGCGCCGGGGCCGCCCGCGGGCCGCGCCGGCCGCGTCGCCGGCGTCCAGGGAGGTCGCGAACCCGACCACCTTGGCCACCTCGTAGGTCCGGCCCGCCCGCACCGGGATGGTGGCGGTCCGGGTGGCGCGCATGGCCGCCGTATCGGCCCTGGCGGCGACGCTGGCGCCCCGCGGCACCCGCAGGCGGGCCGCCTCGGCCACGGTGGTGCCGATGCCGGCGGTGCGGCGCCACCAGCAGCGCGTTCCTGGCGTCGGCGGTGGGCCGGACCGGCCGCAACCCCTCGGGGGTGAGGTCGGCGCCGGCGCCGAGCACGTCGCGCACCTGAGACTGCCGACCAGCTCGGCGTGAGCCGCAGCCGCACCAGCCCCACCCGCTCGCGGGCGCGGTCCAGGGTCACGTCATAGGTGAGCCGCGTCACCCGCCCGCCCGCCGACCAGGTCGCGGTGGTGGTGACCACGCCGCGGCGCAGGTCCAGCGTCTGGCGGTAGTTGGACGCGTCGGCGGCGGCATAGCGGCGACCGGCCACGGTCACCTCGAGCTGGGTCCGGCCGGGCAGGTTCACCGACCCCTGGGGCTGGGTGCCGCCGTAGCCGGCCCCGTCCGCCGGCGCCCGGGTGCCGACATAGCCGTTGCCGATGTAGGCGGGCGCCCCGGTGAACGTCGACGCCGTACCGATTCCTGCCCGCCAGCCGGTGAGCGCAACCCCGCCGCGGATCTGATACTGATGAGTCCTTCCGGCCCGAGAAGGAGGCGTCATGCGGCTGACCAAGCTGGGGCACTCGTGCCTGCTGATGGAAGAGGGCGGCGCCAGGCTGCTGCTGGACCCTGGCACGCTCTCCAGCGGGTTCGAGGAGCTGGAAGGGCTGACCGCGGTGCTGTTCACCCACCAGCACGCCGACCACCTCGACCAAGCGCGGCTGCGGGGGCTGCTGGACCGCAACCCCAGGGCCAGGGTCATCAGCGACCAGGGGAGCGCCGAGCCCCTGGGCCAGGCCGGGGTCGAGGTCGAGGTGGTGGCCGACGGCCAGGAGCTGGACGTCGGCGGGGTCGGCGTCCGCGTCGCCGGGCGCGACCACGCCGTCATCCACCCCGACATCCCGGTCGTGCCCAACGTCGGCTACCTGGTCGGGGGGCGCCTGTTCCACCCCGGCGACGCGTTCACCGAGCCGGGGCAGCCGGTCGAGGTGCTGGCGGTGCCGGCCGCGGCGCCGTGGCTGAAGGTGTCGGAGCCGATCGACTACCTGCGCGCGGTCCG
>Ga0081538_10004205_pt1 | contig 13351 bp, 10 predicted proteins | sample TabmetS5T2R1_FD_71022 | JGI IMG/M metagenome (GOLD analysis project Ga0081538, IMG submission 71022) | Tabebuia heterophylla rhizosphere microbial communities from the University of Puerto Rico - S5T2R1 | ecosystem: Host-associated > Plants > Roots > Rhizosphere ...
ACGAGACCCTGGTGAATGTGCCGCTCCTCGTGCGCGCGCCGCATGTCTTCGCGAGCGGCGCCGAGGAAGAGCGGATGGTCAGCCATGTCGACCTCTTTCCCACGCTTGCCTCGGCGCTCGAGCTCGACGGCACGCCGTCCTCCAACCTGAGCGGCATCGACCTGACCGCTCTCGTGCACAGCGGCGGTGGAGCCGGGCGGGAGGCCCTCTACATGCAGGCAAGCGGCGCCCGCAGGATGAACCGGCCCGAGCAATGGCTGGCGGGCCTGAGGACTGACCGGTACAAGTACGCCCGCGGGATGCACAACGCCGAGCTTCCGGAGGAGCTCTACGACCTGGAGAGCGACCCGGACGAGCAGCAGAACCTCGCCGCCGACCTTTCTGACGTCACGGCAGACATGCGGGCATGGCTGGCCATGCTGATGCAGGCCGAGGCCCCCACCGAGCCGGCGCCGGAGACCGCCTACACGCCTGAGGAGGAAGCGCTGCTCGAGGCCCGGCTCAAAGAGCTCGGGTATCTGGACTGAAGAGAGACGGCGCGGCTGGGCGGCCGTTGCTTGACAGGCTCCGCCGCCCCTGTTATCCAGAACCGGTGAGAGCGTCACGCCGGGAAAACCGGCGGGTCCCGGCGTCCTTGGTGCGCGGCTGCGTTTCGGCCGCGCTTCTGGTTGCGCTCGGCCTCGCCTTTGCCGCTCCCGCCGCCGCGCAATCGCCGGGGGACGTCGGCTGGGAGGGGCCGCCCTCGACCGGTGCCGGCTCGGCTCCCACCGGCTCGAAGCCGGAGAGCAAGCTCTGGTGGAACGACGGCTTCTGGTGGGCGAGCATCTGGGATACCGCGAGCTCGGACTTCCACATCTTCAAGCTCGACCAGGGAACGCAGACGTGGACGGACACCGAGGTCCGCCTCGACGACCGCGCGAGCACGCGGGCCGACACCCTCTGGGATGCGGCGGCCGGCAAGCTCTACGTAGCCTCGCACCGCTTCTCGGAATCGCCGGCGAGCGGCTACCCGAGCCGGCTCTACCGGTACAGCTACAACGCCTCCACGGACACGTACACGCTCGATTCGGGCTTTCCGGCCACGATCAACAACTTCAGGACCGAGACCCTCGTCATCGCCAAGGATTCGAGTGGCCAGCTGTGGGCAACCTGGGTACAGGGCGGGAAGGTCTGGGTCAACGCGTCGGTCTGCAACCCGGCCTGCAACGACGCGAGCTGGGGCACGGCGTTCTCGATCAACCCCGTCAACGTCAACAGCGACGATATCTCGTCGCTGATCGCGTTCGGCGGCAACAAGATCGGTGTCATGTGGAGCAATCAGGCCACGTCTACCGACTACTTCGCCGTCCACTCCGACAGCGCGGCCGACAGCGTCTGGACGATCGAGAACGCCCTCCAAGGGCCCGGTCTCGCAGACGACCACATCAACCTGAAGTCCGACGCGAGCGGACGCGTCTACGCCGCCGTGAAGACCTCGAAGAGCGGCTCGGCCGATCCGCTCAACCTGCTGCTCGTCCGCTCGACCGGGGGCAGCTGGTCAAGCCACGTCTTTGGGCTCAAGCGGGATCACCACACTCGCCCCGTCGTCCTCCTCGACGAGGCGAACGGCCTTGTCCGCATGTTCGCCACCGCGCCCGAGTCGGGAGGAACGATCTACCAGAAGACTTCGCCCATGAGCTCGATCTCGTTCGCCGGCGGGCTCGGAACGGCGGTGCTCGAGGACGCGGACAACGAGGTCAACAACGTGACGTCGACGAAGCAGAATCTCAATGCCTCGACGAACCTCGTAGTCCTGGCACACAGCGGGGCAGGCAGGTACTTCCACAATCTCGTGTCGCTCGGCGGGGGAGCCGGGGGCGGGCCACCGGTGGCGAGCTTCACGGCGGTGCCGTCCAGTGGGATCGCTCCGCTGACCGTCCAGTTCACGGACACCTCGAGCGGCACCGTGGCCTCGCGGGCGTGGGACTTCCAGAACGACGGCAGCGTCGACTCGACCGCCGCCAACCCGAGGTTCACCTACGTGAGCCAGGGCACTTTCACGGCAAGGCTCACGGTCACGAACACGGACGGCTCCAGCTCGACGACGAGGACGATCACGGTCAACCCACCGGGCGGAGGCGGCTCGACCCTGACCTTCGCGCCAACCGACGACGCCTATGTGCGCCAGCCGAACCCGAGTGAGAACGCCGGCGCGGACGCGACAGTCCGCGTCTACAAGAGCGGAGCGTCCGACACCCAGTCCTACTTCAAGTTCACGGTCGCAGGCGTCACGGGAGCGGTCACGTCCGTGAGGCTCCGTCTCTGGGTGACGGACGCGAGCTCCGTCGCCGGGAGCATCTACTCGGTCGCCGACGTCGGCTGGAGCGAGGGAACGATCACCTGGACGACGAGGCCGGCGCCCGGATCGTTCCTCACGAACGGGGGCGGCGCCCCGCTCGGCACGTGGGTGGAGTACGACCTCACGGGCGCCGTGGAAGGGAATGGCACGTACAGCTTCGTCCTCAAGGACGGCGGGACCGACGCAGCCAGGTTCAGCAGCAAGGAAGGTGCGAACGACCCGCAGCTCGTCGTGAGCTTCGGCTCCTGAGCCGTTCGGCATCACGATTCTGTGCCACGATGACGTTGCCCCGTGCGGCGACTCCGGGCCGTCCGGCCGTTTCGCATCGCTGACGTGATCGAGCACGAACCGGCATGAAAACTCCCGCTTCCGCCGGCACTTCCGCCGACGCGGTCGCGGGCGCGCCCCACGAGGAGGCGACGCGGAAGCAAATCCGGGGCTCCAGCCTCCTGCTCACCGGGCGCTTCCTGACGCTGGGGGCCAACCTCGTCGTCCAGATTCTGATCGTCCGCTACCTCACGAAGGCGGACTACGGCGCCTTCGCCTATGCGCTCTCGCTCGCTTCCGTCGGAGCAAGCATCGCCACGTTCGGGCTCGACCGCTCGATCACCCGCTTCGTCCCGATCTACGACGAGCAGCGCAACTACCCCAAGCTCTTCGGCACGGTCGTCCTCGCGGTCGGGACGGTGCTGTCGATCGGCCTCCTCATCGTCCTCCTCGCCTACGGCCTCACTGCCGCCCTCAGCGGCCCGCTCATCGGCGACGAGCAAGCCGCCTCCATCCTCCTGATTCTGGTCCTCCTCACCCCGATCAATGCGCTCGACGGACTGCTCATGGGCATGTTCGCGGTCTTCTCGAAGCCGCGCGCGATCTTCTTCCGGAGGCACGTCCTCACGCCGACCCTTCGCCTCACCATCGTCCTCCTCCTCGTGCTCGGAAATCAGGACGTCTTCTTCCTCGCCGGCGGCTACGTCTTCGCCGGGGCGCTCGGCGTCGCGATCTACTCGGTCCTGCTCTTTCGGACGCTCAGGAGCGACGGGCTCCTGAAGCACTTCAGCCTGGGCAACATTCAGATACCCGCGCGCGAGGTCTTCGGCTTCACCATCCCGCTTCTCACGTCAGACCTCGTCTACATGACGATGAACACGTCCGACGTCGTCCTGCTGGGCCACTACGAGGGGGCGGACGCCGTGGCCGACTTCAGGGTCATCTGGCCCACCGCGCACCTGAACCAGGTCGTGATGTCGAGCTTCACGCTCCTCTACACGCCGGTCGCTGCGCGCATGTTCGCTCGGAAGGACCGAGAGGGCATCAACAATCTCTACTGGCAGACGGCCATCTGGATCGCCGTTCTCACCTTCCCCGTCTTCGCGCTCACGTTCTCGCTTGCCGAGCCGGTCACGCGGACGCTCTACGGCTCGCAATATGCCGACTCTGCCACCTACCTGACCCTGCTCTCCCTCGGCTACTACTTCAACGCCGCCCTCGGCTTCAACGGACTCACGCTGAAGGTCTACGGACGACTCCGCTACGTCGTCTCCATCAACGTCGTCGCGGCGCTCGTCAACCTCGGCCTCAACCTCATCCTCATTCCACGGTACGGGCCTCTGGGGGCCGCGATCGGGACTTGCTCCACGCTCATTCTCCACAACTTCCTCAAGCAGGCGGGCCTCCTCCTCGGGACGGGCGTCCGTCTCTTCCGGGGCCGCGACCTCGCGGTCTACGCGAGCATCGCCCTCGGCGCCGGCTTCCTGCTCGCCCTGCAGCTCCTCGTGTCGCCTCCGGCCCTCGTCGGCTTCGCCGCCGCGGCGATCGTCTCGCTCGGCGTCGTCGCGTTCAGCCGGAAGTCGCTTCGGGCCGGGGAGATGTTCCCCGAGCTCATGCGCTTCCGCGTCGCCCGGCTCATCGCCGGCAAGTAGAACGGCGCGGCGTCGGACGTCAGGGCCAGCGCCTGCTCGTTTGGAGGACCGTGCGCACGCGGTTCGCGTGGGCGAGGTCGAGGACATCGAGCGTCGAGGTGACGGTGTCGCGCTTCGTGTGCCCCCGGCGAACGACCAGGATCGTCATGTCGGCTGCACGCGCCAGCGTCAGCGAGCGCGGCGAGCGCGGCGGAGGCCCCGAGTGGAGGACGACAACGTCCGCTTCAGCGAGCAGGAGCTCGACCAGCACGCGGGCCCCGGCGAGGTCCAGCACGCGCGGAGGGCCGCCGTGGGGGAGCACGAGAAGCGGGCCCCGCCCGGAGCGAAGCGTGAAGCGGTCGAGGACGATGCGTCCATGCCGGAGCACGTCGTCGCGTTCCACAGGCGTGCCGTCGGTTCCGCGCCCGTCCCTAGCGAGGAGGCGTCCGGCCTCGGCCTTCTCGCCGAGATCGGCAAGGACGACGTTCACGCCGGTGTCGGCCAGGGCGGCGGCCAGGTTCGCGGCGACCGTGCCGCTCCCTGCGCCTCGTTGAGCGCCGCACACGAGCAAGCTTCGCGGTACCTCCTCGCGGCCGGGAGCGCGGACGCGTTCGGCGAGCCGCCGGTACGAGTCGGCGCTGTCTCCCGTGGCGCCCTCGACGGGCGCCGTCCCACCCGGTCGCGACCCGGGCCCGCCGTCCACCGAGCCGAGGACCGTTCCTGCGGCGAGCTCCGTGAGATCCTCCTCGTCTCTGACGGTTCGCCGCCAGGAGTCGACGAACACGGCGAGGGCCAGGGCGAGGAAGAAGCCGGCGACCGCCCCGAAGCCCATCAGGAGCTGGCTTTGGGGGCGGATGCGGTCAGCATCTGTGGCGGGCTCGAAGACACGGAGCTCGGTCTGCACGGTCGATTCCCCGGCCGCCGGGGCAGAGGGTTGCGCGGAGGCCTCGCGGACCAGCTGCCTGGCGAGCCCGTTCGCGGCCAGGACGGCAACCGCGGGATCGCCGGATCGCGCGCGAACCGTCAGCAAGCGCGTGTCCCGATCCCACTCGCCGCGTACGTTCTCCCGCAGCTCTTCGAGCGCGAGTCGGCCGTTGAGCTCTTGCGCGGTGCGTTGAAGCACGGGCGTGCTGCGGACGAGCTCGGCGTAGGTCGGCGCGAGCTCGGGGGCGGTCTGCAACGCACCCAGCTCGGTTCCCGGCGCGGTCACGTGGAGCTTCGCTTCAGCCTCGTACGTCGGAGCGGCGCTCTCACCGTAGAGATAGGCCAGAAGCCCGCCGGCGGCAGTTGCGAGAACGACGACGGCCCACCAGCGCGCCGCGATGGAGAGGAAGCCGATCCGCCACGTGGACATCTGCGTCGATCAGAACAAAGCGTAGTCCCAGCGGTGGCGGCGCGAACGAATCGACCATCGCGGTGCCCGCGATGCCGGCTGCCGGCAGTCCGGCATCCTGGCCGACGTCAGGACTCCTAGAGGAGCCGCTCGATCGAGCGGCGGACGTCCGAGGCGTTGACCTCCGCCCGGTCGAAGCCCGGCCCGCCGTTGACGACCTCCCTCACGCCGTCGCGAGCGTAAATCGTGTCCCGGCCGCCGCCGCCGACGAACTTGTCCCGGCCGGCATTTCCCCTGAGGGTGTCTTTGCCGTCGCCACCCACAAGGCGGTCGTTGCCGCCCAAGCCACGGAGAGTGTCGTTGCCGCCGCGGCCGCAGAGCGCGTCGTCGCCCCTCGTTCCAACGAGGACGTTCCTGCCGGCGGTGCCCTGGATACAGGGGATGATCTGCTGGTAGGCGTGCCAGTAGCGCTTCTTCTGGTCGTTCGTCGCCAGGACGACCAGTCGGGTGCTGTTCGAGATGTTCTGCTTCGTCGAGGTGGGGTTGGCGACCGAGCTGCCGGTGTCCCTGAGCACGACCGTGCCGGCGCGATGGGTGGGGAAGGAGATGGAACTGAGGCGAGACTTCTTCATGTAGACCGCGCGGCCGTCGCTCTCGAACACGCGGATGGCGTTGTGCTGCGGGTCGAGGAGGACAATCGGACGGGTCCGGTCGAGCGAGCCGATCGAGACGGTGTGGGAGGACCAGTTGCCCGCCGCGGTCCGGCGGTGGAGCATCGTGCCGGGATTGGCGGCCGAGGTGAACTTCGTCTTCGTCACCGCGTAGACGCGCCCCGCATCGGCCTTGAGATTGATGTGGTCCTCCGCGCGCTTCGCGCCGCCGATCACGACTTCGGGGCCCGACCAAGCGCCGGAGTTGTTCGGTTGACCGTCGTTGTGGACGCTGAAGAGCATCTGCGAGGCCGGGGTATCGCTCCACATGACGCCGACCTTGTTCCCGCCGAAGCGGACGATCGACGAGAGGTCGTCGGCTCCCACGTCGTCGAGCTGGATGGGCGAGTCCCACGCGCAGGCCCCAATCCCTCCGCTGACGCAGTTGCCGGTCGTCCTTGCGACGAAGACGTGGTGCTGCCCGCCGCTTTGCTGCACCCAGGTCGCCCAGATCACGCCGTTCGAGTCCCGGTCGATGACGAGCGCCTCGGCCCTCTGCGGGTCGATCGCCCGCTGCCCTTGGAGCATGTAGCGGTTCTGCGCGGCGTTGTAGCTGAAGCGGTAGAGCCGCATCTCGTCGTCCGGGCTGGGTGTCGGGTCTTCCTGCGTGACGGGCTGGTACTTGTGCGAGGCGACGAAGAGCCTGCTCCCCGCGGAGAGGACATCCTGACGGGTGCTGTCGCGGGTGTCGATAACGACGCCGGTGTCGACCCACCTCTGCGCTCGCAGGTTGAGCCGGAAGATGTGGTAGGCGCCGCTCCCGTCGAACATGCTGGCCCACCAGAAGCCGTCGTTCCTCCAGAGCTTGCTCTCGGGCTTCGACGTCGTGGGCGGCCCGCTCGACCCTGACGGGTAGGAGGGTCCCTGGAAGCCCGTGTCGGCTCGCGCGAAGCCCGGCAGGGCCAGCGCCGCGACGCCGCAGAGAATGGCGAAAACAACACCCGTTCTACCGCTCATGCTTATCCTCACTTCCGTCGCTGATCTGGCCGCTGGGGCAAACGGGCCGATGAGAAGCCGAGTTGGGCGTCGTGCCTAACACGCTCCGCCGGCTCGCCTAAGCCGTGGTTCGTAAAGACGTGAACCTTTCCTTCTCTCATCTGCTGGATGCGGGCCCATTGCGGTAACAGCTGGAGTCGGATGCCGGTGAGGCCTGACGAGCGCCCGACGTTGATGCGGCGCAGCCGCAGCCAGTCCGGCCGGCTCAGGTCGTTGAGGCCGCGCCTCGTCAGGAAGGCGAGCTCGAAGCCCTCCTCCTCGAGCACGGTCGCCACTCCCCTGTCGACCCCGCCGCCCGGATACGCGAACACGCGCGGCGTCGGCCCGATCTCGCGCTCGAGGTCGCCGAGCGAGCCGAGGATCTCTCGCCCCGCCTCGGCGCGGGCCACCTTGTTGAGCAGCGGATGGGTGCGCGAGTGCGACCCGATGGCCACTCCTTCGGCGGCGAGCCGGCGGAGCTCCTCCCAGCCCAGCACCGACGGGGCGAGAGCCGTGGCGGAGGCGCCGCCGCTCAGGTCGGCGACGATCGCCATCGCGCGCTCGTGCTCGAGCGACTTCAGGTGTCCGCGAAGCCGACGGAACGTGTGTAGCCGCTCTGCAGGCGTTCGCACCGGCAGGTCGCCCAGCGGCGTCGAGACGACCGGGTCCTCTCTTCCGAGGGCGCTCCAGAGCCGGTCCCACCAGAACGCAGTTCCGGGGTCGCCCGGATACGCCGTCGGCACGAAGAGCGTCAGCGGAACCCCGTGGCGCTGCATGATCGGCCAAGCGTGCTCGGCGACCGATCGATACCCGTCGTCGAAGGTCACCATCACGGCGCGGAGTGGAAGAGGAGCTTCGCCGCGGCGGATCGCGAGAAGCTCTGTGAGGGAGAGCGGCCGATAGAAGGAGGAGAGGAAGCGCATCTGCTCGTCGAACTCCGCCGGCGTCGCGCCGATCAGCCCCGGATAGAGCTCGGGGGAGCGCTCGGGCTCGTCGACCCGGTGGTACGTGAGAACCGGAAGGAGTCCGGGCACGGGGCGGGCCGCTCGCTCGAGGATGCCCACGGCGCGCGCGAGTGCAGGGCTACGCGATGCCCGCCGGGCCGAGACCTTGAGCAGCGCCCTAGCGTCCACGAGCCAGTTTTCCGCGCAGCTTCCTCGCGATCCTGACGAGCTCGACGAGGCCGGGGCGCGGGTCCTCGCGCGCGAGGATGTCGAACCCGTCTCCGGGATAAACGAGGCGGAGGGCGGCCGCGACTGCCTCCCGGCGAGGAGGCGCGGGGATGCCCGGATAGCGGCGCGCCCGCCGGAGCGTGGAGCCGATCCAGACGACTTCCAGGTCGAGATTCCTGGAGCGGACGCCGACTGCATACGACGTGTCCGGGCGATGGTCCGGGCCCGGCACGTTCCCGAAACAGACATCTGCCAGGCCGGCCGGGAAGTCGATGCCGCTCTTCACGGCCAGGGGGAGCGATCCCCAGATTCGGCCGTTGAGCTCCATCAGTCGCGGCCCACCGCTCCCCACCTTGAACTCGACCATCGCGAGCCCCGTCCACTCGAGCGCCGCGAGCAGGCGCGAGGCATACGAGAAGAGGAGGGGATTGAGCGCAACGCTCACCCGGAACGAGCTCGCGCCGCCCGTGATCGGGACTTCCCGTAGGCGCCGATGCTGGAACGCGGCGAGTGCGCGCCCCTCGTGGGCGAGCACCTCGACGCCGTGCGCTTCCCCGGTGCAGTACTCCTGCAGCAGCACGTCGCAACGCCGCTCGAGAAGCCCCATCTCCTCGGTCAGCGCCTCGTCGTTGGCGGCGTAGGAGACCGCATAACGCTCGACGCCGCCACCGTCTCGGAGGATCCGGGAGAAGCGGGGCTTGAGCACCACGGGCCAGCCGAGAGCGGGGGCCGCGCGGAGCGCCTCGTCCACCGTGGAGACGAGCTTCGTTCGCGGCAGTGGAACGCCCAGCTCAGCGGCGAGCTCGAACGTTGCCATCTTGTCGAGGCTCGTCCCCAAGGCTCTCGGCTCGGGAACGGCCAACCTACAGACGCCCGCAAACCGATCGCGTGCCGCGACGAGGGGCAGGATCGTCTCGTCGGTGACGGGGACGATGAGGTCGATCCGGCGCAAGCGGGCCGCCGCGAGCAGAACCTCCACCATCTCTTCCGGCGACTCCTCAGGCGGCGGGTAGCGCAGCCGTTCGGCCGTGTAGCGGGAGGAAAAGCCAGGGTTCCGAGCGCTCGAGTCGGCCGCGATGACGTGCATCCCTCGGCGGCCGAGCGAGCGGATGATGGAGACGGCGCTGCCGCGACCGGCGTCGGTGACGAGCACGCTCGCCTGCGCAGCACCGGGCGCGGCCGACCGGCCGCCGGCGGAGCGCCGCCGGGGACGCTCGCCGTTCGTGTGCTGCACGACCAGGGACGCGACCTCCGAGACGACCTCGTCCAGCGGCCGGTCGGCGTCGACGACGGCGAAATTGGTCATCACCTCTCCGAGCTCCAGATACTCACGCCTCCGCCTGGAGAGCGACTCGCGTGTGCCCTCGCCCTTGCGTTGCAGCAGAGTCTCGGCGGGAGCGTCGAGGTAGAAGACGAGATCCGGTTTCGGGTACAGCCGTGCGAGCACGAAGCCGTGCAGCCGCCTGCTCGCGGAGCGCCGCCCTTGCGCCGCCACGTCGTACGCGTAGTAGTCGGCGTAGAAGTGGCGATCGAAGATGACGATCGAGCCGCGGCGCCGCTCCACGGCGGCGACGAGCGCGCGCTGCCATTCTTCTGCGAGGCGGTTGGCGAGGCGAAGGAACGACCGCGCCGACCGCAGCGTCCGCTTCGCCCTGCTCGCCGACGGAGCTCGGTCCGGCCGGCGCGAGTCTCGGGGACCCGCCGCGTCCGGCGTCGCGCCGCGGGCGCGGCGGATGGCGTGAACGAGGCGTGTGCTCGGGAGCAGCAGATTGCTGGAATCGGGGTTCACGCCCATGTAGAGGTACGTCACGGGCGGCGGGAGGACCTCCGCAAGCCGTCGTGCGACCGTCGTCTTCCCCGCGCCATCCGGTCCGATGAGGGCGACGGTGAGCCCCGACCGCGGTTCGCTCATCGGTCCCTGCAGTACGGGTTCATCGCCTCGAAGAGGGCGTTGAGCGAGCACGGATAGGGATGGTGAACGACGAACGCCGACTTGCCGGCGAATGCCTGCGCGAGCGCCCTTCGTTGAATCTCCTCGAGCTGCTCGATGAAGGGGTTGACGGCCTTCGGGAACGCGAAGCGGTACTTGAGGTATGCGGCCGTGAACTCGAGCCGTTCGTGCTGGAGGGAGAAGACCATCCGCTCCCCGACTTCCAGAGGATCGACCGGCTCGACGGCGATCCCGGGCGAGTCGGAGCTCACGAGGAAGAAGAGCCGGTCGAAGCTCGCGGACTGCGCGCCCACGCGGCCGAATAGCCGCGCCGGCGCGATGTCCACGAACTGCTGACGTTTGAGAAGCGGAGCGAGCCGAGTCACGGCGCCCGCCGGCCCCCTCCCCGGCTTGACCCGCAGCAGGGCTCGCTCCGCACCGAGGAACAGCTCGATCGCGCGCAGACGTGTCCGGTCTGCTCGGCTGACGAGCGCCTCGTACTGGGGCAGCTGCCGCAGGTGCCAGCCCCAGATCCTGATGGGCTCGGGGATGCCGTGGACGCGGCCTCCGTCCGCGGCCACGTACACCCACTCGTCGCCCACATACTCCGCCCCCCGAGCCGCGAAGGCGAGGAGCGCTTCGGTCTTTCCACCCTTCGTCCAACCGGTCGCCACGACTCCCGTCCCGTCGTGCACGAACGCCGATGCGTGCAACGGCAGCGCGCCTCCGGCGAGGACCGTGAGGTTGAGAATCGGGATGAGGAACGGGACCGCCGGCAGGCCGGTCTCGCAGACGATCTCGACGGGCTCCCCGATCTGCGTGAAGTCGATCTCGACCCGGGTCGGAACCTTGTGCTTGCTCCGCAGGACGACGAAGGTGTCGTCTGTGAAGGCCGCCTCACCGAGGCCGACATGTCGCACGCGCGATCGGGGCGGCAGCCGCTCGACGAAGCCGATGACGATGTCCGGCTCGCGGTCGAGGGACGCCTGGGCGAGACCGAGCTGCCGCGCCACTACCGCCACGTCGGTCGGGGAGGCGCCGAGGAGACGGACACCCGCCAGCCCGTGGAGGTCGAAGTCGACCCCCTCCCCGACCGGTGGCCGGCTGACGGGCGCCGGCCGAGCCGTCTGCGGGCTCCCGGCCACGTTTAGGCGCCCGATCGCTTCAGCACTGCGGGCACCGTTTCCAGGAGTATCTTCAAGTCGAGACCGAACGAGCGGCACCTGACGTATTCGATGTCCAGCCGCAGCCGCTCGTTGAAATCCGTCTTGTTTCGGCCTTTCACCTGCCAGAGGCCGGTGATGCCCGGGGTGACCTCGAGCCGATATGTGTGCCAGAGGCTGTATGTGCTGGCCTCGAACGAGGTCGGTCGCGGACCGACGAGCGACATCTCACCCCTGACCACGTTGATGAGCTGCGGAAGCTCGTCGAGGCTCGACTGACGCAGGATGCGGCCGACCCGCGTGATCCGCGGGTCATTTGTGATCTTGAAATCCGGCCAGGAGCGCTCATTGAGGTGGGCGAGCGCCGGCTTGAGGGCCTCCGCGTTGGGCACCATCGTCCGGAACTTGAACATGCGGAAGCGGATGCCGTCCCTCCCCGTGCGCGTCTGGGCGATGAGGAAAGGCCCAGCCGGGGACTCGAGGAAAATGGCGAGCGCACAGAGGAGGAACAGGGGGACGACGATAGGAAGGAGCAGCACGCAGACCGCGAGATCGAAGGCGCGCTTGCCGATGAGATAGGACTTGTTCGAGGGGGCCATGCGCTACCGACCAGCTCCTTCGGGGTCGGCCACCGGAGTCCCGGCCGTCTCAGGGGGGGCCGGCGCCAAAGTCTTCGCGTCCTTCACGCGCCCGTTCAGAGCTGAGAGCAACGCGCCGCTCGTGGGGCACTCGCCCTGGGCGAAGACGGCGAACGTGATCCCGTCGAGCTCCTCCTCGGAAAGGACTTGGGAAAGTGGCTCCCGAATTCGTGCGAGTGCCGCAGCACCCATAGCTCGGTCGCTCTCCGGGAGGAGGAGGTAGACGTCCTTGCCGTCGAACCACACCCTGTCCACGGCCCGGATCAGCGAGCTGAGCAGCACCAGCGCCTGGTCCTGCCACCTGTCTGCCTCGGCGCCGGGGCGCCGGCGAGGAAAGCGGGCGAGACAGAACGGATGGCCGTACCTTCTGCTTCGATCGACCTCACGCTCGAGATCCTCGAACGAGCCGAGGCTCGCCGCCCGGTTGGGGTCTCGCTTCCCCGCCAGCGTCTCTGTGCGGCCGGGGCGAACGCGTGGCCTGAGAAGCGCCCGAAAACGGAGGCGAAAGACGGTCCGATCTACCGTGCCAGGAGTGATCGATGCGCCGTCGGCGCTCTGCTCGACGCCCTTCGACGCCGGCGTCGCGTCGCCCTTCGAGCGGCTTGGCGCCGACGCCTCGCTCTTCCCTCTCTTCCTGTCACCAAATCGCATCGTCGACCTCCCACATCCGAACCGTGAATGCGCGTCCGGTCCACAACCCGGACGGCGCCTGAAGGGCCGGATGGGCCTAGTCGGGGCGCTCGAGGCAGAGAAGGAAGGCAGCGCACCGAGGAGGCGCACGGGTGAACGGAACCAGACCGCCGAGCCGCTGAGCAGCGGCCGCAAAGAGGGCGACCAGTCCCGCGAGCACCAACGGGAAGAAACCGCCGGACGATCCGCTACCCATTCCTCCCGCGCTCACGTAGAGCTCGAAGGGAGCCCTGGACCTGAATGGCAACGCTGGGAGACGCGGCGCGTTGTGGCTGCTCCCGGCTGAGTGCGAGCCCACGTTCCTGATCTCCGAGCGAGACCGACTCTGCGTGGCGAGCTGGTCACTGCCTCCGGGTGATTGGAAAAGCGATGGGAGGCGGGGCGGAGATTTATCTCGGGGGACCGTGACCGTCGATTCGCGACGAGAGCCCAGTGCGGTCTCGACCTCCGCCGGGGCTCTCCCGACAGCGGGGAGGGGCGGGGCCGGGGCGGCGGAGGCGGCGC
>Ga0081538_10004206_pt1 | contig 13350 bp, 11 predicted proteins | sample TabmetS5T2R1_FD_71022 | JGI IMG/M metagenome (GOLD analysis project Ga0081538, IMG submission 71022) | Tabebuia heterophylla rhizosphere microbial communities from the University of Puerto Rico - S5T2R1 | ecosystem: Host-associated > Plants > Roots > Rhizosphere ...
CCGGCGCCGAAGGAGAGCGAGATGCGTGTCATCGCAATCGAAGAGCATTTCATCACGCCACCCGGGTTCGCACTGACGGAGCGACTCGGCAAGGTTGGCGCTCCCATTCACATGTGGGCCGAGCAGCTGGGCGACTTGGGCGAACGCCGTCTGTCGGATATGGATGCCGCCGGGATCGACGTTCAGGTGCTCTCGACGCCCGCGATCGGTGTCGAGGAGCTCGATCCCGCCGAGGCTCTGAAGATGTCGACGGAAGTCAACGATGTCCTGGCCAAGGCCGTCGCCGATCACCCGGACCGCTTCGCAGGGTTCGCGGTCCTTCCCACCCTCGACGCGGCGGCAGCGGCGGACGAGCTCGAGCGAACCGTCAAGGAGCTCGGCTTCAAGGGCGCGTTGATCAACGGTCACACCCGGGGTCGCTTTCTCGACGACCAGGCGTTCTGGCCGATCTTCGAGCGGGCCGAGGCGCTGGATGTGCCGATCTACCTACATCCCACACCGCCTCCGCCGCAGGTCAGGGAGGCGTACTACTCGGGGCTTCCCGGGATGGTAGGAAACGTCCTCGCACTGGCTGGTTGGGGCTGGCATTGCGAGACCGGACTGCACGCGCTCCGCTTGGTTCTCGGTGGCGTTTTCGACCGGTTTCCTCGGCTTCAGGTGATCATCGGCCATATGGGTGAGAACATTCCGTTCTCACTGGCACGCGCAGATCAGGTTCTAACGCCCTTTGCCAATCTCCAACGCGGCATCGCCGACTACTTCCACGAGAACTTCTATATCACGACCAGCGGTTACTTCACATTCCCGCCGCTTCTGTGCGCAATGATGGTTCTCGGCGTGGATCGGATCATCTTCTCCGTCGACTACCCCTTCAGTGACAACGTCGAAGGTCGTGCGTTTCTCGATGCAGCGCCCATCGCGCCCGCAGACCGCGAGAAGATCGCACACGGAAACGTCGAAAAGCTGCTCCGAATGTGACAAACCGCAAGGTGGACGGTGGTCCCCTATTCCAGCGCTTCAACCGGCCCGACAAGCTCCGCGTAGGCGTCACGCATCCCGAAGAAGTCCGTCTCCTCGAAGCGGGGGATCGGTTCGCCGGCGAGGGTCGCCGGTAACGCGTCGAGGTGGAGATGCCACGCCCCGAGCATGGCGTGAACGTGCCATGAGGTGTCCTCGGGGAGCGAGTGCGTCAGGGCCAGCTTCGAGCCGTCGCCGTCGGGACGAACCTCCCATCGCATGATGGTGCCGAAGAAGTCGGGGATCTGCCTCCACGCGGGCACGTCCCACGTCAACTCGATCACCTCGAGCGGCTCGAGGCGGATGACCTTCCCGTATACGGTGGCGGGACCCTTGGGGTGGATCTGGATGACGACGTTGCCGCCCTCGGTGAGCTCGAGCTCGTCGACCGGCCCGCCGAGCCACCCCTCGAGCAGCTCGGGTTCGGTCACCGCCGCCCACAGGCGCTCCACCGGCGCGTCGAAGTGTCGCTCGAAGCGCACGTCGTAACGCCCGTTGCTCCGCTTCACGGTCCCGTCGAGCCGCGGTCCCATGTCGCCTCCCTTCGGTCGTCGGATATCACTAAGTGTGTACACTTCACGGTAGCTAGCGCGCTCCCGCGTGGCGCCATTGCCTCCTCGACCGCCTCCGGATGCGCCCTCGATCATCAGCTCGCGCACCCGCGTGGGCTCGATCTTGAGAATCACCCGGGGGCCGAGGTGATGCAGCGGATACGGGCCTTCGTAGTAGATCTGCGACAGCGCCTCGACATGGCGCCTTGCGCCGTCGCTCGTGATCTCGACGACTCGCCCCCGGACCTGCACGTGCGAGGCCGGATGCACCGGATCGGTCACCGTCATGGCCACGCGGTCGTCCCGGCGAACGTTGTTGACCTTCCGGTTCCCGTCCACGGTGTTGACGAGCACGTGTCGGCCGTCGGTGTCCACCCACACGAGGGTGACGTGGGGTGATCCGTCCGGCATGACCGTCGCCAGGTGACCGTACGACCTGCCCTTCAGGACCAGTTGAAACGCCTCTGACAACGCCACACCCATGTCGAGTCCCTCGTGCGTCCACGCATCAGCGGAAGGAAGCCAGGTTCCGGGCAGCCCAATCGTCGAAGGTCCGAGCGGGGCGTCCGGTCACGACCGCGACGGTGTCGCTCGCGGACGCGCCGGGCCCCTTCGACTTGACCTCCATCATCTCGAGGCGAGCGCTCGCAATCACCGGAGGCTGGCCCGCCGCGATCATCCTCTCGAGAGCGGCCTCCCGGGGAACGTCCACGCATTCCAACGTCCTGCCGAGCATCTCTCCGAGCCGGCGGACACGCTCCCTGCTGCTCAAGACCTCGGGCCCGGTCAGCAGCAGAGCGTCGCGGTCATGGCGACGGCCGTCCGTGAGGCACCGGGTAGCGACCACGGCGACGTCGCCCGGATCGATCGGAGCACTGGGGCTGTCGGCAAACGGGACGAAGACCTTGCCCGCGCTCCTGATCGTCCCGGCCCACCAGAACGCGGTGGTCATCAACTCGCCACATCGCAGGAAGGTGCGCTGGTTGCCCACTCGGTCGATGGCCTCTTCCCCAGCGCGGTGCCACTCGGTGACCGGGTCGCCATCGCCGGCTTCGACCCCGGCGATGGAGATCTTGACGATCCGACGCACACCGGCCCCAGCGGCGGCGTTGGCGACGTTCGCATCCCGCGTCCCGGTCGCGGGTCCGTACGACGCGAGCAGGAGGGAGTCCACGCCCTTCATGGCCGGGATGAGCGTTTCGACCGCATCGAAGTCACCGGCGACTACGTCGACGCCCGACGGCAACCTCGCGCGCCCCGGATCCCGTGTCAGCGCTCGGACCTCGCGGCCGTCGCCGAGCAGCGCGGCGACGACTTGGCGGCCGATGTTTCCGGTGGCGCCCGTGACCAGGATCATCCGCCCTCGGACCTCTCGCTCCGATCCGCGTCCATTGCCGCTTCAACCAAAGTGCGCGCACTTTAGCGTAGGATCACGGGTCCGGGGGCAGTTCGAGGAGGTCCAGATGACGTCGCTCCTTCCGTACATCTGCGCCGACCGCGCCGCGGACGCGCTCGACTTCTACGCCGAGGCGTTCGGGGCCGAGGAGATCTACCGGCTCACGCTGCCCGACGGCACCATCCCCCACGCCGAGATCAGGATCGGCGAGTCGTTGCTCATGGTCTGCGACGAGGTACCCAACGAAGGCGTGTACGGGCCGAGGAAGCTCGGAGGGGTATGCGCCCAGTTCACCATCGACGTCGCGGATGTCGACGAGCTGGATGCCCTGTGGACGCGGGCCACGGCCACCGGCGTCGAGGTCGAGCGGGAGCTCGGCGACCGGTTCTACGGCCGCCGTTCGGGCGTGCTGCGCGACCCGTTCGGGCACCGGTGGACGATCTCGACCGTCATCGAGGACGTGTCGCCGGCGGAGATGCAAAGTCTCCTGTCGAAGGACGCGCAACTCCGCATGCCACCGGAGCGACGACGCACGACGCACATGAACGAGTAGAGCGTGTCCCGGGGATCGCGAGGGCGACTCCCCCGCCGGCGCCGGGCACCGCCCGGGCTCACGTCACGAGGTAGCTGGTCTCGATCTCGTCGATCCGGTTGAGCAGCTCCGAGGTCGGCCCGGACATGATGATCCGCCCCTGGTTCAGGATGTAGGCGCGGGAGGCGAAGTGCAGGGCGTGCACCACCTGCTGCTCGACGAGCACCACGGCGGTGCCCCGATCGGCAGCGGCGGCGAGCGCGTCCATCAGCCGGTGCAGGACCTCGGGGGCCAAGCCCAGCGAGAACTCGTCGGCGAGGACGACCTTCGGATCGCAGGCCAAGGCCCGGGCCAACGCGAGGATCTTCTGTTCGCCTCCCGACAGCAGGCCCGCCCGCCGCTTCATGAGCGGCCGGAGCTCCGGGAACAGCTCGAGAGCCCGCTCCACGGGGCCGATTCCCACCCTGAGGTTGTCGGCCGTCGTGAGTCCCGTGATGACGCCGCGATCCCCCAGGACGTACGCCATCCCTTGGCGGGCCCGGACGTGCAGCGGCTTCCGACACACCTGCCCCAACCATGTGACGCTTCCTGCCATCGGCTCCAGCAGACCGGCGAGCGCCATGAGCGTCGTCGACTTGCCCGAGGCGTTGGCGCCGAGGATCGCCACCACCTCCCCCGCTGCGACGTCGAGGTCGATGTCCTCGATCGCGGGTACGTGACCGTATCCGGCGGCGAGTCCCTCGGCGGCCAGGAGTGGCGCTGGCACCGGGACGGTGGCTTCTGCGAGTGCAGTGCTCGTCATCGCCTCATCTCGTTCGATTGGGACGGGCTGCCGCCAGGTCCCCGGCACCCGGTGCCGACCCGGCGGTGTTGGCCGCAGCGGCGTCCTGGCCGGGACGGACCTGCTCGACGTCGCCGAGGTACGCAGCGACCACGGCGGGATCGTGGCGAACGGCCTCGGGAGAGCCGAAAGCGATCTCCTCGCCGAAGTCCAGTGCCATGACGGAATCGCACGCGCTCATGACGAATCGAATGTCGTGCTCGATCACGAGGATGGACATGCCCCAATCGGTGGCGAGGCGGCGCACGAGGGTGGCGAGCTCCATCGAGCTCCACTCGACGAGACCCGAGGCGGGCTCATCGAGGAGAAGAACGGAGGGCGCGGCTGCCACGGACCGGGCAATGCCGACGAGCCGACGCTGTCCGTACGAGAGCTCGGTCGGGAGGCGCCCGAGCAGCGGCCCGATGTTGAACTCGTCGATGCAGGCGAGTGCCGCCTCCGAGAGCGGAAGGTGCTTCGGGTACACGATGTCGGCGAAGTAAGGCAGCGCACCTCCCGGGTCCGACGCGACCCGCAGGTTCTCGGCGACGGTCAGGTCCTCGAAGATCTCCAGGCTCTGGAACGAGCGGGTCAACCCGGCGCGGGCCCGGCGGTGGGGTGGCCAGCGATCCAGTCGCCGGCCGTCGAGCACCACCTCGCCCGTGTACTTGACGAAACCGGTGGCCGCGTCGACGAGCGTGGTCTTGCCCGCCCCGTTGGGACCGATGAGCCCGACGATCTGCCCGGGCTCGATGGACATGCTGACGTTGCGGACGGCGGTGATGCCGCCGTAGCTGACGGTCAGGTTGTGGATCTCGAGCCGACGGGGGACCACGCGGTGCTTTCTGGCGCCCCGGGCGGCGGTCGTGATCTCCTCGATCTCCCCAGCGGCGGTGTGACCCGCAAGCCGGCGGACGGCGGTCAACACGGTCCCGGGCTCCCCGCGACGCTCGAACAGTCCGGTGATCCTGGCGCCGATGGCTCGTCCCGCCCGCATGAACGTGTCGGCGGCGCCGTCCTGGTGGCGCATGATGATCAGGAGGACGAACGCGCCCCCGACGAACGCGAGCCATTCGGTGGGTACGCCCAGCACGTCACCGACGAATCGTGCGCCAACCGAACCGGGCAGCCAGAGCGCGCCGATGACCGGACCGAGCACGTACCCGATGCCACCGATGACCGCGGTGGTGAGCGTGGTGATCGACCTGAAGGGAAAGATGAACTCGTAGACGATCGGGGTGGTCTTGAAGAAGAGGAGGATCCCGCCGAGAGCGGCGATCGCCGACGACAGCCCGAACGCATAGACCTTGACCGCCCAGGCGCTGATGCCCATCGCGGCCGCGGCGCGCTCGTTGGCCCGCACCGCGATGAGCCGCCGTCCGGCCCGGCCGCGACGGACGTTCGCGACGGCGATCGCGACCAGCGCAAAGACGACGAACACGAATGCGGCGTACCGCTCCTGGTGCCTGATGGGGTCGATGTCGATCCCGAAGATCGAGCGCGAACCGACCTCGAGCCCGGTGCGGCCGCCGGTCAACGGGACGTTCGCGAAGAGCATCCGATGCAGCGCTGTTGCGAGCCCGAACGTGATGATGGCCAACCTCACGCCACGCACCCGGACAGCCGGAAGCGCGAACACGACGCCGATCGCGACCCCGGCCAGGATCGCGAGGAGGGTGGCGGCCTCGAAGGGCATGCCCGTGTCGACGATGAGACGTGCTGCCACCCAGGCCCCGAACCCCGCCAGCGCGAACTGCGCGAGGGAGATCTGGCCGGCATATCCGACGATCACGACCGCAGACAGCAGGATGACGGCCAACGCCATCGTGCTGACGACCGCACCCTGCCAGGCCGGGGAGTTGATCTGGAGGATCAGCACCGCGCCGACTATCGCCACCGGGACCATCACGCCGGGGCGGATGCGTCCGGCCCCGATCTTGGGGAGGCGTTCGTGGACGAACCCGCGGACCGGCAACGCCCGCCCGCTGATCGCCAGCACCACGATGATGACGAGAAACGGCACGGTATCGGCCAGGCCGGCGAGGTCGACCTGCTCGGGAAGGTCGAGCTCGGGCAGGAAGCGGGTCAGCTCGCTCCTGAGGACACCGAGTCCCAGGCCCGCAGCCAGGGTCATCGGTAGCGACCGGAAGCCGGCGACGAGGGCAGCGGCGAGCGAGGCGAGCAGGAGGTTGGTGAGCGCCCCGACGTTGAGGCCGATGATCGGCGAGATCAGGATCCCGGCCATGCCACCGAGCCCACAACCCAGGCCCCAGTTGACGGCGGCGATGAAGTTCGGGGACCACCCCAGCGACGAGGCGACGTCCTGGCTCTCCGCCACGGCCGTGGTGGCTCGCCCGAAGTTGGTCCAGCGGTACATGGCCCAGAGCGCCGCCGTCAGCAGCACCGCGATGCCGGCGAGCCACAGGCGGTCCTGGGGGACGGCGATGCCGCCACCGAACGGTTCCACCCTGCCGTCGGGCAACGGCGTGAGCACCAGCCACAGGTCGTTGCCGTACACCTGGCCCAGGTACGACTGCACCATCACGAAGACCCCGAGCGTGGCCACGGTGCGGGCCAACGACGAGGCACGCCGTAGGACCTGCATCACGACGAGCTGGGTGAAGACCCCGATGGCGGTTGCGAGCAGGACTCCCATGGCCGCCGCCGCCAGGAACGGCCAGCCCTTGTGTTCGTGTAGCTCCCGCCACGTCACGAACGCCGCGGCGCTGGCAATCGCTCCCTGCGAGAAGTTCACGACCCCCGACCCGCGGTAGATCACGACGACCCCCAGGGCCGACAGGGCGTATGCCGCCCCCAACCCCACGCCCAGGAGCGCGAACTCGATCACCTCGTCCACGGGTCAGGCCTTCCGACGCGTCTCCACGAGGTGGCGGCATCCAGTCGAGGTATCGCTCGACCGGTGTTCGCACCAGCAGGGCTACGAAGCGGTGACGGGCCCGGGCGCTCTCGTCCGGGCCCGTCTCCCTTCACAGCTCGTTTCGTGCACAAGGAGCAAGTGCCCTCAAGGGATCATGCTGATCGGCCTCACCCGGGGGGCCCGCCGCCACCCTCTCCAGGCGGGGCCTCGAACGAGAGCATCAGGTCGGTCATGTCCTGGAACTCGCAATCCTCATCGAGACAGGCGTAGGTGCCGTCCTCGATCGTGAGCATGACGACGTTGGGGTTGAAGATCCGGGTGGCCTCTCCGCCGCCCGGCACCTGGACCGGAATGTTCTCCACGAACTGCACCGGCTCGGTGAAGCCACCCGTCTCGAAGCTGTCGCCAGAGTTCAGGTGCTCGACGAGAGCCGCGCCGTCGAGGCCCTCGGTGGAGTCCATTGCCCCGACGATGTTCTCGAAGGCCTTGAACGCCACCCACGTGATCTGGAAGTTGAAGTTGTCGGTGAAGTTGATCACGTCGGGATCCTCGGCGTACTGATCGACCGCGTCCCTGGCCTCGTCCCAGATCGGTTGATCGGCCGCGGGGAACCACGACGCAGAGGTGCCGCCCTCCGCGGGGGAATCCGGGCCGCCGGTCTCCTCGACGGATTGCGGGGTGACGGCGTCGGGGTAGAACGCGAGCGGCACGTCCACGCCCAGCTCCTGGGCCGCCCGAACGGTCAGGGCTCCCTGCTCGGGGGACATCCCGAACATCATGCAGTCGACCCCGTCGGAGGCCGTGGCCACTGCGGGTGTGAGGTCGGTGGCGTCGAAGCCCACCGGAGCGACGGGCCCGATCTGCCCGCCCTCGGTCGCCAGTCCGTGGCCAAAGTAGGCCTGGGCCTCTTCCCCGGGCCCCGCGACCCAGCGGATCACCCCGGCCGTCTCACATCCTGCCCCGGCGACTTCCTGACCGATGGCCATCCACTCGGTGATGGAGCCGCCGACCACCGGATACGACATCGCGCTGGACTCCACGCCACCGCCCAGGAGGCCGAGGCCGATCCAGGGAATGTTCGCCTGTTCCAGGATCGGGAGGATCTCGAAGGAGCCCTGAATGCTATAGCCCCCCACGACCGCGACGACGCCCTGCTCGACGGCCTCGTTCGCACATTCCCGACCGCCCTCGGGGCTGTCCTGGTCGTTGCAGAAGACCACCTCGAGCGGCCGGCCCTCCGGTCCGAGGCCGCCGTTCGCGTTGATCCAGCCCTCGTACGCGATGGCGGTCTGCTCGATGGACGTGGTCGCGCCCTCGGCCGTGCCGAGGGTGCCGATCGTCATGACGGTGATCGGCTCGCCGGTGGCCTCGGCCTGCTCGCCGCCGCCCTCTTCCTGTGCCTGCGTGCTCTCATCGTCGTCGTCGTCGCCGCAGGCAGCCGCCGCGAGCATGGCCACCGTGAACACCACGCCTGCTGATGCCAGTCGTGAGCTTCGTCTCGACTTCGTCATCTTCGCCCCCCCGATTGATGTCCCAAACGCAAATGTGTTAGGCGATCCAATCCGTCGATCGTCGCGGTCCCTTGGCCACCCACCTCACGTAAGAACCGCCTCGATATCCAGGCGGAGGTCGACGCGATTACCGACCAGCAGCCGTCCACCGGCGAGCGGCACGTTCCAATTGAGGCCGAAGTCCCGCCGATCGAAGCTGGTCGTGGCCTCGAACCCGAGTTTGCTTGCTCCTCCGACCTGTGGCGGCAACGTGACCGCCCCGCCGTACGTGGCATCCAGAACGACCTCGAGCGTCGTGTCCTTGATCGTCAGGTCACCGGTGACCTGCCACAGATCTCCGTCGACGTGCCGCGTCCGCGTGCTGACGAAGTTCAATGTCTTGTATTTCTCGACCTCCAGGAAGTTCTCACTCTGCAGTCCAGCCACGGCCGCCGGGTTCGGCATCTGGATGCTGTCGGCGTCGATGGAGACCTCGACGCGTGAGTCCTCCGGCTTCTCGGCGATCTGAAACTCGCCCGAGAAGGATGTGAACCAGCCACGCAGTCGCGTCAGCGCCATGTGCCCGCACTCGAACGCGAGGATCGAGTGCCCGGCGTCGATGGCCCACACACCGGGCACGGGGAGAAGCCGACCATCGACCTCGCGGACGATGGGCGCGCCTTCGTTCGTCGCTGTCTCGCTCATCGCTTCATCCCCCCTCAGGGCGGCTGCCATTCCCGTTCAAATAGCTGTCGACCACGCGCTCGTAGAAGCGGTCGTTGTGCTCCTGGCGGTTGAGCCGGCTCCCCACCAGCGATCGCTGATGTAGCCCCTGCTGGATGCGCCGGTACATAGAAAAGTCCTGGAGGAACTCGACCGGGACGCGATCCCGCGAGCTCTCGAGATCGGTGACCACCTCACGCTCGGGCTTTGGTGCCTTGCCGTCCGGGTAGAGGAAAAGTGAGCGGATCTCGAAGACGCAGCTATCGGGGTCCATCCCATTCGGTCGTATGCGGAGGTTCAGGTAGCTGTTGCCCGCAACGGGACCAGTCATGTTCGGGAAGTGGAGGAACTCGTAGGGGAACCCGAACATCTCGTGGTCCGGGATGTGGGACAGGTCCAAACCCTGAGCGGCGCATGCCTGACGGCGGAGCCACACCAGGAAGTTCGGGCCCTTCATGTCGAGTGGCAACTCGTCGTCGCTCACGCTCTCGAAGTACTCGACCTCGTAGGGTGCAACCCGGCGGTTGTGCTGCATGTAGGCGAGCGCCTGGCGCACGAACCCGCGCGGGTCCGGGCCGAGGGCGGCGAGCGGCGCCGGGGGCAAGCCGGCGGTGTTCTCCCAGGCCAACTGCTGGAAGAACGTGTGCCTCTTGTAGTGCTCGTAGGCGAACATGTTCATGATCGCGGCCGGAGGCACGCCGCCGCCGCGGCCAGCGCCCTCCTGGCCGGCTTGCCGACCACCCGGACCCGTTGCCGGCGCCCCCACGGCGTTCATGTCCACGATGTGCGTCGCCCACGCGTGGTATTTCTCGTTGAATTGCTCGACCGCCATCTTCCAATTCGCCGGCACGACGACGGTCAGGTGCTGGACGGTGCGCATCTTGTCGAGCGCGAAGGGCGCGAGCCGCTCGGGGATGGGGCCAAGCCATTCGTCCAACGACTCGGCGTCGGCGTCCATGTTGATGTAGATGAAGCCGCCCCAGGTGCCTACCTGCACGGGACGGAGGTGGATCTCCTCGTTGTCCAAACAACCGGGAGCGAAGTCCGACCGGCCGGGCACGAAGTGGATCGAACCGTCGAGGTTGTAAGCCCAGCCGTGGAAGGTGCACTGGAGCTTGCCCTCGTTACCCGGTGAGCACGGCAGTTCGTTGACGTTGCCCTGGCCCTCTACGAGCAGGGTCCCGCGGTGCATGCAGGAGTTGTGGAACGCCTTGATCGTGCCGTCGGTCGCTCGGACCAACAGGATCGATTGATCCCCGATCGTGTACTCGAGGTAGTCCCCGGCCTCGGGAATGTCCTCCTCGCGGCCGGCCATCTGCCAGACATACGGCCACAGGCGTTCGTACTCGAGCGCCAACCAGTCTCGCGAGATGTAGCGCTCGCTCGGGACCAGCTCGGTCTCCTGGTACTTCTCGTCCTGCGGCAACCCTGCAACGTCGACCATCTTCCGCGTAACCCCCCTACGTCGTCAGGAATGGCTTCGCAAGGTCCAGCGCGCTTGTGCCCGCGGCGCCTCCCCACCGAAGATAGTGTATCCAGTTCGCGCGGGTCAACGAGCCGGCGAGCACTGCGCCTCAGCTGTGCGCCACGCTCGCCAACAGGATCGGCCGGAGCCGATTCGGCGCAGACGCGCACTCGACCGATGCTCCACGATGCGTCCCGATCGCAGGCGTGTCCGCCGGCGGCGAGATCGCCGACCCGCTAGGTGGGTGCCTGAACCTCCGGGTCACCGTGTGTGAGATACGCCCACATCCGCTCGAGGATCGCGCCATCCCACGTCGCGCGGCGCTTTGCCTCCGCCGCGGAGAGCTCGGTCAGCGAGGCCCCGGAGCTCACGATCGCGCGCAGGTCGAGCTCGACCCGGGCCGAGTCCTCGAGGTACCAGCACAACACCGTGGCCTCCTCGATCGTTGCACCGACAGTCACAGCGCCGTTGCCGCGAAGGACGATCCCGGGACCGTCACCGAGCGTTTCCGCAACTCCCGCGGCCGCTGCCTCATCGCGCACGAGAGCCGGATCGTCCCAGAGTGCAGGCCCGGGCGCGAAGTAGCTCGAGGCCCCGTGTCGGGCGCTGGGTGTGATCCGGGCGATCGACAGGGCGACGGTGTTCGGCGGCTGCGCACGGCAGATGCCGCCGACGTCCGGGCGCCTCCGGTACACGGCTTGATGGATCCGCACCTCGCCGGCGGCCCCGGGAGGCAGCGCTCGGTCAGTCGCGACCTCGATGCAGGGCTCGTCGCGAGCCACCAGCCCGAGTGGCCGGAGCGGCGACACGATGAAGCGGTCGCCATCGACCCTGGCGCTGCAGTGACCGTACGCGTTCACCAGCCCCGCCCGGGCCAACGCTCGGCCCGCCACCCGCACACGGCGTGCCAGGTCGACGGCCTCGGGATCGCCTTCTACTCGGACGGGTCGGTCCGGGACAGCACTCATGTGACGTCCACGTTGCCGCTCGCGATCGCGGGCCGGGTGAGCTCGAGGTGTCCCGCTGGCGGCACGCGCTCCAGTGGCACGGTACCAGGCGGTCACGCAACAATGTGTGTACAGTTTCCGCTGAGCTGGCTGAGCGCCACGAGAAGCAGCACAACTCACCTCTCCCGGATACGACGCCCTCGATGGTGAGGAGGGGCCGTTCGAGACGAAGGCCGACTGAAGGCAGAGGAACGATGCAAGCGATCGTCATCCACGAGCACGGCGGACCGGAGGTTCTCCAGGCCGCCGAGTTACCCGTCCCCGAGCCCGCGCCCGGCGAAGCGCTGATAAGGGTCAAGGCGGTATCCGTCAACGGCTTTCTCGACGTCTCGAACCGCATGGGGCACGTCGCCTTCGCGCGCTATGCGTTTCCTCATGTGTTGGGGTCCGAGCACGCCGGGACCGTCGCGGCGCTCGGGCCCGACAGCGAGTCCGAATTCAGCGAGGGCGACGACGTCGTCGTCTCGAACCGGATCGCCTGTGGCGCCTGCGGCAACTGCAGCACCGGCCGTGAGGAGGCATGCCTCCAGCTCGGCGTCATCGGCGTGACGACGCCGGGCGCCTACGCCGAGTACTCGCTGGTCCCGGTGGACAACCTTCGTCGCCTCCCGCCCGAGATGAGCCACATCGAGGCTTCGGCCATGATCGTGAACGGGCCGCTGGCCCAACATCAGCTCGACCTTGCCGACGCCAAGGATGGCGACTGGGTCCTCGTCCAGGCCGCTGCGTCGGCCTCCGGGTCAATGGCTCTGCGCGCCGCTCAGCATCGCGGCTGCCGCGTGATCGCCGGCTCGCGCCAAGCCTGGAAGCGTGAGCGGCTGGCCGAGCTCGGCGCCGACGTTGTCGTCGATCCGACACGGGCCGACTTCCCGGCCGCGGTCAACGACGCCACCGACGGGCACGGCGCCGACGTCGCAATCATCAACATCGGCGACCCTGACCTGTGGGACAAGACCATCGATTCCGTTGGCAGTCGGGGGCGCATCGTCACGTCGGGCGCAAAGTTCGGCGAGCGCGCGACATTCAACGCCCGAACGTTCTACGAGAGGAACCAGACCATCATCGGCGTACGGACCGCCAACCGTGAGAGCACGGAGCGGTGCTGGGCCCAGATCACGTCTGGCCTCCGACCGGTCGTCGATGAGGTGTTCCCGCTCGAGAAGGTCGCAGATGCGCACCGGCGGGTCGAGGCGGGCATGAATGTTGGCCGGGTCGTTCTGACAGTGGACTGATGGGCCACGTGGCTGGTGGCCATCGAGTCATTCCCCGCCATCACGAAAGGAGTCCTGATTCGAATGAGTGGGTTGAAAGACATCTCCTTCGTCCGCTTTCGCGCACCCGACGTCGAACTCGGACTCAGGTTCCTGAGTGACTTCGGACTCACGGAGAGCGCATCGACAAACGGCTCGACGTACCTTCGCTGCGCTGGCCCCCAGCACCACATCTATGTCCTGGAGGAGGGGCCTGCAGA
>Ga0081538_10004207_pt1 | contig 13350 bp, 16 predicted proteins | sample TabmetS5T2R1_FD_71022 | JGI IMG/M metagenome (GOLD analysis project Ga0081538, IMG submission 71022) | Tabebuia heterophylla rhizosphere microbial communities from the University of Puerto Rico - S5T2R1 | ecosystem: Host-associated > Plants > Roots > Rhizosphere ...
GCGGTTCGAGAACCAGGTGACCCAGCCGCAGATCCAGAAGCGCACGGTCAACGTGCACCCCTTCATCACGATCGTCTCGGTTCTGTTCGGGGCCACCCTGCTCGGCGTTCTCGGAGCGCTGGTGGCGATCCCGGTCGCGGCGTCGATCCAGATCCTGTTCCGCGAGTACGTCGACATCCGGACCATGAGCATCAAACCCGAGCCGCCCGACGAGCCACCCGAGGAGCCGCCACCCACCGAGCCCCCACCCGCCGTGGGTCCGGCGCCCGCGTAGCCTCTTCGTACATGGCGCCGGTCACGATCGCCCGCCACGGACTGCTGCTGGTCGTCACCGGGGTATCGCTCTACCTGCTCGCGCCGGCGCTGCTGGAAGTGTTCGGCGCCTTCGACCAGCTCGACGACATCAACCCGCTCTGGTTCGTGGGCATGATCGCCCTCCAAGTGGGGAGCTACGCGTGCATGTGGGCGGTGCAGCGACTGGCGATTCGCGCGCGGAGCTGGAGTCCCGTGATCACCTCCCAGCTCGCCTCGAACGCGTTCGGTCGCGTCGTCCCGGGTGGCGTGGCGGCCGCCGGCGCGATGCAGTACGCCATGCTGGTGCGGGCCGGCGTGCCGGGAGCCGCGGCGGCCTCGGGCATGACCGCCTCCTCGCTCCTCGTGTTTGGCACGCTGCTGGCGCTTCCGCTCCTCGCCGTCCCCGCGATTGTCACCGGCGCCGCGGTCGATCCCGAGCTGGTCCACGCCGCGATCGCAGGGGCGATCGTCTTCGTGGCAATGTTCGGGCTGGGGGCCGCCTGCATCGTTTGGGACCGCCCGCTGGAGCTGGTGGGGCACGCGGCACAGAGCGTGCGCAACCGGATCCTTCGGCGGCGCGCGCCCATCAGCGGCCTGCCAGCCCGCTTGATCCGCGAGCGCGACGTCGTCCTCGAGGTCCTGGGCCGCCAGTGGTGGGAGGCGCTTCTGGGCGCCGCCGGACGTTGGGTGCTCGACTACCTGACGCTGCTCGCGGCGCTCTACGCCGTGGGCGCCCAACCGCGCGCCTCGCTCGTGCTGCTCGCGTTCTTCGCCGCGCAGCTGCTCGGCACCCTGCCGCTCACCCCGGGCGGTCTTGGCTTCGTCGAGGCGGGCCTGACGGGAACGCTTGCGCTCGCGGGCGTCGGCGCGGCGGCCTCGGTCGTGGCGACGCTCGCGTACCGGCTCGTCTCCTACTGGCTGCCGATACCGGCGGGAGGCGTCGCCGCGATCCTGCACCGCCGCCACTACGGCGTGAACGGCTCGAATGGGGGCGGCGGCGGCAGGAATGCCGGCGCAACCACGGAATGACTGGCAATGGAAGCCGGCGGCCCGGCCGCGGAGATGCCGCGCGGCCCGGAGCGCGGGCGGCGGGTGCGCGCTCGCAGCTTCGGGTTCGTTCTTCTGCTCGTCGTCGCCACCGCCTGCTTTGTGGTCGCCGCGCCGGATGCGAGCTGGGCGCGGCTCGTCACGGTGCTGCTGAGCGCCGCCATCCTTCTCGCCGCGGTCTGGGCCGGCCGGGCGGAGCGCCTGGTTGCTCGCGCCGCGGCCGCCGCCGCCGCGCTGCTAGCGGTCCTGGCTGCGGTCTATTTCGTCGTCGACGGCACGGTCCCGCCTCTGCTCGGCGAGATAACCAGCGGGCTGCTCGTCGCCTTCGCCCCCCTGGTGATCGCGGCGGCGATCGTGCGCAACGTCCGCGAGCAGGGATCGGTCGAGCTGCCGACCCTCTCCGGAGTCCTCGCGATCTATCTCCTCTTGGGGATGTTCTACTCGTTCCTGTACGCGGCGATCCAGGCCGCCGGCGACGGCGACTTCTTCGCGCAGGTGGCCGATCCGGAACGCTCCGACTTCCTCTACTTCAGCTACATCACGCAGTCGACCACCGGCTACGGCGACCTCACGCCGGCGGCAGACCTGGGACGGATGCTGTCGGTAACCGAGGCGCTCTTCGGCCAGATCTACCTGGTCACGATCGTCGCGCTGATCGTGGCCAACCTCCGCCCCAGGCGTTAGCGGCCGACTGTCTCAGGCCATTGCCGGCAGGCCGAACTCGCTGCGGAACTCCGCCGTGTCGTGCAGATGCGGGAACGGCTTGTCCGGCGCCTCGACGCCGAGCGCCTCGGCGAGCGGCTCCCAGCCGTCGACGCCGAGCTCCCATTCGATCAGGCGATCCGAGGGCACCGTCTGCCTGATCGTCTCGATGCGCTGGTGGTACATCTCCTGCATCCATTCCCTGTCCCTGAAGCGACCCTGGAAGTCGTCCTGCCAGACGAGCTGCTCGATGACGCCCCACAGCTCGGGCGAGGGCGGCGGGCGATTCGTGTCGGGCTCGAGCTCACCGGCCTGGGCGGCCTCCTTGACCGCGAGGATCGTGTTCTCGACGCTCTTGTAAAAGCCGTCGAAGTCGCGGTAGTTCAAGAGCACCGGCACATCCGGGAAGACCTCGATCAGCTCCTCCCAGCGTGAGCAGCCAGGCCAGTCGACCGTGGATTCCCACGGCTCGAACACCTCGTGCCAGTCCACCGGCTCCCGGTTCGCGATCTTCACCCAGTAACGGATGTCGCGCTCCCTGTTCTCGCCGGTGATCATGTCGATCATGTGGAAGCACGGGCCTGCCCCGAGCTCCTCGATAGCCGCCTTGAGCGACATGGTTCCGCTGCGGCCGAAACCGACGCCAATCAACTTCATGGAGTTCCCCCTAGCGGTTGCAGTACGAGCAACGCGCGCACTCTAACGCGGCTATCGGCGACCCGTCAGAAGAGAAATGCTGGCGGCCACTCCGCCGCCGATGACGAAACCGGCGACCGCGGCGCCGATCAAGGCGGCCTTGCGGTTGCGCCTGAGCTGGGCCCGCCAGTCGGTGAGCTCCGTGACCCTGGAACGCAGGTCGTTCACGGAGAAGGCCAGCTCGCGGCGCGTGTCCTCGATCGACTGGCGGATCATCTCCGGACTGCGGGCCTGCGGTGCCGCCATCAGCTCCTCGCCTCCTCGCTTCGCTCGAGCGAGCGTTTCAACTGGTCGCGCTGGATCGTCTGCGCCTCGAGCTGGGCGCGCGTGCGCTTCGCCTCCTCGATCGCGAGGTCGGGCGTCAAGGGTGCGCTGCGCTGGAACAGCCGGCGCGCGATCAGCGCGGAGATGATGGCCAGGATCGTGAGCAGGAGGAACACGATCATGAAGCCGGGCCAAATCGAGTTCCAGTCGAACAGGTCGTCGAGAAGCCAGGCCAGGCCGTGGAAGAACATCGTGATCGCGAAGATCAGGAAAACGGCGGCGGCGGCGCCGATGCCGGCGCCCCTCCCGGCGTTCGAAACCTTCTGCGTGACCTCGGCCTTCGCGAGCTCGATCTCCTCGCGAACGAGGAACGATGCCTTCTCGGAGACCTCGGAGACGATGTCGCCGAGCGACTTCTCGGCCGTGTCGTTGGGACGCAGTCCGTTGGGGCTCATCGCACTACTCGTTTCAGGATCATGGCCAGCGCAAACCCTCCGATGAACGCGGCGCCGACGAAGGCCTCCGGGCGCTCGTCGAAGGCGTCGCTGTCGCTCGTGGCAGCCGCGGGCGACTCGCCCAGCGGGCGCGCACCCGTGGCGCCTTGGTTGATGGCTTCGGTCGCGGCTTCGCCCGGGGTCGGGCCCGCGCCCGGTGGTTCGGTGGCCGCCATCAGCCGGTGGGCGGGTCCTCCTTGAAGACCCGCACCCAGATCTGTTCGGCGATGCGATTGGCGACGATGGTCGTGAGCGCGCCAATCCCCGCCAGCAGGCCCGCCCACATCAGCTGCTTGACGTGTTGATTCTGCATTCGCGCCGGATTCAAGCAGACGTCGCGGGTGCGCCAGCGTTAGCCGACTCGAGCCCGCCGCAAATCGCCTCGACCACCAGTTCCTTGGCCCGCTCGAACTCCGCGTCGGTCCTGGGCAGGACCTCGAAGATCCAGCTCGTGAGCAGCTGCTCGATCGCGCCGTAGAAGCACATGGCGGCGAACTCGGAAGGGATATCCGATTTGAAGGAGCCATCGGCGCGGGCCGACTCGACGATGTCCGAGATCCCCGCGTACGCCTCGCGGATGCGTTCGAGATGGAGGCGGCCGAACGAGTTGGCCGCGCGCGTGACCTCGACGATGATCACTTTCATGAGGTCAGGGTCGTGGCGGTAGGAGTCGATGATGAATCCGGCGATCGAGTAGAGCTTGTCGCGCGCCGGCAGGTCGCGGGCGTCGATCTCGGCGATCGCGTCGAGCATGATCTGCCAGCGCTCGAGGAAGAGCGTGTTGAGAATCTCCTCCTTCGACTCGAAGTAGTGGTAGACGAGGCCGTAGGCCACCCCCGCCTCGTCGGCGACGTCGGAGACGCGGCAGTGATGGAAGCCGCGGCGCGCGAACACGCGCACCGCCGCGTCGAGGATCAGGCGCCGCTTGTCGACGGGGCCCGCCTTCGGCGCGGTGGCCATCAGACGTGGGCCTCCGCCGGCCAGCGGTACGCGCTCTCCACCCGGTTCGCGAGGCTCGGCAGCTTCTCGCGCACCTCGTCCTGCCGTGCGAGATCCAGGTCGGCGGCTATGAAGGATGGCTCGGCCGCGCCGGCCGATGCGTCCGGCGCGCGCGCCAGCACCTCGCCCCAGGGGTCGACGATCAGTGATCCGCCGAAGGTCTCCCGGTCCGGCGGATGCGTGCCGATCTGGTCGGCGGCGACCATGAAGGCCTGGTTCTCGATCGCCCGGGCGCGGATCAGGATGTCCCAGTGGGCCTGCCCGGTGACCTTCGTGAAGGCGGCCGGCAGCGTGACTATGCGGGCACCCTGCACGGCGAGAATGCGGAACAGCTCCGGAAAACGCAGGTCGTAGCAGACGGTCAGGCCCAGGGGCAGGCCCCCGTCCGTCTCCGACAACACGATCTCGCCGCCCGGGTCCTCCGATTCGGACTCGCGGTAGACCTGGCCGCCCACCTCGACATCGAACATGTGGATCTTCCGATACACGGCCTTGAGCTCACCGTCGGGGCCCACGTGGACGCTCGTGTTGGAGAGCTTCTCGTGTCCCTCGCGTCGCTCCGAGAACGAGCCCGCGACGAGGTCGATGCCGAGCTCGCGCGCGATCTGGCGCGCCCAGCCGACGGTGCGCCCGTCGAGGGTCTCCGCACCACGCACGAAGTCCTCGTGCGTGCCGAGCACGTTGAACTTCTCGGGAAGCACCACGAGCTCGGCGCCGTCCGCGGCCGCCGCGCGCGTGAGCCGGTCGGCGGCCTCGAGGTTGCGGTCCTTGTCCTCGGTCGAGCTGAGCTGAACTGCAGCGGCGCGCACGGCCGCCTCCTTCCCTCACGTTGACTGACCAGTCAATCTGGAGTGTACTGCCCGCGATGGTCTCCCTCCCGGTGCGGGGTCCCGCCGTGCGCGACCTGGGGCTGACGCTGCCACCCGACCGCATGCCGCCGCTGCGTCGCGGCCGCCCGCTGAAGCGCTGGCGCTACGTGGGCGTTTACCGCGCCGACCTGATGCTGTGCGTCGGCGCGGTCCGGGTCGGAGGCCTGCCGCAGCGCTGGTGGGCGCTCGCGCTTCCGGACGGGAGCCTGCTCGAGCGCACGAGCGCCCGGAGGATCGGGCTGACCCTGGCCCCGGGACGCGTGGTCGTCGATCGGAGCGGCCTCTCCATCGACCTCGAGCTCGACGAGGCCGGCGGCGTCGAGGTCGTCTCCGAGCACGGCGGCGGCTATATCTGGACCCGCAAGCAGGCGGGAATCCAGGTACGCGGCCGTGTGGCCGCCCTCGGCCGGGTGTGGGACCTCGACGGCCCGCTGGGCTTCGTCGACGACTCGGCCGGCTACCACGCTCGCCACACGTGCTGGCATTGGTCTGCCGGCCTGGGGCGCGCGACGAGCGGCCAGGCCGTGGCCTGGAACCTGGTCGAGGGGGTGCACGACGCGCCGGAGGCGAGCGAGCGGACCGTGTGGGTCGACGGCGAGCCGCACGAGGTGGCACCGCAGCCGTTCGCCGCCGACCTGTCGAGCGTGGGCGGCCTGCAGTTCACACCGTGGTGCGAGCGGGAGGACCACACGGACCGGTGGCTCTTCCGCAGCGACTACCGGCAGCCGTTCGGCGCCTTCGCCGGCGAGCTGCCGGACGGACTCGGGCTCGAGTCCGGTCACGGCGTCATGGAGTGGCACGACGTGCACTGGTGAGACCGGCTCGCGCGATAGCCTCGCGTCTCGTGCTCCGGTTGGTTGCCGCCGCGGCGCTCATGGCAGCGGGATTTCCCGCGCCGGGAGCCCCGCCCTCCGCCTCGCAACCCGAGGCCACCCGCCTCACCATCGCCGCCAGCGGCGACTTCCTCATCCACACGCCGGTTGCCGCCCAGGCGCTCGCCAACGGCGGCGGGGAGCGCTACGACTTCGCGCCGATGTTCCGCCCGGTCCGCCGCTGGATCGACGGCGCCGACCTCGCGCTGTGCCACGTCGAGACGCCGCTCGTGGCGGGCCCGCCCGCCGGCTACCCGAGCTTCCGGACGCCGCCCGACCTCGTGCGCGCCATCCGTACGACGGGCTGGGATGCGTGCAGCACGGCGTCGAACCACTCCCTCGATGCCGGCCAGGGCGGCGTCGACTCGACGATCCAAGCTCTGCGTGGCGGGGGGATCCCCTTCGACGGAACGGCGAGCTCGCCGCGGGGGCGGAGGCGGTTCCCACTCCTCGAAGCCGGCGGCGCCCGCGTGGCGTTCCTCTCCTACACCGCGGTCTCGAACGGCCAGCTCATGCCGCACCCCTGGTCGCTCAACTGGGCGCGGCCGCGCCGCATCCTGGCCGACGCGCGCACCGCGCGCGCCCGCGGCGCCGACGCGGTGATCGTGAACCTCCACTGGGGTGCGGAGTACCAGCACGCTCCTTCACCCCAGCAGCTCTCGCTCGCCCGCACGCTCACCCGCTCGCCGAACGTGACCGCGATCGTCGGCCAGCACGCCCACGTGGTCCAGCCGATCCGGCGGATGAACGGGAAGATGGTGGTGTTCGGCGAGGGCAACCTGGTGTCGAACCAGACGGGCGCCTGCTGCCCGACCGAGTCCCAGGACGGGCTGATCGCGCTCCTCCGCCTCGTTCTGGACGAGCGCGGCGATCGCGTGATCCGCGTGCGCTACCTGCCCGTCTGGGTCCGGCATCCCGACTACGCCGTCGTGCCGGCGCCTCCCGACTCGTTCGCCCGCACCACCGCGGTCGTGGGGCGCCGCCCGTACCTGCGCGCGGTGCGGCCGCGGTAGACGCGCCCGTCCTCAGCCCCGAGCGGCCCGCTGGCGCCGCAGCTCCGCCACCAGCGACTTCTGGTGCAGCGCCGCGATCAGCTCGTTGAGCGGCTCTGAGCCCGCTGCGATCAGCTCGACCGCGCGGTCCGGGTCCATCTCGCCCGCGAGGCGGTCCAGCAGGACCTGTACCTCCTCCTTTACGAGCTCCTCGAGCGCGCGCTTGTAGCGCAGTGTGTCGTAGACGGTGAAGCCGATCCGCTCGTCGTAGCCGCCGGCCCGGAAGCGGCTGATCGCCTCGACGATCTCGACGTCGCGCGGGCCGTACCCGCGGCTGTTCGGGGTCAGCACCTCGAGCTCGGCGAGGCGGTCGAGCACCTCCTGGGGCACGTCGTAGCGGCGTCGCAGCTCCGCCGCCGACACCCGGGACTGCTCACCCGCGAGCGCGCGCTCGAGGATGCGGTCCTCGAGCTCCACGAGCGCCCGCGCCCGCTCCGGGTCGTCGTCCAGCATCGACTTGATCACCTTGAGCGGCATGAAGCGCTCCTCCTGCAGCTGTTTGATCAGCCTGATGCGGTCGACGAACTCGGCCGGGTAGTAGGCCATGTTGCGAGAGGTCTTGACCGGCTCGGGCAGCAGCCCCTCCCGCAGGTAGTGCTTGATCGTGCCCGCGCTTACCCCGCTGGCCTCTGCCAGCTCCTTCATCTTGAGGAGGCCGTTCTCGCTCATGACCCACCCGGTGGCCTTTCAGAGGGGCGAACGTCCCGCACTGTGGCCTCTGACGAGCCATGCGGGACGTTCGTGTGCTCGGGCGCGCCGCTCCCCCGGGGCGCGGCGGTCGCGGGGCCGGCGGCCGCGCCCGACTCGAGCAGCGAGTCGATCTCCTCCTCGCCGTAGCCGAGCCCGGCGAGCACCTCGCGAGTGTGCTCGCCGAGGGCGGGCCCCGGGCCCGCCGGCACTCCCGGCGTGCGCGACAGCTTGACCGGCACCCCGAGCAGCCGAACGCCGTCGGCGCCGGGCTGCTCGAGCTCGATGACCATCTCGCGCGCGCGCACGAGCTCCGAGTCGAGCGCCTCGTCGAGATCGAGCACCGGCTCGAGGCAGCAGTCGTGGTCCTCGGCGAAGGAGTGCCACTCCGCGCGCGTTCGCTCCAGGAAGATCCGCTCCACCTCCGCGTGCGCCTCCGAGCCGGGCCGCTCGAACTGCTTGTCGATCAGGTCCTCGCGCCCGACCCCGCGGCACCACGCCTGCCAGAACTTCGGCTCGAGCGCCCCGAGCGTGACCCACCCGTCCTTGCAGGCGTAGGGCCGGTAGCAGATCAGCCGCCCGGCCAGCTCGAGGTCGCCCCGCCCCGGGGTCTCGCGGTCGCACAGGTACTTGGCCGCGACGAGGCCCAGCCACGCCAGGGAGCCGTCGAACATCGAAACGTCCACGAGCTGGCCCTGACCGCTGCGCTCACGCTCGCGGAGCGCGGCGAGGATGCCGAAGGCGGCCATGAGCGCTCCGCCGCCGAGATCGGCGATCTGGCCTGCGCTTTGAACGGGCGGGCCGCCGTCGTCACCGGTGAGGCCGAGCAGGCCGTTCAGCCCGAGGTAGTTCATGTCGTGGCCCGAGCGCGCGGTGTAGGGGCCGTCCTGGCCGTAGCCGGTCACGGCGCAGTACACGAGCCCGGGGTTCTCCTCGCGCAGCCGCTCGTAGCCGACCCCCAGGCGATCCATCACTCCTGGCCGGAACGACTCGAGCAGCACGTCGTATTCGCGCACCAGCCTCATCAGCACCGCGCGGCCGGCCTCGTCCTTCAGGTTGAGGCGGATGGAGCGCTTGCCGCGGTTCAACGCCAGAAACAGCGCCGACTTGGCCGAATCGTCCGCGCCCTCGTAGCCGGGAGCGGACCAGCGCACGTAGTCGCCCATCCCGGTGTCCTCGACCTTGAGCACCTCGGCCCCGAAGTCGGCGAGCAGGAGCGAGCAGAAGCCCCCCGGCAGGAGCCGGGAGAGGTCGAGGACCCTGACGTCCGAGAGCGCGCTCATGCGCTCACGCGACGCGGGGCTCCGAGGAGCTCTCGGGCCTCGGCGACCGACGCGGGGCGCCTTCCCACGTCCTCCACTATCCGGCGCGCCTTCGCGATCAGGTCCCCGTTGGAGCGGGCCATCTCGCCGTCGGGCAGGTAGAAGTTGTCCTCCAGGCCGACGCGCACGTTTCCGCCGAGCGCCGCCGCGGCGGCCACCAGGCGCCACTGAGCGCGGCTGATCCCGATCACGCCCCAGTTGTTCGGCCCCTCCGCGCCGCCGGGAATCTGGTCGGCCATGTGCGCGAGGTTCCTGGGCGTCGGTCGGATGCCGCCGTTCACCCCCATCACGCACTCGATCTGAAGCGGCTCGGCGAGCAGACCCATGTCGATCAGCGGGTCGAGGTTTGCCACGTGGCCAGAGTCGAAGCACTCGTGCTCCGGCCTGATGTCGAGCTCGTTCATGGCGGACAGGAACTCGATGATCGTGTCGAACGAGTTCTCGAACACGGCCTTGAAGACGAAGTCCTTTCGCTTGCTCGAGTACTTCGCGTAGTTCATCGAGCTCATGTTCAAGGCGGCCACGTCCGGGCGCAGCTCCCGCAGGTACGCGATCCGCTTCTCGATGGGCACGCCGATCGCGCCCGTCGAGTAGTTGATAACGACGTCGTCGACGGCCTCGAGGATCGCCTCGGTGATCGCCCGAAAGTCCTCCACCTCGAAGCTCGGCAGGCCCTCCGGTGTCCTCGCGTGGATGTGGATCATGGAGCAGCCCTCGTCGACGGCCCGCTTCGCCTCGGCCCCGTACTCCTCGGGCGTGTAGGGGATCGCGGGGCACTGGTCGCGGTTCGCGACCGCCCCCGAGATCGAGCAGGTGATGATGCAGGGGTCCTCGAAGCGGCTCATCGGTCCGGGTCTCGGAAGTAGGAAGTCCTACTTTCTACTTTGACCGGTGGCCGTCGGACCGTCAAGGCCGGCCGGCGTTGCGCGGGTCGCGCCTCGTTGGGGGAAGAATGCGGATCGTGAGGGGAGTCGGGCTGACCGCGCTGGTGCTGACCGCGGGAGCCGCGGTGCTCGAGACGCCGGCCGCGAGCGGCCAGCTCTCGGGTCTGCCGGTCGTGCGCGGGCCCGTACCGCTCGTGGAGTCGCATGGCCGGCTGCCCTGGCGGCTAACCGGGCTCGTCCAGCGCCGCCGCGAGCCCTTGCCGGGCGCGCCGCAGCGCACTGAAGAGCTTCCGTGCCTCGTGCTGAGGCAGGGCGGGGTCCGGGAGACCCGCTGCCTCGACGGGGAGCCGCTGCTCTGGCGGCGACTGGACGGCGACACCGGCGTGCTCGGTGAGGGCCTCGGACCGTCTCGACGCCGACACCTGCTCTGGGGCTTCGCGAAAAGCCCCGCGGCCGCCCTCGACGTCGTGTTGGGGAACGGAAGGCGGGTCCGGGTTGCGCTCCGACGCCTGCCCGCGAAGCTCCGGACCGACGCGCGCTGGTTTGCCTGGGCGCCCCGCCCGGACGACGCCATCCGGAGGGTCACGCTGAGGAACGGGCGCGGGCAGGTGCTCGCCCGCCTGCCCGAGCCACTTCCACCCGCCGGCGTGCGCGGCCTCCACGGGATCATTTTGGACGTGCCCGGGCCACCCGCGGGCAGCGCGACCGTCGCGGCCGGCCCGCTGCCCGGGGATCCGCAGGCCCGGCTCCTCGTGCGCCGCGTGGGCGCGCGACTGTGCGCGGAGATCGCCCGGCCCAACCTCGAGGAACCCGCGTGCGGACCCCCACCCCGGATCACGGACGAGTCGCTGATCGCAGCGCGGGGGACCGCGCTGGGCGACACGGTCGGCGGGATCGTGCCCGCCGACGTCGCCCAGGTGGTGCTCCGCCCCGCGATCGGCGGGTCCCCCGTGCGTCTTCCCACCCAGCCGGCCGGCGCCGCGGCGGGCCCGGCGGGCGAGCTCCTGCGGGTCTTCCTCGGCCAGCTGCCGTACAGCGGCCTGCTCGACGTGCGGCTGCTCGATGCCGCCGGCGGCACGCTGGGGCACACGTCGGTGTTTGCCGCCTACGAGACGAGTGACGCCGTCGAGGAAGCGACCCGTCCATTGGAACGGGGGCGAGCGCCAGGCGGCGAGCGGTTCGTTCTGCGCGGCGACCCCACCGGCCTGTGCCTGAGCCTCACGGCGCCGGGACGGGTCCGCGCGGACCGTGGCGGGTCGACGTGCGGGCTCGACGAGCTCGAGCTGCTCGTTCCCTGCCGTCCTCGGCTCGCCGCTGTGCTGAGCCCCGGCGCGGGGCGGGCGGCGCTGCGTGTGCTGTCCTCGAGTGGGAGCGTCTTCAGGGGAAGTGTCGTGCGACTGCCGCGGAGGGGACGCGCGTGGCTGGTGGCGGTTCCCGCCTCCGAGCGCCCGCGAGCGGTCGTCTGGCGCGACCGGCGCGGACGGTCCAAGCGGTTCAGTCTCGGGCGGGTTCCCCCTCCCGCACGTCAATGCGGGTATACGGCCGCGGTCATGACCGGTTAGCGGGCGGCGTCAACGGGGGAACCGTACGGCCGTTCTCGGAGTCCTCGATCAGACTGGCCAGCCGGCGCTCGCGCGTCTCCTCCCGCTTGGCGCTGACCACCCACCAGACCGCGGCCTTGCGATACGAGGGCGGCCGCGACGTCCAGTAGTCCCAGGCTCGCGCGTTCGATCGCAGACGTTCCTCGTACTCAGCCGGCAGCTCCGCGGCCTCGCGCTGCTCATAGGAATAGACGCCTGTTTTGGCCTCGCGTCGATTCTCGAAGGCACGCAGCCCGGCCGGGCGCATGAGCCCCCGCCGCTTCAGCTCCTCGACCTTCTCGAGGTTGACCCTGCTCCACGTGCTGCTCGGCTTGCGGGGACTGAAGCGAATCGTGTAGCTCGTGTCGTCCAGGCCGCGTCGCACGCCGTCGATCCAGCCGAAGCAGAGCGCCTGCTCGACCGACTCCGGCCAGGTGATGCTCGGCCTGCCGGACGCCTTCTTGTGGAAGCCCACCAGCAACTCCGTGGCGGTCTCGTGGTTCTCCTCGAGCCAGGCTCGGAACTCCTCCGGGGTGGCGAAGAAGACCGGCTTCAAACCGGCATCACGCCGTGCCGCTTGTGGGGGCGCGCCACCCTCTTGCTCTCCGCCATCTCGAGCGCACGGATCACCGTGGGGCGCGTCTCGCGGGGGTCGATGATGTCGTCGATCAGCGCGTTCCCGGCCGCCACGTAGGGGTCGATCGTCTTTCGGATCCCCTCGATCATCTGCGCGCGGGTGGCATCCGGGTCCTCGGAGGCCTCGATCTGCTTCCGGAAGATGATGTTCACCGCGCCCTCCGGCCCCATAACCGAGATCTCGGCGCTCGGCCAGGCCACGATGAGATCGGGTTCGTAGGCCTTGCCGCACATCACGTAATAGCCGGCGCCGTAGGCCTTCCGAATCACCACGGTCACCTTCGGCACCGTCGCGCGGGAGACGGCGTACAGCATCTTCGCCCCGTGCCGGATGATCCCGGCCTGCTCGACCTTGGTGCCGACCATGAAGCCGGGGACATCCATCAGGAACAGCAGCGGGATGCCGTAGGCGTCGCAGAGGTTGATGAAGCGGGCGGCCTTGTCGGCGGAGTCGTTCTCGAGGATCCCGCCCAGGTGCCGCGGCTGGTTCGCGACGATCCCCACCGGCCGCCCGCCCATGCGGGCCAGGCAGGTGATGATGGTGCGCGCCCAGCGTGGCTTCAGGTCGAACCAGTCGCCGTCGTCGACGATCAGACGGATCAGGTCGTACATGTCGTAGGGACGACGCGGAGAGTCGGGGAGGATGTCGAGCAGGTCGTCCTCCATGCGATCGACCGGGTCGCCCGGCTCGCGTCGCGGCGGCGGCTCCTCGCAGTTCTGTGGAAAGAAGGAGAGGTAGTCCTTGATCGCCCGGATGCAATCCTCGTCGGAGGCGACCTCGAGATCGCCCACACCCGATACGCGCGTGTGGATCCGCGAGCCGCCGAGCTCCTCCTGTGTCACGTCCTCGCCCGTCACCGCCTTCGTCAGGTGCGGCCCGGCCAGCGCCATCGAGCCGCGGCCCTTCACCATCGGCACGAAGTCGGCGAGGCCGGGGATGTAGGCCGTGCCG
>Ga0081538_10004208_pt1 | contig 13350 bp, 10 predicted proteins | sample TabmetS5T2R1_FD_71022 | JGI IMG/M metagenome (GOLD analysis project Ga0081538, IMG submission 71022) | Tabebuia heterophylla rhizosphere microbial communities from the University of Puerto Rico - S5T2R1 | ecosystem: Host-associated > Plants > Roots > Rhizosphere ...
TCCCTCAGGCCAGCCGCCACCCGAGCCCATGCCAGGCTGGCGGCTCGCCTCAGAGGCGATGCCCTGGTACCTCCTGCCCTCTCTTGAGTTGTCAACGTGCTGGTGCTGCTTGGTACTCGTGTTGCTTGGTGCTGGCCGACGCCCGTGCGCCCGGTATGCAGTTGTCGAGTGCTCAATGCCTCCTTTCGCCACTCCCCTACTTGTCTAGGGGAGCACCATAACGCCTTGCCGGCAACTTGTCTAGGGGAGATAGTTGATCGCTCTCCGTTCCGTTACGAACCGGCCAAGAGGGAACAACGGCCGTTGGTCGTCGGAAGCTGAGCGAGTAGACTCCGCGACCGGACTTGTCTAGGGAAGCTGCCTGCATGCCACGACAGATCGATCCTGCAAGCGACCGGCCGGTCTACCGGCAGATCGCCGACCAGCTCCGGGACGCCATCCGCGAGGGGCGCTACCCGGAGGGGTCGCTGCTGCCCAGCGAGAGCACGCTCGCCGACACCTACGGCGTGACCCGGATGACGGCCCGCCAGGCTGTCGAAGTCCTCAAGACCGAGGGCCTAGTCCGCAGCGAACACGGCCGCGGCGTGTTCGTCCGCCAACGGCCTACCATCCACCGCCTCGCCCGGAACCGGTTCGGCCGCGCCTACCGCGAGACCGGCAAGGGCGCCTACGACGTGGAGATGCGACAGCTCGGCCTGGTCCCACGCACCGAGCTGGTCGAGATCGGTCCCGTCGTCCCGCCCGAGGATGCCGCCAAGCGCCTGGAGCTAGGCCCGGACGAGCGCGCGCTGATCCGGCGCCGACGGATGTACGCCAGCGACGAACCGATGCAGCTCGCCACCTCCTACATCCCGTGGTCGCTGGCCGAGGGAACCCAGATGGCGGAGCCCGACAGCGGCCCCGGCGGCATCTACTCCCGCCTGGCCGACATCGGCCACGGCCCGGTCCGCTTCACCGAAGACGTGAGCACGCGCATCGCCACGCCCGAGGAGAGCAGCTTTCTCCGCCTTCCGACACCCGCGCCGATCCTCTACCTGGTTCGGACTGCCTTTGACGCCGCCGACCGTCCCGTGGAAATCTGCGAGCACATCATGTCCGGTGAGAGATGGCAGCTCAGCTACGAATGGCCAGCCGACTGATCGTGCCGGTGAGAACTTTCTCTACGGGTTCAAGGCCGGCCTGCGGGCGGCCGCCTGCGGCGGCCGTCCTCGGCGCCACGCTATACGCTGCCCATCGACAGCCACATAAGTAACCCAGTAACAGCAATCGCTACAAGTAGGATAAGAGTCCACACAGAGCACTACGGACGGGAGCACTACGGACGGGAGCACTACGGACGGCCTAGGCACAGCCACCGGGCCGCCATACAATCCCCAAGTCATCGAGGCCCACCCCACGCGGGGGTGGTTGGATGCGGTCCCGCCAACAAGCCCACGCCGACCGGCCACTTCGCATCGCTCAAACCAGGCACGTGGACAGATGGCCTCGTGCGCCGCCTCCGCAGCCTTCTGAGTTCGGTCAAGGAGCAGGAGGAAGCGGCCATGCACCGCAACGCACTGCGACTGCTCATCACCATGCTTGTCATGCTCGGGTTGCTCACGCTCGGTGTGACCCCCGCAGCCGCCCAACAACAATTTACCCTCGACGTCACCTTCGATCAGACCACGATCGACCCGCGGACCCGCGAGGTGACCGTCTCGGGGACCATCACCTGTTCAGAGCCAGCCCGCGTCTTCATCTTCGCGGAGATCCGCCAGCACGAGACCCGCCAGCAAATCGGATCCAAAACCACCCGGGGCTTCTTCAGCGTATCCGTGCAGTGCCCGGGCCCGGAGGGGATCGCATTCAGCGAGCCCGTTTTCACCGAGGACAGGTTCCATCCGGGACGGGCTCGTATGATCGCCCGTGTCCATGCCTGCATCCCCATACCGTTCGAGTGCCTGGAAGTCTTCGATGGGAGGATCGACACGACGATACGACTCCTACCGGCCCACTAACCCCCCGAGCGGCCCGACGAGTCCTATGCGTGGCCGGAGCAGCGCTGACCCGGACGCACGACGGTGTTGACCACCTGGGGCCTCCTGTCTTGCAGACGTCATGCATCCGCAAGCTATGCGAGGCCCCAGGCCTGTCCTGAGGGCTTCTACATCGCCATCAGCAGCACCCTGGCCCGCGCTTCATGGCGAAGAGCCGGCAATATTTCGCTCTATTGGCTGTATGGCAAATTCCGGCCATGACTACAGATCTGCCGGCATCGTCTAGTCGCGGGCGCCACAAGCCACCAGCTACAGCGTCAAGCACCCTGCCTGCAGGACCGGTGGCCTACAGCTCAAGCGCGACTTGGTCCACGTTGTTCCACATGCCATCGGCTCTGAGCGGTCTGCAACGGTCTCCAGCGGTACATCGTTCACCCAGGTCGCAGGCGCGATCCTGCAGGAACCAGCCCAGGGCAGAACCCTGATAAGGATGAGGCCGGAGGTTCAAGTCCTCCCAGGCCCACGACCAGCGACGATGCTAGTCACGGCCATTGTCCGACCTTGATAGGCGGCCGTGGACCGGATGACACCTCATAACTGGCATAACTTCCTGAGGTGTCATGGACAAGCCGCCGAGCACGGCCACCGCATCGAGACAGGTGAGGCCCGGGGAACTCCGGCTTCAGGCGACTGGTGAACGGAGGAACGCCAGCACGGCGAGCACCCGCCGGTTCGAGCCCGGATCTGCCTCGAGTCCCAGCTTTCCGAAGATCTGTTTGGTATGAGCCTCGACGGTCCGCTCGGTGACGAAGAGCCGGTTGGCGATGGCCAGGTTCGAGAGCCCCTCCGCCACGAGGGCGAGGACCTCCCGTTCTCGGTCGGTGAGCTGCGAGAGTGGATCCTCCCGGCGCCGTCGGCCTACCAGACGCGACACGATCGTGGGGTCGATGACGCATTCACCCTCGGTGATCCGGCGTAGCGCGTCCACGAGGATGGCGGCGTCGAACACCCGCTCCTTCAGGAGGTAGCCGACTCGTTCGGGGTGGTCCTGGATCAGCCGCATGGCGTAGCTCGGCTCGACATACTGGGAAAGGAGGAGCACACCCACGTCCGGGTGCTGGGTCCGGATCCGCTGGGCGGCGACCAGCCCCTCGTCGGTGTGGGTGGGCGGCATGCGGATGTCGACGACGACCGCCTCCGGCCGCTCCAGCACGACCGAGCGCATGAGCCCGTCCAAGTCCTCAGCCTCGCCCACGACCTGGAAGCCGGCGTCGCGGAGCAGACGCACGATGCCTTCCCTGGTGAGCATCACGTCCTCGGCGACGATTACACGCATGGGAGCTCTGCCCGGATCAGGCTGGCGTCGTTCGTGAACCGGCCGCCCAGCGCGCCGACCCGGTCTGCCAGATGGACGAACGGGCCGGGCCCGGCGCCCTTCACCTCGAGGATGAGTCGATCGTCGTTCCGGAACATCCGAAGTGCCACGTGCGTCGACTCGAGGCGGCCGGCGGCGTCGATGGCCTCGGAGGCCACCACGAAGGCTGTTCGCTCCACGGCCTTTGGAAAGCGGTCCTCCGGTAGTTCACCCAGCTCGACGGGGAGCGGCGCCGAGTCGGCCAGCGTCCACAGGGCAGGACCGATCCCGGCCTCGGTGAGCACGGCCGGATAGATGCCGTGGGCAAGCTCCCGAAGCTCATCGATCGCCCCCTGCGCCGCCTCCTCCGCCGAAGCAAGGAGTGCGGCCAGGTCAGAAGCTCCGGGGGCGTCGGCCCCTGCCCGAGCCAGCCGAAGGTCGTAGGAAAGGGCGAGCACCCGCTGCTGGGCTCCGTCGTGGAGGTTCCGCTCCAGACGACGGCGCTCGGCGTCGCCGACCTCGACCACCCGAGCCCGTGAGGCGCGGAGGTCCTCGAGCTGGGCCAACACCTCGGCCTGGAGTCGTTCGTTCTCGACGGCGAGCCGGGCCGCCGCTCCGATCTGCATCCGGAGCTGCTCGGGATCCACGGTCGCCGCGTCGTGCACCACCAGCGCGACCTCCCTGCCGTTGCGCACGATGGGTGTCACCGCCCTGTCGGACCTGTTCGCGGGGAGATCGACCGTTGTGCCTGACGCGTCCACGTGGCGCCCCGATCCAGGCAGCGGATACAGCACCCCGATGCTGGGGTCGCCGGTCGCGCTGGCCAGCGCCAGCCCCAAGGAGCCGGGGGTCGGCGCCTCGCCCAGGTCCGCGGCCAGTCGAGCGAGGGTGGCCCGGGCCCGCCACGCGCGCACGGCGACCAGGATGACTCCTACCGCGAGCCCCACCGCTGCCCACGCTCGCACCTGGAAGAGGGACGAGAACACCGGATCGCGTGGACTCTCGAGGCGCTGGCGCAACAGTGCCAGGGCGTGGGCGCCGACCGCCATCCCCAGCAGGAGCGCCGGCACCAGGACTGGCCACATCGACCGCCGTGCCGTCGCCGTGGTCGCTGCCATCTGCCGGACCGCCAGGGTGGCGAGGAGCAGGCCCACGGCCAACGAGAAGAGGATCCAGGCGCTATCGAGGGCTCGAGCGACGTCCGGTTGTGCGCTGGCCAGGAACACGTTGTCCGTGCAGTTACTCCAGCACCAGGGGTCGAGGAACGGGTCGCGGAACAGCGCCCGCCCGACGCTGACGATCGCGGCCGCCGCGTAGACGGCCCCGACGGCGATCCGGCGGTGTCTCGAGCGGAGCCGACCTCCGGGCGCGGCCAGGACCAGGTGGACCACGAAGGCGAGGAAGAACGGCTCGACGGCCATCGCCAGACTGCGAGCCACCGGAGGCCCGCCTTCCCAGCCCACCCAGTCCGCCGCCAACCATGCCAGCCCGGCCAGGCTGACGACCAGCGGGCCGGATCCGCTCCCAGGCCGGAACAGCCAGACGACCAGCCCGGCTCCCAGCAGTCCGAGTCCGGCGGCAAGATCGGCCACCCCCGCCGCCCACGACGCCCCTGCATGCGTCGTGACGGCAAGGTCGGAACGGGGAACGACCCTCAGGGTCACCACCCCCACGGCCGCCGCGGACGCGGGAAGCAAAACCCCAGCCAGGCGCATCGGCTGGTCGAGCCAGACGCGAGTTCCCATACTGGAATCCTGACATCCGGTCAAGGGCGAGGGAACTGTGGCTCGCCACAGTGCGGCGGCGGGAGATCCTGCGGTCTGCCCGGATGTGAGGAGGGTGGCTGGTTCCTACCGTTGGCCTGGTCCGGTCAACGGGAGGAGGAGCGTCATGAGACGCAAGATGAGGTTGGGGGCGATCATGGCGGCCGTGGCCGCCTCGGCGGTTCTGGCCGCGTGCAGCGCTGGGTCGCCGGGAGACAAGGCCGGGGGGGATCCCGCCCCGGTGACGCTCCGCATCGGGACCGACGACGGACCCGAGCGGCCCGGTGCCGCGCAGGTCGACCAGTTCGCGCGGCAGGTGCGCGAGCTGTCTAACGGGCGGATTCGAATCGAGCCGGTGTGGTACGCCGCCGGTAAGAAGAATCCGCATGATTGGGACCAAGTCGTGGCCCGCAAGGTCGTGCGCGGGGAGTTCGACATGGGCCTGATCCCGGCGCGGGCGTGGGACACCGAAGGCGTCACGACGCTGCGTGCCCTGCACGCGCCGTTCCTGGTCACCTCGGACCAGCTGCTGGGGCAGGTCGTCAAGGGAGAGCTCGCCTCGGACATGCTCGCCGGCCTCGACGGGATCGGTGTCACGGGACTGGCGCTGCTCCCCGAGGGCCTGCGCCATGTGTTCGGCTTCGGAGATCCGCCCCTGGAGGCGGCGGACTTCGACGGCATGGTGGTCCGCGTCCCCACCTCCCGGACGACCTATGCGGTGTACGAGGCGCTGGGTGCCAAGCCCGACGACTTCGGCGGCGGCTCCGGTGCCCGCTTCGAGGAGGGCGTCAAGAGCGGTCAGATCAACGCCGCCGAGTCGTCGTTCGCGCTCGGGCTGGGGCTGCCCGCAGCGAGTGCCGCCGCCGGCAACATCACGTTCTTTCCCAAGGTGAACTCCCTGGTGGTCAACACCGACGTGGTCAAGGACCTCAGCGACGAGCAGCGGGCGGTCCTCCGCGACGCCGCGGCCCGCACCGTCGACTGGGCCATCAAGACGACGCGGAGCGACGCCGAGCTGGCCAAGCAGTACTGCGCCAACGGCGGCCGGGTCGTCGTCGCCAGTCAGGCCGACGTCGCGGAGCTCCAGCAGGCTGTCCAGCCCGTCTACGACGAGCTCGAGCGGGACGCGGCGACCAAGGCGATGATCGCGCGGATCCGGTCGCTGAGCAGCAAGCTCGGCCCCGACCAGACGGCGGTCAGGCCATGCCAGCCGGGGACGGCCGCGCAGACAGCCTCCGAGGGCGGAACGGCCGAGTCGTTCCCAGCGGGCATATACCGCATGGAGATGCCAGTGGCGCTCCTGCTCCAGGCCGGCGTCGACCAGCTGACGGCGCACCAGCACGCCGGGATCTGGACGCTGACGTTCAAGAATGGCGAGTTCAACGCATGGTCCAGCGAGGACGAGGGGCAGGCCGACCCCACCCAGCCCACGTGCCCGGGAAGCACCTACTCGGTCCAAGGGGGCCGGGTCTCGATCCATCTGGGTCCCAGCGGTCCAGGCTGTGGCACCGCCGCCGGCAAGGTGTTGTTCAGCGCAATGTGGGCCCTCCAAGGCGACCAGCTGCGGTTCCTGGACGTCCGGTCAGGGCATGGGTCCGATCTCCTCATCCAGACGCTGTTCGGCCAGAAGTCCTTCACCAAGATCGGCTGAGCGATCGGTCAGCGCCTCACCGCCAAGAGGGATCTCGGCGGTGAGGCGTGTCCCCTCCCCCTCGGACGAGGCAACAGTGACCCGTCCACCGAGGGCTTCAACCCGGTCGGCCAGGCCCCGAAGACCGGTTCCCTTGCGGGCGTCGGCGCCGCCCACGCCGTCATCAACCACCTCCACCTGCAGTCGCCCATCTCGAGTCGCCACGGTGATCGCGCCGGAGGATGCGCGAGCATGCTTGGCAAGGTTGGCCAGCGCCTCCGAGCAGACGTAGTAGGCCCCGGCTTCGACGTCCCGGGGGAGCTCCCCTGCCGACAGGTGCACCGCGATCGGCACGGGGCTCTGTCGAGCCAGCTCGGCCAGCGCACCGGCAAGCCCGGACTCCTCCAGCGCCCGAGGATGCAGGCCCTGGGCCAGCTCATGAAGCTCCTGCATGGTCCGCCTGAGCTGCCGCTCGGCCTGCTCAAGGCGCTCCCGAGTCTGGCCGTCGGCCGACTCCTCAGCTAGGACCCGCGCCTTCACCAGGCTCCCGGCAAGCATGTCCAGGCGTTGCTCGGCACCCTCGCGGAGCCGGCGCTCGAGGCGGCGTCGCTCCTGGTCACCAACCTTGACCAACCGAAGGCGCGAGGCCATGACCTCGGCGACCTGTGCTCGAACCTCGGCCTGGAGGCGAGCGTTGGAGGCGGCCAGCCGCGCGGCCGACGCAATCGACTCGAGCAGCCCCGGGTCGGCCAGGACCGCCGGGTCGTGTACGAGGATGCCGATCGGGCGACCGTCCAGTTCGATGGGCGTCACCGCTCGGCCCGTTCCCGGCTGGGGGAGCTCGAGACGCCGGCCCCCGGCGTCGACGTAGCCGCCGGACTCGGGAAGCCAGTAGCCGACCTGGAGGGTCGGATCCCCCAACGCCACGGCGAGGGCGTCCCGCAGCGTCCCCGACGGCGACTCGGCCAGCTCGACCACCAAGTCGGTCACGGCCGCTCGCTCCGAGCTCGCGCGGAGCAGTCCGATCAGGAGGCCCACGGCGACCGCGCACAGCACCACCTCGTAGGCCAGGAGGGCGGCCTCGTTGGCGGCACCTGACGGGAATGACAGTCGGGCCAGGGCACCTGCGGAGAGCGCGATCCCGACGGCAACCGCCGCTCGGACGACCAGCCGCCGGGTCCGCCGGGCCGGGCCGATGGCAGCCACGTAGCCCCGGACGGCCACGGCCATCACCAGCGCTCCAAGGATGGCCGTGGCGACCTCGTTGCGAGCGATCGGCGTGATCGTGGCGGCGACGTACCCGACCGCCACCGCCGCCCGGTCCAGACGTGAGGACAGCCGGCCGCTGGGGAACGAGAGCACGCAGTGGATGAGCGGGCCACGATGCAGATACAGGGCGTGGGTGCTCAGCCAGGCGATCGCCGGGATATCGACCGAGGCGAAGTTCCCCAGGAACCACGTGAAGCCTACGGCCACCATCAGCGATCCGGTCCGGCTGTCCGGCCGCCGCCTCCGACCCACCAGGCCACAGGCGATGAAGAACCATCCCACGGCGAGGTCCGGTAGCCAATGGCGAGGGTCGTCCCAGCCGAACGCCGCCCATTCGGCAGTCAGCCCGAGCAGCGCCCCGGCGACGCCCAGGAGCAGCAGGGCGAGCCGGCTCATGGTGGCTCAGGCCACGAGGTCCGCCAAGGCCTCACCGGAGAGTCGGCTCTTGGCGATGAACCCGCGCGCCGGCGTGCTGGCGAGCCTCGAACGATAGACGGAAGCGTCCCGACTGGAGATGAGCACGACGACGGGGGGGTCACGCCCGGCGGCGATCTGCTCCGCCACGGCGAACCCATCGAGGTCGGGCAGCTGGATATCGACAAGGACGACGTCGGGGCGAACGGCCCTGGCCTTGGCGATGGCCTCGGCCCCGTCACCGGCGTCCCCGACGACTGCGAACCCCTCCGCTTCCAGCAGTGCCCTGGCGGAACGGCGGAAGTCCTCATGGTCGTCGACAATCAGCACCGAGGGCCGCATGCGCCGATGATGGCAGACGGCTCCGGCGGGCACACTGTGGGTAGCACGAATCCCAAGGCTGTGGCCTGCGTCGCGCACAGGGACCGTAGCGATGCGGGTGATCGACACGGCACTGGAGGCACCAGGACGACGGCGTCCCGATCGAGGGCTAATTGCTGGCGGCGAACAACGTCCATGTTCCGGCGCCCCTGAGCTCGTGTTCACCGCGTGGTTGGAAGACGAGCCCGGAGCCAGCGACGAGATCCCGTACCGTCGAGGTCACCAGCACCTCATCCGCCCCAGCGAGGCCGCACACGCGGGCGCCCACGTGGACGGCGATCCCGCGGATGTTCTCGTCTGCGAGCTCGAGCTCCCCCGTATGGACGCCTGCGCGCACGGCAAGCCCGAGGCCTCGAACGGAGCGTGCGATCGCCTGGGCACAACGGACGCCGCGGGCGGGTCCATCGAAGGTCGCCAGAAACCCGTCACCCGCGGTGTCGATCTCGCGGCCGCGGAACCGCGCCAGTTGGGCACGGACCCTCGCGTGATGTGCCTCCAGTAGCTCCCCCCACACACGATCGCCGAGCTCGCGGGCCCGTTCCGTGGAACCAACGATGTCGGTGAACAGCACCGTCGCGAGGAGGCGATCCAGCACGGCATCCTCGTCCTTCACCGCGGAGATGAATGCCTCAATCTCGTCGACCGCCCGGTCGACGTCTCCAATCCAGGGAACGTGGTCCGATCCGGGAAGCTCCACCGCGATGGTGCCGGGCACATGCTCGGCGAGGTATCGGCTCTCGGCCGCATAAGCGGCGTCGCGACGCCAAAGGACCAGGCTCGGGACGCCAAGCGACCGCACGATGGGTCGGGCATCGGTCTCGAACCACATACGGTCGATGGCGATCGCGGCGCTTGGGCTCGCGCTCTGCCGAAAGTACCTGACCACCCAGGCGAGGAAGTCCTCGTCCTTGGCCAGGGAGGGAGCCAGGTCCGCCGCCATCGATCTTGCGAACGCTCCGTTGCCCCAGCCGCGCTCGACCGCTTCGAGCTCGCGCTCGAACTCCTCTCGTGTCGTCCCCCAGGGATGATCCGGGGCCCAGGCACCCCGGACATCGGAGCTGAAGAACACCACGCCTGCGGTCCGGGCCGGATAGGTCGTGGCAAACAGCGCGGCGAGCAGACCGCCCTCCGAATGACCGAGGAGGAACGCGCGCCGGGAGCCGGCCGCATCCATCACCGCCCGGACGTCGTCCATCCGGGTCTCAAGATCCGGGAGTCGATCGTCCGGCACTCGGTCGGAGAGTCCGGTACCTCGTTTGTCGAACGCGATCAATCGCGAGAACGCCGCCAGCCTGTCGAGCCATGCCCGCATCCAGCGGTCTTCCCACATCAGCTCGATGTTCGAGACCCAGCCGGGGATGAACACCAGGTCGACCGGACCTTCTCCGCGGATGCAGTACGCGATGTGGACGTTGCCGCTCTTCGCGTACCGAGTCTCCGGTACGTCCATGGCTCAGTCTTGCGCCAGACCCGGCGTCTGGCAATGGCACCCGAGCGCTGCCCACCCACAACCCGAACCATAGAGAGGAATCGGATCTCCATGATCCCTGTCCGATAGCTCCTTGGTGCCTCTGGTAGCGTGCCCCAAGCCTCTAGTGCAGGACGCGCAGGATGAGAGCACATAACTGAACGCCACGAGAGCACATAACTTCCACCGCTACGGTTGAGCGCGACCTGCGAGAACGGCGCTTAGCACAGCGGTTCCCTGCATTTTGCTGATAAGGATGAGGCCGGAGGTTCAAGTCCTCCCAGGCCCACTACCAGCAACAACCAGCGAGAATGCTCGTCCCAGGTACCTTTGGAGCCGGTACGGCAGGCGTCCACCGGGTGACACCTCATAACTGGCATAACTTCCTGAGGTGTCATGGACAGTCGGCCGCTTCCAGTACGCCCACTGTCGTGTGCGCGCTAGGTGAGTGAGGTGGCTACAGCTCGCTTGCACCGATTGCCACCTGGTCTGCCTCAGTGGCGGCATGGCCAGGTCAGTTGCCGGCCTCATTAACGCGACCCTTCCTGGGCAGCTCACCACTGGGCGATCGGGAGCGCCACGGGAGCGGGTGCGACGGCCGTTGCGGCTTTGAGTCGCCGGCCACACTCACACCGTACTGGGCGGGTCCGACCGGCGGGGGAGTACGGTGGACCCGCGATGCGGCTCCGACTTGGCCGTGCCCGTCCGCTTGATGGGTTGGTCGGAGCCTGGCAACCAGGCCAAGGGCGGTGACACCTCGTGAGCGGCCGGAAGACCCACCGGCCCGGGGAGATCGCCATCCCGCCCGGCTCGGGGTTCGGCAAGGGCCACACCTGTACCTGCTGGCCGAAGCCCGATGACTCCTGTCCGTGCACCCCGCAGACCTGCGACTGGCGCTGCCGGGCTTGCCGCAGCTACGGGCGGCCGTTCTACAGCCGCGACGAGCTGCGGTATCTGGAGCACGGCACCGGGCCGTTGGCGGTGGAGCTGGCCCGGTTGTGGCGAGCCAAGCGGGCGATGAAGGGTCGCCCGGTCCGAGAAGGAGCCGGCGATGAGCTTGACGGATGGCGGGCGTTGCCGCGGGAGGCAGCTGGGCTGGCGGCACGCCGCCGCTCCGCCCGCGCGGTGACGAATTTGTACTACCTGGGCCTGCAGGACCGCCCTCCAGGCCCTGACGAACCCAACAACGGCAGGGGTCCGTAGCATCAGGAGGCGATCGCAACCACAGCCCTGAGCGGCTGGCCAGCGCCTTGCCTGGACGCCATTGGCACGGAAGCTGGGCTGGCCAGGAGCAGTATGGGAGAGCTTGCCGAGTACATCGACGGCCTGCCGAACCTGTGCGGTTCGGAGCAGCAAATCCAGGAGGCGGTCTCTGACGGGCGGGCGCGGCCGGTGTTCCTCGGACGATCCTCGGTTGACATCGCCGGCATCGACAGCGCGTTCGCGGTCGCCCTGCACATGCACCAGCCGCTCATCCCAGCCGGCGGGGGACCGGACCTGTGCACCGCCGCCATCGTGAGCAACCTGCAGTGGATGCTGGAGCACCCCGACCTGGGCGACAACCACAACGCCCCGGCGTTCCACTGGTGCTACAAGCGGATGGGCGAGCTCATCCCCCAGTTGCTCGCCGAGGGCAGCCAGCCCCGGATCATGCTGGAGTATTCGGGCACGCTGCTGCACGGGCTGCGGCGGGCGGGGCTGGACGACGTGTTCGACGCCCTGCGGCCGTTGACCTGCGACCCGGAGCTGCGGCAGGTCGTGGAGTGGCTGGGCTGCCCGTGGGGCCACGCCGTGGCCCCCTCCACCCCGGTGCGGGACTACCGGCTGCACGTGCGGGCCTGGCAGCACCACTTCGCGGCCATCTTCGGCCTGGAGGCGCTGGGGCGGGTGCGGGGCTTCTCCCCGGCCGAGATGGCGCTGCCCAACCACCCCGACGTGGCCTATGCGTTCGTCAGAACCCTGGTCGACTGCGGCTATGGGTGGCTGCTGGTCCAGGAGCACACCGTCGAGCTGGCTGACGGCCGGCCGCTGGAGCGCCCCCACCTGCCCCACCGGCTGGTCTGCACCAGCTCCCACGGCGATACCGCCGAGATCGTGGCCGTGGTCAAGACCCAGGGCAGCGACACCAAGCTGGTCGGCCAGCTGCAGCCCTACCACGAAGCCAAGGGCCTGTCCCGCCTTGAGCTGGCCGACCGAAGCGTGCCGCCGCTGGTCACCCAGATCGCCGACGGTGAGAACGGCGGCGTGATGATGAACGAGTTCCCCCCCAAATACGTCGAGGTGGTCCGGGAATGCTCGGGTTCTGGGACGCCGATGCTGAATGTCACCGAGTACCTGGAGCAGCTGTTCGCCAGCGGGATCCAGCCGAGCGAGCTGCCGGTGATCCAGCCGCTGTTCCAGCACCGCATCTGGCAGCAGCTGGCACCTGGCGACGGCCCCGACCGGCTGGCCGACGTCATCGAGCAGCTGCGGCACGAGGACGGCCGCTTCCACGTGGAAGGTGGCAGCTGGACCAGCGACCTGTCCTGGGTCCGCGGCTATGACCATGTCCTGATCCCGATGGAGCAGGCCAGTGCTCTGTTCCACGAGCAGATCCTGGCCCGCGGGGTCCCTTCCGACGACCGGCGGTACCGCAGGGCCCTGTTCCACCTGCTGGCCGCTGAGACCAGCTGCTACCGCTACTGGGGCGAGGGCATCTGGACTGACTACGGCGCCGAACTGGCCCGTCGCGCCACCCAGATCATCACGCATCTTGGGACCTAATGGGGTCTGGTCAGCTAGCGGCAACTCGTCAGACCGTCGCCTGTTCGGTCGCCATGCAGTCCTCGCGCTTATCCTGCCAGGCAGGCGGCATCGACCAGGAAGCGAGGCGGCGCTGGCCCGGGATCCTCCGCGACTGACGGTTGACAGCTGGAGAGGAGGACATCGCAATGCCGGACTTCGAGGAGCTGAACTGGCAGGAGGCGATGCGTCGAGGTCATGCGGCGCTGCTGGACTCCGAGCATCTGTATGACGACATCAACGCCTCGGAAGGGCGCTCCAACCTCGACATCGAGAAGCACCTACGACGATCAGAGGTCAAAGCGGCCCACGCC
>Ga0081538_10004209_pt1 | contig 13349 bp, 7 predicted proteins | sample TabmetS5T2R1_FD_71022 | JGI IMG/M metagenome (GOLD analysis project Ga0081538, IMG submission 71022) | Tabebuia heterophylla rhizosphere microbial communities from the University of Puerto Rico - S5T2R1 | ecosystem: Host-associated > Plants > Roots > Rhizosphere ...
CGTGATCGCCGAGGACCCCTACGTCGCCCACGACGCCCTGGAGCTGATCGAGGTCGACTACGACCCGCTGCCGGTGGTGGTCACCCCCCAGCAGAGCCTGGAGCCGGGCGCCCCGGTGATCCGGGACGACAAGGAGGGGAAGGAGGACAACCGCATCTACCACTGGGAGGCGGGCGACAAGGAGGCCACCGACCGGGCCTTCGAGCAGGCCGACCGGGTGGTCGAGTTCAGCACCTTCTATCCGCGCTGCCACCCGGCCCCGCTGGAGACCTGCGGCTGCGTGGCCGACGTCGACCCGGTCACCGGCAAGGCCACCATCTACATGACCTCCCAGGCCCCGCACGCCCACCGGACGGTGTTCGCGCTGGTCGCGGGCCTGCCCGAGCATCAGATCCAGATCATCTCGCCCGACATCGGCGGCGGCTTCGGCAACAAGGTCCCCGTCTACCCCGGCTACGTGGTCGCCACCGCGGCGTCGCTGCTGCTGGGGCGGCCGGTCAAGTGGATCGAGGACCGCACCGGCAACCTGATCTCCACCGGCTTCGCCCGCGACTTCTGGATGAAGGGCGAGCTGGCCCTGCGCGACGACGGCAGGATGCTCGGCCTGCGGGTCAACATGCTGTCCGACCAGGGCTACGCCTACGCCGACGCCCAGCCGAGCAAGCTCAAGGCGGGGCTGTTCCACATCGTCACCGGCTCCTACGACATCCCCGCGGCCCACGTGGTCACCGACGGGGCCTACACCAACAAGGCCCCCGGCGGGGTCGCCTACCGCTGCTCGTTCCGGGTCACCGAGGCCTCGTTCTTCATCGAGCGGCTGGTCCAGACGGCCGCCTACGAGCTCGGCATCGACCCGGTCGAGCTGCGGCGGCGCAACTTCATCAAGCCCGAGCAGTTCCCCTACACCTCGGCCACCGGGTTCGTGTACGACTCGGGCAACTACGAGGCGGCCATGGACAAGGCCCTGGAGATGCTCGGCTACCAGGACCTCAGGGCCGAGCAGGCCAGGGCCCGCGAGGAGGGCAAGCTCATCGGGATCGGGCTGGCCACCTTCACCGAGGTGGTCGGGGCCGGGCCGAGCAGGGACTACGACATCCTCGGCCTGAAGATGTTCGACTCGGCCGAGCTGCGGGTCCACCCCACCGGCAAGGCGATCCTCAAGATCGGCGTGCAGACCCAGGGGCAGGGCCACGAGACGACCTTCGCCCAGATCGTGGCCAACGAGCTCGGCATCCCGCCCCAGGACGTGCTGGTGCAGCACGGCGACACCGACAACACCCCCTACGGGCTGGGCACCTACGCCTCCCGCAGCACGCCGACGGCCGGGGCGGCCACGGCCATGGTCTCGCGCAAGCTGCGCGACAAGGCCAGGCAGCTGGCCGCCCACCTGCTGGAGGTCGCCCCCGAGGACCTGGAGTGGGTCGGCGACCGGTTCCAGGTCAAGGGCGCCCCGGACCGGCAGACCACCATCCAGGAGGCCGCCTTCGCCGCCTACACCAACCACCCGGAGGGGATGGAGGCCGGCCTGGAGGGCGTCACCTACTACGACCCACCCAACATGACCTACCCGTTCGGGACCTACGCGGTCGCGGTCGAGGTCGACCGGGGCACCGGGCAGTGGAGGGTCAAGCGGGTGGTGGCGGTCGACGACTGCGGGGTCCGGATCAACCCGATGATCGTCGAGGGCCAGATCATGGGCGGCCTCACCGAGGGGTTCGCCATGGCCGCGATGGAGCTGATCACCTTCGACGAGCTGGGCAACTGCATCGGGTCGAACTTCTCCGACTACCTGATCCCGACCGCCTGGGAGACGCCCAGGTTCGAGCTGGGCGAGACGGTGACCCCCTCGCCGCATCACCCGATCGGGGCCAAGGGGGTGGGGGAGTCGGCCACGGTCGGCTCCCCGGCGGCGTTCGTCAACGCGGTCGTGGACGCCCTGGCCCACGCCGGCGTGCGCGAGCTGGAGATGCCCATGGGGCCCGACAAGGTCTGGAAGGCGCTGGCCGAGGCGGGCCTCGCGGAGTGAGATGACGACGGCCCAGCCGGCAGGTGGTCCGGTGCAGCACCGGCCGATGGGGCCCGGGCTGGCCCGGTGAACAGGGCCGAGGTGCTGGTCGAGGCCGGGCGGCTGGCCGGCGAGGGGAAGCCCTATGCCCTGGCCACGGTGGTCAGGGTGGTCCGGCCGGCCTCGACCCGCCGGGGCGACCGGGCCCTGGTCACCCCCGACGGGGCCCTGACCGGGTGGGTCGGCGGGGCCTGCTCGGAGCCGATCGTGATCCGCGAGGCCCTGCGCGCCCTGGCCGACGGCGAGCCCCGGCTGGTCCAGATCGGGCCGGCCGGGGCGGGCGCGGGCGCGCCCGAGGACGTCGTCGTGGCCGAGAGCCGCTGCGCCTCCGAGGGGGTGGTCGAGGTCCTGATCGAGCCGGAGCTGCCGGGGCCGCTGCTGGCGGTGCTCGGCGAGGGCGTTGCGGGACGGACGCTGGTGCAGCTGGCCCGCATCGTCGGCTGGCGGGTCACCGACCAGCTCGACCCCGACACCGCCGCCGACGCGGTGGTGGTGGCCACCATGGGCCACGGCGACGAGGACGCGCTCGCGTCAGCGCTGAAGGCCGGCGTCGGCTACGTCGGGCTGGTGGCCAGCGCCCGGCGGGCCGCCGTGGTCCTCGACACCTTGCGCCGGCGGGGCGTCGAGGAGGAGACCCTGGCGCGGGTGCGCAGCCCGGCCGGCCGCGACCTCGGCTCCTCGACCCAGGAGGAGATCGCCGTGGCCGTCCTCGCCGAGCTGGTCGAGTGGCGCCACGGGCTGGCCCCCGCAGCCGCCGACCAGGCGCCGGCCGAGGCGGTCGACCCGGTCTGCGGCATGACGGTGGCGGTGGCCGGTGCCCCCACGGTGGTTCGCGACGGCGTCACGTGGTACTTCTGCTCCATCGGCTGCCGCGACCGGTTCGAGGCGACCGGAGGCCCCTGAGACCGACGACCGTGAGGTTGATGCCCGTTCCTGGCCCGTCGCGCTGGCGCTTCCCCGACCCTGCCACCGCCGCCGACGACGGCCTGGTCGGCGTGGGGGCCGACCTGGAGCCGGCCACCCTGCTGGACGCCTACCGGCGGGGCATCTTCCCCTGGCCGCACCCGGGCGCGCCGCTGCCGTGGTTCTCGCCCGACCCCCGCGGGGTGATCCCGCCCGACGGCGTGGTGGTGGCCCGCTCGCTGCGGGCGCGGCTGCGCCGCAGCGGCTGGGAGACCACCGTCGACCGGGCGTTCGCGGCGGTGATCGACGCCTGCGCGGACCGCCGGGTCGGCGGCGGCGCGCCCGGCGAGGGGACCTGGATCACGCCGCCGATGCGGGCCGCCTACCGGCGCCTGCACGACCTGGGGCACGCGCACAGCCTCGAGGTGTGGGACGGCGACGAGCTGGTCGGCGGCCTGTACGGCATCGGGGTGGGCGGGGTGTTCACCGGCGAGTCCATGTTCCACCGCGCCACCGACGCCTCCAAGGTCGCCCTCGTCGACCTGGCGGCGCGGTTCACCGAGGCCGGCGGCTGCCTGATCGACGTCCAGGTCGTCACCCCGCACCTGGCCACCCTCGGCGCCCGCGACCTGCCACGGGCCGAGTTCCTGGCCCTGCTCGCCCGCGTCCGCGACGACCCGGTCCGCCTGCCCGCCGAACGCCGGCCGGTGGCGCGGCTCTGTTGAGGGTGGTCAACGATCTCATCAAGCAGCCACCCGAGGTGCTGTTCGCGCATCAAGGCCAGCCTGCGCCGATGCTGGACGGACCGTCACCGGCCAGCGGTGCCTGCCGGCCTCAGTCCAGGCCGAGGCGGTGGGCGATGGCGGCGGCTTCCACCCGGCCGGCCACGCCCAGCTTGGCGAGGATGTTGGAGACGTGGACGCTGGCGGTCTTGGGGCTGATGAACAACGCCTGGGCGATCTGGCGGTTGCTGCGACCGGCCGCCACCAGCGCCAGCACCTCGGCCTCCCGCGGCGTCAGGCCCAGCTGCGCCGCGGGCGTCGGCGCGTCCGCCGCCGGGGCCGTGCTGGAGGCGGGCGGTTCAACCACCAGGCGGGCGCGCCGCGCCAGCGCCTTGACCTCGCCCTCGAGGGGGCGGGCGCCGAGGCGACCGGTGAGGTCGGCGGCGCGGCGTAGCACCGCGGCGGCGGTGTCACGGTCACCGGTGGCGGCCAGCAGCGCCTCGGCCTGGCGGAAGCCGGCGTAGGCGGCCCGGTAGGGCTGGCCCAGCCGCTCCCAGGCCGCCACCGCGGTCGCCCAGGCGGCCGGGTCGGGCGTGCCCTGCTGGCGGGTGCGCTCGGCGACGGCGGTGGCGTGCCAGGCGGCCACCTCCGGGATGCCAGCGGCGGCCGGGCCGCCGGCGGCCTGGGCGAGCCGCTCCAGCAGCGCGCTGGCGGTGCCGTCGTCGGGGGCTGGCTGGCCGGGGCGGCGTGCCCTGGCCAGCTCGGCGCGGTCAGCCTCGATGCGCATGCCGAGGGCATAGACCGGCGCGGCGTAGCGCGGGTTGGCCTCTGCCAGGGGCACGGCCTCGGCAACCAGCTGCCTGGCCTGCTCCAGGTCGCCGCGCCACAGCGCCAGCTCGGCCAGGCCGGCGGACAGTGCACCGGCGGTCAGAGTCATGGGGATCGGGCTGGGATGCAGCCGCCGGACGGCCTGCAGCCGCGCCTGGGCGGCGTCCAGGTCGCCGCGGCCCAGCTCCAGCGCGGCCCGGAAGAGGAGCAACGGGACCCAGACGGCTTCGGATGGGGCGGTCTCCAGGGCCTCGCGGGAGACCTGCTCGGCCTGGTCCCAGCGGCCCAGGGCAAGCAGCGCCTGGGTGGCGTTGCCGGCCAGATACAGCCCCCAGGAGCGGGCCATGCCGAGGCGGTGGGCCTCCTGGAGGCCGTCGAGGGCGACCGTGGCCGCCTCCAGGCGGCCAGCGGCCAGCAGCATGTCGGAGTGGTTGACGATCGCCCGCAGTATGATGTCCACGTTGCCGGCCTGCGTGGCCAGCCGGCGGGCTGCCTCCAGCTCGGCAAGCCCAGCGTCGGCGTTGCCGAGGTAGCCGAGGGCGCTGCCGAGGGCGATGCGGGCGGTGGCCTCCTCGGCGCGGGCGCCGACCTGCCGGGCCATGGCGACCGCCTCCTCTGCCAGGCCGCGCGCCTCCCCGAAGCGGGACACCAGCACCAGCAACTGCGCCAGCGAGCCCAGCACCCGCGCCCGCTCCGACGACGGCTCCGGCGCCACCAACCGCACCGCCTCCTGCTGTGCGCCGAGCGCGGCGGGGTCGTCGAGCAATCGCAGGCAGCGCGCCAGCTGCTCATACAACAGACCGGCCCGCTGCGGCTGGCGCACCTCGTCCACCAGCGGCAGGGCCTGGCGGACCAGCTGGGTGGCGCGGGCGGGGTCGCCGGCCGCATAGGCCGCCTCCGCGCAGCGCGCCAGCAGCGCCACCCGGTCCATGCCGGCACGCGCCTCGGCGTCGGGGATCCGGTCCCACAACGCCAGCACGCGCTCCAGCTGCAGCTGGGCCTCGGCGAACGCGTGCACCTGCTCGGCGGCGGTGGCCGCCTGGACGCTGGCGCTCAGGGCGCGTGGCTGGTCGCCGGCCGCCGCCCAGTGGTGGGCCAGGCGCGCCGCCCTACTCGCCGGCGCATCACCCGCCTCGATGCCGGCCTCCAGGGCGCCGCCCAGCGCGGTATGCAACCGGACCCGCTCGCCGGGCAGCAACTCCGAGTAGATCGCCTCGGCGAGCAGCGCATGGCGGAACACGTAGCCGTCGCCGCTGGGCTCGGGCAGCAGCAGCTGCTGGTCGACCGCCTCGTGCAAGCTGCCGAGCAGCGCCGCCTCGTCTATGCCGGCGACCGCGGCCAGCAGCGGCTGGGTGACGCCCGGGCCGGCGGCGGCGGTCACGCGCAGCAGCTGCTGGGTGCGGCGGCCCAGCCGGTCGACCCGGGTGAGCAGCACCTCCTGCAGGCTCGGTGGCAGCACGCCCGGTTCGTCGCCGGCCAGCAGCTCCTCGGCGAAGAACGGGTTGCCCTCCGAGCGGGCGTAGATGTCGTCGACCAGCCGGGTGGGCGGGTCGGTGGCCAGCAGGCCGGCGAGCTGCTCGGCCAGCCCGGCACGGGTGAAGCGCGGCAGCTCCAGCCGCCGCACGCGGCGGTTGCGGGCCAGCTCCCCCAGCAGCCCGCGCAGCGGGTGCAGCCGATGCAGCTCGTCGCTGCGGAAGGTGCCCACCAGCAGCACCCGGCCCGACCGCAATGCGGCGGCCAGGTAGGCCAGCAGGTCGCGGGTGGAGCGGTCGGCCCAGTGCAGGTCCTCCAGCACCCACAGCAGCGGCGCGCCCGCGGCCAGCCGCTGGACCACCCCCAACAGCCGCTCGAACAGCTGTCCCTGGCCGGCGGCCACTACCACGGGACCCGCGGCCGCCTCGCCGGCCCAGGGCAGGTCGGGCAGGAGGCGTCCCAGTTCGGCCCGGGCGGGGCCGGTGACCGCCTCAAGCTCGGCCGGGTCCAGTTGGTCGGCCAGGCCGCGTAGGGCCTCGGTGACCGGTGCGAACGGTGGGCCTTCCTCGCTCAGCGGCACGCAGCCGCCGCGCAGGACCCGCACGCCCTGCTGGCTGGCGGTGGCGGCCAGCTGCTCGACCAGGCGGGTCTTGCCGACCCCGGCCTCCCCGCCGATCAATGCGACCAGGGGCTGGCCGTCGGCGGCGCGCGCTAGCAGCTCGCGTAGCCGCGCCAGCTCCTCGGCGCGGCCGACGAAGCGCCCGGTCGTAACCTGGTACGCCATGCCGGCCCCCGTATGCCCCGTCGCTGCTTACAGCGTGTTCCGACCTTCGGCAGGTTGCTGCTCGCTCTGCTCATGGAGGCGATGCGCTCGTGTACGCGCACGACACCGGGTTAGCGAGGGATGGCCTCAAAGACCTCGATGCCCGGCCGGGTGGCGCCCCGCCACCGCCGCTGGAGGTCGCATGGCCGTGCCCGCACCGCTCTGGATCCCCGCACGACAAGCTGGACGTTCCAGGGTCCATACGCCCAGGTAAGTGGTACTTGACCTGGTCAAGTGGTCAGGCGGGGACCCTCAGGGTACCGGCGCCGCCTCCGGCGGCTGGGTATCGCCGGCGGGCTCGGGTTGGCGGGTGACTGGCCGGCTGAGGCGGGACGGCCACCAGTTGGCCCTGCCGAGCAGGGCCATGAGCGAGGGCAGCACGACGACGCGGACGACCAGCGCGTCGATCAGGACCGCGGCGCCTAGCCCCACGCCGAGCTGCTTCATCTCCACCATCGACAGGGTCGCGAAGATCGAGAACACCGCCACCATCACGACCGCGGCGCTGGTGACCGTCCCCGCGGAGCCGACGATGCCCTCGGCCACCGCCATGCGGATGGGCAGGCCGCGGCCCGCGGCCTCGCGGATCCGGCTGACCACGAACACGTGGTAGTCCATGGACAGGCCGAACAGGATCACGAACAGGAACATCGGGACCCACACGGTCACCGATCCTGTCGAGCTGAACCCGAGCAGGTCCTCCGCCCAGCGATGCTGGAAGACCAGCACGAGCAGGCCGAAGGCGGCCAGCGTGGACAGCAGGTTGATCGCGATCGCGGTCAGGCCGACGACCACCGAGCGGAACGTCGCGCTCATCACCAGGAAGGTGAGCGCCAGGACGAAGCCGACCACCAACGGCAGCGCGCCGCTCAGCTTGTCCTCGGCGTCCACGCCGCCCGCGACCTCCCCGCCGACCGCATGCTCGGCGCCATCGACCGCGCCGACGGTGGCGGGCACAAGCGTCCCCCGCAGCCGCTCGAGCGCGGCCAGCGCCTGGGGGCTGTCGAAGTCCGACGGGCTGGCGACCTGGAGCGTATGGATCCGGCGGTCGGCGGACGCGCGGATCTCGGGCGCCCGGTCGTGGGCGAACAGGGGGTCTCGGCCGGTGCGGGCGGCCAGGTCCTCGAGCGCGGCGCGCACCCGGCCAGCGCGCCCGGCAGGCGCCCGCACGGCGACCAGGTGCCGCGACCCCGTGCTCGGGAACGCCGCAGTCAAGCGGTCGTACGCGCCCACCACGGGGATCGACCTCGGCAGCGTGTCCGGACCCGACGGCCGCAGGTCCATGCCGAGGGCGGGCAGCGCCAGCGCAGCCAGCGCGGCAACCGCCAGCGCCAGCGCGATCCCCGGCCGACGCAACGCGGGACGGAGCAGCGCTGGCCACAGCCGCGGCCGGCCGCGCCGGCTGGTCAGCCGCCAGAGGAGCGGGACGCGCGGTCGGTCGACGGCGCCGCGCAGCGTGACCAGCAGCGCGGGCAGGATGGTCAGCGAGCCCAGCACCGCCACCGCGACGACGAGGACCGCGCCGGTCGCCAGGGCGGAGAAGGTCACGTCGCTGGCCATGTAGAGCCCGGCCAGGGCCACGATCACCGCCACGCCCGAGACCACCACGGAGCGGCCGGAGGTGGCCGCGGCGATCTCGACCGCGTCGATGTGGCCGCGGCCATGCGCCCGCTCCTCGCGCTCGCGCTTGAGGTAGAACAGCGAGTAGTCGACCCCGACCGCCATGCCGATCAGGACGATCAGGTGCGGGACGGCATCCACGCCGGGGACGAGCTGCGAGGCCGGCCCCCACAGGCCCATGGCCGCCACGACCGCGGACACCGCCAGGAGCACCGGCACGCCGGCCCCGACGATCGCGCCGAATGCGACCAGCAGGATGAGCAGCGTCAGCGGCAGGCTGATCCGGAAGGCCTTGTCCAGGTCGCCGTCGAGCCGCTCGCCGATGCCGTGGTCGATGCTTGCGTCGCCGACCTGCTCCACGCGCAGGCCCGGGTTGGCGTCCTGCACCGCGGCGGTCGCCGCCAGCAGCGGCCCGACGCGCCGGTCGGCGCTGCCGGGATCGCCGCGCATGACCACGGGGACCAGCAGCGCGGTGCCGTCGGGCGCCTGCACAGGGTCGCTGACCTCGGCGACCTCTGGCAGCTGCCGGAGCCGCCCGGCGACGTCGGCCGCCGCGCGCGCGGCGGCCGCCCGGTCGAGCGCACCCGACCGCGCGGTGATCAGTACCCTCTCCTCCGCGGGGTCGTCGAAGCTGCCCTCGGCCTGGATCGCGTCGGCACGGCCGGCCTCGCCGATCGCCAGCTCCAGGTCGGCGGCCTGCCTGGTGCCGGTCGCGCCACCTGCCACGACGCACAGCGCCACCAGCAACACCCACAGGCCGATCGCCCGCCACGGGTGGGTGGCGCTCCACCTGGCGACCCGCACGGTCGCCGGCTGCCTGCTCCGCATGTTCAGCACCTCGCTTCCGGGTTGCGCCTGTCCTGGGGCGCCGGTCGCGTCGCCGATCCTGGCGGGGTTGCGTGGTCGCCGTGGGCGGCGCGCACGGTCCACGGCTGCACGGATGGCTTGCCGCTGCATGCACGCCGGCTACGTGACTGGCGCTCCAGGCCGGATCGTGCCGCGCGGCGGGCGTGCTGGCAGGAGCGCCACGACTACGATCGCCGGCGGGGAACCCCCGAGCCGGAGGTGGGGGTACGCCCCCCGCGAAGTGGACGAAGCACTACTGTGCGTTACCGTGATGAGGGTCAGCATTGCAGACGCATCAGGAGGGGACGCGGCACCGGTCCGGCATCCACGAGGAAGCGGCATGACCACACGCGGCAGTGACATGGAACGGCCACGGTCACCCCAGGACATAGAGCGGCCACGGTCGGTGTTCGGGTGGTCGCTCGCGCTGACGCTCCTGGCGATCGTCGGGGTCCTGCTGGTCGTGGCCGTCACGGGCGCGGTCGCGCTGGTGCCGGTCTGGGTCGGGGTGCCGCTGACACTGGGCGCGCTGGCCAGGGTCCGCCGCTACGCGGACCTGCACCGCTTGTGGGCCGGCCACCGGCTCGGCGAGAAGATCCCCAGTCCCTACCTCCCGGTGCCGGCCTCGGCCGGCAAGCTCAGCAGGCTCCTGGCAGCCGTGCGCGACCCGGCCACCTGGCGAGACCTCGCCTGGCTGCTGGTGAACGGGACCGCCGGGTTGGCTCTGGCCTCGCTGGCGTTCGTCCTGTGGGCGTCCATCGCATGGCACGCCGTGCTGCCACTGCTGTGGGCGCTGGTCCCGGAGCTGCGCGGCAAGCTCGACTACGCGGGCCCGTTCGTCGACGGGCGTGACCGGCTCGACTACGCGGTCGTATGGGGGATCGGCGTGCTGGTCGCGTGGCTCGCGTGGCGCTGGTCGCCGCTCCTGCTGCGGGCCAACGCCCGGCTCGTCCGCTGGCTGCTCGCGCCCAGCGAGCGGGCCACGCTGGAGCGGCGGGTGGAGCACCTCGCCGCGTCGCGGGCGGACACCGTGGACGCCCGGGCGCTCGAGCTGCGCCGGATCGAGCGCGACCTGCACGACGGCGCCCAGGCCAAGCTGGTCGCGCTAGGCATGAGCCTGGGCATGGCCGAGGAGCTCATCGACCGCGATCCGGCGGCGGCCAGGGACCTGCTCGCTGAGGCGCGGCTGTCCACTAGTCAGGCGCTCGGCGAGCTGCGGAACCTGGTGCGCGGCATCCACCCGCCGGTGCTGGCCGACCGCGGCCTGGACGGCGCGGCCCGCGCGTTGGCGCTGGCCCTGCCCCTCACGGTCGACGTGGATGCCACGCTGGCGGGCCGACCGCAGCCGCCCGTCGAGGCGGCCGCCTACTTCGCCGTGGTCGAGACGCTGACCAACACCGTCAAGCACGCCGGCGCCGGCCGCGCATGGGTGCGCCTGCGGCACGAGGGCGGCCGGCTGTGCATCGAGGTCGGCGACGACGGCCGCGGCGGCGCCACGCTCACCCCCGGCGGTGGGCTGCGCGGTCTCAAGCGCCGGCTGGGCGCGTTCGACGGCACCCTGGCCCTCGCCAGCCCTGCGGGCGGGCCGACCATCGTGACCATGGAGATCCCGTGCGAGTTGTCCTCGCCGAAGACCTCGCCCTCCTCAGAGACGGGCTGATCCGGATCCTCACCGCCCACGACTTCGAGGTGGTCGAGGCGGTGGACAACGGTCCCGGCCTGGTCCGCGCGCTGCTCACCCACCGCCCCAACGTCGCCGTCGTCGACGTCCGGCTGCCGCCGACCTTCACCGACGAGGGGCTGCGCGCCGCGATCGAGGCGCGCGTCGCCGTCCCGGGGCTGCCGGTGCTGGTGCTGTCCCAGTACGTCGAACAGCTCTACGCCCGCGAGCTGCTGTCCGACCGCGGGGGCGGCGTCGGGTACCTGCTCAAGGACCGGGTCTTCGACGTCGGCCAGTTCATCGACGCGGTCCGGCGGGTCGCCGGCGGCGGCACCGTGATGGACCCCGAGGTGGTCGCCCAGCTCCTGAGCCGGCGCGAGCGGGACGAGCCACTGGCCGAGCTGACGCCGCGCGAGCGGGAGGTGCTTGGGCTCATGGCCGAGGGGCGCTCCAACGCCGCCATCGGCGGGCGGCTGTTCATCACCGACAAGGCCGTCAGCAAGCACATCAACAGCATCTTCGGCAAGCTCGGCCTGCCTCCCTCCGAGGACGACAACCGCCGCGTGCTCGCCGTCCTCGCCTACCTCAACGCCTAATCGCGGGTGTCCATGATGCTCCTCAGGCCGGGACACGATGCAGGGGAGGCGAGCTGGGTTCTCCGGCGCGAACGCGTCCGCTGATCGAACCCGTTCACGGGTCCCGCTGACGATTTGGGGTCGCATTAGCCAACCCCCTTGTCCTGCGGTCAGTCGGCTCTGGCAGTGGCTGGGTATCGTTCGGCTTCGATGCGTGGGCCTCAGGGTCGGTATCTCCACTGGGTGGGGACGGCGGGTACGTCGTGGAGTTGACGACACCGGCGCCGCCGCGCCGTATGGTGCGGCCGTGAGGGTGAGCGAATTTCTGGACCGTCGGCTGCTGGGCTCGGCGCGGGTCGGCGACGGGCTGCTGGTCGTGGGCATGGCTGTATTCGGGGTGGTTGGCTCGATCGGAGCGGCCGGGAACCAGCCGGATCGGCGTCCGCTGGATGCCGTGGCGTATGCGCTGATTCTGCTCGCGTCGGCGGCGCTGCTGGCCAGGCGGCGCCACCCGGTGGCGGTGCTGGCGGTGACGGTGGCGGCGACCGTCGCCTACCTGGCGTTGGGCTACCCGTACGGCCCGATCTTCCTGACCATGTGGATCGCCGTCTACACGCTGGCGGCCGCTCCCCACAGCCGTCTGCCGGCCGTCTTCCCTGCGGTCGCTGCCGCCCTGGTCGTGATCGTCGCCACCGTCGTCGCCCTCACCGACAGGGCGGCCGTGCTGGGCGAGCTGCCAGGGATCGTGGCGGTCTGGGCGGTGCAGTTGCTGGCGCCGGTGTGGTTGGGGTGGGCGGTGCGGGTCCGGCGCGAACACGCTGCCGAGGAGGTTCGCCGCCGCGTCGACGAGGAGCGGCTGCGGTTGGCACGTGAGGTGCATGATGTGGTGGCGCACAGCATCGCGGTGGTCAACTTCCAGGCCGGGGTGGCCGTGCACGTGCTGGACCGGCGCCCAGAGCAGGCCCGCGTTGCGCTGTTGGCGATCAAGCAGGCGAGCAGGGAGGCGTTGCAGGAGCTACGGGCGACTCTTGGCGTGCTGCGCCAGCTCGGCGAGCAGGGCGGGTCGCGGGCGCCGCTGCCCGGCCTGGCCCAGCTAGATGCGCTGGTGGCCGGGGCCGGCCGGTCGGTCGAGGTGACGGTCGAGGGGGAGCGGGTCGAGCTGCCGCTGGCGGTCGACCTGGCCGTCTACCGGATCGTGCAGGAGGCGTTGACCAACGTGGCGCGTCATGCCGGCCCGGCCAGGGTCACGGTGCGCCTGGCCTTTGGGGCTGGCGAGGTCGTGGTCGAGGTGACCGACGACGGTAGGGGCGCGGCGGCTGGGACCCGCCCGGACGGTGGCGGGCACGGCCTCGCCGGGATGCGGGAGCGGGCCGTGGCGCTGGGGGGCGAGCTTGTGGCCGGGCCGCGCCCGGAGGGTGGCTTCTGCGTGCGGGCGCGGCTGCCGCTGGGCGACCCGGGGGCTGGCGCCCCGCTGCTGGACCCCCCCGGATCCCGTGGAGGGCCGGACGGGTGATCCGGGTGGCGGTCGCCGACGACCAGGCGCTGTTCCGGGCGGGGTTTCGGGTGCTGCTGGAGCCCGAGGACGACCTTGAGCTGGTCGGGGAGGCCGCCGACGGGGCCGGGGCGGTGGCGCTGGTCCGCCGGGTGCGGCCGGACGTGGTGCTGATGGACGTGCGCATGCCGGTGCTGGACGGGATCGAGGCCACCAGGGTGATCGCCGCCGACCAGCGGCTGGCGGGTGTGCGGGTGGTGATCTTGACCACCTACGAGCTGGACGAGTACGTCTTCGAGGGGCTGCGGGCGGGCGCCAGCGGCTTCCTGGTCAAAGACACCG
>Ga0081538_10004210_pt1 | contig 13348 bp, 12 predicted proteins | sample TabmetS5T2R1_FD_71022 | JGI IMG/M metagenome (GOLD analysis project Ga0081538, IMG submission 71022) | Tabebuia heterophylla rhizosphere microbial communities from the University of Puerto Rico - S5T2R1 | ecosystem: Host-associated > Plants > Roots > Rhizosphere ...
ACACGGCGGCGGCGCAGTGGACGATCATCGCCACGATCGGAGCGATCCTACTCGGCCTCGTCTACTTTGCTCTGTACAGCCGGCATCGTCTCGTGGCCGAGGCGCCGGAAGAGGAGTTCGCGCTCATGGAGGCCGCCGAGGCCGAACTCGAGGAGGCGCCCCCGACGCCGCGTCCGGCACCCGGCTCGTAGGGGAAGGAGAGGCAGATGGCTGACGCGACCGCCGCGGGCGTCAACGCTCGCGTCAAGGGCATGCTGACCCTCGACCAGCTCCGCGAGGAGGTCGAGGCGGGCTCGATCGACACCGTCCTCACGGCCTTCACAGATATGCAGGGGCGGCTCGAGGGCAAGCGCGTGGACGGCGAGTACTTTCTGGACGAGACGGTCGCGCACGGCATCGAGGGTTGCAACTACCTGCTCGCCCTCGACATGGAGATGGACCCCGTCCCGGGCTACGAGATGGCGAACTGGGAGCGTGGCTACGGCGACTTCCACCTGGTCCCCGACTTCGCGTCCCTCCGGCGGATCCCCTGGCTCGACCGCACGGCGCTCGTCCTCTGCGACGTCCTCTGGGAGGACGGCTCCCCGGTCGCCGCCTCGCCGAGGCAGGTCCTCAAGCGCCAGGTCGCGCGGGCGCTCGAGCGCGGCTACCTGCCCATGTTCGGCTCGGAGCTCGAGTTCTATCTCCTCAAGGAGAGCTATGCCGAGGCGCACGCGCAGCACTACCGCGGTCTGACCCCGTCGATCCCGTACATCCTCGACTACCACATCATGGCGACGACGTTCGACGAGGATGTCATCGGCGACGTCCGTCGCAGCATGGCGGCAGCGGGCATTCCAGTCGAGTTCACGAAGGGCGAAGCCTGGCCCGGACAGCACGAGCTCAACTTCCGCTTCGGCGACGCAGTGACGACGGCCGACCGCCACGTCGTCTACAAGAACGGCGTGAAGGAGATAGCCAACAGGCACGGGAAGTCGGTCACCTTCATGGCGAAGCCCGACCACGCCTGGATCGGGAGTTCCTGCCACATCCATGCGAGCCTCTGGGACCCGGAGGGATCGCAGAGCTTGTTCCCCGGCGGGAACGGCCACGAAGGGAGCGAGGTCTTCAGGCACTTCCTCGGCGGCCTCATCGCCCACATGAACGAGCTCATGGTCTTCGTCGCGCCGAACGTCAACTCGTACAAGCGCTACGCGAGCGAGAGCTGGGCGCCCACGACGCTCGCCTGGAGCCGTGACAACCGGACCTGCGGCTTCCGCATTGTCGGGCACGGCAACGGCAACCGCATCGAGTCGCGCATCCCGGGGGCGGACACGAACCCCTACCTCGCGTTCGCGGCGATGATCGCCGCCGGCCTCGAAGGCCTCGAGAACGGGATCGAGCCGCCGGCCCAGTTCGAAGGCAACGCGTACGCGGACCCGAGCCTGCCGCGCGTGTCGTCGACGCTGCGCGACTCGATCGCGGCGCTGGCTGAGAGCACGATGGCGCGCGCCGCCCTCGGCGACGACGTCGTCGAGCACTACTTGAACTACGCTCGCACGGAGCAGCGTCTCTTCGACGAGGCGGTGACCTGCTACGAGCGCGAGCGGCTCTATGAACGCGGCTGACCTCGCGGCGGTCCGCTTCGCGCGCCCGACCGACCGGCTCGCCGAGGTCCTTCGCTTCTACGAGGAAGGGCTCGGCCTCGAGCGGATCGACTCCTTCGAGGATCACGCGGGCTACAGCGGCGTGATGCTCGGCCTCCCCGGCGAGGAGGTGCACCTCGAGCTCACGACCCATGCCGAGGGCAGTTCATGCCCGGCGCCGACGAGGGACAACCTCCTCGTCCTCTACCTGACGAACCGCGCGGCGATCGCCGGGGTCCTGGAACGGATGCGGGCGCTCGGGCACGAGCCGGTCGAGCCCGAGAACCCGTACTGGAACGACGACCTCACCTTCGAGGACCCGGACGGCTGGAGGGTGGTCCTGCGCTACGTTGCTTCGTGACGATGCGGCCGATCATCGGGATCACGAGCTACGCGGAGGAGGCGCACTGGGGCGTCTGGGAGGCCCCGGCGGCATTGATCCCGCTCGCCTACGTGCAGGCGATCGAGGCAGCAGGAGGCAGGCCGCTCGTCGTCCCGCCCTGCCCAGAGGCCGTGGACGAGACCCTCGACGCGCTCGACGCGCTCCTCTTCTCCGGCGGCGCCGACCTCGACCCGGCGTCCTACGGAGCCGACGCGCATCCGGCCACGAACGACGTCAGGCCCGACCGCGACGAGTGCGAGCTGACCCTCCTCGAGGCGGCGCTCGCACGGGACATGCCCTTGCTGGCCGTGTGCCGGGGAAGCCAAGTGTTGAACGTCGCGCTCGGCGGTGACCTCGTCCAGCACCTGCCGGAGGTCGTCGGCCACGAGGGCCACAAGCAGACGCCCGGCGTCTTCGCCGACCACGACGTCGACGTCCTCCCCGACACGAAGCTCCAACGCGTCATCGGCGATCACGCGCCCGTGAAGAGCCACCATCACCAGGGCTACGGACGGCTCGGCAGCGGCCTGCAAGAGTCCGCGCGCGCCGACGACGGAACGGTCGAGGCGATCGAGGACCCCTCCCGCCGCTTCACCCTCGGGGTTCTCTGGCATCCCGAAGAAGGCGAGGACGGAGCGCTCTTCCGGGCCCTCGTCGAGGAGGCGGCCCGGTACCGGAGCGAGCGCGCGTGATCACCGTTCTCAACCCGGCCACCGAGCAGCCGATCGCCGAGCTCCCCGAGCCGACCGCCGAGGACACGGACGCCGCGGTCGCCCGCGCCAAGGCGGCCTTCCCGGCCTGGCGCAAGCTTGCGCCGCCGGACCGCGCCCGGCTGCTGCGCCGTCTCGCCTCGCTCGTCGAGGAGCACGGCGAGGAGCTCGCGCGCATCGAGTCCGCCAACGTGGGCAAGCCGATCTCGGGCGCCCGCGCCGAGGTCGGGATGGTGGCCGAGGTCTTCCACTTCTACGCCGGGGCCGTCGACAAGCACCACGGCGAGACGATCCCGGTCGCGGGCGGCGTCGATCTGACCTTCCGCGAGCCGCTCGGCGTCGTCGGGCTGATCGTCCCCTGGAACTTCCCGCTCAACATCGCCAGCTGGAAGCTCGGGCCCGCGCTGGCGTGCGGGAACACGGTGGTGCTGAAGCCTGCCGAGCTGACCCCGCTCTCGGCGCTCCACATCGGAGAGCTCGCGCTCGAGGCAGGGATCCCGGAGGGCGTCGTCAACGTCGTCGCCGGCAAGGGCTCCGTCGTTGGGCAGCGTCTGGTGGAACACCCCGACGTGGCCAAGATCGGGTTCACGGGCTCGACGGAGGTCGGGCGCCGGGTGATGGAAGGCGCCGCCGCCACCATCAAGCGCGTCACGCTGGAGCTAGGCGGGAAATCCGCCAACGTCGTCTTCGCGGACGCCGAGCTGGAGCGGGCGGCCGCGGCCGCGCCGTATGCGGTCTTCGACAACGCAGGCCAGGACTGCTGCGCGCGCTCGCGCATCTTCATCGAACGCTCTGCCTACGACCGTTTCCTGGAGCTGCTCGTCGACTCGACCCGCGGAGTCAAGGTCGGCGATCCGTCCGACGAGGCGACCGAGATGGGGCCGCTGATCTCCGCCGCGCACCGGGAGACCGTCTCGTCCTTCGTCGACGGGAGCGTCGTCTTCCAGGGAGACGTCCCGCACGGGCCCGGCTTCTGGTTCCCGTGCACGCTGGTCGAGGCCTCGAACGACGATCGCGTCGCCCGCGAAGAGGTGTTCGGGCCCGTCGCGGCCGTCATCCCCTTCGAGAGCGAGGAGGAGGCGCTCCGCCTTGCCAACGACACGCCGTATGGGCTCTCCGGGTCGATCTGGACGCGCGACGGCGCGCGGGCGCTCCGCATGGCGCGCGGCATCGACTCAGGGGTCCTGTCGGTGAACTCGAACAGCTCCGTCCGCGTCTCGACCCCGTTCGGCGGCTTCAAGCAGTCCGGCTTCGGCCGTGAGCTCGGCCTGCACGGCCTCGAGGGCTACTCCGAGGTCAAGAACGTCTTCATCGCGACCTAGGAGGGCTTGGCGAAATGACGGCTGTGCCGCCGGGCCGCGCTGCTCGCCCCGAGGACTGCGTCCTCAGTCGCGTCCGTAGCTCATTCGCTACGGGCGCTCCCTGCGTCCTTGCCTCGGAACGACCATCGCACCCCGGCGACGAGCGACATTCCGCCAAAACCCTCCTAGCGACGAGACCATCCAGCGTCACGAAGCTCTTACATCCCAACGCGATACTGATCGCGTCGGAACGGGCACGTACCCTTGGACGAGTGAGACGCCCAGCCCTCATCTGCCTGCTCCTCGCGCTCGCCGTGGCCGGCTGCGGGTCCTCCGGGAACGACGAGGATCAGCAGGCGGCGCCGATCGCCTCCCAGGAAATCGTCCAGCAGTTCGAAGACGCGCCGGGAATACCGCCGCTGAAGACCGCCGCGGGGTCCGATCCGTCCTGGGAGCAGCTCAGCCTGGGCCTCGACCTCTCGCCGGCGGCGCAGGAGCGCTACGGCACGTTCACGATCTACGTCGTCGATCCCGAGGATCCCGAGGCGGTGCGCTCGCTCCTCGCCGACAAGGACACGGCAAAGCCGCTGCAGCCGGACGCCGACGGGATCTACTGGGACTACGACGAGCTGGCGAAGTCCTACGTCGCCCAGAAGCGCTACGGCCCGAACGTCGTCCTGGCCTGGTGGAACGAGAGCGAGGAGCAAGGAACGGACGAGCGCTGGCAGCGGCTCGACCGCATCCTCCAGGACCTCGTCAACACCTGAGCTAAGCTCCCGCCGCGATGGGACGGCTCGACCGGAAGGTGGTCGTGATCACCGGCGCCGGCGGCGGCATCGGCCGTGAGGCGGCGCTCCTCTTCTCGGACGAGGGGGCGAGCGTCTGCGTCGCCGACGTCAGCCGCGAGGCCGGAGAGCGGACGGCTGCGAAGGCTCGCGAGGCCTTCTTCCAGCCGGTCGACGTCACCGATCCCGAGAGCGTCCAGGCGATGTACGCGGCTACCGCCGAGCGCTACGGCGGCATCGACGTCCTCTACAACAACGCCGGAATCATGCCCGCGGACGACGCCTCCATCCTCGACACGGAACCGGAGGCGTGGCAGCGCGTGCAGGACGTGAACACGAAGGGCGTCTATCTCTGCTGCAAGTACGGGATCCCGTACCTCCTCGAGCGCGGAGGCGGCTCCGTGATCAACGTCGCCTCTTTCGTCGCGCTCATGGGCGCGGCCACCTCGCAGATCTCCTACACGGCCTCCAAGGGCGCGGTTCTGTCGCTCAGCCGAGAGCTGGCCGTCGAGTTCGCACGGCAGGGTGTCCGGGTGAACGCGCTCTGCCCGGGACCGGTCGAGACGCCGCTCCTCATGCGCCTCTTCTCGGAGACGCCCGGCGCCCTCGAACGCCGCCTGCAGCATCTGCCCATGGGCCGGCTGGCGCAGGCGAAGGAGATCGCACAGGGCGCACTCTTCCTCGCGAGCGACGAGTCCTCGTACGTGAACGGGGCCACCTTCCTCGTCGACGGCGGGCTCACAGCCGCCTACGTCACGGCCGAGTAGCGATTCACCCACCTGCGTGATGGAGTTTTCGGCAGGCTCGCTGAGGTTTCGTCGTTGCGGCTGCGAACTCGCCACTAGTCAAGCACACGAACTGGTGCTACATCGAGAGAGAGGCAAGACTCGTGAGCCGACGACGAGCATCAGTCCTCGCAGCCACAGTCGCATTGCTCAGCACGGCACAGGCTGCCCCGGCCGCCACGCTGGACGTGCCCCTGCTCGGCCCGGGTCATGAAGAGACGGGCGAGATCGGCGCGCACGTCGACACCCCGGTCGCCGAGGTGGACGTGCAAGCCTCCGCCGCCCGCATTTCGGCATCGGTCAGCGCCCCTCCCCCGCAAATCGAGATTCCGCCGCCGGCCTCCCCGGCTGAGCCTTCGCCTCCGAGCGCGTCGAAGCGCCCTCCGAGCCGAACGAAAGTGGATCGCCGCGCAGTACGCCGCGTTCACCAGCAGCAGCCCGTTCGCTCGTCGGCGTCCGACCGACCTGTGCCGCCGGATCCATCGGGGCGGATGCCGGCCGCGACCGCAGAGGAGGTCGGAGGCCTCCCTTCGCGCTCCTTCTCGCGCTCCTTCCTCCCGGAGGCGTCTCCGTCTGCCGACGGGTCGCTGACAGCTGCGGCTGCCGCCTCCGCCGGCGCGACGGCCGCCCTCACTGGACTCGTGGTGGCGGCGATCGCGCTCCTGAGCTGGATCGCTCTCCAGCGGCCGAGAACGCTCTCGCCGCCGCTTCTCTCCTTCGCCCTGCAGCGCCCCGGCTAGGGCTCGCCCTGCCGTCTGGCGGAGCCATGCCTACGGCCTGGCTGCGCAGTCCCTCACACACGAAGGAGAGTCATCATGTCGAAGATCACGCGTGGCTTCGCCCTTGCCGGTGCCTGTCTCGCAGGCCTGGTGGTGGCGGCACCGGCTAACGCTCAGTCCCTGAAGCTCGGCGTCGAGGTCAGTCGAGCTTCCGCCCAGGCGCCCACCGCCGTCAACGCGCCGGTCCGGGTTCTCAGCCCCGGCCGGAACGGTGGCGGAGCCTCGAGCGCCTCGAAGGCCTCGACCGGCGACGGCGGCTCGGTCCAGGCGCCGATCGCCGTCAACGCGCCGGTCCGGGTTCTCAGCCCCGGCCGGAACGGTGGCGGAGCCTCGAGCGCCTCGAAGGCCTCGACCGGCGACGGCGGCTCCGTCCAGGCGCCGATCGCCGTCAACGCGCCGGTCCGGGTTCTCAGCCCCGGCCGGAACGGTGGCCGAGCCTCGAGCACGGCCGAGGCCGGCGGCGGGCGAGGCGCCTCCGTGCAGGCCCCGATCGCCGTCCACGCTCCCATCCGCGTCCTCAGCCCGGGAGACGACGCTCCCGGCGCGGGCGGTGGCGCGGACGAGGGCGACGGAACCGAGCCGGCGCCCGCCGCCCCGACAGTCGAAGCTCCGGTGGACGTGGATGCCCCGATTCGGATCCTCAGCCCCGGCGACAACGGCGGTGGCACCGAAGACGACGGCGGTGGCACCGGAGACGACGGCGGTGGCAGCGGCGGCGGCGAAGCCCCGGCCAACGCCGGATCGGAGGCACCGACCTCCGGTGACGACACGGCCGTCGGAGCGCTCGGTACGTCCACGGGCGGCGTCGAGTGCCCGGTACAGGCGATGAGCGCCGCCGGGTACGCAGGGAAGCCGCTCTTCGGAGCCATGTCGATCCTTGTCCTCGCGCTGATCGGAGCAGCCGCGCTGGCCCTCCGCTCGACGGGACGCCTCCCGTTCGCGAGGTGGATCCCATGACCCAGAGCCTCCTGCAACGACTGACCACCGGCGAGCTCACTGCTCGGGAGAGGGAGATCCTCTCCCTGGTCGCCAGTGGGCTCGAGAGCAAGGAGATCGCCCGCGAGCTCTTCCTCTCCCACGACACGGTGCGGACGCACGTGGCCCACACGCTCGCCAAGCTCGGCGCGCGCAGCCGGGCCCAGGCCGTCGGCATCGCGGTTCGCAGGGGCTTGATCGACTGACCCCATGACGTGCCTGCCCCCGCGCCGTCGGCCGCTTGACGGCGCGGGGGTCGCGTCATAGCGTGGCGTTTCCCCTCGAGAGGTGGCCAAGTGCCGTCCAGCACTTCTCGCAAGACGACCGAGATTCTCTCGTCCCGAACCTCGCGGGAGGCCGCGGGCTGGCTCTGCGCGACAAAGGCGGATCCGGCAGATCTCTACCGGCCCGGGAGGGAGCGCAGGCAATTCTCCTGGATCGACCCGCGGCCGCTCTGGGAGTCCCGAAACGACAAGATCGCCCGCTGGATCGGCGACTCGACCGACGACGAGCGCAAGCGCTGGGTCGAGGCGCAGAGGCGCAAAGGCGTCGACTCCAAGCTCACGATCACCCGCTATGCGGACAAGGACGAGGTCTCCTTCATGGTGCTCGGCGACCCGGGAGAGGGGGATGACTCCCAGTACCAGGTGCTCCGGCCGCTCCTGGCTACATCGAAGGAGACCGACTTCACGTACATCGTCAGCGACGTCATCTACCCCGCAGGCGACGTCGGCGACTACTACGACAAGTTCTACTGGCCGTACCGCAGGCTCCCGGGGCCCGTCTACGCGGTGCCGGGCAACCACGACTGGTACGACGGTCTGCACGGGTTCATGACGCTCCTCTGCGGCGCCGACCCCGACCTGCGACCGCCGGTGCACGCGAGCGCGAGCCGCTGGAAGCGCGCGTTCCTCGACCTGACCTGGCGCGAGCCAACGGAAGCGCTCCAGGAGCAGATCGAGGAGATGCAGCAGTACCGCCCCGAGCCCTCGGGACAGCCGGGCCCCTACTTCGCGATCGAGCTGAAGGAGCTTCTGCTCGTCGGCCTGGACACGGGCATCCAGGCGGGCATCGACGACGAGCAGGGCGAGTGGCTCCGGAAGGTCTCCAAGGTCCCGAAGGACAAGATCCTCCTCACCGGGAAGCCGCTCGTCGTCGACGCGCGCCGGAAGACCTGTGGGATCACCGGGTCGACGGAGACCGTCAACGCGCTCGTGGACGACCCGGCGAACCGGTACGTCGCCGTCATCGGCGGCGACATCCACAACTTCCAGCGGTACCCGGTCCGCCAGTCCGGTGGGAGAGTGGTCCAGCACATCATCAGCGGGGCCGGCGGCGCGTACACGAAGGCCACGCACAAGATCCCGAAGGCGACGCTCGAAGGCTGCGGCTGCGACGAGGCCGACTTCCGCTGCTATCCCCGGCGGGGCGACTCGCTCGCCGCCTACTCGATCCTGCTCGACCGCAAGCTCCCGCTGGATCTGACCATTCCGTATGACGTCGCGCCCGCGGTGATGAGCCTGCGGCTGGACAACGTCGTCGATCCGACGCGGGCCGAGGACCGTGACAAGCAGGTACCCCGCGATATCTGGCGCAAGGCGAAGCTCGTCTTCCCCTTCTCCGACGACGGGATCATGGGGCCGTTCAACAAGAACTTCTCCGAGTTCCTCGACTGGAACGACCCCGACCCGCCGCTCTTCAAGAGCTTCCTGCGCGTCGAGACGAGACCGGGCGAGATCGAGATCCGCTGCTTCGCAGCGACCGGCTGCGAGGAGCACGCCGACGATCCGCCGCTCGAGGACTGGATCAAGGGCACGCGCGGCGACAACGGCGAGTGGACGTGGGAGGTGCTCCTTGACTAGCCCGGAAGAGGGCAAAGACGGCGCCTGGCCGGCCATCTTCCAGCCGCTCCAGTTCCGCAACCTCCAGGTCAAGAACCGGCTCTTCCGCTCGAGCGTCTCGGGCCGATTCGACAACTACGACGGCTCGGGGACCGAGACGCGGATCGACTGGGACGTCAAGTTCGCCCGGGGCGGGATCGGCGCGGTGATCTCCTCCAACACCCCCGTGCATCCGCGCGGGCTGATCGTCCCGAACTACTCCCACCTGGACACAGACGACAGGGTGCCGTTCTACGCGGAGCTCGGGAGGCGCGTGCGCGACGCCGGCGCCAAGTACATCGTCCAGCTGGCATTTTCCGGCCGGCAGCGGGACATTCCGAGTGTCCTCTACGAGAAGGGCCTGTCGTCGACGGACAAGCCCGACCCGATCCACGGCTTCCCGTGCGAGCGGATGACGAAGGCGCAGATCGACGAGATCGTCGACGCGTTCGCGCAGGCGGCGCGGCGCGCGCGCGAGGCGGAGCTCGACGGCATCGAGGTGCACGGCTGCAACGGCTACCTAATCACGCAGTTTCTCTCCCCTGCGATCAACGACCGCGAGGACGAGTACGGCGGCTCGCTCGAGAACCGCGCGCGCTTCCCGCTCGAGGTCGTGCGCGCGATGCGCAGCGAGATCGGTCCCGACTTCCACCTCCAGTTCAAGATCAGCGCCATCGACGACGGGAAGGCGCTCTTTCCCTGGGCGCCCGAGGGCACGACCCTCGAGGAGTCGATCCAGGTCTGCAAGTGGCTCGTCGAGGCCGGCGTGGACGGGCTGCACATCTCGTCGGGCTATGTCTTCCCGCACCCGCGCAACCCCGCGGGGACGTTTCCGATCGCGGACGTCATCCGCTCCTTCGACACCATGCTCTCGAGCGGGAAGAACACGTTCCGGAACTACCTTATGTTCCGGACCCCGCCGATCAACAAGGCCTTCGCCTGGGCTTGGGAGCGGCGGGTGCGGCAGCTCGGCGTCGAGGGGATCAACCTCGAGCTCGCGCGCGCGATCAAGCAGCAGGTCGACGTTCCGGTGCTCTGCGCGGGCGGGTTCCAGACCGCCTCCGTGATCGCTAGGGCGATCGAGGACGGCTCGACCGACGGCGTGACGATGGGCCGTCCGCTCATCGCCAACCCCGACCTCCCGAACCTCTTCGCCGAAGGCCTCGACCGGGCGCCGCAGCCGTGCACGTACTGCAACAAGTGCCTGATCAACTTCGTCGAGAATCCGCTCGGTTGCTACGAAGAGAGCCGCTATCGCTCCCGCGACGAGATGATCCGCCACATCGTGTCGGTCTACGAAGGGGCGCCCCTCCCGGCCGAGGTGAAGTAGTGGGCGTCGCATGCCTCCGGCCTGCTCCCGTAGGGGAAACCATGTTTCCCCCACGAGCCCCCTTCTTTGAAACAGTGAGGGAACCTCCCGGTTCCCTCACACACCCTCCACGAGCTCACGGGCCGGTTGGCCCGTGAGCTGGGAGGCGATCTTCGAGCCGCTCGCGCTCGGGCCGCTGACCGTCAAGAACCGCGTCCTCCGCTCGAGCGTCGCCGGGCGCTTCGACAACTACGACGGCTCGGGCACCCAGGTACGCGTCAATTGGGATGTCCGCTTCGCCCGCGGCGGCGTCGGGGCGATCATCTCGTCGAACGCGCCGATTCATCCTCGGGGCGGCATCGTTCCCGGCTACGCGCACATCGACTCGGACGAGACGATCCCTTTCTGGACGGACCTCGGGAAGCGCGTCCGCAAGGCCGGCTGTGCCTACATCCTCCAGATCGTCCATGCCGGGCGCGAGCGGATCGTCCCGTTCCTCGAGTGGGACAAGGCCCTCTCGTCGTCGAGCAAGCCCGAGCCGCTGAACGGCTTCCCCGCCGAGGCAATGACCGTCCAGGAGATCGCCGACGTCGTCGACATGTTCGCGCAGGCGGCGAGGCGCGCCAAGGAGGCGGGCCTGGACGGCGTCGAGGTCGCCGGGGCGAACGGGATGCTGCCCACGCAGTTCCTCTCCTCCGGCATCAACGACCGGAAGGACGAGTACGGGGGCCCGCTCGAGAACCGGGCCCGCTTCGGGCTCGAGGTCGTGCGGGCGATCCGGGAGGCGGTCGGGCCCGAGTTCTGCGTCGGCTACAAGATCTCCGTCCAGGAGCGGCTGGACGAGCTGATGCCCTGGCTCCCGAAGGGGAACACGGTCGAGGAGTCCCTGCAGATGTGCCGCTGGCTCGAGGAGGCGGGCGTCGACTACCTGCACGTCAGCGCCGGCGGCGGCTTCCCCCACCCGCGCAACCCGGCCGGCGACTTCCCCGCCTCGCAGGTGGTGAAGACGTACGACACCATCCTCTCCAGCGGCAAGTACACGTTCCGGAACTACCTGACGTTCCGCACCCCTCCGCTCGCCAAGGTGTTCGGCTGGTGGTGGACGCGGCCGCACCGCGACGGCGAGGTCGAGGGGATCAACCTCGCGGACTCCCGCGCCGTCAAGCAGGTCGTCTCGATCCCGGTCGTCGTCACCGGCGGCTTTCAGACGGCCTCGGTGATCGCGCGTGCGATCGAGCGGGGCGACTGCGACGGCGTCACGATCGCCAGGCCGCTGGTCGCGAACCCCGACCTGGTGCGCCACTTCGAGCAGGGTCTCGACCGCGCGCCGAGGCCGTGCACCTACTGCAACAAGTGCCTCTTCTCGTTCATCGAGCATCCGCTCGCGTGCTACGAGCCGGCCCGCTTCGACTCGCACGAGGAGATGATGCACCAGGCCCTCCGAGTCTACGAGACCGCCAACTCATGACGGCCGAGGCGATCTTCCAGCCGCTCCGCTTCCGCAACCTCGAGGTCAAGAACCGCGTCTTCCGCTCGAATATCGCCGGCCGGCTGGACAACTACGACGGCGCCGGGACGCAGACGCGAATCAACTGGGAGCTGAAGTTCGCGCGCGGCGGCGTCGGGGGGATCCTCTCCTCGTGGACCGCGGTCGACGAACGGGGGAAGATCGTTCCCGGGTTCGCCGGCATCGAGACGGACGAGCGCATCCCCTTCTGGCGCGAGCTCGGCAAGCGGGTGCACGAGCACGACTGCCGCTACATCGTCCAGCTGGCGCACGCGGGGCGCCAGCGCGACGTACCCACCCTCGCGTACGGCAAAGGGCTCTCCTCGACGAGCAAGCCCGACCCGCTCCACGGCTTCGAGGCAGAGCGCGCGACGCGGGCCGACCTCGAGCAGATCAAGCGCTCCTTCGCCGCCGCGGCACGCCGGGCGCGCGAGGCCGGCCTGGACGGCGTCGAGATCCACGGCGCCAACGGCTACCTCTTCACGCAATTCCTCTCGTCGGCGATCAGCGACCGCAAGGACGAGTACGGGGGCGGCCTGGAGAACCGCGCGCGCCTCCTGGTCGAGACCGTCGAGGCGATCCGCGGCGAGGTCGGCCACGACTTCCACCTCCAGGTCAAGGTCTCGACGACCGAGCACGCGAACGCCTTCCTGCCCTGGCTCGGGAAAGGGAACACGATCGAGGACTCCGTGCAGGTCTGCCGCTGGCTCGAGCAGGCGGGCGCGGACGCGATCCACGTCTCGGCGGGGAGCACGTTCCCGCACCCCGAGAACCCTGCAGGTGAGTTCTCCCTCGAGGACATGGTGCGCACGTACGACGTGATGCTCTCGAGCGGCGAGAGCACGTTCCGGAACTACCTGCTCTTCCGGCTCTGGCCGGTCAACCGCGTGATGAAGGCCCGCTGGGAGCGCGACCCCGCCGAGGTTCCAGGGCGATCGCTCCCCGACGCTGCCGCGGTCAAGCAAGCGGTCGGGATCCCGGTGATCGTCACCGGCGGCTTCCAGCAGGCCTCACTGATCTCCGCGGCGCTCGAACGGGGCGACTGCGACGCCGTCTCGATCGCGCGCGGGCTCGTGGCGAACAACGATCTCGTCGAGCTCTTCCGGGCCGGCCACGACCTCCCGCCCAAGCCGTGCACGTACTGCAACAAGTGCCTCTACAACGTGCTCGAGCACCCGATCGGCTGCTACGACGAGCGCCGCTTCCCCTCCCGCGAGGCGATGATCGAGCAGATCATGTCCGTCTACGAACCGGCATGAGCGTCGCTCGCCTTCGCCTCGCTCCCGTGGGGGGAAACCATTTTTCCCCCC
>Ga0081538_10004211_pt1 | contig 13347 bp, 12 predicted proteins | sample TabmetS5T2R1_FD_71022 | JGI IMG/M metagenome (GOLD analysis project Ga0081538, IMG submission 71022) | Tabebuia heterophylla rhizosphere microbial communities from the University of Puerto Rico - S5T2R1 | ecosystem: Host-associated > Plants > Roots > Rhizosphere ...
ATGACCGCTGCCTTGCAGCATCCCAACGGTCGACGCAAGCGCCTGCCGCACCGCCTCGTCTGCCTGACCGCGCTCGGCATCGCGCTGACAGCATGCGCGACCCCGGCACCGGGCACCAACCCGTATCTCGGCTGGATGGAGGCGAGCTCGCCCAAGAACCTCGAGGTCGAGCGCGCGCAGTATCGGCACACGATCCACTTCGCGACCGATTCGGCGGAGCTCACGGCGATCGAACAGGAGCGGCTCCTGACCTTCCTGCAGACGGTGGAGCCCAGCACGCAGGACACGCTGATCGTCGAGGGCCATGCCGACGAGCGCGCCACGGACCTCTACAACGTCGAGCTCGCGTCGCGGCGCATCACCAGCGTGAGCGACTTCCTGCGCGACCACGGCCTCGGTCGGATTCCAGTGCAGACCGCCGCCTTCGGCGAGCGGGTGCCGGCGGAGCCAGGCAGCGATCCTGCCGCCTGGCGGCAGAACCGGCGGGTCGAGCTGGTGCTCGAGCGTCATGTGGTGGAGCTGCCGCCCTGCCCGGACTGGAGCGTCGAGAGCGGCACTGACTACTCCAACCTGCCGCACAGCAACTTCGGCTGCGCCACGCAGACCAATCTCGGCCTGATGATCGACAATCCCCGCGATCTCGCGCGCGGCCGCAAGCTGGCTCCGGCCGACGGCGTCCACGCCGCTGAGGGCATCGTGCGCTACCGGACGGGCGAGGTCATCGAACTTCAAGAAGAGGAGCTCGAGTAATGGCAACCGCGACTAAGACGGCCGAGCACTCAGACGCCGATTCCCAGCGCGAGGAGTTTCTCGCCTTTTGCGCCGACTCCGAAACCTATGCCGTGGTCGACCAGGTGGTCGGCGAGATGATGCTGCAGCACGCCTCGATCCGCGAAGGCGGGGTCAAGGAGGCGGTCAAGCATCTTGGTGCGCACCGCTCGCCAAGCCTGCTGCTGATCGACCTCAGCAAGTCCGAGCTGCCGCTGTCTGACATTAACAGCCTGGCGGACGTGTGCGAGCCCGGTGTGACCGTGGTCGCGCTTGGAGATCGCAACGACTGCGCTATGTTTCGCGATCTCCTGGCCCATGGCGTCGCCGACTATCTGGTCAAGCCAATCACGCCCGGACTGCTGCAGAAATCGCTGACGCACGCGACCGAGCACAGTGCGGCACTGAAGTCCAACAGCAGGCTCGGCAAGCTCGTGGCGGTCACCGGCACGAGGGGCGGTGTCGGCGCCACCATGGTGGCGACCAGCATCGCTTGGCTGGTCGCCCACGAGCGGCGGCGCAAGGTGGCCCTCGTCGACCTCGATCTGCAGTTCGGCACGGTGGCGCTGTCACTCGACCTTGAGCCAAGCCACGGTCTGCGCGAGGCGCTCGAGAGCCCGAATCGGATCGACGGTCTGTTCATGGACCGGGTGCTGGTCCAGCACTCCGAGCGCCTCTACGTGCTGAGTGCCGAGGAGAGCCCTGACGAAGCCCTGGTGCTCGACTTCAACGCGCTCGAGCTGCTGATCACCGAACTGCGCAACAAGTTCCACTATGTGCTGGTCGACCTGCCGCGGGCCCCGAACGCATGTTCGCAGCAGATCCTGCAGAACGCGACGGACCTGGTGCTGGTTTCCGATCTCTCGCTCGCCGGCATGCGCGACACGATGCGCCTGGCGGGCCTGTTGCCGACCACCAATGCGTCCTGCAACGTCCTCTTGGTCGTCAACCGCGCCGGCGAGCACAAGCAGGGCGAGATGCCACGCGCCGAGTTCGAGAAGGGCGTGGGCCGCAAGCTCGACCTGGTCCTGCCGTTCGATGCCCGGACGGTGGCTGCGGCGACCAATTTCGGGCAGGCGGTCGCCGCGACCAAAGGCCCGGTCGCAGGCGGTCTGCGCCAGATGACCGAGCGGCTGTGCGGACCACAGACCGGCGATGGCGCCGGCCGAGCGACTCTGTGGCAGAAGTTGCGGAAGAAGGCCTAGGACCGAAGCATGTTTGGTCGTCGCCAGAACGCCGAGATCACGCCCGTTAACTCGGGCGCCACGCCGCAGCTCGGCCCACGGGTGGGCGGCGGCCCGATCGACGCTGCGCCGGCAGGCCCCGCATCGCCCTCGCCCCAGCGCGCCCAGCCGCAGCCCGTCAACCACGTGGCCAACGAGAAGCGCGCCGCGGCCGCCAAGGCGGTGTTCGAGCGGATCCAGGTCGCTCTGCTCGAGCGGATCGACGCCAGTGCCGCCGCCAAGCTGCCGCGCGAGGAGCTGCAGCGCCAGATCGCCGAGCTGATCGGCGAGATCGTCGCGGAAGAGAAGCTCTCCCTCACATCTCGCGAGCAGCAGGCGCTGACCACGACCCTGGTCGACGACATGGTCGGCCTGGGTCCGCTCGAACCCCTGCTGGCCGACGAATCCGTCAACGACATCATGGTCAACGGTCCGCACCAGGTCTACGTCGAGCGCAAGGGCAAGCTTGAGCTGACCGAGGTCCGGTTCCGCGACAATCCTCATGTGATGAACGTCGCGCAGCGGATCGTGACGAGGGTCGGCCGTCGCGTCGACGAGACCTGCCCGATCGCGGATGCGCGGCTGCCCGACGGCTCGCGCGTCAACGTGATCGCGCCACCGCTTGCGATCGATGGCTGCTCCATCTCGATCCGTAAATTTTCCAAGAAGACGATCACCCTCGACGTCATGACCCGCCAAGGCAACATTTCCGAGAACTTGGCCAAAGTGCTGAAGATCGGCGCGGCTTGCCGTCTCAACATCATCATCTCCGGCGGCACCGGCTCCGGTAAGACGACCATGTTGAACGCCATGTCGCAGCTGATCGACCCGGCCGAGCGCGTGGTGACGATCGAGGACGCGGCCGAATTGCAGCTCCAGCAGCCGCACGTCGTACGGCTCGAGACCCGCCCGCCCAACCTCGAGGGCACCGGCGAAATCACGATGCGGGATCTGGTCAAGAATGCCCTGCGCATGCGACCCGACCGCATCATCTGCGGCGAGGTGCGCGGGCCCGAGGCGCTCGACATGCTGCAGGCGATGAACACCGGCCACGACGGCTCGATGTGCACGCTGCATGCCAACAATCCTCGCGAGGCCATGACCCGCATGGAGAACATGATCGGCATGGCCTCGGTCAACCTGCCGAGCAAAGCCGTGCGCACCCAGATCGTCGGCGCTGTCAACCTGATCATTCAGGTTTCGCGGATGCGCGATGGCGTGCGGCGGGTCACCCATGTGACCGAGATCATCGGCATGGAAGGCGAAGTGATCACGACGCAGGATCTGTTCACCTTCGAGTTTCAGGGCGAGAGCCGCGAAGGCACTCTGATCGGGCAGTACAAGTCGAGCGGGGTCCGACCGCACTTCACCAAGCGTGCCGCTTATTTCGGTCTCGAGCGGGCGCTCCAGCAGGCGATGATGACATGACGCCCCTGCTGGAACGGGTTGCCGCGGACCCCGATCTGCTTGCCGCCACGGTCTTCGTGGTCTGCCTGGTCGGCGCCGGTCTGTTTGCCGCGGTCTGGGTCGCGCTCTTCGGCCAGGACGAGCGGCGCCTGCGCCGCCGCCTCGACCGGCTGCGCGCGCCGGGCGCCGCCAGGGTCGAGCAGTCGGGCCGACCGGTCGAGAGCCTCCGCCGCAATCGAAGCGACAGCTCGATTGCCGGCCTCGATCGGCTGATCAAGCGCTTTGTGCCGAACATCGGGCTGCTGCGCCTGCGCCTCGGGCGCAGCGGCTGGCCCCTCAAGGTGGGCGACTATCTGCTGATCTGCCTGGCGCTGTCGGCCGTTACGATGCTCGCCATGCGGCTTGCGTTCGACTTCTCCGTACTGATCGATGCACTGGTTGCAGTCATCGTCGGCGTCGGCCTGCCTCATCTCGCTCTGCAGCAGCAGATCAACCGCCGGCTCAAGAAGTTCGTGGCCATGCTGCCGGAGGCGCTCGATCTGATCGTCCGTGGGATTCGCTCAGGCCTGCCCGCCTCCGAGGCGCTCAAGACGATTGCCGATGAGATCGACGATCCGGTCGGCACCGAGTTCCGGCAGGTGACTGATCAGATGCGCATCGGCGTGGCGCTGGACGAGGCGATGTGGACCGCCGCCCGGCGGCTGGGAATCGCCGAGTTCAACTTCCTGGTGATCAGCATGTCGATCCAGCAAGAGACCGGCGGCAACCTCGCCGAGATCCTCGAGAAGCTGTCCGACATGGTCCGGCGCCGCGAGCAGATGCGTCTCAAGGTCAAGGCCATGTCGTCCGAGGCCCGGGCCTCGGCGATGATCATCGGCGCGCTGCCCTTCATCATGTGCGGTGTGATCTCGTTCGTGAATCCCGGCTACATGAACGTCCTGTTCACCGACCCGCGTGGTTGGGTGATGATCGGCGTCGGGCTCACCAGCCTGCTGATCGGCCTGGCGGTCATGGCGAAGATGATCAGGTTCGAGATATGAGCGAGCTCAACCCATTCCTGCCGTTTGGCCTGAGTCCCGAGAACCTGCTTCTGGTGCTGATGACGGCGGTCGCGTTCATGACCGTGCTCGCCGTCTGGTATGGTCTGATCGAGCGCGATCCGATGGAGCGCCGCGCCCGCGTGCTCGCCGACCGGCGCACCGAGCTGCGCGCCAGCGTGCTCAAGGAGCGTGGTCAGAGCCGCCGCCAGCAGGAAAGCCTGAGCGTCATGCGGCGAGTGGTCAAGTCGCTCAAGCTCATGCAGAGCCAGCAGAGCAGCAAGCTGACCGACCGTCTGGCACAGGCGGGATTGCGCTCGCGTGATGCGGTGACGGTGTTTTTGTTCTTCAAGGTTGCAACGCCCGTCCTGCTGGCTGCGGCAGTCTTCCTCCTGGTCCATTTCCTGGAGATCGCCGATCTGTCGCCGGCAGCCCGCCTGTGCGCGGTGCTGGGCGGTGCCGGGCTCGGCTTCTTTGCGCCAGAACTCTACGTCTCCAATCTCACCTCGAAGCGCCAGCTTGCGCTGTCGAAGGGATTGCCCGACGCGCTCGATCTGCTGGTGATCTGTGCCGAGTCGGGCCTTGCCCTGGACATTGCGCTGGAACGCGTGGCCAACGAGATCGGCGCCGCGAATCCCGCGTTGTCGGAGGAGATCGAGCTGACGTCGATCGAGCTGGGTTTCCTGCCCGAGCGACGTCAGGCCTTGCTCAACCTCAGCCGTCGCACCAACCTTCCGGCCATCCGGGGGGTCGTCAACACCCTGCTGCAGACCGAGAAGTATGGCACCCCGCTGTCGCAGTCGCTCCGGGTCCTGGCCAATGAGTTTCGCGACCAGCGGCTGCTGCGAGCCGAGGAGAAGGCGGCCCGCCTGCCGGCAACGCTGACTGTGCCGATGATCGTGTTCATCCTGCCCGTTCTGTTCATTGTGCTGATCGGGCCCGCGATCATCAGCGTGATGGACAATCTGATGTCATGATCACCGTCGACGCCTTGAGGCCCAAGGATCGGGTCGGCACGGCCTTCCGGAACGCCGGCCTTTGCCCTTCGCAGCAGGCCGGCGGAGCACCGGCCTGCGCTGCCCGTCGCGAGGCGGCCGCAGGGCGGCCGCGCCGCTGGTGAGACGGGCTAGAGCGGCAGGGCACGACAGTGCTGGCCACGCGCACTCAGAGAGTCGCAAAGGGACTGGGCCTTCGCGGCGCTCTCCATAGGTCCGGCGAGCAGCGGCTGCGGGCCCTCCTGGACCCCGGCAAGGCGGCTCAGACCGCCGAGCAGATCACCATACTGGCTGCGCAGCTGGCGCCAGGCAGCCGACGCCTGCGCACTGCTGCCGAATTCGCCAAGGTTGACGAACCAGCGCCCGGTCGGCGACAGGCCGAGCTCGAGTCCAGCACCCTCCAACGCAACGGCCACGACGCGCCGGTTGGCCTCGGCATCGCTGGCTCGGTCCGCCATCTGCGGGCCATGAACACCGAGCGCCGCCGCCCGTTGGCGGCCATCCTCGACCGCAGCGAGGGCCGCGAAGTAGGCCAGGTTGTTCTCGACCGCCTGCTCGTCCAGATCGAGCCGACTGATCCGCTCGGCTGCGACCAGATCGCCCGCAAGGCCATAGGCCAGCGCCAGATTCTGTCGGTTGCGTGCCGTGGCACCTGGCTCATCGACCACGGCGCGAAGAAGTTCGATCGCCTCCTCATGGTTGCCGGCCAAGGCCAACGACAGGCCATAGTTGTTGCGCAGCAGCGTGCTGTCCGGCGCGATCTTGAGGCCGTCGCGATAAGCAGCCTGGGCGGCCTCGTGCTGGCCGTTGAGGTCGTAGGCAACGCCGAGGCCGTTATACGCCTGGATGTCGTTGGGATCCGCAGCCAGCGCCGCCTTGTAGTGCAGGATCGCGGTATCTGGCCGGTTCAGCCCCAGCAGCACCCGCGCATAGCCGCGATGCGCCGCGATGTTCCCGGAGTCGCGCTTCAGCACGGTTTGGAACGTCTTGGCGGCGTCGTCGAAGGCTCCGAGCTCGATCAATGTGTCGCCGAGCAGCAGATAGGCCTCCGGCCGACCCTGCTCCAGCGCGATCGCCTGTTGGTAGACGTTGACAGCGGCAGCCGGGTCACCGGCAGCGCGCGTCGAGCCGGCCAGCCGCAGCAGCGTACCGTACCGACTGTCTTCGCTTTCCGCCGCGGCCAACGATTCGTTGAGACCCGGCTGGACAGGCGTGCGGGCGGTGGTTGGTGCACAGGCGGTGAGCGCAAGCAGCGCGCCGACCGCGACTGCCGCTGTGGGCCAGCCCCTGCAAGAGATGACGAGCATCGGAAGTCCTCCAGCTCAACCAGCGAGCGCTCGCATGCTGGAAGAGTAACCTTTCGGAAGGGTAAAGACCGATGAGCTTCGTGAAGTCCGCTCAACCGCCTGCAGCCGAGGCTTCCTGCCTGGCCCGCGCGGCGGTCGTTGGCGATGGCGGCAAGGCGATCGTCGAGTTCGCCCTCGTCGCGCCGATCTTCTTGGGCATTACGCTTTCGATCCTGGAGTTCTCGGGGATCATGTTCGTGCAGACCTTGCTCGAGGGCGGCGCCCGCGAAGCCTCGCGCTACGGCATTACCGGTCAACAGCCGGACGGTGTCAGCCGCGAGGATATGATCGTCCAGATCGTCAGTGAGAACAGCTTCGGCGTCATCGACATGGACGAGCTCGAGATGACGACGCTGGTCTACGACAATTTCGACGAGGTAGGCCAGCCCGAGCCGTTTACCGATGAGAACGGTAACGAAGCCTATGACGAGGGTGAGCCCTACACCGACGTCAACGGCAACGGCGGCTGGGACGACGACATGGGGGCCGTAGGTCTAGGCGGGCCAGGCGAGGTGGTCGTCTACGAGATGACCTACGACTGGCCGATCATGATCCCGTGGTTCGAGCCGTTCTTCGGCGATCACGTCACGCTGCACGCGAACGTCGCGGTTCGCAACGAGCCGTTCGAATGAGCGGCGATCGAAGGGAGCGTTCGAGATGGTTCTCCTCTCCACGTGGCAGCCGGCACCCCGCAGCCCGTGGCGCTGGATGGCCGCCGCGCGAGCCGATCTTGTCAGATTGCTGAAGTCGAGAAACGCTCGCACGTGCCTCGGCGTAGCCGGCAACGTCGCGGTCGAGTTCGCGCTCGCCGCGCCGGTGTTGATGCTGCTGATGCTCGCCAGCGCCGAGATGGCGCGTTTCGTGATCCTGCATCAGAAGGTCGATCGCGTTGCGGTGACCACGTCCGATCTGGTCGCCCGGGCCGAGACCATCCGGGAGTCCGAGCTCGACGACATCTTCGCCGCCGCCGAATACGTGGCGCAGCCCTTCGATCTGCCCAACCTCGGCGTCGTCATCGTCTCGGCGATCATCAACGAGGACGGCGAGGGTCCGACCGTTGCGTGGCAGCGCAGTGGTGCCGGCACCGCGTCCCATACGAGCCAGATCGGGGTGGAGGGCGGCGCCGCAACCCTGTCTGCCGACTTCGAGGTCCGTGAGGGCGAGACCGCGATCATCGCAGAGGTCTTCTACGACTTCGAGCCGTTTCTGAGCGAGTTGATCGTCGAGCCCCAGACGCTCTATCGACGCGCCCATCATCGTCCGCGCCTCGGCACGCTCGAGGAGATCGGGGCGGGCTGAGCCGGGACGCGATTAGCTCAGGCCTCGGCGATCTTGCCCAGCAGCACGTAACGCTTGGCGCCAGTCACCGAGGGCATGTTGCTGGGTCGTCGGTCGATCCGCTCGGACGCCAGGATCGCGAACGCGATCGCCTCCTTGGCGTCGATCGGCAGGCCATGGTCGTCGCTGCGCCGCACCGGTATCGGCGCAAAGCGCCCGGCGAGTCTGGTCATGAGCGCCGGGTTGCGCGCGCCGCCGCCACTCACCACGACCGCATCCACCGCCACCTTGGGCGCGACATGCCGGCGATAAGCGGTTTCGATACCGTAGGCGGTGAGCTCCGCTGCGGTTGCCAGCAGATCGCACCATGCCTGCTCACCATCGGGCTGCGCTCGGTCCAGGAGGCCTTTCACGAACGCCGGCCCGAACTGCTCGCGGCCCGCCGACTTTGGTGGTGGCTGATGGAAGAACGGGTGCTGCTGGAGCTCCTCCAGGAGTGGTAGAGGACGGCCGCGGGCGGCAAGGCGGCCATCGATGTCGAACGACTGCCGGCCGCCGGAATAAGCTTCCGCGAGCTGGTCCAGGATCATGTTGCCAGGGCCGCAATCCATGCCCAGCACCTGGTTCGGATCGCCGTCCCTGGGCAGTGCGGTCAGGTTCGCGATGCCGCCGATGTTGACCGCCAAGAGCGCCTCGCCCCGGTTTGCCAGCAGCCGATGGTCGACATAGGGCACCAGCGGCGCACCCGCGCCCCCGGCCACGATGTCGTTGACACGAAAGTCGTGCACCACGGGACAGCCGAACCTCGCCGCGAGTGGCGTCGCGTCGCCGAGCTGCAGGGTGGTCAGGCCGTGCTCATGGTAAACCGTCTGACCGTGGCTGCCGATCAGGTGCAGCGTCACCGGATGGCGCGCCAGCACGTCGGCCAGGGCATCGGCGAAGTAATGACCGAGGGCCATGTTGGCACGGGCGACCGCGCCGACGTCGGCCAGGCGCTCCGCGGCGAGCGATCGACGCAGGTCGACCGGCATCGGTACGGTCTCGAACGCCAGCAGCTCGAAGCCCAATGGAGCGGATGTGATCCGGCAGAGGGCGACGTCGAGCCCGTCCATCGAGGTCCCAGTCATCAGACCGGCGACATTGCGCACGGCTAGATTCGTGACCTCCGCGAGACTAATCACGCCGGAAGCCCGTCGCCCTCGAGATCGGCAGGTGCCGGCGCGCTGGCCACACCTACTCCGCCGGCTGAAGCGCGGGTGCGGGCGCCGAGCCCGCGGTCCGCGGCAGCGCGAGGCCGACCGCCATTGCAATGGCGGCGCAGGCGATCAGCGCCCAGAACACGCCGTCGAAGGAGCCGCTGGCGCCGTAGATCAGCGCGACCAACGGCACGCCGAGTGATGACAGGCCCAGAGCCAATACGAACTTCATGCCATAGACGGTCGCCCGCCAGGCGGCCGGCGTGTAGCGCGCGATCAGGCAGTTCTCGACCGTGGCGGTGCCGGTCTGCAGGGTGACGGAGAACGCCACGATCGCCACCAGCCAGATGTTCTGTGTCACGAGCGCGGCCGCCAGGCTGAGCACTTGCACGCCATAGCTGACCGGATAGATCCAGCGTTCGTCATAGCGGTCGGCGAGGATGCCACCGACATACTGGCCGAACCCCGAAATGGCGTAGACCACGGACACTAGAGCGCCCGCGGCGAGCGCGCCGGTGCCGATCACATCCCCCAGCCGCGCCTGAAACAGCTTGGGCATGACCACCGACATCATCTGAAAGATCAGACCGGTGAACAGGATCGCGCCCAGCAGCATGAACAAGCCGCGGCGCGCCTCGTCGGCGCTCGGCTGGGCCCTTGTCTGACGGTAGCTGTGCCGCTCCATCACGACCTTGCCGGCGATCAGCCGCAGCGCAAACCAAGCTCCGGTGACGAGGCACACGACGCCCGGTACGATGAACGCGGCCCGCCAGTTGATAAGGTCGGCCAAGAAGCCGGCCATCAAAGCCGCCCCGGAGATGCCTGCGGCGCCAAAGATGCCGTTGATGCCGAGCGCCCGACCGGGCCGGGCGTCGGCGCCGACCAGCCAGGCGATCGCCACCGGATGATAGATCGAGGCGAACAGGCCGATCAGGGTCAAGCCCAGCGCCAAAGTCCAGGGCCCCGGCGCCAGTCCGGTCAGAACCGAGGCGGCACCGGTACCGAGAAAGAACATCACGATGAGGCGTGCGCTGCTCCAGCGATCGGCAAGCCAGCCCGCAGGCAGCGAGCCGATGCCGAACAAGAAATAGCCTGCGACGCCCAAAGGCAGGAGCTCGGCATAGCCGAGCCCCCATTCACCCTCGAGCGCCAGCACCACGGTTGGATACAAGAGCATGAACAGGTGGGCGTAGGTGTGGCCGACGTTGATGAATGCCACGGTCGGCCGAAGAGATGCAGCCACGTCGGTTGTCCAAGCAAGCAAGTGCGCGGGGATGGTATACGCTTGGCAGCCTGCGGAGAAAAGCCGCGATGCGGTGACGCTCGGGCGCTAGCAGTCCATACCGACGATTTCCTGCTGGTTCAGACTGACGGCGCCCAGCCGCTCGATCGACCGCGCTTGCGGCGGCGCCGGCCGATAGAAGAGGAACGGCCCGAACATACCGGTCGGCAGCAGATCGCGCGACCAGGCCGGGTTGACGTCGATACGATGCACAGCCGTTGCGCCCCGCGTTGGGTCGACCAGGCTGCCATGCAGCGCCCGTCGGGCAATCCGTTGGCAGATCGCGCGGCGCATGGCGCCGTCCGCATCCGATGCCTGGCTCCCGAACCGCGGCGCGGCTGCCGGTTCGGACAGGCCGCGAAGCGCGCCGTGACAACCACGTCGCCAACGTCTTGCCAAGACCGCGGCGAGCGCCTCGATCACGCGGACGTCCTGATCACCCGCCAGGTCGAACAGAGCGTCCGCCAGCCGTTCGACCGAGGCGAGGCTGGTTTGCGGCCGCGCTGCTCGCTTAGGCTGCATCGAAATCCACCTTGTTGTGCGGCTCGCGACGTGCCGGGCTCGGGCTTGTCGGAGGCAGGTAGGTCAGCCGCGTCTCGAGGCGCAGCAGGTGGTCGGTCAGGCGCTGCTCGACATCCTTGAGGTCAGTCACCGTCGCATAGAAGCGCGCGATCTCGAGCTTCGACTGGGCGAGATTGTCCAGGACCATGTTCAGATTGCCCTGGATCTCGCGATAGATCCTGATCAAGGCCCGCTCGGACTCGCGACGCCCGTGATGGATCAGCCAGAACATGCAACCAAGCACGGGGGCCTCGATCGCCGTCGTCCACCACATCCAGCTCATGCTCCAATCCTCGCTCACGTGATTTCCTCCCGATCATGAAGAGCGGCTCGAACCTCGACGACATTCCGCCTGCGCGAGCGCTGCGGCAGATGCCCGAGATCAGGGATCGAACTCGATCGTCGCAGCGTGGGGCGATCGCCCCGGCCGCCAGGCGTGTCGTCTGCCCGGTCCTGTCCTGGGGAGCCGAACCGGTTCGGCGAGCAGGCACCCGCTCACCGCGTCGAGCCCGTCATCGCGGCAGCGGCGCCCCGGGCGCCACTCGCGCATCTCTTCGATGAAGGGCGACGCCCAGACGCCGGCGTGAGCGCGCAGCGCGGCGGCCGCCAGCAGCGGATCGAACGCTTGCAGAATTCGCTGCTCCTTGTTGCTCCTCGAGACATGCTCGAACACCGGACAGGCAAGGCCGAGCGCCTGAAGCTCCCGACGAAGCAGGGCGGGCAGGAACCGGCCGAGCCCATTGGTTTCGATCGTGACTGAAGGCAGATACAAGTCTCTGACGAAGGCGGCCACCTGACGGCATAGCTGGGTAGCCTCATCGACCTCGTGCCGCTGCGCGGGATCGTGATTCAGATAGCGGACGTCGTGCAGCCAGTAGGCACCACCCTCGTCAACGAACACCGCGGCCACGACGCTGGCGTCGCCGAGCTCGGGAGCGCCATAGGCCGGGTCCCACCAGCAACTTGCCGAGACGAGGCGCCGGCCGGATAGCGAAAGGACGCTCTCGCCATTGGCTTCGTGCAGCTCGAGCGGCGCGTCGTATCGCACCAGAAGTGCGGGATCGAGCCGGATATCCTCGACGCTCCTCGGCCGAAGCAGCATCTGGCTCTCGAATTTTGCCGGACCGCTCCGTCGTCGGATCTCTGCGATGTCCTCTGCTGTGAAGCGCTCCGGCCAGCGGCTCTCGCCGCGCGCATCGAGCAGGGGAATGCAGAGGCGCCGGAAGCCGGCCAAAAAGGCGGGCGCCTTGCCATCCTCGCCGCGCTCCTCGGCGTAGATCGAGTCGTAGCTGTGCGGCGTCCCGACATAGAGCTGAAGACCGCCAGGCACGAGTACGTAGCTGATCTCGCGCAGGCGTGATCGCAGCTCCTCCCGTCGCGGCGCTGTAGCACAGGTATTGGGCACCTCGACGTCATCACAGATCACGACGTCGGCACGCGAGCCGGTAATGTTGGCGCCGATGCCGCGCGCGAGGAGCGACGGATCACGCCGGGTCAGGTGCCGCCGCACGGTAAACTGGTCCGAGGCCCACTGTTCCGCCCGCTTGGGCACCAGGCCACGCGTCGCCGGATGCCGCTCGATGATACCCTTGACATTGCGCACCATCTTGCGGGCGAGGTCGTGCTCGGCCGCGAGCACCAGGATTCGGAGATTCGGATCGTTCAGCAGCAGCCAGGCACAGAAGATGCCGACCAGCGTCGATTTGCCCGCGCTGCGAAAGACCAGGAGCACCAGCCTGCGGTCATTCGCATGCCAGCGCCGTTCCAGCCATTCCGCGATCTCGACGTGGAGGGGCGGCGTCGCCTGGCCCTGGCAGCGGTTCCAGAGCCAGACGAACTGCGGAAAGCCGATCTTCGGAAACTCCGGCTGGTCCGCCCGCGCGGTTGGCCTGCGCTCCGCGCGGCTAGAGCGGGGCACCGATGACAAACAGGCTGACCTTGCGCGGCGGACCGACCAAGCGATTTTCGACGTAGATCTTGCCGTCGGTGTGCGCCGAGAACGTGAACTTGCCGGGATCGCCAGTCGTGCCCGTGAGCGCCGTGCCCTGCATGACTGCAACCGTGCCGACGCCGGCGAGCAGCACCGTGTAGCGAAGCGCATCGGCCCGGTAAGAAAAGATCGCAGCGCTCGGATCGCCGAGTGAGGCGTGTCCGAACACTTGGACCATTCCAATTATCGAATCGGGAGTGAACGAGACCGCCGTGTCCTGGGCGATCTCGAGCGTGACCAGCCGCGTCAGCGCGCCGTTGACGG
>Ga0081538_10004212_pt1 | contig 13347 bp, 11 predicted proteins | sample TabmetS5T2R1_FD_71022 | JGI IMG/M metagenome (GOLD analysis project Ga0081538, IMG submission 71022) | Tabebuia heterophylla rhizosphere microbial communities from the University of Puerto Rico - S5T2R1 | ecosystem: Host-associated > Plants > Roots > Rhizosphere ...
GATCTGCGCCCGGACATTTCCTCGCCCTTTCGTCGACCTTTCTAAGCTTCGTCCCGCGATGGGGCAGCCCGCAGCGACGCGAATCCAGCTCTGCGGCCGGCTTGTGGTCGAGTTGGAGGGCAGGCGGGTCGAGGAGGAGCTCCGTGGAGCGAAGGGCCGGTTGCTGTTCGCGTATCTGGCGCTGAACCGGGATCGGCGGATTAGCCGTGATGAGCTGCTGACGGCGGTCTATGGGGAGGACGCCTCGCCGAACCAACATCCGAGCCTCAGTGTCTTGCTCTCAAAGCTGCGAAGCGTCATCGGCGCTCAGTACGTCGCTGGGCGTTCGGAGATCGAGTTCGTCCTGCCGCGTGACGCCTTCGTCGACGTCGAGGCCGCTCGAGAGGCGCTTCATCGCGCCGAGTCGCACGTGGCGGCGGGCGAGTGGGCCGAGGCCTGGGGGCCCTCAGGCGTGGCGTACCACGTGGCACGCAGACCCTTGCTCCAGGGCGAGGATCACCCGTGGCTCGACGAATGGCGGCGCCGGCTCGAAGAGATCAAGCTGCGCGGGCTCGAGTGCTTCGCGGAGGCAAGGCTTGGCCTTGGCGGGCCAACGCTGCCCCAGGCCGAAGACTGCGCGCGGCAGCTGATCGAGCTCGCTCCCTACCGCGAGACCGGCCACAGGATCCTGATCGAGTCACTTGAGCGGCGCGGGAACATCGCCGAGGCGCTGCTCGCGTACGAGCGTCTGCGGGTGCTGCTACGCGACGAGCTCGGCATCGCTCCCAGCTCGGCCATGCAGGACGTCCACCGCCGTCTCCTGGGCGAGAGGACTACGACTTCGGCCTAGGAACCTCCTCCGCTTGCGCCAAGAGGTCCTCGCGCGAAACCTTGCCGGCGAGATCCGGATGGTCCTCCCGCATGTGCTCTTGCGCCCTCTGCCAGAGCTCGTCGTCGTCCTCGCCCTTGACGACGTAGCCACACACGCAAGGGATCTGCTTCACGCCATCATGGTAGAGGGGCCGGGCCTGAAGACCAGCGACCGCTGGTCGACTCCAGAGCGATAGCCGATTCACGGAAGAGCAACGACGGTGGCGCAGGCTCCCGCGCGGGACGAGAAGCGAGTGTGCGGTGGGGACCGAGCTGATGGCCGCGTTCCAGGCAAAGCGGTACGACCCGGCCCTTTCCTTGTCCCCGACTTTGTCCCGAACTCCCCCGACCTGAGCTGAATCTCAGCTGAACTCACAGGACCTCACGAGACCTAAGACGACCCCAGCGAACGGGTTTCGTCGGATTCTCAGTCCGGAAACCCGGGTTCGAATCCCGGTAGCGGTGCCTAACTCCCTGCAAATCTGCACCTTTTGAGCTTGTGCGATTTGCCTTAGTTTCCGGATTTCGGGTCCGGCGTCCTCGGTGGCTTCAAAAGGAGACTCGATTTTCCGCGCTTGCGAGTGCTGGCGTATGGGCGGGTCAGACCTCCGGACGTCGTCCATCTCGAAGCCATCAGCACGGTGGTGGGGTTATCGCATGCGCGTGGATGCAGAAGTCCGGCGTCGGTCGAATAGAACGTCAACACTCGCAGCGCTCTACCGTGATGCCGGTCCCTCGCGGATCACACCACGGACGTGGTCGACCGACACCGGATTCCACGGGAACGCGACGAGACCCCAGGTCGCACCGGCCGCCGCGTAGTGCGCCGGGTCGCTGCCGGGGTCGAGCTCGACGGCAATATCGAAGGGCTCTGCCGCGCCATCCCTCGTCTCCCGGCCGAGGCGCCTGAGCTCGGCGGAAATGTCGGCGAGCTGCTCCGGATGCTCGATGCCCACGGGGAAGAACCCCTGGTACCGGATCGCGCGGCGAAGCGGCCTGGACTTGCCGTAGTAGCCCGCGACCCAGATCGGCACGCCTGGGCGCTGCACGGGCCGCGGCTGGAACCGCATGGAGTCGACCGTGTAGTGCTCGCCGCGGTGCTCCACGAGCTCTCCAGACCAGGCGGCCTGGAGGATCTCGAGCGCTTCGTCGAGCATCCGTGCGCGCGTGCGTTCGTCGAGCTCCTCGCCCGTGATCGAGTATTCGCCGCCGAACCGGTCGCTGCCGAGGCCGACGCCGAGGGTCAGCCGGCCATCGCTGAGCCGGTCGAGAGTCGCGGTCTCGCGCGCCACCTTGACCGGCCGACGCCGGGCGAGTGGGGTGACCATGGGGCCGAGTCGGATGCGCTCGGTCGCGCTGGCGATCGCGGCCAGGGTGATCTGCGTGTCGGCCACGTCGACGACGGGCTCGTGCCAGCGCACGTGGTCCCAGACGAACACTCCGTGCCAGCCGGTCTGCTCGGCCTCGGCACAGAGGCGAGCGACGAGCGCGGGGTCTGCAAGCTCGTCGAAGAGCGGGATGTAGAGGGCGGAGCGCACGCCGCAACGGTAGCCAGAGCTCGAGGTGATCGCCGCGCCCTGCCCGAGTCTTAGCCTCGCGTCGGTGTCCTCGCCGGACAGCCTCGACTTCTACGACGCCGAACTGCGCGCTCACCACGAGCACCTTCGCGCCGCCTACGGGATCAGGCCCGGTGACGAGGTAGTCGACATCGGGTGCGGAACCGGGCTGACGACTCGCGAGGCCGCATGCGCCACGGCGCCGGGCCGCGCTGTCGGCGTCGACGTGTCCGAGCGCATGCTCGAGCGCGCCCGTCAGCTGACCGCCGCCGAGCGGCTCGACAACGTCCGGTACGAGCTCGGCGACGCCCAGGTGCATCGCTTCGACCGCGCCGGCTTCGACGTCGGGATCGGCCGCTTCGGGACGATGTTTTTCTCCGATCCAGCCGCCGCGTTCGCCAACGTCGCCGCCGCCCTTCGACACGACCTCGACGCCGCCCTCGCGTTCGTCCGGGGGTTTCAGAACACCAGCGCGGCTCTCGCGAGGCTAAGCGCCGGCGAGGCGACTCATGCGCTCGAGCGCCTGCGTGAGACGCTCGCGGCGCACTACAGCGACGAGCGCGGCGTGGTCCTCGATTCGCGTTCCTGGCTGATCACGGCGCGGCGACGCCGCTAAGACGTCGACAACGCGCTCCAGGGGGCCGGCTTTGCCCGCTCGGTCGGCACACGTGACCCGCTCCGCTTTCGCGTTCGCGTGAAAGGAGGCGTCCGCGATGGGGGCGCCCAGACGCCTCCAAAAGACGAGAACCGGTCGTTTACGGAGGAACCGAGCCGACACGCCGATACCTCGATGCTCACCTCGTAGGTGCCAGGCTTGGACCTGCTCGGGCTCGCCCGCGGACTGCGTTCGGAGCGAGGCTTCCAAAAACACCCGCTTTGCATGGAGAGCGGTACGGCTCTCGTGGACTGCCGCTTCTCGTCCGAGGCGCTACTCCAGCAGCCGGGCGGCTTCGAGGGCTTCGCCCTCGCTCCGGTAGATGCCCCACCAGATGGCCTTCTTGTGGCGCCACTCAATGACGTCCCAGGAAGTCTCGCCCATGGGCGCGTTGCTCCCCAAGCCATGGCCGCGATTGTGCACCCGCGCGAGCGTCACCTTTCCAAGGTCGCGTACCTCCTGCAACTCCGCGCTGTAGTCCGCGGAGATGCTGAAAAGGCTCTCCCACCAGCTCCGGACGCCGTCATGGCCCCGGTAGGGACCACCACCCTCCACTTCCGCGATCCGCGAGAGCAACTCTATGTCCGGGTCGGCGAGCGCGAGAAGGTCATCGAGGTCGCGCCGGTTAAAAGCCTCGTTCCATTCGTAGAACAGCTCCACGTTCTCCCCCGACATCGCCTACTCCGACAGCCCGGCGGCTTCGAGGGCTTCCCCGCGATCGAGGTAGACACGCTCGCTTGCGATCAGGCCGTCGCGGATTCGAGTCACACCCGTCAGGTCGCGCACGACCTCGATGCCGCTCTGACGCCCGACGCTGATCGATCGGTAGAAGCTCACCACCACCCCATCGCCTTCGCAGATGCGCTCGACGTCCCAGCGGACCTCCGCCCAGGTCTCTCCCATTTCCGCCGCCCACCGTCCAATCGGATCATCGCCCTCGAAGGTCCTGCCGAACTCCGTGATCGGTGTCTGGATCACCGCGTCCTCGGTGTAGCAGTCGCGGACAGCCTCGAGGTCCCCGGCATTCCAGGCGTCGAACGAGCGCCGCACGATCTCGACATCCTCTCGCGACATCCCCCCGCGCAGTATCTCGCCATAAGCCGCTTACGGCTCTCGTGGACTGTCGCTTCTCGTCCAAAGCGCTACTTCCGCTTTCACGCGGAAGCGGAAGCGGCGGACATCCCGTGGCCGCAGCTCGGCGGGCGAGCGGCTCGGAGTTGAGCCACTCGGCCCCCCGCCGAGCGAGGGCGTGTGGAGACAGTCCGGACGCCTAGCGGAGCTTCCGGAACCCCGTGCGGACCTCTTCCGAGAGGAGTTCCGGCTGCTCCCAAGCCGCGAAGTGCCCGCCCTTGTCGAGCTTGTTGTAATGGATGAGCTTGGGGTAGGCCTCCTCCGCCCAACTCCGCGGCGGCGTGTAGATCTCGTCAGGAAAGACGCTCACGGCCACCGGGATGTCCACGATCGCCGAGGCGGTGGTCGGGGCGGTCGGCCAGCCCTTCGGGTCGAAGAAGTTGAGCCTGTCTTCCCAATAGATGCGTGCCGAAGAGACCCCCGTGTTCGTCAACCAGTAGTGAGTGATGTTGTCGAGCACGTCGTCTCGGGTCAGGCCTTCCTGGGCCCCGTCGACAAAGACGCGAGAGATCATCGCCATACTGGTCGCGTCGTGGTCGAGCAGCCAGGCGGCCAGGCCGACGGGTGAATCCGCAATTGCGTACAGCGCCTGCGGGTGGGTCGCGCTCTCGATTGCGTAGCCCGCGTCCGTCGCGAAAAACGACGCCAGCTTCTCGTAGTTGCGGGTTTCCTCGTCATCGAGACCGGAGGGCGCCGCGCCGGCCTGGATCCCGGCTGCGACGTCGGGTCGAACAGCACCAGCGAAGTTGGTGTGGATGCCGAGCAACCCCGGAGGCGCCTGCGCACCCATCACATCAACCATTTCCGCGCCCCAATCGCCGCCTGTGGCGACGTAGCGGTCGTATCCCAGGCGCTTCATCAGCTCGGCGTAGGCGCGAGCGATGTGCTTGGGCCCCCAGCCGGTCTCGGTCGGCTTGCCCGAGAACCCGTAGCCGGGCATCGACGGGATCACCAGATGAAACGCGTCGGCTGCGCTCGCACCGTCTGCCGTCGGATTGGTCAGTGGATCGATGAGCTTCAGCTGCTCGATGACCGAGCCCGGCCATCCGTGACAGACGAGCAGCGGCAGCGCATCCTCATGCTCGGAGCGAACGTGGATGAAATGGATGTCCAGCCCATCGATCTCGGTGATGAAGTGCGGTAGCGCCTTCAGTTTCTCCTCGCACTTGCGCCAGTCGTACTCCTCGGCCCAATAGCGAGCGACCGCCTGCATCATCGCGAGCTGCGGGCCCTGCGAGGCATCGTCGACGGTCTCCTTTTCAGGCCAGCGCGTGGCCGCGATGCGGGCACGCAGGTCATCGAGATCCGCCTCGGGGGTCTCGATCGTGAACTCGCGGATCGCTGTGGGGTCCGCTGACTTTTCGGCCGTGACAGGCATGTGGATCCTTCCTTAGGTATTCGGAGCAGCCATGCTCGTTATCGAGGCCGTCTGCCCACGCAACGGGGACGCCTCGTTGGTTTCCACGGGACCGGTGACCGAGCGGGATGGCGGGTCAGCTTCGGCTCGTCAACCGTTCCGAGGATCACCGTACACCTCAAACGCCGGTAGTCAACCCGGCGCTATGACCCGCCTATGCGCAAAGTGACTCTCCTTCAAGGGGAGCGGCCCACCACGGCTGCTGCTTCGCGCGAGAAACGAGAGTGCCGCTCTTCGTCAAAAGCAGTACTTCTGAGCTACCCCGACAGCCCGGCGGCTTTGAGGGCCTTCTTGCGATCCATGAGGGAGCGGAACTCCGTCGCTCGCCCGCCCCTGAAGGTCCAGACATGCGAGATGTCCATCTGAACCTCCGCGCCGCTCAGCCTTCCCCGGCCAGACTGGCGGGACTCGACCAGAATCTTGTCGCCATTGACCGCGAAGCTCCTCGCCTCGATCCTGAGGTCGTCCCACCCCTGAAGGAAGCGCCGCATGAAGTCCGTGACCCCGTCCTTCCCGTGGACGACGAGGTCCTCGTCCGCGATCGCCTCGAACGTTCTGAAGACCACGTCGTCGTCGAACAGCTCGCCACCTGCCCGGAAGTTTCCCTGCGCCCACTGCTCGTAGACGGTGCGCAAGCGTTCCACGTTCTCCTCCGACATCGCCTCCTCCGCGATCTGGTCGCTGGGCGCGGGGTCCACCTGCCGGCGATGGCGTCGCTTCGAGATCCGCCGTCCTACTGTCCCGAGATAGGTCTCGCTCACGGTCGCATCCTGCGCGTAACCGAGCTTGTCGACGACATACGCGAGAAGTTCCACCAGAGCGACACCGAGGTCTTCGCGTCGTCGATACACGACCAGAGCTGCAATCGACAACACAAGGATGCGCCTGGGACCCGACATCGCCCGCCCAGTATCTCGCGGGGCGGGGCCGCCCTACCCGAGAGCCCGGCGGCTTCCAGGGCCAGCCACTACTTGAGGGGGATGGCCTCGGACCGGTCGGCCTTGCACTTTCTGGTGCGCTTCACCTTCGCGTAGTAGTCCCCGTTCGGAGCGCCGCCCTGCTGGGAGAGGACCCAGAAGTAACCCGGCTGGGCGGTCCCCTTGTACGACCGCGTCGAACCGATCTTCTCGTCCTCGCCCGGACGATCAAGAAAGACCGACACCAGCCGGTTGTTCTTGCAGCGCTTGCGCGGCGAGAAGATGTCGCCCGCCCACTGGGTTTCGCCGGGAAGCCGGAAGGCGGAGTCGATCGTGACCCTCGTCTTCGCCCTGTCTCCTGCCCACGCCACCGACACAAAGACCACGGTCACGGCAAGCGCGACCAGCACGACTCGCTTCATCAAATCCACTCCCAACCCCCCCGTTCGACAGTTAACGTCCCGCACTCTAGTGCCAGCGGCCCCCACCACGCGTCGGTTCACCGGTCCGATTCGGCCGTCTAGGCGGTTCATATCGAGGACGGCGTGCGCGTCCATAAGCGACAGCCCGACCGACACGTCCTGGCGGCGATAAGGAGAAGTACGACCCGGAGGGAGTGTTCGGCTGAGGCCGTGTCGTCGGGCGGGGAACGGCGGCAGCGGGGAGGGCGGGACGCCCCGCTGCTCGTCGCCGGGGCCCAAGGTCGTCGGTTTCCGTCTGACCGCCCCGATTGGTGTTAAGCAGCGCGCAGAGGGGCCGGCGGGCAAGCACGGCGGCCGCGCCGTGCCTGGATCCCCGTTCGAAAGGGTTCGGCCGAGTGCTAACGTCCGACGACGTGGCGGCCGTCAGTTTCAGCGGCGTGTCCAAGGTTTACCCGGACGGGACCCGGGCAGTCTCCTCCGTTGACCTCGAAGCCCACGACGCCGAGCTCCTGGTGCTCGTCGGGCCTTCCGGGTGCGGCAAGACCACGGCCCTGCGAATGGTTGCAGGTCTCGAGGAGATCTCAGCGGGCGAGATTCGGATCGGGGACCGGATCGTTAACTGGGTCCCGGCAAAGGACCGCGACATCGCCATGGTCTTTCAGAGCTATGCGCTCTACCCGCACCTCAACGTCAACGACAACATCGCCTTCGGGCTTCAGGTGAGGGGCCTCAGCAAGACGGAGATCCAGCGCCGAGTGGTCGAGGTTGCGGGCGTCCTCGGCCTCGAGGAGTTACTCGACAAGAAGCCGCGCAACCTCTCCGGTGGCCAACGGCAGCGGGTCGCGATGGGGCGGGCGATCGTGCGCGAGCCCGCCGCGTTCCTGATGGACGAGCCGCTCTCGAACCTAGATGCGAAGCTCCGCGTGCAGATGCGCGCCGAGGTCAGCCGGCTGCAGCGCGACTTGCGGGTCACCACCATCTACGTGACCCACGACCAGGTCGAGGCGATGACGATGGGCGACCGGGTCGCGGTCATGCGCAAGGGCGAGCTCCAGCAGGTTGGGAGCCCACAGGAGCTCTACGACCACCCGGTCAATCTGTTCGTCGGCGGGTTCATCGGCAGCCCGGCGATGAACATGCTCGAGGCGGACCTCGAGCGCTCCAACGGCGAGGTGCGTGCAACCATCGGCGATCAGCGTGTGACGCTCGATCCGGAGCTGCTCGCGCGCCGGCGGGGCCTGCTCGGGTTCGAGGGGCGCAAGGTGATCGTCGGTATCCGACCCGAGGATCTGGAGGACGCGGCGCTGGCCCCCGAAGTGCCCACGGATCGGCGGCTGCGAGGCCGCGTGGAGCTGCGTGAGGCGCTCGGCTCCGAGGTGCTCGCGCACGTCACCATCGACGCCCGCGAGGCGGTTACGGAGGACGTTCGGGAGCTGGCTGCCGACATCGAGGGTGGCGCTCCCAGTCAGGGGTTGGGGGATCCCCGGGGGCGGGGGGAAGCGAGGATCGTGGGAGCGTTCGGGCCTCGGTCACGTGTCCGTGAGGACGAGATCGCGGAGATCGCGGTCGACACGCGCAACCTTCACTTCTTCGACCCCGAGACGAGCCTCGGGATTTACGAGAGAGCCGGGGGAGAGCAAGGAGGAACACGAGATGAGGATGCATAGGTTTCAGCTGCTAGCGCTACTCGCGGCGCTGTTCGCGCTCGCCGTCGCGGGATGCGGAGACGACGATGACGACGGCAACGGGGCGGCCGCCGAGGATGTATCGGGCAGCGTCGACATCGCCGGGGTCTGGACCGGTCAGGAAGCCCGGTCCTTCGAGGCGGTGCTGGACGGCTTCTCGGAGCAGTATCCCGACGTGGACGCGAGCTACGACGCGGTCGGCGATGAGATCCCGACCGTGCTCGGCACCGCGGTCGAGGGCGGAAACCCGCCGGACCTGGCCGCCGTGGCGCAGCCAGGGCTGGTGGCCGATTTCTTCGATCAGGGTGCGCTCCAACCGCTCGAGTTCGCCGCCGACACGATCGAGGAGAACTTCACCGAGGGCGCGTACGACTTCGCCGTCTTCGACGACCAGATCTACGGCTTCCTGTTCAAGGCGGCCAACAAGTCGACGGTCTGGTACAACGTTCCGCTCTACGAGACGGCGGGAGTGGAGCCCCCGGAGACCTTCGAGGACTTCCTCGCGAACGCCGAGACCCTGCAGGCGTCGGGCACCGCGGCCTATTCGATTGGTGCCGACGTAGGCTGGCCGCTAACCGACCTGTTCGAGAACATCTACCTGCGGCAGGCCGGTCCCGAGATGTACGACCAGCTCGCCCGGCACGAGATCCCTTGGACCGATCAGTCGGTCAAGGACGCGCTGGAGACGATGGCGCAGATTCTCGGCGACACCGACAACCTCGTTGGCGGCACCTCAGGCGCGCTGCAGACGGACTTTCCCACGTCCGTCACCAACGCGTTCAAGGAGGATCCCGACGGGGCGAACGTGATCGAGGGCGACTTCGTCGCCAGCGAGATCGCGGCCTCGACCGAGGCGGAGCCACTCACCGACTACGACGTGTTCGACTTCCCATCGGTCGACGGGTCCGAGCCGGCGGTCGTCGGAGGGGGGGACACGATCATCATGTTCACCGACAGCCCCGCATCGCAGGCGCTGGTCGAGTATCTCGCGACCCCTGAGGCAGCGGAGATCTGGGCCGGCAGCGGCGGCTTCTCGAGTGCCAACCAGAACGTTGATCCAAACGTCTATCCGGACGAGTTGACACAGAAGACGGCTACTGCGCTGGCCGAGACGGAGACGTTCCGCTTCGACCTCTCGGACCTGCAGCCCGCCGAGTTCGGGGCCACCGTCGGTCGAGGAATGTGGCAGACGTTCACCGACTTCCTCAGCGATCCCGACAACGTGGACGGCACCGCGAGCCAGCTGGAGAAGGAGGCAAAGAAGGCCTTCTAGCCTCGTGGCGGACGAGACAGACCGCCCGGAGATGGCGACGCCGGAACCACCGGGCGAGCGGCCCGGCCTCTGGCGCCGCCATCGGGCCGCCCTCGCCTTCCTCGCTCCAGCGGCGGTTCTGCTCGGGATCTGGATCGTCTACCCGACGGTTCGCACAATCGTGCGCAGCTTCTTCGATTCCGACGGCTCGGAGTTCGTCGGGCTCGACAACTACGAGGAGATCTTCACGACCGACCTGCTGGTCACGGCGATCCAGAACAACGCCATCTGGCTCGCCGTCGTCCCGATGCTAGTCACCGCGATCGGCCTCGTCTTCGGGGTTCTGATCGAGCGGATCCCCTGGTCGATCGCATTCCGCACGGCGGTGTTCATGCCGATGGCGATCTCCCTGTTCGCAGCGGGCGTGATCTGGCGGGTGATGGATCAACGGGACCCCGACATCGGGGCGCTCAACGCCGGCATCGGCGCCGTCGCCGATGCGATCGATCCTCCGGGGGGCTTCTCCGAGGCCCAACCGTCGACCGACCGCCTCGCCGACACGCCCGAGGAGGGGCTGAGATTCCGCCGACCGCTTCAGGCGGGCGACGTCGCGCTCCTCGGCCTGACGGCGATCGCTCCGGACGAGATTCCCGATGAGGCCACCCAGGCGGTCGAGCCGGACCCGGTTCCGGACGGGATCGCGGGGGTCGCTTGGGTCGACTTCCTGCCGGGGGGTGGTGAACCTGGGGTGGTCGAGGAGGAGGAGCGCGGCCTTCCCGGCGTCACGGTGGAGCTTCGTGACCCGGGCGGGGAGACAGTTGAGACGGTCGAGACAGGGGCCGACGGCACCTTCGCGTTCGAGCAAGTGGAGGCAGGTCCGTACACGGCCGCGATCAGCCCGGAAACGTTCGAGGAGCCGTTCTCCGGGGTTGATTGGCTCGGGCCGAGCCTGATCACGCCGGCGGTGATAATCGCCTACATCTGGGTGTGGGCCGGATTCGCCATGGTCGTGATCGGCGCCGGCCTCGCCGCCCTGCCGCGGGATGTGCTCGAGGCCGCCCGAACCGACGGAGCAAGCGAGGCGCAGGTCTTCCGCCGGGTCACGGTCCCACTCCTGCGGCCGGTGCTAATCGTGGTCTTCGTGACAATGCTCATCAACGTCCTGAAAGTCTTCGACATCGTCTTATCGGTCGCCCCAGGCTCCTCCCAGGACGACGCCAACGTGATCGCGCTGGCGATGTGGCGGACCGCGTTCGGAGGCGTCAATGACTTCGGCCTCGGGTCGGCGATAGCAGTCCTTCTGTTCCTGCTGGTGATCCCGCTGCTCGCGTTTAACATCCGCAACTTCCGGAGAGAGGCCTGATGGCTGGAGCCGCGGACCACGCTGAGCCCGCGCCGTCCATGGCCGCGGAGCGGCCGGAGCCGACCTCACGCCGGCTCGCTCGGCTCGCAGGGAAGGCCCCGCTCAACATCCTGCTGGCGTTCATAGCCCTGCTCTGGCTGGTGCCCACCCTCGGCCTCTTCTTCACCTCGCTCCTGCCCGCCGACCTCGCCAGCTCGCAGGGCTGGTGGACGGTGTTCTCCGAGCCCAGCGTCGCGACCTTCGAGAACTACAGCGAGCTGCTGCGAAACGACGACATCACCTCGGCGCTAGGGGTAACGGTGATAGTGGCGATCGGCGGCACCGTGATCCCGATCCTGGTTGGCGCCCTCGCCGCCTACGCCTTCGCCTGGCTCGATTTCCCGGGACGGGATTGGCTGTTCCTGTTTGTCGTTGCTCTGCTGGTGGTGCCGCTACAGATGGCGCTGATCCCGATGTTCTCGTTCTACAACAGCATCGGCATCTTCGACACAGCACTCTCGCTGATCCTCTTCCACAGCGCATTCGCGCTTCCGTTCGCGATCTTCCTGCTGCGCAACTTCTTCGTCGGGATCCCGAGGGACCTGCTCGAGTCGGCGCGGATCGACGGGGCCTCCGAGCTACGGATCTTCGTCCGCCTGATCCTGCCGCTCGGGCTGCCGGCGATCGCCTCATTGGCGATCTTCCAGTTCCTCTGGACCTGGAACGACTTCCTGGTCGCGCTCACCTTCGGGCGCGACACCCAGCCGATCACGGTCGCCATCTTCTCCCAGTTCCGCCAGTTCGGCGCCAACATCGACCTGATCGCCCCGGCGGCGTTCGTCTCGCTGGTGGTGCCGCTGGTCGTGTTCTTCGCCTTCCAGCGCTACTTCGTGCAGGGGTTGCTGGCCGGCTCGGTCAAGTAGCGGCTGGCCGAGAGAAAGACGAGCAGCCAGCTCGGGCTCGCGCGGGGAGGCCACGGGACCTCCCACGCCCAGTCGCCCGTGCGTCGCGTCGCGGGTCGCGGATGCGCGCGGCAACCGCTCGCGAATCGCTCGCTTCGAAGCGCTCAAGCATTCCGGCATCCCAGCGCGGGCGGTACGTCTCGAACTGCTTCGGCTTCAGCGTTTCGCAATACGACGTGGGTGATGTCGGGCGCGTGGCACCGCGAGACGGGCGTGATGCGAGACGCCCCTCCTTACTCAGCAGCGCGATGAATCTGCGGCTATTGCTTGGCGCCGAAGCCGAGCATCTCGCCGCTCTGCGATCCGACAGACCCGGAGATCACCGCGAAGGAGGTGTCTGAAACGCACGCCCGCTACTGCGCCTGACAGCTGTCGTCTCACTTGTCCGGCCCTTGCACAGGCTGCGTGGTCGGTGAGCGTCAGAACAGCGCGCCATGGGGGCTAGGCCCGTTCGTCGATCCTTTCGGGCAGCCCAAAGCGCTCGAGGACGTTGGCGGCGAACCGCGCCCGAGTTGGGGCATCCGTGTAGGGCGTGACAAATGAAGTGACCTCCGTTGCTCGAGCGCCGTCCAGGGTCAGCACGTCGAGTGATAGCGCGGTATAGCTCCGCTGCTCCTCGTCCCATGCGTAGCAGCCGAAGGCCAGCTGCCCGTTTGCCCGGGCCGGGAGCAGGCGCCACCGATCCTGCAAGGCGAAGCGGGTGAGGAAGGATGCGATCGCATCACGGCCGTGGTACCAGGTCGGAAGCGGCGGCATCGAGAAGGTGGCTTCGTCGGCCAGCATCGTGAGGATCGCGTCGACGTCGCCTCGTTCCCACGCATCAACGTAGCGCTGGACGACCTCGCGGATGCCTTCGTCACCGAGCGCGCGCAGGGTGGTCTGCTGGCTTTCGCCGGGGAGCCTCGCCGCCACCGCTTTGCGCGCGCGCCGGAGCGCGCCGTTGACGGCTGGGACGGTGGTCTCGAGGACCTCGGAAGTCTCCCGGGCGGAGAAACCGAGCACATCTCTGAGGATCAAGGCGGCGCGCTGAGTGGCGGGAAGGTGCTGCACCGCAGTTATGAAGGCGAGCTCCACGCTTTCCCGTTGTTCGTAGCGCGCCTCGGGGCCGGCGTAGCCGTCCTCGATCTGGTCATCGGCGAAGGGCTCCACCCAGACGGAC
>Ga0081538_10004213_pt1 | contig 13344 bp, 17 predicted proteins | sample TabmetS5T2R1_FD_71022 | JGI IMG/M metagenome (GOLD analysis project Ga0081538, IMG submission 71022) | Tabebuia heterophylla rhizosphere microbial communities from the University of Puerto Rico - S5T2R1 | ecosystem: Host-associated > Plants > Roots > Rhizosphere ...
GCGGACAACGTCTGGCAGCTCGCACTGGCGCTCCTCCTCGTCGGGGCGACCTCGGGTGCCCTCGACGTCGTCATCAACGTCGCGGCCACGAACGTGGAGACCTCCGGCGGTCCCCGCGTGATGCAGGTCGCCCACGCGCTCTTCTCCGCTGGGTTCCTCGTGGCCGCCGTCGCCGTGGGCATCGCGCGGAGTGCCGGGGCGGGGCCGTTGCCGGTCCTGCTCGGGATCTGCGTGCTTGTGCTGGCCACGGCGGCAGCGAACAGGGGGTACCCCGTCTCGCCCCGACTGCCCACCCCACGTCGGTTCACGTTCTCCCGCCGGCTCCTGGTGCTGGGGGCGCTCTGCGGGATCGCCTTCGTCGTCGAGGGCGGGATCGAGAACTGGAGCGCGCTCTTCCTCGAGACCGAGCTCGAGGCATCCCCGGCCGTGAGCGGTCTCGGCCCAGGGTTCTTCGCGGCCTCCATGGTCGCGGGCCGGCTCCTCGGCCAGTGGCTGGAGACCAGGGTGGGCGACCGGCAGCTCCTGGCCGGCGGCGCGCTGACGGCTGCCGGAGGGCTGGCGCTGGCCGCGACCGCGCCTGTCCTCCCGCTCGCCCTCCTGGGCTTCGCCCTGGGCGGGGCCGGGATCTCGGTCGCGGCGCCGACCACGTTCGGCGCGGCCGGCCGCGGGGCCCCCGACGCGGAGCGCGGCAGCTCCGTCGCGTCGGTGACCACGATCGCCTACCTCGGCTTCCTGCTCGGCCCGCCGCTGATCGGCGCCGTCTCCGGCGCGGTCGACCTGCGCGTCGGCCTCGGGGCCCTGGTGGGGATCGCCCTCCTGCTCGCGCTCGCCTCCTGGAGTGCCAGGGAGGCGCTGCCGAGGCATCCTTAGCGAGTGCTCTACCTCTTCGACGGCTACAACATCCTCCACGCTGGCTCGTTCGACGACCGCCGCGAGCTCGTCGACGCGCTTGCGAGCTTCGTGGCGCTCCGCGGCGCGCGTGGAGTGGTCGTCTTCGACGGCGTCGGTCCGGACGCTGACTACGGCGCCCTCGAGGTGCGCTTCGCCTCGCCCGCGGACTCGCTCATCGAGCGGCTGGCCGCCGAGCACAGGAAGAGCGAGGAGGTGTGGGTGATCTCGTCCGACCGGGCCGTTCGCGGCACCGCGGGGCAGGAGACCCGGCGGCTCTCGTCGAGCACGTTCGTGCGCGAGCTCGCCGCCGAGCGCATCAGCGGGCCGGCGCCGGCCGGCGGGCCGGGGCGCTCTCAGATCGAGGACGCCCTCGACGACGAGACGCGGGCGCGCCTGGAGCGCTTTCGTCGCGGCCGTTGAACTTTCCAGGGCTCCTTGCTACGATCGAGACCTCAAGTTGAGGGTTAGGGTTTGTGGAGCGGTCGGCCTCGGCCCCTCCGAAACCGCTCCCAGGAGGACGACGCCGTGGCCCGCCAGCAGCCCGCAACCGCCCGCACCGCTCAAGAGCGCAGCCAGCGGGAGCTCGCCGACCTTCAGCTCGTCGTGCGCGCCCGGAACGGGGACTCGGCCGCCATGGACGCGCTGATCCGCCGGTACACGGGCTTCGTCAGGCTGAAGGCGAGCTCCTACTTCCTCGCGGGCGGCGAGTCCGACGACCTGAACCAGGAAGGCCTGATCGGCCTGTACAAGGCGGTGCGGGACTTCCGGGCCGACAAGGAGACGTCCTTCCGGAGCTTCGCCGAGCTCTGCATCACGCGGCAGATCATCACGGCGATCAAGACGGCGACGCGCTTCAAGCACGCGCCGCTGAACACGTACGTCTCCTTCAGCCAGACGCCGGCGGGCCAGGACGACGGCGAGTGCACGCTCGGCGATGCCCTTCCGGGCCCCGGCGTCGACGATCCGGCCGTCTGCGTCATCTCGACCGAGGAGCTCCAGAGCCTCGTCTTCTGCCTGGGCACCGGCCTCTCCCCGCTCGAGTCCGACGCCCTGCGCCTCTACCTCGAGGGCAACTCGTACGAGGAGATGGCGGAGGAGCTCGGCTGCGACACGAAGACGATCGACAACGCGCTCCAGCGCGTGAAGCGCAAGGTGCTCCAGCACCAGAGCGGCCGCCAGGTCCTCGACGACTAGGGCGCCAGGAGCCGGAGGCGGGACTCGAACCCACGACACACGGATTACAAATCCGTTGCTCTACCAGCTGAGCTACTCCGGCCCGGCAACCATGGTAGGCGAAGCGGCTACTCGCGGGCGATCTCGAGGCTCTTGGCCCCCTCCAGCCGCATCCGCCGACAGACGGCAAAGAAGAAGTCGGCGTCTTGGAGCTGGGCGAAGACGTTCACGGCGACCGGCCCCTCGGGCATCGAGGGGGTCGCGTCGAGGTCGTAGAACCAGCAGACCTCCGAATAGCCCTCCTCGATGCCGTACCCGGAGCCTTTCTCGACCGTGAGGAAGCCGACGTCGCCGGCGCCGACGATGGTCGTCGCGTGCTCGCGCGGCACCGTGACTTGCGCCGGGAGGATGAGGTAGACCTCGCTCCCGGAATAGATGCCGTGGCGCGCGAGGCCGGAGACGGGGAGCGCATCGCAGACCGCACGGCATGTCTGGGGCGCCTGTTCGTGGAGCAGCCGCGCCTTCGCGGCGACGTCTTCGTCAAGGAAGCGAAGGACGACCTCGCTTTGCACGCGCAACACTTATCACGTCATCGGCGGGCCGGCGTCACGCGGCAAATGAGGCAGCGGCACCCCGCCCGTGCTCTCGAGCTCGGGCCGTGTCCACCAGCTCGGCGACGGTCTCGGCGAGCTGGGCCCGCACGCCTTCGTCACTCAGGCGCCCGTCCTCGAAGCACGTGTCCGCACGTCGACAGGCCACCTCGGTCTGCTGGACGCGGGCGCCGATCGTCGCCAGCACCTTGCGGAGCTCCGCCTGCGCCCAGACCGCGCCGAACGCGCCGGTCGAGGCGCCCACGACGGCCGCGGGCTTGTTGCGGAGCGGGTTCGTCGCCACCGGGCGGCTCACCCAGTCGAGCGCGTTCTTCAGGTGACCGGGAATGGACGCGTTGTATTCCGGCGTGGCGATCAGGACGGCGTCGGCGCCGGCGACCGCGGAGCGGAGCTCCGCTACGGCCGCCGGCGCCTCGGCCCCGTCGTCGTCCTGGTCGTACGGCGGCACTGCCTTCAGCCCGTCCCAGATCTCGAGCTCCACATCGGCGGGCAGGAGCTCGCGCACCGCCCGCAGGAGCCCCGTGTTGTAGGAGTCTCGACGCAGGCTCCCGGAGAGACCCAGGATCTTCATCCGGCTAGGAACCCGTCTGGACGAACTGCAGCTGGGCGACGATCGTGACCTCGTTGGCGAGCGCCAGGTCGCCGCTGGGGAGTGGGTTGTTCCAGTTGAGCCCGAAGTCGGTGCGGTCGACGATCGCCCTGAGCTCGATGCCGAAACGCTGGTTGCCCCACGGGTCGGCGATCACGGGCGAGAGCGTCCCGGTCACGGTGACGGGCTTGGTGACCCCCTTGATCGTGATTTCGCCTTCGGCGGTCACCTCGTCGCCGTCAAGGCTGATGTCGACGGCCTCGAAACGGAGCTCGGGAAATCTCTCGGCGTCGAAGAAGTCGGGGCTCTGCAGGTGCGCGTTCAGGTTCTCATCCTTGACGTCGACGCTCGCAACCCGCGCCGTGCCCTCGAGGGTCACGCGCCCGTCTTCTGCGGCGCTCAGCGACGCGGACACGTCCTGAAAGCCCCCCTTGAACGTCCCGACCATGTAGTCGACCTCGAAGCCCACGATCGAGTGGACCGGATCGAGCGTCCACGTTCCGGTAGGGGCGATCGTCGTCTCTGTCGCGCTCATTGCCTTGTACCTCCAGTTATTTGCTCTGTATACTATTGAGGACGCAATGACTGTAGCAGAGAAATCTTTGCGGCCGCAAGTGTCTGCCACCACCGCTCCGGTGCGCGCATACACGCGGCTCCTGCGTGCGCACGCGATCGCGGTCCGCACCCTCAGCGCAACGCTTCTCGCGGAGCACGGCCTCAGCGTCAACGACTACGAGGCCCTCTATGTGCTGTCGCTGGCGGAGGGGCGCCGCCTGAAGCGCGTCGACCTCGCTCGCGGCCTGGTGCTCACCCCCTCCGGCGTCACGCGGCTGCTCGAGCGCCTCGAGGAGCAGGGGTTCGTCGAACGGGCATCGTGTCCGGGCGACCTGCGGGTGACGTACGCCTGTCTCACGGAGGCAGGGGCGGAGGCCCTGGAGCGCGCCTCCTGCGTCCACATGCGTGCGGTCGCCGCGCTCCTCGAGGAGCATCTCAGCGACGGGGAGATCGAAGCCCTCGCAGCCCTGCTGGGCAAGCTGCCCGGCGTCGCCGACTGAGGGTTCGGCTAGCCGCACCCCGAAACGCAGGTTGGCCTCATGGCGGTTCCGGCCCTGGTGCGAGAGGCTGCGGCCATGCACCAGACGCACACGCCGGTCCTCCCGCTGCTCGAGCGGGTCGCGACCACGGCGCCCGTCTCGGGCGGTCGGCTCGCGGCCGTCGAGAGCGTGGCCGCGCCCGGCTTCATGGCCCCGCTACACGCACACGGAGCCGACGAGGCCGTGCACGTTCTCGAAGGAAGCATGACCGTGTACGCCGGCGACGAGGTCGTCCGGCTGAGGGCGGGCGAGACGTTCGTCGTCAGGCAGGGCGTCGCGCACACTTATCGCACGGGCCCCGACGGCGCGCGCTCGGTCTTCGCGACGTTCGCCAGGTCGGCCGGTCACTATGAGGCTTTCCTCCGAGCTGCAGGGCCGGCTTCGGCCGGCGCTCCAGCCTGGTCGGACGACGATGCCGCGACCGTCGCCGCCGCGGCCTCGGACGTCACCGTCCTAGGGCCTCCGGGTCTGCTCCCGGCGGACGCGCTCGCCACGTAGCCCCCGGAATTCAGGCCCTCAGAGCCTCGTTTAACTAGATGTCATGCGAACCATGAAGATCATCAGGGACGAGCTCGAGCGTGCCGTCGAACGGCGCGCGGAGCTCTGGCACGAGCTCAACGACGGCATCGATCCGGCGAAGTCCGCCGAAGCCGCCGAGCTCACCGAGCAGATCGACGAGCTGTGGGCGGAGGCGCGCGCCCTGCGCGCGTACGACCGTTTTGGGCCGTCCGATCAGATTCGCGCCCGCGCGCGAGCCGAAGAGCGACTCGAGCGCGACTCGCGACGACTCAAGGCCGCTTAGGCGGTCACATCGAGAAGGCCGCTCAGGCGGCCTTCTCCTCTGCGGGGGCGATGCGGTCTGCCGCGAGCGGCATGAGGTAGCCGCAGCGCGTGCAGACGACGACGATCACCGAGACGGAGTCCTTGGCGCCGCCGGCCGAGGGAAGCGCACACGGTTGCTGCCCCACCCCGAGCCGGTCGACGGCCTTGCAGAGTGGGCACGAGACTGCGTATCTAGCCAGGTGTTCCTCGACGAGGGCGACGTCGACGCCGGCGGCCGCAGATTTCGCCATGCTTCGACGGTAGCGGCGCCCCGGAACGCGGTCACCCCCCGTTGGGGGAACTACGGCAAGAGTCAATCGTGCGCATCCTCCTCGTCTCGCAGATCTATCCCGGTCCGGAAGCGCCCGACCTGGGGGTCTTCGTCGCCGACCTGGCGCGGGAGCTCGAGCGGCGCGGGCACGAGCTCGCCTACGCCGTCCTCGACCGCCACGGCGGCTCGCGCCTCAAGCACGCGCGCTTGACTGCTGGGGCCGTGCGCACCGCCCGCCGCTTCCGTCCCGACGTGGTGTACGCGCACTTCCTCTTCCCTGCAGGAGGCGCCGCCGCGCTCGCGGCGCGGGTCTCCGGCGCTGCGCTGGTCGTCACGGCCCACGGCCAGGACGTGCGCAACATCGGCACGACCCCCGGGGTCGGCACCGCGACCAGGCTGGCGCTCCGCTCGGCGCACGTGATCGCCGTCTCCGACTACCTGGGCCGGGAGCTGGTCGCGCGTCTGCCCGAGCTGGCCTCTCGGGTCGAGGTGATCGACTGCGGCGTCGACCTCGAGCGCTTCCGTCCACGCGACGGCGCCGAGCTCCGCGCCCGCCTCGGCTGGGAGGGCGAGCCGCCCTTCTACGTCTCGGTGGGCGGCCTCGTCGACGTCAAGAACCCGGTGCGGCTCGCGGACGGGTTCGCGCGGCTCGGTCGCGGGAGCCTCGCCTTCGTCGGCGACGGGCCCCTCCGCGAGTCCCTGGAAGGCAGGCCCGGGGTTCGCCTCGTGGGCCGCGTCCCGCACGATGCCGTGGCGGACTGGATCGGCGCGGCCGACGTCGTCTGCCAGCCGAGCCTCGTCGAGTCGTTCGGGCAAGCCGTGCTGGAGGCGCTCGCCTCCGAGCGCTCGGTCGTGGCTACGCGTGTGGGAGGACCGAGCGAGTTCGTGCCCGAGGCGGCCGGCGTGCTCATCGATCCGACGAGCGTCGACGAGATCGCGGCGGGCTTGCGCGCCGCGGCCGAGCTCCCCAGCCCGAACCCGGCAGGTCGGGAGGCCGCCGCCCGCCACGATGTGCGGGCGCAAGCCGAGAAGGTGGAGCGGGTGCTCGAGGCCGCCGCGGCACAATGAGCGCAATGCACGACCATCGCCACGATGCCCGCGTGACCGGCTCGGCGGACCGCCGGCTGCTCGGCGTCTCGCTGGGGCTCCTGCTGGCCTTCATGGTCGCGGAGGTCGTCTTCGGCATCCTGGCCAGCTCCCTGGCGCTGCTCGCCGACGCCGGCCACATGCTCACCGATGCGGCCGCCCTCGCCCTGGCGCTCGTCGCCGCCTCGCTCGCGGCCCGGCCCGCCGGGGGCCGATGGACGTTCGGGTTCGGCCGCGTCGAGATCCTCGCGGCCCAGGCGAACGGGCTGACGCTGGCGCTCCTCGGCGGCTGGATCGTCTACGAGGCGATCAGGCGGCTCATCGACCCGCCGGACGTCGACGCCGCCGTGGTCGGAATCGTGGCCGCGGCCGGAATCGCCGTGAACCTCGTCGTCGTCGCGCTTCTCTCGCGGGCACGGCGACAGAGCCTCAACGTCCGAGGCGCCTACCTCCACATCGTCACCGACGTGGCCGCGTTCGTCGGCACGGGCGTAGCGGCGGCCCTGATCCTCCTCACTGGCTGGAACCGCTTCGACCCGATCGCGTCGCTCTTCGTCGCCGGGCTCATGTTCGCGGCCGCCTGGACGCTCCTACGGGAGTCCGGGCGCATCTTCCTCGAGGGCGCGCCGGCCTCGGCGCCGCCCGCCGACGTAGGGCCGGCGATCGTCGCGCACCCGGGAGTGGTGGAGACGCACGACCTCCACGTCTGGACCGTGACGGACGGGTTTCCGACGCTATCCGCGCACGTGCTCGTCCAGCCGGGCGCCGACTGCCACCGCATCCGCCTCGAGCTCGAGGCCATGCTCCACGAGCGCTTCGGGATCGACCACACGACGCTGCAGGTCGAGCACGTCGGCTCGGCCCGCGGGCTCGAGATCACCCGCTCGGGGCGCGGCGAAGGCGACCTGCTAGCCTGAGCGCGTGCTCGGGATCCTCGCAGTCATCCAGGTTCTGCTCTCCGCCGCCCTCATCGGTCTCGTGCTCATGCACTCGGGCCGGGACACAGGCTTCGGCGGCATGGGCTTCACGCCCGCATCCCAGGGCGGCCAGCACGTCGTCGAGCGGAACCTGACGCGCCTGACCGTGTTCGTGGCGCTCCTCTTCGCCGTCAACACGGTCGCGCTCTTCTACCAGTTCGACTAGCGCGGGCGGACGAGGCCGCGCAGCGCCCGCCTGTCTCTTCCAGCCGGGTCCTGGGGTCTGACCCCTGGGCATGTCCACCGGAGGCGAGATGTGTGTCACGAAAGCGTGACAACAGCCGTCCTCAACGGACGGCCGAGTGGCCGTTTCCGCCACGCCCAGGGGCCTGACCCCAGGGCACGTCCGCCGGGGACAGGATGTGTGTCGCGGAAGTGTGTCGGCCCGGCCCTTCCGGCGCGGCTCAGCCGCCCGCGATCGCGGCGACCAGCCGGACCGTCTCCGCGCCTGCGAGCGGTGCGTCGAGGCCACCGCGGTCGCGCGCGTCGACGCCGTCCACGTAGACGTTGACGAGCCGGCGCAACTCGCCGCGCTCGTCCAGGACGAGATTCGCCACCGGCAGGGCCCGCACGGCGTCGCCGACGGTCGGAGCGTCCAGCTCGAAGCGGTTACGCCCGCCCGCCTCGGCTGCGAGGAGCGAAGGGAGGAGGACTACGACCACTCTGTGGCTTCCACCGACAGGATCGGTGGCAGCTGGGCGGCGGCCTCGAGCCACGTCTCGCCCGTGTCGGGAGAGACGAAGAGCGAGCCGCTCTGGGTGCCGAGGTAGATCCCCGGGCTCTCGAGGCGGTCGAAGGAGAAGCCCTCCCGCATGACCGATCCCCAGGCCTGCTGGGGGAGGCCGTCCGTCAAGAGCTCCCACGAGGAGCCGCCGTCTGTGGTTCGGTAGACGCCGAGCCGTCCGTTGGGCGTGACGCGGTTCTCGGCGCTCTCCTCGGGAACGACGAACGCCGCGTCCGGATCGCGGTGGTCGAGCGCGAGCGGGAAGCCGAAGCCGCTTGGGAGGCCGTTGCCCTCGAGCCGCTCCCAGCTCTCCCCACGGTCGTCCGAGCGGTAGACGCCGCAGTGGTTCTGCTGCCAGAGCCGCTCGGGCCGGCCGGGGTGGAGGAGCAGCTTGTGCACGCACTGGCCGAGCTCCGGGAACGGGTCGGGAAGGAAGTCGGCCGCGGTGCCTTGGTTGGCGGGCTCGAACGTCTCGCCGCCGTCCTCGCTCCGGAAGACGCCCGCTGCCGAGATGCCGACGTACATCCGCTCCGGCTCGTCCGGGTCGAGCGCGATCGAGTGGCAGCACATCCCGCCCGCGCCGGGATGCCAGCGGTCGCGGGTCTCGTGCCGGACGATGCCGTCCACCGGCTGCCAGGTCGCCCCGCCGTCGTCGGTCCTGAAGAGGACTCCCGGCGCGGCGCCGAGCCACAGGCGCCCGTCTTCGCCCTCCCGACCCGGCTCGACGTGCCACGTCTTCTCCAGCGTGAGCCCGGTGTCCTCGGGGAGCCCGAGCTCTTCGGCGCGCGTCCACGTCTGGCCGCGGTCGGTGGAACGGTGGACAGTGGCGCCGTAGACCTCGTTGTTGGTCGCGGCGTGAATCGTCCGGTCGCGCGGGTCGACCACGGCGTGGAAGACCTGCCAGCCGGTCAGGAACGGCCCGTGGAGCTCCCAGTCGCGGCGGTCGTCGTCGCTCTCCAAGGCGAAGAGCCCCTTGCGCGTGCCGACGAGGACGAGGACGCCCACGATCAGAGCCCGGGGCCCGACCCCGTTCCCACGATCGTGAACGCGTCCGTCGCCACCGCCGGCACGAGCGTACCGAACGGGTAGCGCTCGTCGTAGAAGTCGCTGCGATTCACCAGGGTGACCTCCTCGGTGAGGCCCAGCAATCCCGCCGCGAGCGCGGGGAACGACGTCGTGAAACGGAGGTTGACGACCGGGGTCGTCACCTTGCCGCCTTCGATCCTGAACGTCCCGTCGCGGGTCATGCCCGTGATGATGCCCTCCCGCGGGTCGACGACGCCCAGGTAGTGGAGACGGGTGACGTAGATGCCGTCGCCGACGCGCTCGGCGAGCTCGTCCACTGAGGCCGCGTCACCGGCGGACATGGCCAGGTTGAAGGGGATCGGCCCGAACGCCTGGGCCGGCGGTGCCAGCGCATGGCCGGTCGAGACGCGTCCTTCCCCTGCCTGCTTCGCCGTTCGCCTGTCCCAGACGACGTCGCGCGCGATGCCCTTCTCGATCATGAGCACACGCTGCTTGGGGACCGCCTCTAGGTCGAAGGCCTTGGGATAGCTGCGCGCGTCGAGCCCGTCGTCCCAGAGCGTGAAGCTCTCGTCGAAGAGCTTCTCGCCGAGCCGCCCGGACAGGTAGCTGCGCCCTTCGAGGAGCGCGAGGGCGTTGAGCGATGTGAACGCGAAGTAGAAGAGGAGCTCGGAGATAGCGTACGGCTCCAGCACCGCGCGAAAGGTCTGCGGCTGGACGGATGTGGCCCCGTGCGTCTGCGCTGCCTTCACGGCGGCCTCGCGCGCCACCGCGGCGGGATCGAGGTCGGATGCGCGCCACGAGGTCGCCTCCGCGTACCCGGAGGAGTCGTCAGAGGCTGCAAGGGTGAGGACGCTCACGTCGGTCATGGTCTGCGACACCGCCTGGCCCGTCGTCGACGCGACTGCGAGCTCGGTGACGCCGCTCGTGTAGTACCCGTAGAGCCCCAGGTCCGGCGCGGCCGCGATCGCCGCCGCGGCGGCTTCGGCCTGGTCCTCCGGCGTCAGCGCCGCGGTGGCCTCGTCGTATCCCTCTGCCTCCGGCACCTCGGCGAGCTCCTGCAGGCCGGCGAAGCCGGGATCGACGGGGGAGCTGTCGGCGGCCTCGGCGGCGTGGCGCGCCGCCTCGGCGAGGCCTTCGTCGTCGGTGCGGTTGGTCGTGGCGCACCCGACGCGGCCGTCCCGCACGACGCGAAGCGTCACCGCTTCGTCGCGGATCAGCGTCGGCTGGTGCACGGCCGAGGCGGCAAAGCGGGCAAAGCCCGAGCTCTCTACGTGGACGGAGACGTCGGCCTCGTCGCCCTCGGCGGCCTTGACTGCGCGCTCGGCGAGGTCGAGTGCGCGACTCACTGCCGGACGCCCACCTGGACGTCGCGGAAGCGCGCGGGCGAGGTGCCGTGCGAGACGTGCGCGTGCTGGCCGGGCTGGCCCTTGCCGCAGTTCGTGAGCCCGAACATCGTCCACTCCTCGGGCCCCGCCACGGCGTCGAGCCGCCCCCAGAACTCGGGCGTGACGCCCATGTAGGTCGGATCCCGCACCAGCTTGCCCAGCTTCCCCTTCTTGATCTCCCACGCGACCTGCGTGCCGAACTGGAAGTTGAGGCGCTTGTCGTCGATCGACCAGCTCTTGTTCGTGCAGAGGTAGAGCCCGTCGTCCACGTCGGCGATCAGGTCCTCGACCGAGCCGGCGCCGGGCTCGAGGTGGAGGTTCGTCATGCGGACGAGCGGCATGCGGCTCCAGCTGTCGGCGCGCATGGAGCCGCCGAGGTCTCGCCCGATCAGCGCCGACGTCTCGCGCGAGGCGAGGAACCCGGTCAGGACGCCGCCCTCGACGACCGGCTGCCGCCGCGCGGGCGCGCCCTCGTCGTCCCACCCGAAGCTGCCGAGGCCGAGCGGAGTCGTGGGGTCGGCGGTGACGCTCATGTGCTCGGAGCCGTAGCGCAGGCTGCCGAGGTCGCCGGGCTTGAGGAAGCTCGTGCCTGCGTAGGCCGCCTCCGTGCCGTAGACGCGGTCGAGCTCGGTCGGGTGGCCGACCGACTCGTGCACCTGGAGCACCATCTGCTCGGCGTCGATCACGAGCGTCTTCGTGCCGGACGGACAGGGGTCGGCGGTCAGGAGGGCGGCGGCCTCCTCGCCGACGCGCGGCGCCTCGCGGTCGAGCCCGAGTCCCTCGACGAACTCCCAGCCCGTCTGGCCGCTCGAGCCGCCGTGGGCGCTCGGATAGCTCCGGTTCTGAACGCGGCCGTCGTCCGAGACCGCGAGGGCGTCGATGCCGCCGCCGCACTCGACGAAGCTCTGCGTGACGCGCGCGCCTTCCGACGAGCGGAAGACGCGCTGCTCGCGCATCGCGCGCACGGTCGCCTCCGTGATCTTGACCTCGGGCCGGCGCATGCCCTCCTCCGCCCGGAGGCAGAGCGCGATCTTCTCCTCCAGCGGGACGTCCACAGGGTCGCGCTCGACCGGGGCCGCGTAGTCGCCGCTCGCCGGCGCGATCGGTGCCAGCTCCACTCGCACACGCGCGCGCGACGCGCTTGCGCGCGCGAAGGCGACGGCGCGGAGAGCGGCGTCGCGGGCGCCCTCCTCGGTCAGCCGCGGGTCGCCGGCGAAGCCCCAGGCGCCGTCGACGAGCACGCGCACACCGATGCCCTCGGTCTCGGAGTCCGAGACGGAGTCGACCTCGCCGTTCTTCGTGGCGACGAGCTGCGCGCGGCGCGTGACGACGCGAGAGTCCGCGTAGCCGGCACCGGCGGCGACGGCGGCGTCGATTGCGTGTCCCGCGAGCTCCTGCACGGCCTGCGTACCTTACTGACGCCAGGCGAGGCCCTCGGTCGACACCCGTAGGCGGAACTGGGTCGTCCAGTCGGACGTGCGGACGAGGTAGACGGCCGCGTCCGTTGCGTAGGCCAGCCACTCGCCGCTTGGGGACCAGTCATAAGCGAGTGTCGTGACAGAAGGAGAGAAGAGCGCTGCGGGCTGCTCGTCGTAGACGGTGACCGCGAGCCGGTCGAGCAGGCCGACGTTGCCGCCGTCGGGCTGGGCGCGCAGCGGCCCGAGCGTGCTCACGAAGCGGCTCGTGGCCACTGCCCGGCCGTCCTCGTACGTTGCGATCCTTCCGCCGGCGGTCGTATCGAGGACAGCCGTCAGGCCGCTATCGCTGGTCCAAGCCTGCGACACGACCCGGCGGAGCCGCACCCCTGACGGCAGTTGCTCGCCCAGGGCTTTGCGTCTGACGGCGAGGCGACGGCAGTAGGACCCGGGCTCCCCGGGGACGAGCGAGAGCGCCGGGGACACGGTCTCCATCGCGCCGTCGCAGTCGTTCGTCCATACGACGATCGCGCCGCCGTCCACCAGGGCCAGGGCGCCGTCGGGCGTGAAGGCCGGCGCCCGGCCTGAAACCTCCCACTCGGCCTCGGTATCGGCGTCGATGAGTACGACCCCTGTCCCCGTCTCGGCCGCTAGGACGGGCGCCACCGGGCTCCACACTGCGTCCCTGCCTGCGAAGTGCCGGCCGTCGCTGGAGACCGAGAACGCGCAGCTCCCGGCCTCCGGGCCCTCGGTCAGTGCGAGGTCAGGCAGCCTGACCGCGCGTAGCGGCCGGCTCCCGCCGGCGAGACAGCCGTCGGCGCTCAGGTACAGGGTTCCCCTGACACCGAGGCGGGCCAGGCGCGCGGCGATTGCCGGGCCATCCTCGATCCAGTCGGCGAGGGACAGAGTCGGCTCCGTCCGCGTCGGGGTGGGCTCGGTGTCCGTGACCTGCGACTCGGTGGAGCCCCGCAGGGCATCCACGGCCGCGACGGCGACCAGAGCCGCCAGGCCGATCGCGAGCGCGAGCGTCAGGGCGCGGCGCATGTCTACCGAAGATACGCCGCATCCACGAGAAAGGGCGCCTTTCTCGGGCGCCCTCGCATGCGCTGGAGAGGACTTGAACCTCCACGGCCCGTTCGGGCCACAAGGCCCTCAACCTTGCGCGTCTACCAATTCCGCCACCAGCGCGTGACGGGCCCATTGTAGCCGTTGCGCGCGTGTTGACTCCGTCCGCGGCCCGCGCTACGGTGTACGAACAAACGTTCGACCAACGAGGGAGG
>Ga0081538_10004214_pt1 | contig 13344 bp, 13 predicted proteins | sample TabmetS5T2R1_FD_71022 | JGI IMG/M metagenome (GOLD analysis project Ga0081538, IMG submission 71022) | Tabebuia heterophylla rhizosphere microbial communities from the University of Puerto Rico - S5T2R1 | ecosystem: Host-associated > Plants > Roots > Rhizosphere ...
GCGTTCCTGGCCACCCACAACCCCGAGCTGATCCACCTCCGGCGCCACCTCCACGCCCACCCCGAGCTCGGGAAGGCCGAACGGCAGACCACCGCCCTGGTCGCTCGCCGCCTCGAGGCCGTCGGCCTCCGGCCCCGCCTCCTGTCGACCGGCACCGGGCTGATCTGCGACATCGGCGACGGCGACGGGCCGACGGTGGCACTCCGGGCCGACCTGGACGCGCTGCCCCTGCAGGACGAGAAGGACGTGCCCTACCGCTCCACGGTCCCCGGGGTCTGCCACGCCTGCGGTCACGACGTGCACACCACCATCCTGCTCGGGGCGGCCCTGGCCCTGGCCCAGCACGCCGACCGGCTGCCCGGGCGGGTCCGGCTGGTCTTCCAGCCGGCCGAGGAGTGCCTGCCCGGCGGGTCGATCGACGTCATCGGCGACCGGGTGCTGGAAGGGGTCAGCGTCATCTACGCCCTCCACTGCGACCCCAAGCTGGAGGTGGGCCGGCTCGGGGTCCGGGTCGGGGCCATCACCGCCGCCTCCGACCTGGTCGAGGTCCACCTGACCGGGCCGGGCGGGCACACCGCCCGCCCCCACCTGACCGCCGACCTGGTCTACGTGATCGGCCGGGTGGTCACCGATCTCCCGGCGGCCCTGTCGCGCCTGGTCGACACGAGGGCCGCCCTCAACATCACCTTCGGGGCGATCGAGGCCGGGACCGTGCACAACGCCATCCCGACCGCCGCCGTGGCCAGGGGCACCCTGCGGGTGCTGGACCGGGCCGTCTGGGGCGAGGCCCAGAAGCTGGTCGAGCGGATCCTCGAGGCCACCGTCGGCCCCTACCCCCAGGTCACCTACCGCCTCGACTACCAGCGGGGCGCGCCCCCGGTGGTCAACGACGAGGAGGCCACCGCCGTCTTCGCCACCGCGGCCCGCACCGCCATCGGCGACGAGGCTGTCCTCAACGCCCCCCAGAGCATGGGCGGGGAGGACTTCTCCTGGTACCTGGAGGAGATCCCCGGCTCCATGGCCCGCCTGGGCGTCCGCATCCCCGGCACCGACCTCGACCTCCACGCCGCCTCCTTCGACGTGGACGAGCGGGCGATCGCCGTCGGCGTGCGCATCCTGGTTGAGACGGCCGTCCAGGCCCTCGACCACTACGGCGCCGGCACCGAGCCCCAGGGAAGCCGTTTGCGGGCCGTGCCACCGGGCAGGGTAGGAGTCGGCAGGTAACCCCGGGTGATCAGGCTGCGGGTCGGGGAGGTGACCCCATGAGCACCGATGCCGGTTCCAGTTTCGACAAGCTCGCCGCCGGCCGCGACGCCGGCGACAACCGCCTCGAGGAGGAGTCGCGCGATCTGCTCGCCGAAGACGCCGGCGAGGCGGCCCTCGAGGACGACCTCGAAGAGGACGACGAGCGCAAGCGCGTCCACGACGAGGTCAACGACGCGTTCTAGCGCCCGCCTGAGGATTGGGGCTGTGGAAGCCCGCCAGCACCTTCCCGGCCCCTCGGCTACCCTCCCGCCCGGGGCTCCCGCCATCGGCGGGGGGCAGAGCGGGATGCGCTAGGTGGGGGGCACGGGGACCGGGCGCGAGGGCTGGTCGCGGTGGATGACGGTCAGCGAGTAGCGCAGCGGCGAGGTCCCCAGGTTCCGGTAGGCGTGCGGGCGGTCGGCCACGAAGGCGATCGCGTCGCCGGCGCCGACCAGGTGGGGTGTGCCGTCCAGCTCCAGGGTCAGCTCACCCTCGATGACCAGCAGGAGCTCGCGGGTCCCAGTGGGATGCCCCTCGGAGGCGTAGCCGTCCCCCGGCACCATCCGAACGTCCCACAGCTCGACCTGCTGCGAGGTCCCCGACCCGACCAGTAGCCGGGCCGCGCTGCCCTTGTCCCCGCCGGTCCAGAGCGTGACCGCCTCCTCGGCCCGCACCACCCGGGCATTCGGGCCCTCCGGCGCCTCGACCAGGCTGCCCACGGACACCCCGAGCGCGGTGGCCAGTCGGCAGATGGTTGCCACACTCGGGTTCGTCCGAGCCTGCTCCACCTGCAGGAGCATCCCCTTGCTGACTCCCGCCCTGGCCGCCAGGTCCTCCAGCGTCCAGGCCAGCCTCGTGCGGTGCCCGCGCACGTTGCGGCCCACGGCGGCGTTGACGTCCTCCGGCTCCGGCACTGCTCGCGCTCACCCTCCGTATCAATAAATTAGATCGACAGGTTCACTATAGTGAAGTACAATGCATTGTACCGAAGGTTCACTGTACTGGTATCTGGGACCCAGGACCAGCCAAGCAGCGGGAGCGATCCATGGAGATGATCTGGCTCGTGCTCACCCTCCTCGCCGTCGACCTGGCCGCCCTCCTGTTCGCCGCCGACACCCGCCCCGGCCTCCAGCACTCCGCCCGGTGGGGCCTCCACCGCCCGTCGAGCTCGGGTGCGCCTCGCGCGTCCCGCTGGCCTGCCCGCCGGGACTCCGTCGCCCGCCGCCGCTCCGCCGGCGGGTAGGAGACCCGATCTCGGTGAGCGCTTGAATCTCGGGGTGCCGCTCGGGCTGAGCTCGGGCCTGTTCTGGGGTGCCGCGGACTTCTTCGGCGGCATCCAGTCACGCCGCCTGCCCGCGCTGACCGTCGCCTTCTGGAGCCAGGTCGCGGGCGCGCTCGCCCTCGCCGCCGCCCTCGCGATCCAGGGCATCGGCCCCGCCGGCCCCGAGGTCGCCTGGGGCCTCGCCGCCGGGGCGGGCAGCGGATGCGCCCTGGCCCTCTTCTACCGCGGCCTGGCCGAAGGGACCATGTCCGTCGTCGCCCCCATCTCCGCCTGCGGCGCCATCGTTCCCGCCGCCGCCGCCGTCCTCACCGGCAGCCAGCCGGGAACCATCGCCGCCCTCGGCGTCGCCACCGCCATCACCGGCGTCATCCTCGTCTCCCGCCCGACCTCACGGGGTGCGCCGCGGCCTCGGACCGCCACGGCGGCGTCACCGGGCGCTCCCCGACCGGCCGGGACGCCGGGGAGGGCCGGGCGGGTGGTGGCGATGGCGCTCGGGTCGGCGCTTGGGTTCGGGCTGTTCTACGTCTTCGTGGACGCCGGAACAGCCGCAGCCGCCCGAACCAGCGGATCCCATGGCTCGCCGCTGTGGGTGATCGCCGGGGCGAGGATGAGCTCGCTGGTTATCTTGTCAACGATCGCACTCGTCTCTTCGATCACATCATCGACCGCACTCGTCGGCCGGCGGCCGGCCTTACGCTGGCCGGGCCGCCGCATCGGGCCGGTGGCGCTGGTCGGCATCGGCGACACCGGGGCGAACCTTCTCTTCGCCTATGCCGCGACCACCGGCAACCTGGCCGTCGTCGGCGTGCTCGGGTCGCTGTACCCGGTCGCCACCGTGATCCTGGCCCGCTGGCTCCTGGGCGAGCGCCTGTCCGGAGGCCAGAACGCCGGCGTCGCCCTCGCCCTCACCGGCGTCGGCCTCCTGGCCGCCGCCTGAGAGGACCTTCCGGAACCGGCGGTGGCCGGGCTGCTGGTGCTGGCAATCGCGACCCGCCAAGGCCATGCTTGGGAGCCCATGATCGCAACGGCAGCCAGCCGATGAGTGGGGTCGCCACGTCCCGGGATGGCATCCCCTTGGCGTTCGAGGTGCACGGCGCGGGGACGCCGACCCTGGTGTTCGTCCACGGTTGGTCCTGCGACCGAAGCTACTGGCGTCGCCAGTTGGGCCCACTGGCGGCGCGGTACCAGACGGTGGCGGTCGATCTCGCCGGCCATGGAGAGTCGGGCGTCGGCCGCCGGGCCTGGACCATGGCCGCCTTCGGCGAAGACGTCGTGGCCGTCGCCGAGCAGCTGGACCTGGGCGAGCTGGTGCTGATCGGGCATTCCATGGGCGGCGATGTCATCGTCGAGGCAGCCCTGCGGCTGGGCAGCCACGTGGCCGGGCTGGTGTGGGTCGACACCTACAGCACCCTTGGAGAGCCAGAGACCGACGACGAGATCGAGGTGTTCTTGGCTCCGTTCCGGGAGGACTTCGTCACCGCAACCCGTGCCCTGGTTCGGCGGCTGTTCACGCCCGATGCCGATGCCGAGCTGGTGGAATGGGTGGCCTCCGACATGTCGGCCGCCCCGCCCGAGATCGCGATCGATGCCCTTGGGCGTGCCGTCGGCAACGAGCGCGGCATCCTGGCGGGCCTGCGGCGGCTGAGCGCGCCGGTGGTCGCGATCAATCCCGATGCTCGGCCCACCGACGCCGAAGCGCTCCGCCGCCACGGTGTGAGGGCCGTGCTCGTGTCGGGAGTCGGGCATTTCCTCATGCTGGAGGATCCCGACAGGTTCAACCGCCTGCTGGGTGAAGTGATCGAGACGTTCAGGGGGTAGGCAGCCGCCGCACGGGACCGCAACCTAACGCCGCCATGCTGGCCTGCGCGGTCGTCTGCCTCAAGGCCCTCCAGCAGCGACCATGGTGACGTTCCGGAATGCCCTCTGAGGCCTACTGGCCGCGGCCGGTGCGCTCCTGGAGCTCGTCGATTCGCCGGGACGCCTCCGCCTTGGTGAGGTCCTCCTTGAAGGGCTCGCCGGCCTGGTCGGAGAGTGTCTTGAGATACGACGCCTGGGCGGCCGTCATCGGCTCGTCGCCGGTCTTCCAGTCGGCCGGGTCCTTCTCCAGGTTGGAACCGCGAAGCTCCTGCTTGCTGGCCATCTCTCCTCCTCGGAATCGAACTCGTGTTCGAGGCTAGCATGCCCCCAGGACGCCCCGCGGAAACCCATCCACAGGCCCGCGCCTGTAGGCTGCCGGGTATGCATCCTGACCTCGCCTTCGCCCTCGAGCTGGCCGACCTCGCCGACTCCATCACCACTGAGCGGTTCCAGGCCGACGACCTGATCGTCGAGACCAAGCCCGACCAGTCACCCGTGACCGAGGCGGACCGGGCCGTCGAGCAGGTCCTCCGCAAGCGGATCAGCGAGGAGCGGCCCGGGCACAGCGTGATCGGGGAGGAGTTCGGGCCGGACCAGCCCGGCACCGCCCGCTGGATCCTCGACCCGATCGACGGCACCAAGAACTACCTGCGCGGGCTGCCGGTGTGGGCGACCCTCATCGCCCTCGAGCGCGACGGCCGGGCCGAGGTCGGGGCGGTGTCGGCGCCGGCCCTGCACCGGCGGTGGTGGGCGGCGCGGGGCGAAGGGTCGTTCGTCAACGGCCGCCGGATCCACGTGTCCAGGGTCGCCCAGCTGTCCGAGGCCGTCCTCAGCTACGCCAGCCTGCTGTCCTGGGAGCAGCACGGGCTCGGCGAGCAGTTCATGACCCTGGCCCGCAGCTGCTGGCGGACCAGGGGGTTCGGCGACTTCTGGAGCCACATGCTGGTCGCCGAGGGGGCGGCCGACATCGCCGTCGAGCCCGAGGTCGAGCTGTGGGACCTGGCCGCGCCGCAGGTGATCGTCGAGGAGGCCGGCGGCCGCTTCACCGACCTCGGCGGGACCCCGACGCCGGCCGGGGGCAGCGTGGTCTCCTCCAACGGCCTGCTGCACGACCGGGTGGTCACGACCCTGCGGCCGTGACCGCCGGCGGCCCGTGAGGGGCTGGCGCGGCTGTTCCCGGCCGGCCGCTGGGGCACGCCCGAGGGCGGCGCCCGGCTGGTCGCCTGGCTCCGCGCCGACGAGGCGGCCTGGATCACCGGCCAGGTCATCAACTCGGAGGGCGGGTTCCGCCGCCACGGGCGACGCCGAGGCGCTACCCTGCCACCGCACACCCGTGTCGAGGAGGGACAGGAGCAGGTGCACGGTCCAGCCGGAGTGCTCACGGTGGTCCTGTACGAGACCGCCCTGGGTGGCCTGGCCCTGCTCTGGCTGGCGCCGCTGTGGGGCGTGGTCCGGCCCGGGTTCTTCAAGCTGGCCGGGGGGACCGCGCTCGCGTGCGCGGTGCTGGCCTGGCTGGCCGGCCGGGGCGAGCTGGCCGAGGCGGGCGCCACCGGCCGGATGGCCGCCCTCTGGCTTGGGGTGTTCGCCGCCGCCGTGCTCGTCTGGCAGGTGCTGCTGTACGCCCGCGTCCCGGCGGCCCGCTGGGCCGGGATGGCGGCGGTCCTGCCCGGGCTGGTCGCCGGCTGGCCGCTGGCCCAGCTGAGCGGCCGGCCTGCCCTGGGAGCGCTGGCCCTGCTCACCGGAGCCCTGTTCCTCGGCGCGACCATGGACGGGCTGCTGCTCGGCCACTGGTACCTGGTCGACCGCCGGCTCTCCAACCGGCCCATCGCCGCCCTGGCCACCTGGCTGGTCGCCGGCGTGGCCGCCGCCCTCGTCTCGGCCGCCCTCGGCGGGGCCAGGGGCAGCGCCGTCGACCAGTCGCTCTCGCCCCTGCTGGCCTTCCCGAACCTGACCGTCTACCTGGCCGTCGGCCTGGTGCTGCTGTGTGGGCTGATGGCCTCCTTCATCCGGGTGCTGGTCAAGGGGAACTCGATCCAGGCCGCCACCGGGATGTTCTACCTGGCCGTGATCATGGCCCTGGCGGCCGAGTTCGCGGCCAAGGTGTACTTCTTCCCGGCCTGACCGGCGGGTCGGGCGAGCCCGGCTGGGGACCGGGGACCGGGGTTTTGCCGGGTCTGAACGGCGGCTTTACCAGCGGCTGACCTGGATGCGGCACAACTGTGCCGACAGGACGCCCGCGAAGGTCTGGAGCCGAGCGCTCATGGATGACACCACCCAGCCGATCGGCCTGCCGCCGGGCCACCCGTCGCCCACGTCGCCGGCCTCCCGCCTCCGGGGCATGGTCCTCCTCGCCGCTGGCGGGCTTGTCCTGCTCGTGACCGGGCTGGCCTGGGACGCGGTGCTCCACGCCCGCGACCCTGGGCTTGCCGCCGAGGAGGGTGTGTTCGCGCTGTCCAATCCCGGGCACGTGCTCGCCGGGGTCGGGATCGCTCTGGTCGCGGTTGGCCTGGCCGGGGCCCTGACCGTCCTGGTGCTGGAGTCCCGGGGTCGCCGACCGCGGTCGACTCCGGCCCGGCTGGGCGCGGCCGGGGCCACGCTGGCCCTGGCGCTGGCCGCGGGCGCGACCGGCGTGTGGGCGGGGAGCGCCGGCGGGCACGACCACGACCCGGCCGCGGCCGGCGACCCCGCTTCCCACCTCCACGGCATCGCGACGGCGGCGGGAGCTTCCGGCGGCGCGGGCGGGCCCGAGCCGGGGGAGCACCGTCACGGCCCGAACCTGCCCGACGTCGCCGTGGCCACCGACGATGAGCGGGCCGAGGCCGAAGCCCTGTGGAAGGCCTCGATGGCCAATGCCGTGCAGTGGCGCGACCCTGACGCCGCGGCGGCGGCCGGCTTCCGCTTCAGGGAGCGGAGCCAGGCCGACCAGGAGCGGCGTGTCCGGTTCCTCCACGTGCCCAACCCGGCCTGGCGGGCCGACGGCCGGGTCCTCGACCCGGCGCGTCCGGAGACCCTCGTCTACTGGAAGGGGCCCGGCGATCGGCTGACGCTGGTCGGCGTCATGTACACCGCGCCCAGGGGGACCTCTGGCCCGGCCGTCGGCGGGCCAATCACCCGCTGGCACGACCACGAGTCCTGCCGTGACCCCGCAACCGGGCGCAAGCTGGGCCGCCCTGCCGACGGCGTCTGCCCGTCGGGCCAGGTCCACCGGCGCAGCGGTCAGATGATGCACGTCTGGTTCACCGACGACCTGGCCACCGCCTTCGCCCGCCGGGCGCCGCTGGCCGCCCTGCGGGCCGCCAACGCCGGGTAGCCGGTACCTACGGCCTCACCAGGTCGGGGTCGATCCGGGACACGGAGCTCCAGCCGGCGGTCCAGACCGCCCTGGCGTCCGCGGCGACGAGGCGGGCCCGGCGTAGCTCGGGACTTGGGTCGATGGCGGCCACGCGGTCCTCGGTGGGGTCCACCCGGACCAGGCCGAGCGATGACAGCGCCCAGACGGTGTCCCCGGTGACGGCCAGAGTGGTCACCGCTCCGGCGGGGATACGGGCCGTCACCCGCCGAGTCTTCGGGTCGATACGGACGACCTGCTCGTCGAACGGGTCGGCCAGCCACACACCGCCGGCGCCGACGGCGATGGAGCGGTCGAAGGCGAGTGGGCCGCCGGCACTGATGGTCGCCGTCACCCGGCTCCGCCTCGGGTTGACCATGAGGACCTGGCCGCCGGCGGTCGCCACCCAGACGGCCGAGGCGTCGGCGGCGATCGCCACGGGGCTGCCCGTCAGGGCAATGTCGGCCACGACCCGCTTGCGGCGGGTATCGACCCGCAGCAGCCGGCCGCTGGAGGTGGAGACGCCGCCTTCCGACTGGCCGCAGCAGGCCACCCAGACGGTGTCGCCGGCCGCGGTCACCGAGATGGACCCGCCGAGGGGTCCGTCGAGCGGGATCTTCGACGTGACCTTGTCGGTCGCCGGGTTGATGCCCCACAGGGCGCCGGGCACGGCCACCGGCACCCAGACCGCGCCGGTTCCGACGGCCACCCCGGCCGGGCCGGTGCCGGTCGCGGCCACCGGGATCGTGGCCGCCACGCTGTTGGTGGCCGGGTCGACGCGGGAGACCTGGTCGCTGCCGGCGACCCAGAGGGCGCCGTCGCCGGCGGCCATGCCGTGGGAGAAGCCGTCGGTCGCGATCGTGGCCACGACCGGCGAGGGCCGGACCGGCGCGACCGACCCCGGTGAGGCGGTCGTGGCCGACGCCGTGGAGGGGGTGCTGGCCCGGCCCTCGCCGGCGACCACTCGGCCGACCACCGCCGTCCCCGCGAGCAGGAGGACCACCGCGAGCACCGCGGCTACCAACCGCCGCCTCCGCCTGGGACGCGGCCGGGACTCGGCCGGGACGGCCACCGGCTCGGGCGGAGCGGCCGTGGGCACGACATCCAGGGCGAGGCCCTCGCCGGCGGCGTCCTCTGGGGTTGCTCCGGCGCCCCCGGGGATCACGCGCAGCGGCGGGGCCGGAACGCCCCCAGGGATCACCCGCAAGGGCCGCGGCGGCCGCAGCGGCCGTACCACCCCGTCCGACCCACCGTTGCCCGGTCGCTCGCCCTTGCCGGGCCGTTCCCGGCTGCCCGGGCCGGGCTGGCCGGGTTCACCGTCGCCGGGTGGGGCGGCCGGAGGCGTCGGACGTGGACGGGCTCGGCCACCGGGCAGGCCCCGGAGGGGTCGCTCGTCGCCGTCTGGCGGGCCCGGTCGCCCGCCCATGTACGTCGTTGTCACGGGCCGGTCAGGGCTCCAGCTCCTCGTTGCGGCGGACCCGGGAGACGGCCAGCCCGTCGCCGACGGTGAGGACCACCGAGTCGAGCCGGTCGTCGGCGGCGATTCGGCGGGCGTAGACCCGGAGCCCCTCGGTGTCCGGGTCGGTCACCTTCGGGTCGGCGACCCGGCCCGACCACAGCACGTTGTCGGCGATGATCACCCCGCCGGGCCGGACCAGGCGGAGCGCGTGCTCCAGGTACTCGGGGTACTCGGACTTCTTGGCGTCCAGGAAGGCCAGGTCGTAGCCGCCGTCGGTGAGCCGGGGGAGCACGTCCAGGGCCCGGCCCAGGATGGCCCGGATCCGGCTGGGGACGCCGGCCTCCTCATAGGTCTCCTTGGCCAGCCGCTGATGCCCTGGGTCGGCCTCGATGGTGGTCAGGATGCCCTTGGGGGCGAGCCCCCTGGCGATCCAGACCCCGGAGTAGCCGGCGCCCGAGCCGATCTCGACCGCCGCCTGGGCCCCGACCCAGCTGGCCGCGAAGCGTAGAAATGCCCCCGCGTCGGCGGACACCGGTGGCATGCCGCCGGCGGCCGCGCGGTCGCGGGCATGGCGCAGGACGTCGTCCTCGACCGCCGTCAGCTCGGCGAGGTACGCGGCGATGGCGTCGGCCTGCGTGGCCACGGCGACTCCTTTGAGGCTGGCACGGCTGCGATCGGGACGGTTCCAGCCTAACCCTCCGAGGCTGCCGGCGGTATGGGACGCGCCCAGGTTGTGGACAGCCTTCGCGGAAGCGCTCGCGCCCCGATAGGCTGGGCCCAACGCCCGTCCGGGGGGCTACACGAGGGAGCATGCGTGGACCGAACGACCGATCCCACCCCCCGTCCCGGACGCCTCCAGCCGGACCGTCCTCCTGAGGCCCCGGACGGCGGCAGGGAACCGGAAGGCGACACTCGACTGGAGGTTGAGGTCGAGGGTGGGCCAGGTCCGGGAGAACGGGGGCCGGACCTTGGGGACGGGGAGACGCCGGCCGCGCAGGCCGCAGATGGGAACGACGCGAGGGACATGACTGCGCCGGCCCCTGCGGTCGAGACTGGATCAAGCCCAGAGGTCAGGAGCGGGGAGGCTCCTCCGTCGACCGGGACGCCGGGACCGCAGCCCACGACTGACCCGCGGCCGGAGCGCAGGCCTCACCCTGAATCGCTGGTTGAAGGTCGTGCCGCCCCGGCGGGAGGGACCGGTGACGGGCCCTCGGGTCCCGCGAAGACCGGCGAGGAGGAGCAGAAGGACCGGCCTGGTCCAGTGAGCGAGGCCGCGGGCAGGGCCCCGCATCCGGGTCCGTCGGTGACGCCACCGGCAGACCCGGCGCCGCCCGCGGAGGACGGCAACGGTCCGAGCCACCGTGCAGCGCCGGCCGAGCCATCGCCCGGCACCCCCACAGAGGCGGCGGTCCAGCAACGCTCTCCGGGCGACCCTGGGCAGCACAGTCCTGCCCCTGCCGATGCTCCACGCCGGCCCGCCCAGGGAGCGGCGGCTCCTCCTCGGGAGCCGGAGGCTTCCGCGCAGCCCGATGGGGGCACGGCGCCCGGGCGGCGGCCGGCCGCTGCCCAGGACAAGCCGGCCGAGGACCCTGCCACTACGGAGAGCCACACGACCGGGGACAGTCCCGCGGCGACCGCTCGGCGACCCGGAACCCCAACTGGCGGGCAGCGTGAGCCATCCCCGGTCCCGCGGCGGCCTGCCCGACCCGCCGGGTGGCCGGACGCTCCGCCGGCGGCGACCGTCGACCGGGCGGCGGCTCCGCCGCCGCCGCCCGCGCGGCATCCGCCGGAGATCCCAGGTCCCTCGCGGCCGGTTCGGCGTCCGGTGCCGCGACCCGAGGTGCGGGAGGCGCGACCCGGCGACCGTGGCGACGGCTCCGATGGCGGGACCGGGCGGCGGGTCCCCAGGGCGGCCCCTGCCGGGAAGAGCCCCGCACCGTCCAGGAAGGCGCGGCGGCGGGTCGGGCTGGTGGCCCTCGTGCTGACGGTGGCGCTGGTCAGCGGGCTTGCCGGAGGGGTCGTGGGAGTGGTGGCGAGCCGGAACCCGGAGCTGGCCGGGGGGACGGCCCCGGCGGGCGGGGCTCGGGCCGGCCAGGCGACGGCCGCGGCGCCGGAGGGGACGGCCGCCGGGGGCCAGCTGCAGCAGGTGCTGGGGGCGGTCCTGCCGGCAGTGGTGAAGGTCGAGGCGCGGTCCGCCAGTGGGAAGGCGACCGGGTCGGGGGTGATCTTCGCCCGGAACGGCTACGTGCTCACGAACGCCCACGTGGTCGACGGGGCGCGGACCATCACCGTGACCCTGCCGACCTCCGAGCCACTCCGGGCGCGGTTCGTGGGGCGGGACCTGACCTACGACCTGGCCGTGCTCAGGGTGCGGCGGACCGGGCTGGCCACGGCCAGGATGGGGCGGTCGGCCGACCTGCGGGTGGGGGACGCGGCGATCGTGGTCGGGAGCCCGTTCGGGTTCCAGAGCTCGGTGACCACCGGGATTGTGTCGGCGCTGCACCGGGTGGTGAAGGTGCCGGACGGCGAGGGTGGCGGGGAGGGCCGTGAGCTGGTCGACGCCATCCAGACCGACGCCGCCATCAACCCGGGCAACTCGGGCGGGGCGCTGGCCAACGGGAACGGCGAGGTGGTCGGGATCTCGACCGCGATCGCCACCAACGGCGACACCGAGGCCAACGCCGGGGTCGGGTTCGCGATCCCGGTCGACGAGGCCCTGAAGGTGGCCAGGGCGCTGCTCAAGCGCAGACCGGTCAAGGTGCCGTTCCTCGGGGTCGAGACGGGCACCGAGCTGACCCCCGAGATCGTCGACCGCTACCGGCTCGGCAACCACGCCGGGGCGCTCGTCACCAAGGTGGAGCCGCGCGGCCCGGCGGCCGAGGCCGGGCTGCGCCGGGGCGACCTGATCATCCGTCTCGGGAACCAGGCGATCCCGGCCAGGGACCAGCTGACCGTCGCCGAGCGGCGGGCCACAATCGGGGTGGCGGTGCCGGTCACGGTCGTGCGCCGGGGCCGCCAGCTCGAGCTGACCATCACACCGACCGACAGGCGGGACCGGTAGGGGAGCGAAGTGTTCAACGTCGGGCTGGGCGAGATCGTGGCCATCGTGCTGGTCGCGCTGCTGCTGTTCGGGCCCGAGCGGCTCCCCGAGATGGCCCGGCAGGCCGGGCGGTTCCTGGGCAGGCTCCGGCTGACCACCCAGGACGCGCTGGACCAGCTCAAGGACGAGACCGACCTCAAGGACCTGAACCTGCCCGACCTCCGTATCGGCTCGCTGCGCTCCCAGGCCCGCGACTACGTGCGGGAGCTGATGGACGTCGAGGGCCAGATGGCCGAGCTGGAGCGGGAGCGGGAGCAGCTCAAGGCCGCCCTGGCCGGGGAGCAGAACGGCGACGCCGCCAAGGGAGGCTCCCAGGCCAGCACCGCCGACCTCGGCCCGCCGCCGGTCGACCCGGAGGCGACCTGACGGGTCCGGCGCCTCAGGTGAGCAGGGTCAGGCGCTTGCCGACCAGTGAGCGGGGCAGCGGCGGCAGGGCGGCCGCGACCTCGAGGAGGGCCCTGCTGGCCGGGGCGTCGGGGTCGGAGACGACCAGGGGCTTGCCGGCGTCGGCGCCCTCGCGGAGGCGGACGTCGATCGGGATGTGGCCGAGCACCCCGGTGCCGAGCTCCTTGGCCAGGACCTCGCCGCCGCCGGTGCCGAAGATGTGATGGCGCTCGTCGCAGGACGGGCAGACGAAGTAGCTCATGTTCTCGATCACGCCGGTGACCTTCATGCCGTTCTGCTGGGCGAAGTTGCCGGCCAGCACCGCCACCCGCTCGGCCGCCTCCTGAGGGGTGGTGACCAGCAGCATCTCGGCCCCCGGGAGCATCTGAGCCAGCGAGATGGAGACGTCGCCGGTGCCGGGCGGCAGGTCGGCGAGCACGTAGTCGAGGTCGCCCCAGTAGACGTCGGTCAGGAACTGCTGGATGGCCCGGTGCAGCATCGGGCCGCGCCAGGCCACCGGCTTGCCCGGGGGCAGGAAGAAGCCGATCGAGATGACCCGGACCCCGTGCGCCTCCAGCGGCATGATCATGCCGTTGAAGCCGACCGGCTGGCCGGTGGCGCCGAGCATGCGCGGCACCGAGAAGCCGTAGATGTCGCAGTCGATCACCGCCACCCGGTGGCCCTGGGCG
>Ga0081538_10004215_pt1 | contig 13343 bp, 13 predicted proteins | sample TabmetS5T2R1_FD_71022 | JGI IMG/M metagenome (GOLD analysis project Ga0081538, IMG submission 71022) | Tabebuia heterophylla rhizosphere microbial communities from the University of Puerto Rico - S5T2R1 | ecosystem: Host-associated > Plants > Roots > Rhizosphere ...
ACTACTGCTTCGCCCGCGCGTTCCACAGCTACCTGGACCTGGGGATCGGCGACGACTTCTCCTCGAAGATCGTCGTCAAGACGAACGTCGTCGAGGTGCTGCGGCGCGAGCTCGCGTCGCCACGCTGGGGCGGCGACACGATCGCCATGGGCACGGCCACCGACCCGTACCAGCACTGCGAGGGGCGCTACCGGCTGACGCGCGGCATCGTCGAGGCGCTCGCCGACTTCGCCAACCCGCTCTCGCTCCTGACCAAGTCGACCCTGATCGTGCGCGACCTCGACGTCTTCCGGCGGCTGAACGAGGCGGCACCGCTGACGGTCTCCATGAGCGTGGGCACCCTCGACGAGGCCGTTCGCCGCGTCGTCGAGCCGGGTACGCCGCCGGGTCGGAGGCGCCTCGAGATCCTCGGACGGTTCGCCGGGGCCGGCATCAGGACGGGCGTGCTCGTCGCGCCCGTCCTCCCTGGGCTGACCGACGACGAGGAACACCTCGATGACGTGCTCGCGGGCTGCGCCGAGGCCGGCGTCTCCTGGGCATCCGTCATCGTCCTCCACGTCCGTCCGAACATCCGCGACCACTTCATGCCCTGGCTGAAGCAGGCCTACCCGTGGCTCTATCCGCGCTACGTCGAGCTGTACGGAAGCCGCGCCTATGCGCCCAAGGCCTACCAGGAGCAGGTCGGCGAGCGCTTCGCACGACTGCGGCTCCGCCACGGCCTGGCTCCGACCGGCGGCGGCCGGCCCGTTCCCGCCCGCCGCCAGGAGCAGCTCGCGTTGGCCGTCTAGCTTAGAGACCGAAGCCAAAAATGAAGCCTGGTGCCGTCGCGACGCGGCGACGAAGCGTCATCTCGCTTCGATCTCTCAGTACCGGCTGAAGTAGTCCCTGACGTCCGGGGGCATCCTCCCGTCGATCAAGGCGCCGATCGGAGCCAGCGTGAACCACGAGAGAATTGCCACGGTCGTGTTCACGAACGCGATCGGGATCGAGAGGAGGAAGACCGCGACGGGAAACGACGAGGCGGCAAGACCCCAGGACCAGGCCGCCGCAGGAACGTCCTCCCGGGCGAGGCCCGCCGTGTGCGCGTGGCGGGTGATGACGACTTCCATGAGACTCACCGCCGCCATCGAGAGCGCGAAGACGACGAACGCGATCGGGTTCCCCTCGTGCTCTCCGATGAGGGAGGTCGGAAACGGCAGGAACGCGATCAGGCCGAGGTAGAGCAGGTTCTGCGAGAGCAGGCGCCGGTCGATGCGAACGAGCCGCGAGACGAACCAGTGATGCGCGAGCCAGTAGCGACCGATCACGTAGAACGAGACCACGAAGCTGACGATCTCGGGAAGCGCGTCTGCCAGCGCGTCCAGCATGTCGCGCGAGCTACCTCCGCCGGCCGGCAGCCCGGACACGCCTATCTGGAGGACGAGCAGCGTCATCGCGATTGCGAAGATCCCGTCGCTGAAGTTCACGACGCGGCCGAACTCGGGGCTGCCGCGCTGGATGCCAGGGGCGTCGTTCTCCGGCGGCACCGGCCAAGGCTACACCGCTCGTCTGCTGACCCAAGCCGCACCGCGAGCGCACGCGACCGGTGCTCCTGGCCGCCGCCAATACGATTGGGGAATGGCCGCCCCCATCCGCATCGGCACGTGCTCGTGGGCCGACGAGGCGCTCACGAAGCATTGGTATCCAAAGGAGGTGAAGTCCGCCGAGGCCCGCCTTCGCTACTACGCAGAGCGCTTCTCAACGGTCGAGGTGGACTCGACCTACTACCGGCTGCCGGACGAGTCGATGGTCTCCCGGTGGGTCGAGCGCACACCGGAGGGTTTCGTGATGCACGTGAAGGCCTACGGGCTGATGACCCGGCACCCGATGAAGGCAGAGCAGCTTCCGCCCGACCTGCGCGAGACCGCCCCTGTCGACGACCGGGGTCGCGTCGACCGTCCGCCGCGCGAATTCCGCGCAGAGGTCTTCCGTCGATTCCATACGGCACTGGAGCCGCTGCGCGAGACGGGAAAGCTCGGCGGCATCCTGCTCCAGTTCCCCCCGTACGTCGTCGCCAAGGAACGCTCGGTCGACTATCTCCGCTGGGCGCTCGAGCAGCTCGACGGCGACCGGGCGCTCGTCGAGTTCCGGCACCGAAGCTGGCTGGACGAGGAGAACCGCGCATCCACTCTCACCCTGCTCGAGGAGCTCGGTGCGTCGAATGTCGTCGTAGACGCGCCCAAGACGGAGGCGAAGAACCTCGTTCCCACGGTCGTCGCGGCCACGAGCCCGCTCGCATACGTCCGCTTTCACGGCCGGAACGCGAAGACGTGGAACGTTCGCGGCGGCAGCGCAAGCGACCGCTTCGACTACCTCTACTCGGAGGAGGAGCTGCAGGAGTGGGTCGAGCCGCTGAAGCAGCTCGGGGAGGCCGCTGACGAGGTCTACGTGCTCTTCAACAACAACCGCTGGAGCAAGACGTCACAGGGAGAGCTAGCGGCCCAGGCACCGGCAAATGCAGCCGCCTTAAACCAAATACTGGACGATTCAGGGGTTCCAACCGGCTAGCGAGTCGAATACGGTTCAAGTCGGAGGGAAGATTGGCCGATGGGACCTAGGTGGGCAGCCGACTAGGGGCACACGCTCTTTGGACCGTCGCGCTCGGCGTGGTGATCGCGCTGATCGCGCTGACGCCCCTGGTCCTGCCCGGAGACCGCCCGCTGGACAGCCTTCCGGCGCCGCTTCGCGGCACCGCGGAGGCCGGCGAGGTGGTCGCCGAGGCCCCGGCTCTTCCTCCTCCGGCACCCTCCCCCTCCCCCTCGCCGGAGGAGGCGATCGAGGCACCGACGGCGACCACCTCGCCGGTTCCTTTGGCGACGCCCGTCTCCAACACGTCGTCCGGTGACGACTCGGGCGGCCCCGGGTCGCCCGGCTCGAACGGCGGCGGCAACGGCAACGGCAACGTCAACGGCAATGACGGCGGGTCATCGAGTCCCGACCCCGACCGTCCCGGCGGCGGCGGCTCGATCCCCGGTCGGCCCGGTGGCGGCGGCGGCTCGCCCTCGCCTACTCCGCCTCCGACCGAGCCGCACGAACCGCCCCAACCTCCGCACGAGCCGTCGAAGCCCGGCAAGCCCCCGACGGGCGGAAAGCCGGACCACGACGATCGAAATGCAGAGAAGCAGCGGCAGCGAGAAGAAGATCGCGAGGAGCGCTACGCCGAGAAGGAGCAGAAGCGCCAGGAGAAGGCTGCGGAGCGCGAAGAGCGCTACGCGGAGAAGGGGCAGAAGCGCGAGGAGAAGGCCGAAGAGCGCGCAGCCGAGAAGGAGCAGCAGCGTGAAGACAAGGCCGAGCAGCACGCTGCGGAGAAGGAAGATCGCCGCGCGGAGAAGCACGCGGAGAAGGGCGAGGCCCAGCCCTAGCCGCGCGCCGGGCGGATGGCGCAGAATGCGCCGGTGATCTTCGAGCCCAAGCTGGAGACGATCCCACGGGACAGGCTCCAGTCTCTCCAGACCGAGCGTCTGCGCGCCCTCGTTGCGTACGTCAAGGAGCGTGTTCCCTTCTATCGAGAGTGCCTGTCCGGCCTCGAGCCGGGTGACATCGCCTCGCTCGACGACCTGCGGCGCCTCCCCTTCACCCGCAAGGAAGACCTGCGGGACACCTATCCCTTCGGGCTTCTCGCCGTTTCACGCGAGGAGGCAGTGCGCGTGCACGCCTCTTCCGGGACGACCGGCAAGCTGACCGTCGTCGGCTACACGGCCGCGGACGTCGAGCTCTTCGCCCACGTCAACGCGCGTTCGCTCGCGATGGCCGGCGCGGAGCCTGGGATGATGCTCCACAACGCCTACGGCTACGGGCTCTTCACAGGCGGGCTCGGGCTCCACTACGGGGGCGAGCGACTGGGATTGACGGTCGTCCCCGTCTCCGGCGGGCTGACCGAGCGGCAGCTGACGCTGATCAGGGACTTCGAGCCAGACGTGATCTCGTGCACGCCGAGCTACGCGTTGACCCTCGGGCAGGCGTTTGCCGAGAGCGGCGTCGGTCCCGACGAGATCAGCCTCCGCTTCGCGGTGCTCGGCGCCGAGCCCTGGACCGAGGCGATGCGGGGCGAGATCGACGCCGGCCTCGGCGTTCGCAGCAGCAATATCTACGGTCTGTCGGAAATCATCGGCCCGGGCGTCTCGTGCGAATGCGTCGACGAGCGCGCGGGCTCGCACGTCAACGAAGACCACTTCCTTCCGGAGATCGTCGACCCCGAGTCCGGTGAGCCGCGGCGGGAGGGCGAGGAGGGCGTCCTCGTCTTCACCACGCTGACGAAGGAGGCGCTCCCGCTTCTCCGCTACTGGACCGGCGACATCACGAGCCTCAGCTCGGCGCCGTGCTCGTGTGGCCGGACGCTCGTCCGCATGAGCCTGATCACGGGCAGGGCCGACGACATGCTCATCATTCGCGGCGTCAACGTCTACCCGACCCAGGTCGAGGCCGCGCTTCTGCAGGTGCCCGAGCTGACGCCCAACTACCGGATCGTCGTCACACGCTCGGGCACGCTGGACGAGGCGGAGGTCGAGGTCGAGGTCGATGAGAGCCTCCTCGGCGACGACGCGCTGCGGACCGCGGTCGGGCAGCGCCTCCGCGAGAGCATCGGCTGCTCGTTCGCCGTCACGCTCCGAGCGCCCGGCACGGTCCCCCGCTCGGAGGGCGGGAAGCTCCAGCGGGTGCTCGACCGCCGGACCCCTTCTTGACGTCATTAGGCTCAGGGCATGAGCCCGATCGTCCATCGAAGCCGCCCTGCCGCCGGCGAGCCCGCCGGTGCGCTCGTGCTCATGCACGGCCGCGGCGCCGACGAGGTCGACCTCGCGCCCTTGCTCGACCTGCTCGACCCTCAGCGGCGGCTCCTCGGGCTCGCGCCCCGGGGCCCGCTGTCGCTCCCGCCGGGCGGCGCACACTGGTATGCGGTCAGGGAGGTCGGGTTCCCCGATCCCGACACGTTCCTGCCCACGTTCGCGGAGGCCTCGGACTGGCTGGACTCGGTCCTGGACGAGGCCGGCATCCCGCCCGAGCAAACGGTGCTCGGGGGCTTCTCCCAGGGAACGGTGATGTCGTACGCGCTGGGGCTGGCGCCCTCGCGGCCTCGTCCGGCGGGCATCCTCGCGATGAGCGGGTTCATCCCGACCGTTGAGGGGTTCGAGCTCGACCTCGAGAGTCGCGCCGGCCTGCCGGTCTCGATCTCGCATGGAACCTACGACCCGGTCATCGGTGTCGAGTTCGGCCGCGACGCCCGCGACCACCTCGATGCGGCCGGCCTCGACGTCGCCTATCGCGAGGACCCGGTCGCCCACCAGATCACCCCAACCGCCCTCGCCCAGGCGCGCGCCGTCCTCGAACGCGCGCTCCCTCCCAAGTAACAGACTGTTACTTCGGACTAGGAGAGTGTCTGTTACTTCGGACTAGGAGAGCTCGCCGAAGGCCTCGGCCCGGCCCTTCTCGCCCGCGACGACGAGGATGTCGCCTTCGTTGACGACCGTTTCGGGCGTCGCGTAGGTGAACGAGCCGCCCTCGGGCTTGATGCAGACGACGGTGATCCCGTAGCGCCTGCGCACCTCCGCAGCAGCGAGTGTCTTGCCGACGAGCGCCCTGGGCGCCGGCGTCTCGACGATGGCGAAGCCGGGGTCGAGCTCGAAGTAGTCGAGGATGGATCCGGCGAGGCTGTGGCCCACGCGCACGCCCATGTCACGCTCCGGGAAGACGACCCGGTGCGCCCCGACGCGCTCGAGGATGCGCCCGTGTGCCTCCGTTACCGCCTTGGCGACGATGCGCCGGACGCCGAGGTCGGCCAGGACGGAGGTCGTGAGGATGCTCGCCTCGATCTCGGTGCCGATGGCGACGACGGCCGTCTCGAACTCCCCCGCGGCGAGCTGGCTCATCGCAGCCTCGCTCGTCGAGTCGGCCTCGACGACGTGCGTGAGGACGCCGGAAAAGTTCTGCACGATCTTCGGATCCGCGTCGACGCCCAGAACGTCGTGACCCATGCCGACGAGCGTCGCCGCGAGCCCGCCGCCGAAGCGACCGAGGCCGATGACGATGAACTCTCTGGCAGGCATTGATCAGCCGATGATCGGTCGCTCCTCGGGGAAACCGTAGAGCCTCTGGCGCTCCCGTAGGGCGAGGGCGACGCCGAGTGTATGGGGCCCGACCCGTCCGAGGTACATGAGCAGGATCAGGACCCACTGGCCGGCTGCCGCGATGTCCGCCGTGATCCCGGTCGAGAGCCCGACCGTCCCGAAGGCCGAGAAGGCCTCGAAGAGGGATTGCGAGAGCGTGAACTCGCTGTTGGCCATGAGGGCGAGCGTGCTGATGACGACCGCCGAGAGCGCGATCGTGGCGACCGCGAACGCCTGCCGCTGGGCGTGGGCCGGCAGGCGGCGCGAGAAGATCGTCACGTGCGGGTCGCCGCGGAGCTCGGACCACACCATGAGCGCGAGCAGCGCCAGGGTCGTCACCTTGATGCCGCCGCCGGTGGAGGCGCTGCCTGCTCCCACGAACATGAGGAAGTCGGAGACGAAGAGCGTCTCCAGCTCCATCTCGCCGTAGTCCACGCTGTTGAAGCCTGCCGTCCTAGGCGTGACGCCCTGGAAGAATCCCGCGAGGAGCTTCCCTCCGAGACCGAACGGGCCGAGCGTTCCTGGGTTGCCCCACTCGAACGCGAGCACCGCCCCGGTCCCGCCGACAACGAGGACGGCGGTGACGAGCACCGTCAGCTTCGTGTGCAGCGTCAGGCGCTGGGGCTGCCGCCAGAGTCGCGAGAGCTCGAGCCAGACCGGGAAGCCGAGCCCGCCGGCGATGATCAGGAGCGCGACGGTGACGCAAATCCATCCGTCGGTCGCGAACTGCGTCAGGCTGTCGCTCCAGAGGGCGAAGCCCGCGTTGTTGAACGACGTGATCGCGTGGAAGATCCCGAGGTAGATCGACCGGCCGAGCGAGTAGTCGTAGCCCGTCCACCACCGGACCGCGAGTATGACGGCCCCGATCGCCTCGAAGGTCAGACTGAGCTTGACGACCGCGAAGACCAGGCGCCGGACGTCGGCGAGGAGCGGGGCCGCGACCTCCGCCTGGGCGAGCAGCCGCCCGCGGAGCCCGAGCTTCCCGGCGAGGAGGAAGATCAGGAGCGAGGCCAGGGTCATGATCCCGAGCCCGCCCACCTGGACGAGCAGCATGATCACGACCTCTCCGAAGGACGACCAGTACGTCGGCGTGTCGACCACGACGAGGCCGGTCACGCAGATCGCGGAGGTCGAGGTGAAGATCGCAGTCAGGAACGACGCGCTCTCGCCGCTCTCGGTGGCGAAGGGGAACATCAGGAGCCCGGCGCCGACGACGATCCCGATCGCGAACGCGCCGACGAGGAGCTGCGCCGGGTGGCGCCGCCTCAGCCACCTGCTCAGGCTCGCCAATACGACCTCGTGAGGAGCGCGACGACGGGAACGATCTCCAGCCGGCCCATCCACATGAGGACGGTCATGATCGCCGTGGAGACGTCGCTGAACGACTCGAACGACCCCATCGGCCCTGCGAATCCGAAGGCGGGGCCCACGTTGCCGAGCGTCGTTGCCGACGCCGCCAACGCCTGGAAGGGCGTCAGCTCGAGGTCGACACGGTGCGCATCGAGGAGGAGCAGCAGCGCGCCGGCCACGAAGATGCCGACGTAAAGAAGCACGAACGCAATCACCGCCCGCACCGTGCGCTCGTCGACCGCGACTCGATTGACCCGGACGGGAGCGACATACTCGGGGTGCATTGCCTGGTCGAGCTCACGCTTGAGAACACGGCCGATCACGAGATGGCGGACGACCTTGATCGACCCGGCCGTCGACCCGGCTGAGCCGCCGGGGAACATGAGGCCGACGATGAGCATCGCCGCGGCCGGGGCCACCACCACCCACCCGGCGAAGTCCGTGCTCGCAAAGCCGGTCGTCGTCATGATGGAGACGGTCTGGAAGGCGGCCTGCCGGAGAGCCTCTTCGCCCGCGCTGATCCCGGCGTCCCAGAGGATCGCCGTGAGGACGGCGGTCGCCAGCAGCAGCAGCCCGATGTAGAGCCGAAACTCCTCGTCTCGGGCGAGCGCGACCGGCTTGCGCCGCACGAACGAGCGATAGAGCAACGCGAAGTTCGCCCCGGCGATCGTCATGAAGAGGGCGAGGACCCACTGCGAGGCCGGCGCATAGGGCTCCACCGACCGCACGTCGATCCCGAAGCCACCCGTCGGCATCGCGGAGAAGGCGTACGCGACCGCGTTGAAGAGACCCATGCGCTCGTCGAGCCCCGTCCAGCCGAAGGAGGCGAGGATGACGATCAAGAGCGCGGTCAACGCGACGTAGAGGAGCCACAACCGCCGAGCCGTGTCGCGGATCGACGCCGTCAACGCCTCGAGCTCGGGCCCGGGAGCCTCGGACTCCATCAGCTGGCGTCCCCCGACGCGCAGCCGCGGCAGCACCGCGAGCGCGAGAACGATGATGCCCATGCCGCCGAACCACTGGGTGAACTGCCGCCACAACGACAACGAGCGGTCGAGCGTCGACACGTCCACGACGACGCTCGAGCCTGTCGTCGTCAGCCCCGACATCGCCTCGAAGAGCGCGTCGAGCGGACGGGAAAGCTGCTCCTCTCCGGAGAGCACGTAGGAGACGGCGATGAAGGCGGAGCCGAGGAGCCAGGTGAGCGCGACGACGAGAAAGCCCTCCCGGACACCCACTCGCTCCTTCCCGCGGGTGAGCGCCTCGAGCGACCAGCCGCCCAGAGCGGTCAGCGCACCGGCCGCCACGTAGGGCCACCACGGCTCCGAGTAGCCCAGCGCGATCGGCACGGGAAAGAGGAAGGCAAGCGAGAGGTACTTGAGCAGCGCCCCGACGAGATTGAGCGCGGCGCCGACGTCGACCCCGATCCAGACACGGCCGACCGCCACCGTCCTCATCCTCGCCAGTAGCCCCTGGTCAGGAGGACCGCGACCGGAATGATCTCCAGCCGCCCGAGCCACATGAGCCCTGTGAGGACTCCGGTCGAGAGGTCGCTGAAGGGCGCGTAAGAGCCGAAGGGCCCCGCAAAGCCGAATCCCGGACCGACGTTTCCGAGGCAGGCGGCGGCGGCGCCCAGCGCCTCGAAGGACTGAACCTCGAGTGTCCCCCGCTTCGCGTCCAGGACGAGCCCGAGACCCCCGAGGGCAAAGAGCCCGATGTAGAGGACGATGAAGGCGACGATCCCACGGAGGGCGCGGTCGTCCACCACGGCCCTGTTGAAACGCACCGGCACGACGATCTCCTGGTGCACGGTCTGCTCGAGCTCGCGCCTGATGATCCTGAACATGAGCAGGTGCCTGATCACCTTGATCGAGCCCCCGGTCGACCCCGCGGAGGCGCCCAGGAACATGAGGAGGAGGAGTGTCAGCTCCGCCAGCGCGCTCCACTGTGTGTAGTCCGCAGTGGCGAAGCCCGCGGTGGTCATGATCGAGACGGCCTGGAAGACGGCGTTCCGCACGGCGTCCCCACCACCAGTGAGATCGCCACCCAGCAGCTCCAGCAGCAAGAGCACGGAGCCGCCGACGAGGAAGGCGAGATACAGCCGAAACTCGTCGTCCCGGCTAACCGCCCGGAGCCTGCCTCGGACGAGCACGAGGTACAGGCGAAGGAAGTTGATGCCCGCGAGGACGAGGAAGAGGATCATCGTCCACTGGGTGACTCCTGCGAAGGCCGCCGCCGACTCGTTCTCGGTCGAGAACCCGCCGATCGCGAGTGTGGAGAAGGCGTGCGCACTCGCCTGAAAGAGGTTCATCGCCGGGTCGGCCCCGGTCCAGCCGTAGAGCGTGAAGATCGCAATCGCGGCGAGCGTGAGCGCGACATAGAGCACCCAAAGCCGCCGCGCCGTCTCCCTGATCGTGGCCGAGAGATTCTCGACCTCGGGGCCGGCGAGCTCGGTCTGGAGCAGCTGCCGCCCGCCGATCCGCAAGCGAGGCAGGATCGCGACCGCGAGCACGATGATCCCCATTCCCCCAAGCCACTGCGTGAACTGCCGCCACATGAGGAGCGAGCTGTCGACGGCTTCGATGTCGGTCAAGACGGTCGCCCCCGTGGCGGTGAAACCGGACATCGCCTCGAAGTACGCATCGACCGGCCGTGCGAGCTGCGGCTCGTCCGCGAGCACATAGGGAAGCGCGCCGAACACCGGGAGGGCGAGCCAGATCAGCGCGACCACGAGGAATCCCTCGCGTGGGCCGATCACCTGTTGCCCGCGGGTTCCGCGTTCCAGAGCAAGTCCGCTGCCGCCCGTGATCACGGCCGACACGAGGAACGGCCAGACCGGCTCATCGGAGCCGAGGGCGATGGTGGCTGGAAAGAGAAACGCCGCCCCGAGGTACTTGAGGACGGCGCCGACGAGGTTGACGGCGCTCCCGACATCGACGCCGAGCGCCCCCGGGCGCGGGAGTCGCGCCGCGAGCACCTAGAGAGCCTTCTCGACCTCGGCCACGCGCCTGGACTCCGTGAAGATGATCGCCCGGTCGTCGGGCTCCAGCTGGTCGCCCCCGTGCGGGAAGATCGCAGTTCCGTCCCGAACGATCGCGCCGATGAGCGAGCCGGTCATCGGCAGCTCCTTGAACGGGATGCGGACGAGCTTGCTCTCCTCCCGGACGGTGATGTCCAGGATCTCGAAGCGGTCTCCTTCGAGCATCGATAGCTGGCGCACCCGCGGGTCGTGGGCAAAGCGGACGATCTCTTCGGCGGTGAGCGAGCGCGGGTTCACGGCGACGTCGATGCCGGCGTGCTCGAAGACCTCGATGGAGATCGGCTCGTGCGTGATCCCGATCGTGAAGCGGACGCCGTGCACCTTGGCCAGGGTCGCTGCATAGAGGTTCTTGGCGTCCTCGCGCATGGCGAAAACCGCAGCGTCCGCCTGCCCGATGCGCTCGCGCTCGATGAAGTCCGGGTCGACGCCGGTAGCGCAGTAGACGCGTGCGCCGTGCAGCTCCTCGGCGACCTCGCGGGCCCGCTCCTCGCTCGGCTCGATCAGCCTCACGCGGATCCGTTGGTCGAGGAGCACGCGCGCGATGGCGAGGCCGGTCGCGCCCGCCCCGTAGACGACGACGTCGTCCACCTGCTTGCTCCTGGCCATGATCTGACCCCACGCTCGCGCGGCTTCGGGCGAGCCGATGATGATGATCCGGTCGCCCGGCTGGATCGACTCGTCGCCGCGCGGCACCAGGACGCGGTCGCCGCGAATGATGCTCGCCACCTTCGAGTCGGCGGGGATGCTCGCCGCCTTGAGCTCGAGCCCGACGACCTCTCGGATGGCATCGGTCGGCGGCCGCTCCGACGAGTCTAGGGGCACGTCGAACTCGACGATCTGCACCTGGCCGTCGGCGAAGACGTCCGTCTGCTTCGCCGAGGGCACGCCGATCGTGCTGGAGACGGCGAGCGCCGTCTCCAGCTCGGAGGAGACCATGAAGTCGACGTCGATCTGCCGCTCTTGCCAGGCTTCGAGGTACTCCGGGTTCGAGGTGCGAACGATCGTCTGCGCAGCGGAAAGCTTCTTTGCCAGCGTCCCGGCGACGAGGTTGATCTCGTCCCGCGAAGTACACGCGATCATCAGGGCGGCTTCCTCGACACCCGCGTCCTGGAGCACGCGGCGCGTCGCTCCGTTCCCCCGCACGGTGCGGACGTCGTAGCGATACGAGAGCGCCTGCAGTCTCGCGGCGTCGAGGTCGATGACCGTCGCTTCGTGGTCGTCGTGCAGCGCCTCGACGATGGTCGCGCCGACCTGCCCGGCCCCGAGGACGACGATCTTCATGCGACCGGAGCCTAGCCCTCCGTCAGGTCAGCGCCCACCCCAAGGAACAGTCCTACTTGCGCTCCCACTCGGGCTCGTCTTCGATGCCGACTCCTTCGGCGATCCGGTTGATGTAGTTGAAGTACGAGACGACCTGGATCGCGTCGTGGATGGCGGCGTCGTTCCAGCCGTAGCTGCGGAGACGCTCGGCGTCTTCCCTGCCCACGTCGGCCGGAGTGGCGGTCAGCTTGACGGCGTAGTCGCAGAGCGCCCGTACGGGGTCAGCCAGGTCGGCCTGGCGGAAGTCGTGCTTCGCATGCTCTGCCAGCTCGTCGGGTGCGCCCTCGGCACGGAGGTCGTCTGCGTGTGCGTGCAGTCAGTAGTGACAGCCGTTCGCCGTCGAGACGACAGTGGCGAGGAGCTCGCGCTCTGCCCGCGAGAGCTCGGATGGCCCGAACATGATCGCCTTGTAGAGCTCCATCGAGCGGTTGAGGACGGTCGGGTTCAGGCACATCGCTTTGACGATGTTGAAGACCTTGCCCGCCCGCTCGATAGCCGCGGCGTACTCGTCGGCGAGCATCCCCGTCGCCTCGTCGACCTCGATCTGCCTGATGTGCGGCACGGCGGTCAGCCTTGCATCTGCTCCGCCGGGATGCAATTAGACTCGGCTCGCTGACCGACGCTGCTCTAGGCGACCAGCTCCGCTCCCTGTTGCGCGGCTTCCCGGCCGGGGTGGCCGTCCTGACCGTCGACGCCGAAGGCGAGCGGCTCGGGCTGACCGTCGACGTAGAGGACGTCGTTGGGCAGCTCCCGCCGGCCCTTGCTGGAGTACACGAACAGGGCGCCAATGCCGCCGTCGACGTCGACCATGGCGTCGCCGACGGTGGCCCCGGTCCGGGCCGACTGCTCGTACAGGCCGTCGCGGCGCTCTCGCAGGTAGAGGGCGAGCCGCTTCAGCGCCGCGGCCCGCTGGTGGAAGGTCAGCTCGCGCAGCCCGGGCCCGCCGACCCGGCGGGCGTGCTCCACCATGGCGGCCATGTCGACCCCGGCGCTCGACACCCGGGCCACCGGCTCGCCGGTTGACGCGTCCAGCACGGTGGTGCCCTCGTCGGTCGCGGTGTGCCAGGCGTCGCGGACATAGGAGCTGAGCATCGCCGTCACGGTCGGCCCTCCTCAGGCGCTGGCGTCGTCGAGCACGGTGAACAGGGTGAGCTGCAGCCCGTCGGGGGCCCGCAGGCGCACGTTGCGGTGGCGCCAGGGGGTCACGACCGGGTCCGCCATGGCCTCGGCGCCGCCGTCGACCAGCCGCCGGGCCGTCCCGGCCGAGTCGGCCACCTCGAGCGCCACCCGAACCACCCCGGCAACCCGGGAGCCGACCTCGACCCGGTCGACCAGCTCGGCCTGGCCCACCGAGAGTAGCTCCAGGGTGGCCCGGCCGGCGTCCAGCACGACCCCGCCGCCGTCTGGCCCCTCGAACGACTCGACCCCCGGCAGGCCGAGCCGGTCCCGGTAGAAGGCGACCGCCTGGTCGTAGTCGGTGACTGTCAACGCCA
>Ga0081538_10004216_pt1 | contig 13341 bp, 15 predicted proteins | sample TabmetS5T2R1_FD_71022 | JGI IMG/M metagenome (GOLD analysis project Ga0081538, IMG submission 71022) | Tabebuia heterophylla rhizosphere microbial communities from the University of Puerto Rico - S5T2R1 | ecosystem: Host-associated > Plants > Roots > Rhizosphere ...
CCCCAGGAGGTCATCGACAAGCCCCTGACCTTCCGCGAGCACTTTGGCGACTACCAGCGCCAGCTGTTCCTGATCGACCACGCCGGCCTGCCGCTGACGACCGTGCTGCACCAGCTGGAGCTGCTCGGCGGGGAGGTCGTGCCCGTCCTCCGCAAGGAACTGGCCGCCAGGCGCGACCCGGAGGTCCCCGACGGGCCGACCCACGCCAGCCTGGTGAAGGCCAGGTACGGCGACCAGCCGCCCCGCCAGCCGCGCCCGAACGCCAACCGCGGTGACAACGTCACCGACGCCTCCCCGTACCAGGACACCGACCCGGCCGTGTCGGCCCGTTACCCGAGCCTGTGATGGCCAGCCGGACGCGACTCGCCAACGACGCCTGGGAGGCCCTGCTGTCCGCCCACGCCCGGCTGATGAAGCAGTTCGCGGCCGAGGACAGCTGGCGGGACCTGTCCATGCGGGAGTACGACGTGCTCTACACCCTGTCCAAGTGCCGCGAGCCGGTGCGCATCGGCGAGCTGCACCGGCACGTCCTGCTCAGCCAGCCGGCCCTGTCCCGGATGGTCGACCGGCTGGTCGAACGCGGGCTCGTCGAGCGATGCCCGGACCCCTCCGATGGGCGCGGCGTCCGCCTGTCGCTCACCGAGGCCGGCCGGGACCAACAGCGCCAGATCGGCCGCCGCCATGCCGGCTCGGTCGCCCGCGCCCTGACCGCCGAGCTGAGCCCGGACCAGCTGCGCCAGCTGGCGACGATCGGCTGGAAGCTGGCCGGTCAGGATCGGCCGGCCGCCACCGGCGCATCAACCAGCGACAACAAGGAGATGGCACACCTATGACCACCGACAGGCAGCCCTTCACGCTCGTGGTCGTCTCGGGCGGCACCAGCGACCCCTCCTCGACGCGAATGCTGGCCGATCAGCTCACGCAGCGCGTCACCGACCTGGCCGGCCGCCGCGGGAACGAGGTCGCCACCCGGGTCATCGACCTGCGGGAGCTGGCCACCGAGATCACCACGGCGATGGTCTCCCAGCTGGTCGGGCCCAGGCTGCAGCGGGCGATCGCCGCCCTCGGCGAAGCGGACGGGATCGTGGCCAGCACCCCGGTCTATGCGGCCGGAGCCAGCGGCCTGTTCACCTCCTTCTTCCAGGTCCTGGACAACGACCTGCTCATCGCCAAGCCGGTCGTGCTCGCCGCCACCGCGGGAACGGCGCGCCACGCCCTGGTGGTCGACCAGCAGTTGCGGTCGCTGTTCGCCTACCTGCGGACCACCGCCACCCCGACCTCGCTGTTCGCCGCCCCGGAGGACTGGGGCGACCCGGCACTGGCCAAGCGCATCGACCGGGCCGCGCTCGAGCTCCTGCTCCTCATGGAGAGCGGGTTCGCCCGGCAGGTCAGGGACGAGTCCTGGCATAGCTACCAGCACGAGTTCGGCAGCGCCGGGGGAACCGAGCTGACCATCGACCTCGACTCCGACCTCATGCGACTGGCAACCGGCGGGTCCGCCGCCTGAACGCGGGGTTCCAGTCCCGGGCGGCCGGCGTCACCATCACCCCCGCCGCGGTGTTGGCGGTCGAAGTGATCGGCTCACGTCGATGCCGGCGGTGCTCAGGCGGCGTGCGACGCTGCCCACTGCTCGTCGAGGTCTCGACAGATCTCGGTCGCCGCCTCGACAAAGGGTGCGAGGGTCAGTGGCGGCCGGCGCTCGGGATGCCATGCGATCCCGAGCCGGCGGGCCGGGGGCTCGGGCCGGATGGGGATGACGGCCACCTGTGGATCGTCCTCGTCCACGGTGAGCAGCGGCAGCACCGCGTAGGCAAGCCCCGAGCCGATCAGGCCCTGGATGGTCGGGGTGTCGTCGGAACGGAAGACGTAGCTCGGCGAGACGGGCGCCTGGCGGAAGGCGTCGTCGATGATCTGCCGGCATCCGGGGTTGCGGGTACCGATCATCGGGAGGTGGGCGATGTCGGCGATGCCGACCACCCGCTGTCCCGCCTCGGGCGCACTTGCGGGGGCCAGGAACACCATCGGGTCATCGAGCAGTGGGCGGACCTCCAGCGGCCCGGTCTCGTACGGGCCGATGTCGATGAAGGTGACGTCGATGTCGCCGGTCTCGACGGCGTGGATCAGGTCGGCGCTGTCTCGGGACTCCCGCAGCACGATCTGGATGCCGGGCCACTCGGCCCGGAAGGACCCAAGGAGGCGGGGGAGGATCTTGGTGCCGACGCTCGGCAGCGTCCCCACCCCCAGCTCGCCCTGTTCGCCCGAGGCCAGCGCCCGCAGGTCGGTGGCGGCGGAGCTGACGCGGGCGAGGACGGCTCGGGCGTGGGTCAGCAGCACCTCCCCGGCCGTCGTGAGCCGCACCGGACGGGGGCCACCGGGGCGCTCGAACAGTGGCGTGCCCACCATCCGTTCGAGGGTGCCGACCTGCTGGCTCACCGCCGACTGGGTGTAGCCGAGCTGCTCGGCGGCCCTGCTGAAGGTGCCGGTCTCGACCACGGCCACCATGGCCAGGAGGTGCCGGATCTCCAAGCCGGACCAAGCGACCTGAGAGGGCGGAATAGTAGAACTCATGATAGTCATCAACTGTAGCTTCGATTGTGCTTATGGATCAAGGTCAGCATACTGAACTTCCGGTCCCGGGCGATCAACTGGCCGGTAGCTGAGAAGGGCAGGGGCCATGACAGTGGATGCTGGCGGGATCACGACGTCTGTTCGTGAGGAGCTCGAGTCTGGCCTGCGAGGGGAGGTGGCCTGTCCCGGCGACCGTGGCTACGACACGGCTCGCGGTGTGTTCAACGCCATGATCGATCGGCGCCCACTCGCCGTGATCAGGTGCGCGGATGCGTCCGACGTGGTCCGCGGTATCGCGTTCGCGCGTCGACACGACCTCCCGCTCTCGGTGCGCGGGGGTGGGCACAGCGTCGCCGGGCACGCGGTGCGCGACGGCGCCGTCATGGTTGACCTGTCCGCCATGAAAGCCCTGCGGGTCGATCCAGCGGCCAGGACAGTCCGGGCCGGACCGGGCCTCACCCTGGGAGAGTTCGACCGCGCAACCCAGGCGTTCGGCTTGGCGACGACGCTCGGCGTCGTGTCCGTGACCGGGATCGCCGGGCTCACCCTCGGCGGCGGGCTGGGCTGGCTCAACGGCCGCTATGGACTCGCGTGCGACAACCTCATCTCCGCCGAGGTGGCGACCGCCGACGGGCAGCTGCTGCGGGCCAGCCCGGAGGAGAACCAGGATCTGTTCTGGGCCATCCGCGGCGGGGGCGGCAACTTCGGGGTCGTCACCTCCTTGGAGTACCAGCTTCATCCCGTCGACCTTGTTCTGGCCGGCGGCCTGTCCTACCGGTTGGACATGGCGCCGCGGGTCCTTCGTTTCTACGACGACTTCGCCAAGGCGGCCCCGGACGAGCTGTCCACGGTCGCGTCGCTCGGGCTGACCCCGGCCGGTGAGGCCACGCTGTCCATCGTGGTCTGCTACTGCGGTCCGATCGACGAGGGCGAACAGGTGCTGCGCCCGTTGCGGAGGTTCCAGGCGCCGGTCGACGACGGGATCCAGCCCATGCCCTACACGGCGCTGCAGAGCGCTCGGGACGAGGGATTCCCCTCCGGTCGGCTCCACTACTGGAAGTCGGGCTGGCTGCGCGGGGTGACCGACGGCGCCATCGAGACCCTGTTGCGGTTCCTCCCCAAGATGCCCTCCCTGGCCAGCGGCGTCGGCCTGCAGCAGCTGCACGGCGTGGCGAGCCGGGTCGCCCCGTCGGCCACCGCCTTCCCCCATCGGGCCGAGCAGTACGACTTCCTCATCGGCTCGCAGTGGTCCGACGCGGCCGACTCGGACCGCAACCTGCAGTGGACCAGGGCCCTGTTCGAGGCGATGCAGCCGCACCTCGAGGCGTCGGTGTATGTGAACAACCTGGGGGATGAAGGCCTGGCGCGGGTCCGAGCGGCCTACGGCGAGAACTACTCGCGGCTGGCCGCCGTGAAGCGGGCCTACGACCCGGACAACCTGTTCCGCGCGAACCAGAACATCGATCCATCCCCGGACGCGGCCAACGCACAGAGATGACCGGCGCCGGCTTGCGCATCCTCGTCGTCGGCGCCGGGATCGCCCGGCTGGGCGTTGCCCGAGCGCTCCGGCAGCGCGGGTCGGCCGCCGACATCGTCGAGGGCGACCCGGTCTGGACCCACAGCGGGGCCGGCGTCCACCTCGCCAACTACCGCCCGCTTCTCGAACTCCCCTGATGGCATGAACACGTCCACGCCGATCCGCCGGGGGCTGGGCATCACCGCGGGCCTCGAGGCGGGACTCGCTCGTGCCCTGGCCGTGCGATGCGAGCGTCTCGGGTACCACTCGCTGTGGTCGAACGACGAGCCGACCCTTCCCGGCCTGGAGACGCTCGCCCACTTCGCCGCTGCCGCGCCGCAGCTCGATCTGGGCGTCGGGGTCCTTCCTCTCGACCGACACCAGCCGGTCCGGATCGCGGCGGAGATCACCCGTCTCGAGCTGGACCCGGCAAAGCTCTGGATCGGGGTCGGGTCCGGCCAGCTGAGCAGGCCGATCCATCTCGTCCAGCAGGCCGTTGCCAGGTTGCGGGAGCTGCTCCCGGACGGGACGCGCATCGTCGTCGCCGCCATGCGGCCACGGATGTGCCATCTCGGCGGCGCGGTCGCCGACGGGGTGCTGCTCAACTGGATGCTGCCCGCCCAAGCGGCTCAGGCGCGCCGATGGGTGCGGCAAGGCGCCGACCAGGCGGGCCGCGCCGCCCCGGTCGTCGCCTCCTACGTCCGCGTCGCCGTGGGCCCCGGTTCACGACGGCGGCTCCGCGACGAGGAGGGCCACTACCGCAACATCAACGAGGCCCATCGCAAGCACTTCCAGGCCATGGACGTTCGGCTCGGCAGCGTGGGCGTGGCCGCATCGGCGCGACCGGAGGTGCTCGACGGACTCGCGCCGTACCACTCCGTGCTCGACCTTCCGATCGCACGGCTGCTCACAGACCAGGATGCAACCTCGCTGACCGCCGCCGCGATCGCCGCGGCGCCGTGACACGCTGGTCGCCTCCTGACAGGTGGTCTTCGCCTTCCTGCATCACGGCAGCGCTTCGGGCCCCTGGTACTGTTGGGCGTCTACCCGATCGGGTCAATGCAGGTCAGGACCATGATGGACAACGCCGAAGAGCTCGCAGCGATCGCACTGCTGGTGGATCCCGTCCGCTGGCGGCTCTACGACTACCTGCGGTCGTCGCGCGGCGCGGTTGGCCGGGACGAGGCGGCCAGGGCGGCGAACATCTCCCGCAACCTGGCTTCGTTCCATCTCGACCGCATGGCGGAGGCGAACCTGCTCGAGGTGGAGTACCGGCGGCTGTCCGGCCGTACCGGGCGGGGCGCGGGGCGCCCGGCCAAGCTCTACCGGGTGGGGGCCAGGCACTTCGCGGTCTCGCTGCCGGCAACCCGGTACTCGCTGGCCGGCCGGATCCTGGCGACGGCCATCGAGGAACGCCGCCCGGACGAGGACGGCGCGGCCGCGGTCCGCCGCGTGGCCGGACGAATCGGGGGCGAGATGGGTGGCGAGCTGCGCCGCCAGGTTGGCGGCCGCCCGGACGCCCCGCTGGCCGTGGCCGAGTGGGCCGTGCGGCAGCTCGGCTACGAGCCCGAGCTCCATGGCGACCGGATCGAGCTGCGCAACTGCCCGTTCGACGAGCTGGCCGACTCCCACGTGGAGCTGGTCTGCCAGATGAACCGGTCCCTGCTCGCCGGGCTGCTGCCCCTGCTGGGCGCCGACGGGATCTCGGCCGAGCCCGTGCAGCGCCGGCCGGGCGTCTCCTGCTGCGTGCAGCTCACCCCCTCGGGCTGAGGCGTGTTGCGCCGGGGGTGTCGGTGGCCAGCTTGAGGAGCTGCTCGACCAGGTCGCGGTGCGCCCCGAAGGGGGCCACCCGGAGGTAGGCGCGAAGGCTGGGGACCGCGGCCTTGGGCTGGCCCATGCCCATGAACAGGATGATGCTCCTGGCGTACAGGGCCTCCGGGTAGCGTGGGTCGGTGGCCAGGGCCTGCTCGACCGAGCGCAGCCCCGGCTCGGGCAGGCCGGCCCGGAACAGCAGCAGGCCGAGCCGGGTCTTGGCCTCCACGTTGCCCGGTTGGAGGCGCAGCACGCCCAGGTACTCCAGGGTGGCCTCCCTGAGCCGCTCGGCGTCCAGGTAGCCTTCGGCGAGGGCGAGGTGGGCGGCGACGTCGCCTGGATGCTCGCGCACTCGCCGCTCCAGGGTCGCGAGCGGTGCCACACCGGGGGCCGGAGGGGCGGCGCCCGGGGTCGCCTGCCCGGTGATCATCTGGCCGGTGCCGCGGTCGCCGACCGCGCCGGGCAGCAACGCGACCACCGCCCCCACCGCGGCCACGGCGGCGAGCGCGGCCCCGGCCCGGCGTGGCCAGCGCCGCCCTGGCCTCGGCCCGCCGGGCGGGCCGCTCGCGCCTGCCGGCGCGGGCCGGCGGACCTCGCGCAGGCCCGCCGCCAGCTCGCCGGTGCCGTCTCGAGCCTCGAGCGCCCGCAGGACCGCGACCGCGCCGGCCTCGGCTTGGGCGCGGGCCGTACGGTAGCCCGTCTCGTCGAGCTTGCCTGCCGCGCGGTCCTCGTCGAGGTCGCGGAGCCGGCGAAGGGCACGTCGGCGCTCGTCCTCGAGCGGGTCGGCGAGCCGCTGGAGCGCCGCCGCCGACCCCCGTTGGTAGGGCCACAGCACGGCGACGGCGGCGATGGCGGTGAGCCCGACCGCGCCCAGCAGCGTGAGCAGGCTCACGGCGCCTCCTCGTCGATCCGCGCCAGCGCCCGCTCCAGCAGCATCCGGTCGGCGCTGGAGGTGCGCGTGGAGGGTGGCCGGGTGGTGGCCGCGCGGGCGCGGCCGCGCCAGCGGCGCAGGGCCAGCACGGCGGCCAGCAGGCCGCCGGCCAGCAGCAGGGCCGGCGCGACCCAGGGGACCAGGTCGGCGCCGCGGCGGGCCGGCACGAGCAGGACCGACTCGCCGTAGGCGGCCACGAACTCCCGGCGGATCGTCTCCGGGCTCTTGCCGGCCGTCACCCCCTCGGCGATCCTGTCGCGCATCTGCCGGGCGAGCGGGGCGGGCGAGTCGGCCACCGACAGATCGCGACACACCGGGCAGCGGAGCCCGGTGGCGATCGCATGGACCTGTTCGGCGGGCGTGGCCGCCGGTGCCGGCCCGCGCGCGGCCACCACTGCCAGCCCAGCCAGCGCCAGCAGCAACAGCGCGGCGAGGCCGGCGGCCGGGCGGCGGATCCAGGCCCGAGCCGTCCGGGACGCTGCGGTCAGGCCGGCCATGCCTATCGCCTCCCCGCGGCGGGTGCATCGGCCTGTCCGCGCCCGCCGGGCAGCAGGCGGGTGATCTCCCGGACGAGCTGGTCGTAGGTCACCGGGCCGACGTGCTTGGCCGCGATCCGCCCGTCCGGGCCGATGAAGAAGGTCTCGGGGATGCCGTAGACGCCGTAGGCCAGGGCCGTCCGCGAGCCCGGGTCGGCCACCACCGGCCAGCTGGTGCCTCTCTCGGACAGGTAGGCGAGCGCGCTGGGGTGGTCGTCCTGGAAGTCGACGCCGACGAGCACCACCCCGGCGTCGCGGAAGCGGCTCCAGGCCGCGCTCAGCGCCGGGTGCTCGAGCCGGCACTCGGCGCACCAGGAGGCCCAGAAGTTCACCACCACGACCTGGCCCCGCAGGTCGGCCAGGCGCACCATGCGGTCCGTGCCGAGCGTGCGCAGGGCGAACTCCGGGGCGGGCCGGCCCAGCAGCGGCGAGCGGATGGCGGCCGGGTCCCGCCCCAGGCCGGCCCACCCGAGCCAGGCCGCGAGCGCCACCGCGACCACGACCGCGGCGACCGGGAGCGGCGCCCGCCTGGGGCGTCGCCGGCCGGCTGCGGCGGCGGCGGGCGCGGGCCCGGTCTGGGCGCCGCCGGTCATCCCCGGTCCGCCACGGCGGGCTCCCGGCGTCGCGCCGGCGGGACGGCCGCCGGCGACGCCGGTGGCGCCGGACGCCGCCGGGCCGGCCAGACCGCGAGCAGGCCGCCGAGTGCCATCACCGCGCCACCCACCCACAGCCAGGTCACCCCCGGGTTCAGGAAGAACCGGAAGGTGGCCTGCTCGCCGGCCTGCTCCACGCCGACCACCGAGACGTAGAGGTCGCGCAGCGGGCCGCCGCGGATCGAGGGGGTGCCGATCGGCTCGGAGGCCGCCGGGTAGAGGTTCAGCGAGGGGGTCATCCGGCCCAGGTCGTGGCCGTCGGAGGCCACCCCGACGTCGGTGACCAGCACGGTCCGCTGCGGCTGGCGCAACGTGCGCATGCCCTCGTAGCGGAGGGTGTAGCCGGCGAAGGTGGCGCTGGCCCCGCGAGACAGCGTCAGGTCGGCGTGGTGGGCCAGCGTCGAGGAGGCGGTGACACCGACCGCCGCCAGCGCCAGGCCGACGTGGACGAGTAGGCCGCCGTGGCGGCGTCGGGAGCGCAGCAGCGTCCCCAGCGCCGCCATCGGCCTGCGCCGGCCCGTCCGCACCGCGGCGCGCATGCCGGCGCCGATCTCGGCGAGGTTGGCGACGCCGGCGAAGGCGGCCAGGCCGAAGGCGGCGACCGCGGCGGGGTTGCGCGGCCCGCGCAGGGCCAGCGCCGCCACCAGCATCGCGCTGGCACCCAGCGGCAGTCGCAGGCGCCGCGTCAGCCGCTCGGCCGACCCGCCTCGCCAGGGGAGCAGCGGTCCGGCGCCGGCCAGGAGCAGCAGCAGGAGCAGCAGCGGCACGGTGGTGACGCGGAAGTAGGGGCCGCCCACGGTCACCTGCCGGCCCGAGATGGCCTCCACCGCCAGCGGGAACACCGTGCCGAGCAGCACCACGAAGGTGAGCGTGAGCAGCAGCAGGTTGTTGCCGACGAAGCTGGCCTCGCGCGACAGCACGGCGTCGATCCGGCCGGGGGCACGGAGCCGCCAGGCACGCTCGGCGATGAGCCCGAACCCACCGGCCAGCACGAGCAGCAGGAAGCCGAGGTACATCGGGCCCACCGCCGAGGTGGCGAAGGTGTGCACCGACAGCAGCACGTTGCCCCGGGTCAGGAAGGTGCCGAAGGTGGCGAGCGCGAACCCGCCAACCGCCAGGCACAGGTTCCACACCCTGAGCATGCCGCGCCGCTCCTGCAGCATCACCGAGTGCAGGAAGGCGGTGGCCACCAGCCACGGCAGCAGCGCGGCGTTCTCGACCGGGTCCCAGGCCCAGTAGCCGCCCCAGCCCAGCACCGCGTAGGACCACAGCGCCCCCAGGAGCAGTCCGACGGTCAGGAAGCACCACACCGCCAGCGTCCAGCGCCGGGTGAGGGCGACCCAGCGGTCGGACGGGCCGTCACCGACCAGCCCGGCGAGGGCGAAGGCGAACGGCACGGTCAAGCCGACGAAGCCGAGGTAGAGGAACGGTGGGTGCACCGCCATCAGCGGGTGGTTCTGCAGCAGCGGCGTGGGCCCGCGGCCGTCGGTTGGCGCCACCGCCAGCGTGGCGAACGGCTCGGACGGGCCCGACACCAGGAGCAGGTAGAACATCGCCACCCCGTACATGACGGCGAGCGCCCCACCCAGCGTCTCGGGCCGGTACCGGCGGAAGCGGAAGGCGACCGCCGCCAGGTACCCGGCAAGGACCAGGTTCCACAGCAGCAGCGAGCCGTCGTCGGCCGACCACAGCGCCAGCACCTTGAAGAAGGTGGGGGTGGCGCGGCTGGAGTTCTGGGCGACGTAGCGCAGCGTGAAGTCGTCGGAGAGCAGCGCCGCCAGCATCGCCCCGTTGGCGGCGGCAACCGCGGCCAGCAGCGCGTAGGCGGTGGTGCGGGCGCTCTCGACCGCCAGCGGCCGCTGCCTTCGCAGCCCGGCCACCGCGGCGAGCAGCCCCCAGACGGCGAGCGCGAGCGCCAGCAGCAGGGCATAGCGGCCCAGCCGGTCCACGCTAGCCGCCCGTTTCCAGGTCCGCCGGGCCCGGCGTCTCGCCGGGGCCCGGCGGCCGGTACTCGCTGGAGTGCTTGACCAGCACCGTGTCGGCGTGGAACACGCCGTCGCCGCCGAGCACGCCCTCCACCACCACGCCCTGGCCGGCCTTGAACAGGGAGGGCACGCCACCGGTGTTGACCACGCTGGTGCGCGCGGAGCCGTCGGTGACCACGAAGTGGACCGAGGAGCCGATGCGTTCCACCGACCCGGGCAGGACGTAGCCGCCGAGCCGCAGCCGCTCGCCGGCCGCCGACCGGCCGGCGGCGAGGTCGCCCGGGGTCTGGTAGTAGACCAGGCTGCCGGACAGGCCTCTGACGGCGACCCAGCCGAGCCCGGCGGCGAGCACGGCCACGGCCACCAGCGTCCTGCCCCGCCACACGGACCTGGTCCTGCTCACGGGCGTGCCGGGCGCGCAGGCCGTCCGGTCAGGGCGGTGGCCTGGCGCCGGGCCCGCCGGGCCCGGTGGCGCAGCCGCAGCAGGTAGCCGCCCAGGGCGGCGGCGGTGGTCAGATACCCGGCGGCCACATAGCCGAGGTCAGGCATCCGACCGCGCCCTTTCCGGCACGTCCACGACCGGCGGGAGCTGGCCGTTGGACTGCGGGCGGCCGGTGCGCGCCGACAGCGCCTGGGTCGCGGCCCGTTCCTCGAGCCGGCCCACCCGCAGCCGCACCGTGATCAGGTAGGCCCAGACGAGGGTGAACGCGGCCACCGCGACCAGGAGCGCGGCCAGCATGCTGCCGGCGATCGTGGGGGCGCCGGGCCGCAGCACGGTGGGTGCCTGGTGCAGCGAGCGCCACCACACCACCGACATGTGGACGATGGGCACGTCCACGAACCCGACCACGCCGAGCACGGCCGACCAGCGGGCCCGGCGGCCGGGGCTGTCGGCCATCCGCCGCAGGGCCAGGTAGGCGAGATAGATGAGCAGCAGGACCGCGGTGGTGGTCAGGCGCGGGTCCCAGGTCCACCAGGTGCCCCACACCGGCTTGCCCCAGAGCGCGCCCAGCACGATCGTCAGGCCACAGAACAGGACCCCGACCTCGGCCGCGGCGGCGCCCAGCCGGTCCCAGCGTGTCCGCGACGTCAGCAGGTAGGCGGCGCTGGCCACGAACACCGTCGTGAACGACAGGTAGGCCAGCCAGGCGGCCGGGACGTGCACGTACATCAGCCGCTGGACCTCACCCTGGACGGCGTCGGGCGGCGCCACCCGCAGCGACAGCACGGCGCTGGTGGCGAGCCCGGCGACGGCCGCGCCCGCCAGGACCTGCTCCCCGCGGCGGCCCGTGAGCCTGGCCATCATCCGTTCGCTGCCCTTCATGGCAACCTCCAAGCGGCAGGCGTGCCTACAGCGACTTCAGGTACTGGACCAGGTCCCGCTTCTCCCCAGCGGTGAGGCGGAGCTTGAAGAAGCGGTTGTAGTGGTCGACCACGTCGCCGAGGGTGGCGAACCGGCCGTCGTGGTAGAAGCCGCCCTTCTGGTGCGCCCACAGCCCCTTCAGTGGCGTCGTGCGGTACCGGTGGGTCGGGGAGCGATCGGCCTGGAAGCGGTCGATGCCGATCTCGGCGGGGGTGTGCAGGTTCCAGCCCGGCTCGGTGAACAGCGGCGGCACGTGGCAGGTGGCGCACTCGGCCTTGGCGCGGAACAGCTTCGCCCCGCGGGCGGCGGCGGCCGGGTCGAAGGAGCCGGCCGGCGGCGCCGGCGCGGCCAGGGCGAGCTGGTAGAAGTGGAGCGCCGCGAGCTTGGGGGTGATCAGGTCGGGCGAGTTGTTGGTGTGCCCGGACCGGTTGCGGGCCGCCACCGGGAACTGCTTGGGATTGTCCAGGCGCGGGTCGTAGAAGACCCCCTGGCCGTGCATCTCCAGATTCGCCACGAACGCGTTCCAGTAGGGCACCGAGCCCCAGCCGGTGTAGGTGTGCAGGTTCACGCCGGCCAGGCCGTACGCCGGTGGGATCAGGACGGCGGCGGTCCTGCCGTCGGGCCGGAACCCCTTGCCGTCCAGGAACAGCTCGGCGTCGAACTTGCCCGGTCCCCACGCGGCCAGCACCCGCTTGACCGTGGCCACGTCGGTGCCGAGCAGGCGGGCGACCGGCCGCAGATCAGGAGCCAGCGAGACGATCGCGCCGACGTCCAGGTCGCGGGCGGCGAAGCCGTCCAGCCGGTGACCGATGCCCGGCGCGAACGAGTCGTCGACGGTGGAGTGGCACAGGGCGCACTGGATGCCCATGGAGCGCAGGCCGCCGCCGGCGTCGAAGAACCCGGTGACGCCGACCACCGCGTTCAGCCGGAGCAGGGCCAGGGTGACCGCGGGGTCGTCCAGGTCGACCTCGCCCCGCGCGAGGGCCTGCTGCAGCTCGGGGGGCAGGGCGTCCACGTCGACCTTGAGCCCGACTCCGAGTGCCGCCCTCGGGCTCAGGCCAGGCCCGACGCCGCCGTTGGCGGCCCCGGCGACCGCCCTGTGGAGCTTGAGGCTGTCGCCCCAGAACCTCTCGTCGCCGAAGGTGTCGAAGCGGAAGATCTGGCGGCCCTGCTCGGCGAGCTGCGAAGCCTGCGCCTGCACCGGCTGGCCGCCGCCGGCGGCCGTCGCCTGCTCCCTGGCCGAGGACGATCCCGAGAGCACGTACAGGACGCCAGCCGCCAGGAGCAGCAGCAGCAGGCGCGCCAGCGCCACGGGCCTGCGCCGCGGACGCCCGGCGGGCGCGGGGTCCTCCGCCCCACCGGTGGGGTCTGTGGTCCCGGCCATGGGTCACCACCTCGGGTCCGGAGGCTCCTATAACCAACTGGAGTTTGTATTAGGGGGACTCTGCACCGCCACGGCAGGCCTGTCAAGGTCGGGCTATTCCTCCAGAAGGTGCTCGAACACCAACGTGCCGGCGGCAAGGAAGACGAGGTCGAAGGCGACCAGCAGGCCGAGCCAGGAGCCCGCCTCCCCGCCCCGCCCGGCCACGGCCAGCTCGGTCGCCTTCACGCCCGCCACCACCACCGGCGTGACCAGGGGCATGACCAGCAGGGGCAGCGCCGCCTCGCGAGCTCGCGGGACGACGGCCAGCACGCCGAACAGGCTGCCGACCGCGGCCAGTCCCATCGTGCCAAGCACCAGAGCAGCGGCGATGACCGCCGTGCCCCGGCCGAGCGGCAGCTCGAACAGCACGGCGACCATCACGAGCACCGACGCCTCCAGCACGAGCAGCTCCACGGCCATCGCGGCCGCCTTGCCGGCGAACACCGACGCCTTGTCCACCGGCGCGAGCACGAGTCCCTCCAGGGCGCCGTCCTCGGCCTCGGCCTCATAGGCACGGCGAGCCAACAGGGTCGAGGCGAACAGCAGCGCCAGCC
>Ga0081538_10004217_pt1 | contig 13340 bp, 11 predicted proteins | sample TabmetS5T2R1_FD_71022 | JGI IMG/M metagenome (GOLD analysis project Ga0081538, IMG submission 71022) | Tabebuia heterophylla rhizosphere microbial communities from the University of Puerto Rico - S5T2R1 | ecosystem: Host-associated > Plants > Roots > Rhizosphere ...
GACGGAGCTCTTCGAGGCACGGGGAGCCGACCTCGGCGCGGTGCTCGCGGCCGCGGACGAGCTCCGGCGCGAGGTCTGCGGGGACGAGGTGAGCTACGTCGTCACCCGCAACGTCAACTACACCAACGTCTGCTACTTCCGCTGCGGCTTCTGCGCGTTCTCGAAGGGCAAGCTGGCGGCGAACCTCCGCGGGAAGCCGTACGTCGTGCCGCTCGAGGAGATCGTGCGCCGTGCCCGCGAGGCATGGGACCGCGGCGCCGTCGAGCTCTGCCTCCAGGGCGGCATCCATCCCGCCTTCACCGGCGAGACGTACCTGGAGATTTGCGCGGCCGTGAAGGAGGCGCTGCCCGACCTGCACGTGCACGCCTTCTCCGCGCTCGAGGTCTGGCAGGGAGCGGCGACGCTCGGTCTTCCGCTGGACGACTACCTCGGCCGGCTGCGGGACGTCGGGCTCGCGTCGCTCCCGGGGACGGCCGCCGAGATCCTCGACGACGAGGTGCGCCGGACGCTCTGCCCGGACAAGGTCTCCACGGGCCAGTGGCTGGAGGTGCATGACGCCGCGCACCGCGCGGGCCTCAAATCGACGACGACGATCATGTACGGCTCGGTCGAGGGCCCGCGCAGCTGGGCGCGGCACCTCGTGGAGCTGCGTGAGCAGCAGAAGCGGAGCGGCGGTTTCACCGAGTTCGTTCCCCTCCCCTTCGTCCACATGGAGGCCCCGATCTACCTGAAGGGCCGCGCCCGGCCGGGGCCGACATACCGCGAGGCGGTGCTCATGCACGCGGTCGGGCGGCTGGCGCTGCACCCGTGGATCACGAACATCCAGGCGTCCTGGGTCAAGCTCGGGGTCGAGGGCGCGCAGGCGGCCCTGCAGGCCGGCGCGAACGACCTGGGCGGGACGCTCATGAACGAGTCGATCTCGCGCGCGGCGGGCGCCGCGCACGGCCAGGAGATGCCGCCGGAGCGCATGGAGGAGGCGATCGCGTCGATCGGCCGCGTCCCGCGCCAGCGGACGACGCTTTACGGCACGCCGGACCGCGAGCGCACGAGTCTCTCCTACGGAGCCCCGCCGCTCCGTGAGCCGCTGAATCCGAGCGTCAACGATGCTGATCTGAAGCGGCCGGCTCGGCTGATTCGCCCCGGCCTCGCCGCGGCCGGCTAGGTCCCGCTCAGGTCAGTACCACTTGCCCTTGGCGAACCCGCCGAAGGCGAGGAGGCCGATGAGGGCGATCACGATCCCGAGCCACAACGGGCCGAAAATCAAGATCACGATCCCCACGATCACGATGATCCCGCCGACCGAGATGCCTGCCATGCTCCTCCTTCGTCAGGCGGCCGCGCCGGCGGCCGCGGTGGGCTAGGCCCAGCCTATGCGAAGCCGGCGCTCAGGAGGCGCAGGCCGGGGGCTCCCCGAACGACGAACGGATGCCAGCCCCGCTCGGGAAGCTCGACGCTGATCGTCGTGCGGCCGCTGACGAGCTCCGGCTCGAGGGCGCCGGCGTCCGCATAAACGCTCACCATCGTGGGCGCCTGCGCCTCCAGCTCGAGCTCGGCGCGGCCGCTGCCGTAGACCCAGAGCGCGCCCTCGTCGAGCGTCAGCTCACCCTCCTCCCACGCGTCGCAGAGGAGCGGCTCGCCGCGATCGGGCTCCTCCCCCGGCGGCGGCCCGGCATCCAAGCCTTCCTCCCAGAGGAACACGGGCTCGGCTCCGGCAGCGACCCCCATCCCACCGCGGCGAAGCCCCTCCCAGCCGAACCAGGCGCCCGGAGTCTCGGACTGCTCGTAGAGACCGCCGTGCCAGACGATGGCACGGATGCCGAGCCGCGCCAGCTCCGCCCGGTCAGCCGGCAGCCAGGCCCCGCACTCGAGCCGGTTGTAGCGCTCGGTGAACTCGAACACGCGCTCGGGCGCGAGCGCGTAGCCGGTCGGCCGCTCCCGCGGCGCCTGCAGCGTGTAGTACTGGTACACGCTTCCGAACTGTGCGGTGCCGCGCTCGAAGATCGGGAGCTCGAGAACGCGCCCCGGGCGAGACTCCGCGAGAGCCGCGTAGGCCTGGTTGTCCGGATCGGCGTCGCTCGAGCGCAAGGGGAAGACGAGCAGGTCGGCGGCGACGAGCGCCAGGAAGGCGGCGGCCACGGCGAGCCGGCGGCGCCCTTCGAAGCGCGCCACGACGACCGCGACCGCGACGGACGCGAGCGCCGCCAGCGCCAGATTCGCGAGCGGCAGGAAGCGTCCGGGCACCCGCGGGTAGCGGAGTGGCGGAAAGACGTCCCGGATCGTCTCGTAGAGGGGGAGGTTCGCCCCCAGCGCCAGCAGCGCGGGCAGCAGGGCTGCGAGGCCGAGGAGGATCGCCAGCCCCCGGCGCCGGCGCGCCAAGACGACGACCCCGACCACGGCGAGCACCGGGAGCAGCCAGCCGAGGTACACGAAGCGCTCCGGCCCGTGCAGGCGCCAGCGGCTGAGGAAGTCGACCGCGCTCGCCGAGTAGAAACCAACCTCCTCGAGGCTCCGTCCCTCCTCCTCCGTCGTGCCCGCGATCACCACCGTCTCCGCGAGGAGGCCGGCCGCGGCGGCAACCAGCACGCCGCCCCACGCCCAGAGCGAAGCCGGGCGCGAGTAGCGGAGCGCGGCGTATACGGCGAGGAAGGGAAGGGCCCCGAGCGCCAGGTGGAGCTGCCCGGAGACCGGGATCGAGACGATGCTCGCGGCGAAGAGCGCGCCCCAGAGGTGGGTCGAACGGGACGTCTCCGCGCGGCGGGAGCGCTCGAAGGCCCAGAGAGCGAGCGGAAGGAGCACCGCGGTCCACCCGAGCAGGTGCCCGCCGCTCTGCAGGAGCCGGTAGGGCGCGAGCTCGAAGGCAAGCCCTCCGAGCGCCGCCGCGAGTGGCGGCAGGTCCAGCTCCCGTAGCCAGGCATACGCGAAGAGCCCCGCGGCGAGCGTGACGGCGAGCAGGAGGAGGTTCCACGCGACAACCGGGCCCCCGGCCGCTTCCAGCGGCCAGTAGGGAATCCCGAAAGGCCAGCCTCCGAGGACGACCTGAGGCTCGATGAGTGGCTGGAAGCTGTAGGGGTCGACCCACGGGCTCTCGCCCCGCTCGAACTGGTGGCCGACCAGCCAGAATCGGTAGCCGGTCTGGAGGTGGTCTCCGGAAGCGGCCTCGCCGTAGCCGGCCGGGCCGCCCTCGGTGATGAACTCGCTGCGGAAGCCGCCGACGGCCGGGAGAGCGGCGACGACGGCCGCGACCGCGAAGAGCGCCAGCAAGGCCCACCGCCCGCTCCCAGTCGTCATGCTGACGGACTATGCCGAACGCGGTTCCGGACGGAGCCGGCGAGCGGCCGCACGCAACGGTCGCCGTCGCGGCCGGAGTCGCGGCCCTCGCGGCAGCCGCGACGCTTCCCGGGGCGATCGACCTGCCGCTCTGGCAGGACGAAGTCGCCTCGGCACGGGTCCTCCTGGAGGCGACGCCCGCCGGTGTCGTCGAGCACGTCTCCCGCACGGAGTCGACCCCTCCGGGCTGGTACCTGCTCGCGTGGCTCGGGCAGGAGGCCGGGATCCCGATGGAAGGCCTGCGCTTTCTCTCGGTCGCGCTCGCGGCGGCGCTGGCCGGGCTCACGGTCGTCTACGCACGTCGGTTCCTCCCGCTCTGGACGGCTGCTCTCGCGGGCATCCTCACGGCGCTCGCATGGCAGGTGGTCGCCCACGGGAGCGAGGTGCGGGCCTACTCGCTCCTCGCGCTCCTCACGCTCGTCTTCGCGCTGCTCCTCGAGCGGGCCGCCGCCGAGCCCCGGCTCGGGCGGCTGGTCGCGCTCGCCGCCTGCACGGTAGCCGGCGTCTACACGCACTATTTCTTCCTGCTGGCCGTTGCCGCCGGGCTCGTCTGGCTCGCCGCCGAGCGTGAATTGCGGGCGGCCGCCATGCGTGTCGGCGGAACGATCCTCCTGGGCGCGGCCACCCTGCTCGCCTGGCTCCCCGGCCTCCTCGACCAGGTGGGAGCGGAACGCTTCGGCTGGATCGACGCCTTCGACCCGGTCAAGTTCGCCGCGCTGCCCTCGGCTCTCCTCTGGGACCCGGGCACGATCTACGCGGAGCTCGGAGCCGACCCGGGCTTCTGGGAAGCGGCGGTCAGGGTGGCGATCCTCGTCCTCGTCCTCGGCGGCTGCGCCGTGCTCTGGAGGCTGAGCTCGTCGGCGCGGCTCTGTGCCTTGCTCGTGATCGTGCCGGTCGCCGTCTCCGGCATCGCCTGGCTCGCCGGTCTTCGGATCATCACGGGCAGAAACCTGATCGGGGTCACTGCATTCGCGGTCGTGGCGCTCGCAGCCGTTCTGCTGTCGCTGCCGCGCCGCGCTGCTCTCACGGCCGCCGCACTCGGGCTCGCGCTGGCCGTCTTCTCCTACGTGCGCGCCCCGATGCCCGAGCGCGTGGACTTCGACCGCGTCGCCGGCGCGCTCGTGGAGGCCGGCTGGGCGCCGGGTGACGCGATCCTTGTCATCGGCTCGCTCCCCGACTTCCGCTCGCCGCTCGAGTGGTACCTGCCCGGCGACGTCACCCTGCCCGAGGCGGCGCCGCGTGAGGCCTGCACCGCGGTGTGGGTGGTGACGGACGTCGCCGAGGGCCGGGAGCTGCTCGACCAAGCCTCGCCGGAGCGCCGCGACGATGTGGGCACCGTCGAGGTGGCACGAGTCCCGTGGGCCGACAGCCTCGCCGCCGAGGCAGAATCCGCCGGCGGCCGCTACCTCGACTCCGCCGCCGGGGCCGGCTGCCTGCGGCCGCTCGAGGACCGCACGACCTAGGGGCAGGCCTCGCCGACCGTCTCGCAGACCGTGCGCAGGCTTCGCTCGACGTAGAAGCGGAGCTCCGGGTACCGGTCGACCTCGACGGCGTCGAGCGCGGCCGTCAGTACCTCGGCCGTCGGCGAGAGCGCGGCCTCGGCATCCGGGAACGGCCCCTCGGCGCGGACGAGCAGCCAGCCCGGGAAGAGCTGCACGTCGTAGCCCTCGCCCAGCTCCTCTTCGAGCCGGCCGAGGTCGACCTGTGCCTCGCCGACCGGGACGGCGACGACGACGGCGCCTGCCGGCTCCTCCACGCGGGCGACCGCATGCTCGAGCAGCGAGGCCTGCGAGTACGGAAGCGTCGCCGCCTCCCCGGTCTCGGGCAGAGCGGCCAGGAAGACCGCGGAGAACGGGAAGAGGAGGTCATCCTCTGCCACGTTCTCGCGGAGCCAGTCGGCGGGCGCGGAGAGGCGCTCGCGGCTGCCGGTGGCGATCACCTCGGGGCCGCCTTCGAGGACGACGTCGGGCCAGTAACGCGGATCGCGCTCGCCGCCGGGCGGAGAGAGGACGGCAACGACGGCGACGAGGGCCACGGCCCCGACGGCTACCGCCGGGTGAAACCGCCGCGTCAGCCAGGAAACCGCCGTCCCGATCATGGCCGCCCAGAGCGGCAGGGCGAAGACGAGGTGCCGCGGCTGGAGCCCCGCGACGCTTCCTGTCCGCAGGAGCATGAAGAGAACGGGTGGCGCGAGCAGGGCGAGCAGGCAGAAGGCGGCGAACGCCCTTCGGGTACGCAAGAGGACAGCCGTGCCCACGGCCCCGAGCACGAGGAAGAACGCGAACGTCCAGCCGTCCCCTCCGGCAAAGGACTGGAGCGCGCGGGCGAGCTGCGACCAGGCGTCGCCGGGGCCCGCCAGCGACTCGTCGCCGGCGACGCCGACGCTGAACCGGTCGGCGAGACGGAGGTCGGCGGCCGCAAGCGGAACGAGCAGCGCTCCGACCGCGAGCACGGGCAGTGCGGGCTTGAGCGGCCGCCCACGCCAGACCACGAGAGCCACCGCCGCCTCGGCCCCGACGACGATCACGCCGTACGGATGCACGGCCGGCAGCAGGACCGCGGCGAGCGCAGCGACGAAGGCGGCGCGGGCGGTACGAAGCTCGAGCGCGCGCGCAAAGAGGTCGGCCGAGAGCGCGCTCACGAAGGCGAGGAGCGCGTACATGCGACCCACCGTCCCGTAGAGGGCCAGGACCGCCGAGGTCGAGGCGACGAGCGCCGCGGTCGCTCCGGCCACGGGCCCTGCCAGGCGCCGCCCGAGGTCGAAGCAGAGCGGAATCGTGGCGACGGCGAAGACGACGGAGAGCCAGCGCAAAGCCTCCGGCGTGGCGTCGATCGCGAGCGCGATGTACGCCAGCAGGAAGTGGAGGGGCGCGCCGCCCCGATCCCACAGCACCGTCGCTAGAAGCTCGCCGAGCGGACGCGAGGCGATCAGCCCGGCGACCGCCTCATCCTCGAAGAGAGGCTTCCCGCGGACGTCGGGGACGAGCCGAAAGAGAAGGACGGCGGTCGCCGCCGCCAGCGCGCCCGCCGCGAGCAGTCCCGGGTACGCATCAGCCCGCCGCCGCGGCGAAGGCTCCGGCTCGGTAGACCTGCCCGCGGAGCCCTGGTCCGAGTGGCGCGGGCCGACGTCACGAGTCCTGACCTGCACGGCGTCCTAGGATATTCGCGCCGGGATGCCCATCCCCGTCTTCGCAGCCGACCAGGTCCACGCGGCAGTCGACCCCTCAGACGCCGTCGAGGCCGTCCGCCGCGCGTTCGTCGCCCACGCGCGCGGGGAGTGGCTGATGCCGTCGAAGGTCTACGTGCCCGTGCCGCCGGACGGCGACTTCCGCGCGATGCCGGCGCGCGGAGGCGGCTATGCCGTCCTCAAGTGGGTGACGTCCTTCCCGCGGAACCCCGAACGAGGCCTCCCGACCGTGGCCGGTGTCGTCCTTCTCTCCGACGCGGAGGACGGCCGACTCCTCGCCGAGCTGGACGCAGGGGCGATCACCGCCCTGCGAACCGGCGCCGCTGCCGTGCTCGCGGCCGAGACGTTGGGGGTCGGCGACACACCCGCCGCGGTGATCGGGTGCGGCGTCAACGGACGGGCTGTGGCGCGGACGTTCCTGGCCCGCGGCCGCGACGTCGTCCTTTGGGACGCGGACACCGACCGGACCGCGCAGGTGGCCGCGGAGATCGGCGCCCGAGCCGCGGATTCCCGCGAGAGCGCTCTCGCAGCCGATGTCGTCGCTACGGTCACGCCCGGGCGCGAGCCCCTCTTTGAGCCCGGAAGCCTGCGTCCCGGCCAGCACGTCAGCCTGATGGGAGCGGACGGGCCCGGAAAGGCCGAAGTCCCCGTCGAGGAGCTCGCCCGCGCGCATGTCGTCGTCGACGAGTGCGAGCAGTCAGCAACAGACGGAATACTTCCTGCCGAGCCGCGAGTCCGCCTCTTCTGCGACGAGTGGGATCAGGCTAGCCACGGCGGCGACATCGCGAACGCCGTCCAGGCCGGCAAAATCGGCCGCGAAGACGTGGCCCAGCTCGGCGACGTGTTGACCGGCCATGCCGAGGGTCGTCAGTCGGACGACGACGTCACGATCTTCGACTCCACAGGCCTGGCCGTGCAGGATCTCGCTGTCGCCGCGCTTGTCTACGAGAGGGCGAAGGAGCTGGGCATGGACGTCCCGACTATCGACCTCTAGTCGTCCGCTCCTGCTGGGCGAGGGGTTCACTCGCATCCCGACCGGTCCGTCCGTTGCGGTCGTACGGGCTAGACACCTGTTTCTGACGGCCGTTGCTCATTTGCAACCGCTGCGGTCACCTCAATGCGTCCACGGCGGACGAGTGCAGCGAGTGCGGGAGTGAACGGTTCGCTCCCCCATGGGTGGTTCAACAGCGCCGGATCAACCGCCAGTTCGCCGTTCAGGTCACCGAGCCTCATGAACTCTCGGAAAGCACGAACCCGCGTCTGACACTTAGCAAGTGGCGGCCCGGCGGCCGGTCGACCTTCCACGTCCCACTGTGGGGCCCGGCGGCCGGTCGACCTTCCACGTCCCACTGTGGAGCAGTGGGAGCGGGTGAAAGCCGTCGTGGACAACGACCTCGCCCAATTCCTCGGCTGGCAGACGCGCGCGGCTTAGACGACCACACCACGTAAGGCTTCCTCCCCTCCTGCCCGGGAGACGTCGAGGGCCCGTTGTCGCCGACGCGGTCCGCCTGCCGTGTCCCCTTCCTGGCAAGCGCGACATCTATTTACCGACGTCAGCTTCCATGTCCTCGGCGGGAATCGTCTGCACGAGGTTGGGGATAAAGGCGAACAGCATCATGGGTTCGTCGTTCTGCGAGGCGTATTCGACCCCCGCCGGAGAGACCTCCCCTGCCTCCGCCGCCTCGGCGACTAGGCGCTCGACCCCCTCTCTGCCCAAGAGGTCGAGCAGTGTGTAGAGGACGTTGTTCTGCACCCCCTCGGAAGGGTGGTCGAGGAAGCGCACGAGGCGGCGTGCGTCCCCGGGCTCCACTAAGTCCGGAAGATGGACTGTCGCACGGTCGGCGATAACTTCGTCCAGCGTGTGGAGGCCGGTGGCCGCCGTGTCCCAGGCGCGCATCCGCTCGTCAGCCCACTCGATCAGCGTGAGGAGTCGCTCGCCGACCGCCTGTCGCACGTCGGGTGCGCCCTCAAACTCCTCCCCCGTGAGATCCTGCAAGCCAACGATTGCGGCCAGCGTGTAATACGCGAACTCCTCCTCCTCGAGAGCCTTCATGAGGAAGGGCATCCGAGCCGTCCGAGGGAGCAGGTCAGGGTAGAAGAGCACGTTCGAGACCGCCTGGCGATCCGCCCACTGCTCCAGCACCGACACTGTCGCCTGGCTGTCCCTCTTGCTCACCCTTCCGAGCCGCTGCCGTGCCCGCAGCAGGTCATCGAGGTCCACCGTCCTCAGGAACTCTTCGAGCCCTCGGCTCATGGCGCGTCGGATACGCAAGTCCTCGGGAGACTATGTCACGTTGCGCACTCGACGCCGCCCTCTCCTTGAGCAGCTACAGCCGTAAGCCCGCGACGCGGTTTCTGTGCGCAAACTCTTAACGCTGTTTTTCCAACTCCTCACGTGGGTTATCGCTCGTGACTTCTTTTGCAAGCGTCTCGACGTGGCGAGCCATAGCCAGGCGACCCACCACGGAGACATCTCGCGTGCGGTCGAAGCGGGCACGCTCGGGCCGGACGACGTGACCGAGCTCGGCCGAATCCTCCTCGGCGAGGCGAAAGCAAGGACGGCAGACGACGAGATCACCCTGTTCGACTCGACGGGCCTCGCCGTCCAGGACCTCGCAGTGGCTGCACTCGTCTTCGAGCGCTACCGAGCGGAGCCCGGCGCCGCCGCCTTCGCCGGCGTAGTCGAGGTCGATCTCGACTAAGGAGAGAGATCCGCAGGGCTACGAGGTCCCCCACGGCTGAGCGCTCACGGCGCGGACCGCGGCGCGCTTTCGAACGTATCAGTCGTCAGATGGCCAAACGTGCAGGAGTAAGCGCGCTCCTCATGGGTGCGCTACTCGTCGGTGCCTGCAGCGGCGGGGATGACGACCGACGCGCGGCCGACAGTAAGACGCCAAGCGCTGCGTCTTCGACCAACAGTGAGACGCCAAGCCCTGTGCCTTCGAAGCGGAAGGGGCTTTGTCAGCCGTTCCCGGACCGCCTCATCGATGACTTCACTGCTGCTTACAACAGTCGCGATCTTGAGGCGCTGGAGGACCTGGTCACGGCTCCGCGGATTGACGATGTCGTCGCCGCGGCTTACGCGGGCGAGTCCTCGTTTGATGGTGTCCGAGGGTGGGCCGAGGTCAACTGGAACTCAGACGACCGCATCGATATCTCAGGCTACAGCGCCTTCTACCCGACGAAGCGTGGGTTTCAGATGCTCATAACGAGACGCAGCGCCACGCTTCGGGCGAACGGGATAGAGCGAGTCTCCACCACGTTCGACGCGATCAGCGACGGATGCACGATCGCGTCGCTCTCGGACAGCGGGCCCGTTCAAGCCAGGGGGCGCCCCTGCGCCTTTTACGACGCGTTCGGCGATGTCCCCGACGTCGCATCTGACGAGCCGGGTGAGTGTGTGGACGGTTCGGGGGATCACGCCCGCACCAGCGCGCTCGCCGTCTTCACTGCAGATCGCATGATCGTGTGGGGCGGAAGCCGCGGCGGCCACTTCACCTACAGCGACGTGGCGATGGATGGCCTCGTCTATGACCCGAAAACCGGTCGCTGGCCCCGAGTGCCGCCGCCGGACCTGCCCGACTTCAGCCCGGCAGTCGGCGCGTGGACCGGGACCGAGCTCATCGTCTTCGCCACGACGACGCGGCCCAACTACCGCGTCGTCGGTGGCGCGTACGACCCGATGGACGGCTTGTGGGTGACGATCGAGTTCCCGTACGGACGTTGGAGTGGGTTCGAGGGGGTGTGGACGGGAAGCGAGCTGATTTTGTGGGGAGGACCAGACCACTCCAGCCGACCGCGCCGGCGTGGCGTCGTCTACGAGCCCGCGACCGGAGCGTGGCGCCACACGTCTCCCGCGCCAATCGGGGGCCGATGGTCGCACGCGGCTGTGTGGACAGGCGACGAGATGGTCGTGTGGGGTGGAGCGGACGCCCGCACCGATCGGTCGGACGGCGCGGCGTACGACCCGGTCACCGACTCGTGGCGAAAGCTTGCGCCGGCGCCCCTCTCGGGCAGGCAGTGGATGCCAATAGCCTGGACCGCGGCCGAGGTCGTAGTTTGGGGCGGGTCGAGCTACAGCACCAGTCGGGCCGACGGAGCCGCGTACGATCCGGCTACCGATACGTGGCGGAAACTACCCGCCGCGCCGATCAAGGGTCGCCACCACCACTCCGTCACCTGGACGGGCAGGGAACTCGTCGTGTTCGGCGGCTACAACTTCCGCCGCTCGTTCGCCGACGGGGCAGCCTACGATCCCGTGCGAAACAGGTGGCGCAAGCTCCCGCGCGCACCGATCAAGCCGCGCTTCGAGCACTCGGCCATCTGGACCGGGACGGAGATGATCATCTTCGGCGGCACCTGGGACTTCGGCCACATCGCGCTAGGCGATGGTGCAATCTACGATCCTGAGGGCAACCACTGGAAGCGCCTGGTACCTGACCTCGGCTGAAGAGCACGTCTCAGAACGGAGGCCAAGGCGTCATCCTGAAACGTGCACTAGCCGGTCTCGACCGGGAGGCCGCGACCCGACCAGTCGCTCCACGAGCCCGGGTAGAGCTTAACGTCGTTCCGCCCTGCCTGCGCGAGCCGCAGGAGGACGACGGCGGCGGTGACCCCGGAGCCGCAGTAGGCGACGAGCTCCGGGGCATCCTGCAGGCCGGGTGGGAGCTCCTCTGGAAAGGGTGCGTTGACGGCGCCCGGGATGCGGCCGGCGACCGGGTCGATCAGCTCGACCTCGCCGCGGTAGCGCTCGGGGAGGCGTGCGTCCACGACGGTGAGCCCGGGCTCGCCGAGCCGTGCCGCGAGCTCGTCGGCCTCGATCGTGTCGTCCGCGCGCGGATTCGGCGTGAACTCGACGGGCTCGACGTCCTCCGCCCCGCTTCGAAGGGGCCCGAACCAGGAGGCCATACCGCCGTCAAGGACGGCCACCTCCGGGTGACCGAAGTGGCGCAGGAGCCACCAGAGCCGGGCCGCGCCACCGTTCATGTCCTGGTCGTAGGCGACCACGAACACTCCGGACCCGATCCCCGCGGCCCCGACCGCGCGCGCGAAGTCGTCCTCGCTCGGCAGCGGGTGCCTGCCGCCGGGGGTCGCCGGCGGTGCCGAGAGCTCGGTCTCGACGTCGAGGAAGGATGCGCCGGGAACGTGCCCCTCGAGGTAGAGCTCGCGGCCGCGCCCCGGCTTCCCCAGCTCCCAGCGGCAGTCGACGAACTGGTAGCGCACCGGGCTCAGGGCGCGAGCCGGAAGATGTCGCCGCCCCGATCGACGACGAGCAGCTCGCCGTTTCTCCGCTCCCCGAACGACGAGATGGTCTGGTTGGTGTCCATCACCACTCGGGCTCTCCCCACCAGCCGTCCGTCGTTCGACATCTTCAGCCGCCAGATTCGTCCCGAGCAGTAGTCGCCGAAGAAGTACCAGCCGCGCAGGCTCGAAGGGAGCTGCTGCCCACGGTACACATGGCCGCCGGTGACCGAGCAGCCCTGGCCGTGGCCGTAGACGTCGACGGGAAACACACGGGCACCGGGGCCGCGCAAGCCGCCCGACGGACAGCCGCCTGCGGCGCGGCCCTCGTAGCGGTCCCAGAGGTAGTTCTCGGGCGTGCCGCCCAACCTCGAGGCCCGCAGCGTGTTCACTTCCTCCCAGCTGTTCTGGCCAACGTCGGCGGCGTAGAGCCGCCCCGTGGACCGGTCGAACGAGAACCGCCAGAGATTGCGGAGCCCGTAGCCGTCGATCCGCCAGCCCGTCCGCAGCCTGCCGGTAGCGATGCTGAGGAGCTTGCCCTTGCGGCTCGAGAGATCCTGCGCGTTCCCACCGGGGTCGCAGCTTCCTCCTCCGTCGCCGACGCTGGCGTAAAGCCTGCCGTTGGGACCGAATGCCAGCTGGCCGCCGTTGTGGTTCGAATGTGTGGAATGCTCAACGTCGAGGATCAGCCTGCGCGTGCCCCGCCGCGCCCGGCTGAAGGACTGGTTCGCCCGAAATCGCGCCACGCGAACGTCGCCGCCGTTGTCGGTGTAGTTGACGTAGAGGTACCGCGACTGCGCGTAGTTGCCTGCGAACGCGACGGAGAAGAGGCCGCGCTCGCCGCCGTAGGCGACGAGGCCGCGGATGTCGAGGAACAGGGACCGCCTACCCGCTCCCAGGCGCCAGATCTGGCCTTCCTGCTCGACGACGTAGAGCGAGTTTCCCCGACTCGAGACGGTGGCGTGCACGGGGCTGTCGAATCCGCCCGCGACGCGAACGAGGCGGAGCGCCGAGGCGGGCCCGGGCACGACGAGCGCGAGAACGAGCAGCGAGAGGAGGAGCGTCGGGATCCCGGGGCGGCGCATCCCGGCACCCTAGCGGGTCACGCGGCGGCGGTCTCCGCCTTCTTGTCCCAGTAGCGGCGCAGTCCCGCGTAGGACTGCCAGAACGGGCCCGCCTGCTCGAACAGCGCGGCCGTGGCGGGATCGGCCGCTGCGCGCACGTCGGCCTCTGCCGCCCTGACAAACTCGTCCTCGGAGCCCTCACGGGCCCGCTCGGCCCAGGTCCGGAGGGCCGTGCGGAGCTCGGCCAGGTGGGGCCCGGGATCCTCGGCGATCCCGAAGTGCGCGAGCAGGACCCGCCTCGGACGGCGCTCCTCGATCGCGTCGAGCGTCCCCTCCCAGGCCTCGACGTCGATGTCCGGCGGCGGCGCGACCGGCGCGACGTAGCGGCCGGGCGGGATGCGCACGCCCGCAGCGTCGCCGGTGAAGCACGACCCGTCGGGCGCCAGGAAAGAGACGTGGTGCGAGGCGTGGCCCGGCGTCGTGAACGCCTCCAGGTCGAGCACGCGGTCGCCGAGCACGCG
>Ga0081538_10004218_pt1 | contig 13340 bp, 14 predicted proteins | sample TabmetS5T2R1_FD_71022 | JGI IMG/M metagenome (GOLD analysis project Ga0081538, IMG submission 71022) | Tabebuia heterophylla rhizosphere microbial communities from the University of Puerto Rico - S5T2R1 | ecosystem: Host-associated > Plants > Roots > Rhizosphere ...
CCCGGCCGCCTGGGCCTCCAGGACCGCCAGGTCGCCCACGCACGCCTCGTCGGCGCGCCCGCCGTTGTCGATCACCAGCACGTCACCGTGCTCGGCCCGGCCCAACGCCTCCAGGAACACGTCCACGCTGCCGTAGTGGCGCGCCGGCAACACCTGGCCCGCGACCCGGTGGCCGGGGACGACCGGGCGGATGCCGGGCGGCGCGGCGCGCAGTGGCACCTCGCAGCGGACGCAGGCATCGGCCACCAGCGGCGTGGACAGGTCGGCGAAGGTCTCCAGCATGGTCGGCATGGCGGCTCCTCCCTGGCTCCTGCCCTGTCACCGTCACGGCGGATATGCGGGCAGCGCGTGATCCTACCGGCGATCCAGCGGACGGGCTGGAGCTCCCGCACTGGTTGGCTGCTTGCTCGAAGTTGCGGCTACAGCCCGGCGGGTCGCATCACCGCCGCAGGTCCCGCGAGGTCGTTACCTGGCTGCTCAGGGTGTCTTGGGTTGCCAGGGTACGAACATCACACCCATGCAGGTGACCGGGTTCCTGGCCGCGCTGGCCGCCAACCAGCTCGCCTCCCGGATCCAGCCCGGCGCCCTGCTCGGCCGGCCCAGCCACCAGTTCACCCCGCTCGGCTGAGCTGTCGCCGAGCTGGTCGCCCGTAGGCGGCATCCGGTCCAGGTTGAGGCCCAGGAGGATCAGCCGGACTGGCCGGCTGCTGCACCGGAAGGCGCCGAACCCTCTGTCGTCTCGCTCCATAAAGCACATCCGGCGGTTGCTGCTGCCGACCTTCAGCCTGCCTGCTGGACTGCCCGGGCGAGCTGGGCGACGGCTTGTTGGACCTGGGTGGTGACCGGGGGGCGGATCTTGCCCTGGCTGATCAGCTCGTCGACCTTGCGCTCGAGCTCTGTCGCCTTCTTGGCCGCGTCCCTGCCCTTGCCGTTGCCCCTGCCCTCGCCCTTGCTCTTGTCGTTGTCTTGGTCCTTGGGATCCTCCTGGAGGGCCTTGGCCAGGTCGTCGGCCTGGTGGAGCAGGTCCTCGGCCTCCTGGTCGATGGTGCCTTGCTGGCGGGCGGCGGTGATCACCGCGGTCAGGTTGGCTAGCGCCGTGTCCACACCGGATGCCGATGGTGCTGGCGTGGCAGCGGTCGTGGCGGATGCGCCGGTTGCTGGTGCTGCGGTGGGCCCGGCTTCCCGGGCCGGGGTGCTGGCGCCGTCTGGCCACAGCCACGCCACCAGCCCGATCCCCAGGGCGAGTCCTGCCACCGCGAGCGCCCAGCGGGGCCATCCCGGACGCCGGCTGGAACCCTGGACCGCCACGCCTGGTGCGGTCGGCAGGACCCCGGTCCTGGCGGGCAGGCCGCCGAGCGGCTCGGTAGGCACGGCCGCCGCGGCCGGCCGGCCGGGTCCGGCCGCCACGGCATCTCCGGCCAGCACCCGCTCGAGGGCGCCTTGCAGCTCGACGGCGCTCTGATGGCGCTGGGCGGGCTCCTTGGCCAGGGCGGTCAGCACGACCGCGTCCAATCCGGCATCGACCTGGGGGTTGCGCGCCGACGGTGGCTCGGGTGGCTGGTGCAGGTGCCGGGTGGCGACCGCCACCGGCGGGCTGTCGGCCCCTGATCCGAACGGCGGGCTGCCACAGAGCAGCTCATACAGCACACACCCCAGGCTGTAGAGGTCCGAGCGGGCATCGACCGGCTCCCCTTGGGCCTGCTCGGGCGACAGGTAGGCGGCCGTGCCCAGCACTACCCCGGTCCCGGTCAGGGTGGTGGCGGCGGCCGCCTTGACGATGCCGAAGTCGGCCACCTTGACCCGCCCGCCCTCGCTGACCAGCACGTTGGCCGCCTTGACGTCGCGGTGCACCAGCCCCTGGGCGTGGGCGGCGGCCAGTGCCGCGCACACCTGGATGGTCAGTTCGACGGCCCGGCCGGGGGCAAGCCGGCCCTGGCCGGCCAGCAGCTGGGCCAGGCTGTGGCCGGCCACGTATTCCATCACCAGATAGTGCAGGTCGGCGTCGGAGCCGCTGTCGAACACGGCCACGATGTTGGGATGGCTGAGCCGGGCCGCGCTGCGGGCCTCGCGGCGGAACCGCTCCACGAAGACCGGGTCCTGGGCATAGGGCGGGCTGAGGACCTTGACCGCCACCGGCCGCTCCAGCACCCGATCGGTGGCCAGGTACACCCGGGCCATCCCGCCCACCCCGAGCAGCGAGCCCAGCTGGTAGCGGCCGTCGAGGATCCGTCCCTCCAGGTCCATCACGCCCGCACCCTACCGGGCAGCTGTCCGCCACCACCAACGGCGCGCCCTCGGCCGCGACCAGCACTGGCCCCCTCTTGTCCGGGCTGGCGACTGGATGCCAGCGGCCAGCGTCCGAGTCGGGAGTGCTGAGCCCGGGTGCTTAGCCGTGGCGGCCAGCCACGCTGCGCAGGACCTGCAGGTCCTGGGCGGTGCCGCCGGCGGTGAGGACCTGCTCGGCGGCTTCCAGCCAGCCCAGGGTCACCACCGCCAGGGCCGGGGTGGTCGGGTCGTTGAGGTCGATCACCTCACGGAGGCGAGCCGCCTCGGCCCCAACCAGCGCCGGCCCCCGCTCCAGCAGCGCCAGCAACCGGACGGCGAGGTCGGCCGGCAGCCAGCCGGTCAACCGGATGAGCTGGCCGCGGGGCACGACCTGGCCACGGCGAAGCTCGGACAGGGCGGTCCAGAGCCTGGCCGCATCGGCCGGGTCCAGCTGCTGCAGGGGAGGGCCGGGCAGACTCCTTGGGGCCACCGGGGCAGCTCCTCCGCTGGTGGTCGGCACCGACCGGGTCGTCCGACCTCCAGCAGCGCCTGCCGTGCCGGGGATGCGACCGCCTTGAGAGGTTTGCTCCCCATTGGACGGCGCCGGGCTGGTCTCGACGAGCGCCTGGACGCGGCTGGCGGTGGCGGCTTGGCGAGGCAGACCGGCGTGGAAGGCGTAGGCCGCCGCCAGCATGCTGGCGCCGTCAGCCTCCCACAGCGGCCCGGCCACCAGCTGCTCGGTGCTGGCGCGGGCCGCCAGCGCCTCGGCGGCCCTGGTGACGGCTTCATAGTGGCTCTGGCTGGTGTGGTCGTGGTCGATGAGGTCGGCCATGCTGCGAAACAGCTGGGCAGCTGGGGAGATGTGGTTGGCCATGGCGCGCCCCCCTTGACCATGGAGATGGGTCGGGACCGGATGTGCTCGTTTGGCGACCAGCGTGCGTTCCAGGTTCGTGAAGGTGGCTCGTGGCTGGACAGGTATTGGAGCGCCCGGGGCCGACCGTCCGTCCCATGGCCTGGGTCGGCACCCGGGCGGCCGAAAGCAGCCGGCCTTATCGGATGCTTTGGCCTGGCCGTCCGAAGGATGGGGGACCGTCGGTCGGCCACGGCTACAAGAACGTCAAGGGACAACGAACCGTTACGACGCCGTGGCCGGACCGACAATTGGAGCGGTGAACGTCTTCGTGAGGATCACCAGCACCGTAACGGCAACCATCGGCCCAGGGTCTTACTAGCTGAGCCCGCCAGAACAGGGTGGGCGAATGGCCAATGGTCGAAGCATGATCGAGGAGGCGAGGAATTTGAGCCTTGGCGTCAGCATCTTTCTGCTGGTGGTCGGCGCGATCTTGACCTTTGCGGTGAACGTCAGCGCCTCGGGGTTCAGCCTCAACACGGTCGGGATCATCCTGATGGTCGCCGGGGCGCTTGGCCTGGTGCTGTCGCTGCTGTTTTGGAGCAGCTTTTCGCCGTATCGGCAGAGCAGGACCGTGGCCGGCCCCGACACGGTGGTCGAGGAGCGGCGCATCGAACGCGACCTTCCCTGACTCCGCCGTCTGTCCTCGGCCGTGCTCTGCCTCGTGGCCTGAGCGGGCTGGCACCTCGGCTGGCACGCCCGACCCAGGTCCCGGGAAGGTAAGGGCATCCTGATGCTGGGCTTCGCCCGCCCGGCACCGGCATCGCGGCCACGTCGCCGGCCAGCTGCCGGACCCAGCCCAGCAGCGGCCGTGAGGCCCTCCACGACGGCCCGAGTTCAGGCTGAGGTCCTGGAGCGCAGCGGCCCCCGACACAGGTCGGGGGCCGGGCCGTGGGTGCCAGTCAGGCGGCGCCGAGGCCGCCGCGCTCCACCACCAGGCGGAAGTTCTCGACCGCCCGCTGGACCTGCTTGTCGGGGTCCTTGAACAGCTCGGCGACCAGCTCGCCGGCCTTGCCCCCGGGCGGGTTGTACTCCAGCGACACCTCGATGTTGGTCCGGCCGCCACGGTCGTCGAAGCGGACCGCCCCGGCGTTGTCGACCTGACTGTCGCCGATGCTGCGCCAGGCGATGCGCTGGTTGGGGATATCCTCGACGATCTCGGCGTCCCACTCGACCGACTTGCCGAGCGGGCCGGCGACCTTCCAGTGGCTGGTCGTGGGGCCGGTGACTCGTACCTCCTCCACGTCGGGCATGAAGGCGGGGAAGTTGGAGAAGTCAGCGGCCTAACCACTGCGCCGGCACGCTGGTGTCCTGCCCTCCGGCTCGCCTCGATCCTGGCGTCGATCACGGCCCGGGCGGCTAACCACGCGATCAGCCATTGGGGCTGGTCTAAGAGAGGGGTAGTCCGATGAGGGCTGCCGCGAGGCCAAGCCCGGCGGATACCGCCAGGGTGCGTGGGACCGACCAGCGCAGCCGGAAGACCAACACCACCGCCACCACCGTGATCGCCAATGCAACCGGCCGCAGGCTGGACAGCTCGGGTAGCTCCAGCCGGAGCGGCCCCCACCGCCAGGGGTGGCTGGTGGCGAAGAGGGTGTGGACGGCGAAGTACAGGGCCAGGTTGGCGATCACCCCGACTACGGCGGCGGTGATCCCGGTCAGGGCGGCCGAGAGGCTGTGGTTGCCGCGGAGGCGCTCGACGTAGGGGGCGCCGAGGAAGATGAACAAGAAGCAGGGGACGAAGGTGACCCAGGTGGTCAGCAGCGCCCCCATCAGGGCGGCGGTCCAGGGGGGGAGGGGGTCGGGGTGGTGGTAGGCGCCCAGGAAGGCCACGAACTGGACCACCATGATAAGGGGGCCGGGGGTGGTCTCGGCCAACGCCAGCCCGCGGACCATCTCGCCAGGCGACAGCCAGCCGTAGGTTTCCACCGCCCGCTGGGCCACGTAGGCGAGGACGGCGTAGGCGCCGCCGAAGGTGACCAGGGCGGTCCCGGAGAAGAACAGCCCTTGGGTCGTTATGGTGCTGTTCGTACCGGTCAGCAGGGCCACGGCCGCCACCGGGGTGGCCCAGACCAGCAGCCCCAGCCCCAGGATGCGTAGAGTTCGGGCCAGGCTGGGCCGCTCGGCGTGCAGGGCCTGGTCGGGAATGAGCGGCGCCGGCCCGCCGGCGTCATGGCCGCCCTTCTTCCTCTGGCTGGTCAGGGTGTGGGGGGCGAGGCGGCCGAGCAGCCAGCCGACTCCGGCGGCGGCTGCCACCACCAGCGGGAACGGCACCGCGAACAGGGCTAAGGCGGCGAAGGAGGCCACGGCGATGGCCACCAAGGCCGGGTGCCCGAGGGCCCGGCCGCCCACCCGGAGCACGGCCTGGGCGACCACCGCCAGCACGGCCGGGGCCAGGCCGGCGAAGATCGCGGTGATGGCGGTGACATCGCCCCAGGCGACGTAGATGGCTGCCAGGGCGAGGAGGGCGACCATGCCGGGGAGCACGAACAGGATGCCGGCGATCAGGCCGCCGCGGAGGCCGTTGAGGAGCCAGCCGACGTAGACGGCCAGCTGTTGGGCTTCGGGGCCGGGCAGGAGCATGCAGTAGTTGAGGGCGTGCAGGAACCGCTGGGGGCCGATCCAGCGGCGCTCCTCGACCAGCTCGCGCTGCATGACCGCGATCTGGCCGGCTGGGCCGCCGAAGGTCTGCAGGGAGATGGCGAACCAGGCCCGCACGGCCTGGGTGAAGGGGACCACGTCCTGGCCGTCGCGGATGGCGGGGCGGGCGGGTTCGGTCATGCGGGGTCCTTGCCCAGCAGCAGGGCCCGGCGGCGGTGCTCGTACAGCCCGTCGAACACCCTGCCGGTCAGGTCGATGACCTCCTGGTCGCTGGCGACCATGGACAGCCCGCGCAGGACCACGTCCAGGCCGGGGGCCTCGGGGGCGTCGTAGCGGTCATCGGCCAGATCGGCCTCGTGGACGATGCGGGCCAGGTCCCACAGCACCGGGTCCTGGAGCTCATAGCGGCGCAGGATGGTCTCGAAGCTGCAGTCCCCGCCGTGGTGGGACAGCTCGACCCCGCGCATGTCGAAGGCGGTGGCATCAGCCGGAACCTCGTCGGGGTCGGTGACGAACAGGAACTCGGCGTCGGGGTCGATGAAGCGCCGCAGCAGCCAGGCGCAGGCCGCCCGGTCGATGTGGACCCCGGCCCGGGTCGCCCACCTCACCGGCCCACCACCGCCTCGGTCTCGGTGGTCAGGGTGGTGGCCAGCGCGGCGACGGCGGCCCGGGCCTGGTCGCGGTCGGGTGGGGGGAAGTGGTCGCGGCTGCCGATGCGGCGCAGCTCCCGCCGCAGCCGGCCCACGGTGCGCCGGCGGGGCCCCGGCGGCAGGGCTCGTGCCGCCTCGGCCTCCTTGGCTACGGCCTGGTAGTCGGCGGCGACGGCGGCGGCCATGCGCTGGGCCAGGGCGCGTTCCTGGGCGGCGGTGGCCGGCTCGGCCAGCCAGATGGCGGCCTGGCCGCCGGCCTCGGTGACCTCCTCGGCCAGCCACTCCAGCTGCTCGCGGGTGCGGGCGTCCAGGGGGAGGGCGACCAGGCCGTCCTGGAGCTGGACGGCGCCCAGGCGGCGCAGCTTGCGCCACAGGGCGATCCGCGGGGTGGAGGGCTCCCGCGGGAGGTGGTAGGCGAGCAGCACCCATCGGGATCTGGACGACGTAACCATGGTTGCACTATAACCTGGCCATGATGGCAACGCGAACCGTGGTCTTCGTCTGTGAGCACGGCGCGGCCAAGAGCGTCCTGGCCGCGGCTCTGGTGGAGAGCCTGGCTGCCGAGCGGGGCGTGCCGCTGCGGGCGCTGGCCCGCGGCACCGAGCCCGAACCCCAGATCGCCCCGGCCGTGGCCGCCGGCCTGCTCGTCCAGGGCATCGACGTCGGCGCCTGGCAGCCGCGGCCGGTGACCCCCGGCGACCTCGCCGGAGCCTGGCGGGTCGTCTCCTTCGGTCCCGACCTGTCCCAGCTGCACCCCACCGGCACACCCGTCCAGGTCTGGAGCGACGTCCCCGCCGTCGCCGACGGCCTCCAGGCAGCCCAAGCAGCGATTGCCGACCGACTCTCCACGCTGCTCCAAGACCTACCCAAGCAGCGCGCCGACAGGGCCTAGCCTCGCCCCTCGCGGTTCCCTGTCCTGCGGCCATGCCAGGAGCGCCCTACTATGCCCAGGCCTTCTCCCTGCTACCCGGCCGCTGCTTCCGCCTGGTCGCCCACCCCGGCGAAGCCGGACCCACCCACTGCCCCGAACCGGTCGCCTGGCGCGGATCGTGGCGGGCACCCAACGGCCGCCGCGACCGCGTCGAGGCCTGCGACGGCCACCGGCCAGCACCCGACGAGGGCAGCGGCCCTACCGCCTCGCCTCTCAGCTGCGGGGTTCGTCAGTTCGGCTGCTGCCGGCGCATCGGTCTCGGTACGCTACCGGCCCGGCCGCGATCTGGAGGACGCGATGGAGCTGAGCGCACGCAACCAGCTGCAGGGCACGGTCAAGTCGGTGACGCTCGGCGCAGTCATGGCTGAAGTCGTGGTCGACGTCAACGGCCAGGAGATCGTCTCGGCGATCACCCGAGGGTCCGCTGAGCGGCTTGGACTCTCCGAGGGCTCGGCGGTGACCGTCGTCATCAAGTCCACCGACGTCCTCCTCGCCGCCGATCAAGCCTGACGACACCGGCGCGGCGGCTGCCTAGCCTCGCAGCGGGTCGCCCCGGCGGGCGCCAAGGTGCAGGTACACCCGGCCGCCCTGCCACTCGACCTCGTCGACCTCGCGCTCGCAGTAGTCCTCACACCCGGCCTCGAAGGCCAGCAGCTCGGCGTCCCGAGGGAGCGTCTGCAGGGCGGTCAGCAGATCTCGCACGGTCATGCATCGCTCCTTATCTGTGAGCGGGTTGCTCGTCAACGGCACTTGGTGGGTTCTTCGCTGGTGGCTAGGCGTGGCGGGCCGAGCCGGGGTCAAGGTGGAGCGGCCGGAGCGCAGCGAGAACGACGACCTTGACGCCGGCGAGGGACGCCGCAGGCTGAAGCAGCGAAGACAACGCTTGGGTCACCGCAGCGGCATCACCTCAGGGGGCTTGGTCGGGGATGTGGCGCGCGAGCGTCCAGCCTTATCTCGGTGCTCGGACCGGTGTCCGGCGACATGATGGGTGATCGGGTTCCCGCACGGGGCGGGTGCGGCCGCTCGTTCTATGGAGGCCGCCCACCGGGAGCGCATTAGACCGCTCCCGTGGCAGCAGGAGCATCAGGGAGCCGGCCGCACCACATCAGCTGACCAAGGACGCGAGCGCACGATGGCCGACCCGTTCAGGCGGCGGTTGGCAACTCGGCGGGGACCAGCGCCTGGTCGCCGAGGGTGCGCAGGGTGTGGTAGGCCTCGCGGGCCAGCTTGCGGGCCACCGACAGCGCGGCCCGCTTGCTACCCAGGCGCTGTTTGACCTGGAGGTAGTAGGCGTGGTCGGGCGAGGAGGGGCGGGCGGCGCACATGGCTGCCTCGTGCAGCGCCCAGCGCAGCACCGGGGAGCCTTGGCGGGCCAGATGCCCGCGGGCGCGCTTGCCGTCCGACTCGGCGATGGTGATGTCCAGGCCGGTGAAGCGGACCGCCTGGCGGCTGTTGGCGAAGCGGCGCACGTCGCCGAACTCGGCCCAGATGCTCACGGCGGTCAGCCAGCCGATCCCGTAGCGGCCCATGAGCGCCGTGCAGCCCGGCTGGGCCCGGGCGATACGGACCAGTTCGCCGTCCAGCAGGTCGAGTTCGGTGTCGAGCTGGTCGATCATCCGCAGGGCCAGCTCGACCGCCCGGCGGGCCACCGTGGGCAGCTGGACCCGGGCCAGCCAGGCCCGCCCGTCGGCGGTGAGCAGTTGGGAGCGCTCCGGCAGGCCATGGTGGAACAAGATGGCGTGGATGCGCTGGTACCAGCCGGTGCGCTCGCCGATCAGGGCCCGGCGCAGCCGGACCTGGGTGCGGGCGTCGGCGATGTGGGCCGGTGGCATCCACGACTCGGGCAGGATGCCTGCGCGTAGCAGCTCCCGCAGGTGGTGGGCATCGGTACGGTCAGTCTTGGCGCGCCGCTTGGGGCCGCGCAGCGCCCGGGTGTCGGCCGGCTCGGCCAGGTGCGCGGCATACCCGGCGTGCTCCAGCTCCTCGGCGACGAACCGCCAGCCGGTGGTGGCCTCCAGGGCGAAGTCGGCCGGTTGGCCGCCGAACTGAGCCAGCCAGGCCCGCAGCTCCACCCGCGTGGCCGGGCTGAGCTGCCCACGGCAGCTCTCGCCGGTGGTGGTGTCGATCCAGTCGTAGGTGATCTGCCGCCGGTGGATGTCGAGGCCGCCTACGATGGCCATCGGGACCTCCTCTGGCTCCCGCGCTTGCGATCCGCTGCGGCCAGCGTGCCGCACCGAGCGGAGGGGGTCCCGCTCACATGCCATCTATGTCAAGCCGCCCGAGCGCTCGCCGCGGAGTAGGGGGTCTGGGTGCTGGTGGAGCGGGCCTGTTCGTCGGCGCGCAGGGCCCTGAACACCACATCAGAGAGCCGTCGCCGCAGCAGCCGGACGGCCTCGGTGCGGGTCTTGCCCCGCCCCATCAGCCGCTCGACGTAGGCCTGGCCGGGGCCGACCCCGCGGACCTGGGTGACCGCGATCATGTGCAGGGCGGTGTTGACCGTGCGGTTGCCGCCGCGGTTCAGCCGCACCCTGCCGCGCCGCTCGCCCGACCACACCGGGATCGGGGCGGTGCCGGTGAAGCGGGCGTAGGCGTCCTTGGAGCGGAACCGACCGACCCCGGCGGTCTCGCCCAGGATCATCGCTGCGCCCAGCACCCCGCAGCCGGGCACGACCAGCAGCGTCGGGGCCAGCCGCCGCACCAGCGGTCGCAGTTCGGCCTCCAGGGCGTTGATCTCTGCGGTCAGCTCCCGACAGCGGGCCAGCAGCTGGCGGGCCAGCCGGGCCACCGTCCCCTCCAGGTCGGCCAGCCGGGCCGCCAGCTCGTCGATCACCTTGTAGCGGCGCAGGCCCCGCGAGGGGACCTGCAGGGCCGGGTCGAGCTCGTGCAGGTGCCACCGGAGCCGGTTGGCCACCCGGGTCCGCTGGCGGACCAGGTCACGGCGGTAGTCGACCAGCAGCTTGACCTCCCGGGTGGGCCCGTCCAGCGCGGCCACCGGCAGATCAGGGTGGCGCAGGGCGGCCAGCGCGACCGCCTCGGCATCGATCGGATCCGACTTGCCTGGGTGGCGGGCGCCGCGGCGGGTGGCGGCCATCAGCCGGGTCGGCACCCGCACCACCGGCTGCCCGGCAGCCAACAGGTCGGCTTCCAGCCGGCGGGTCAGGTGCCGACAGTCCTCCAACGCGAAGGTCACCTGCGGCCAGGACGCCGACCACCGCAGCAGTTCCAGGTGGCCGTCGCTGGTCGCCTTGACGGTCCGCTCGCCCAGCCGGCGGCCGACCTCATCGACCGCCACCACCGTGTGGCTGCGCTTGTGCGAGTCGGCCCCGATGACGACCACGGCATCTCCCTGCTCTCGGCTGACCACAGGCCCATCCGACCCGGCAGGCGGGCACGCCTCAATCGGGCACGAGGCAAGCTCCTATCAAGCCACGCAGGCTGCCGAGCCGAACAGCCCGGCGGGGCCGCACATCGCTGGACAAGCCACCAGCTACAGCCGGGGCAGCGAAGAAACGAGCGAACCCCGCCGGACGATCCTCATGCTGGCATTGACCCGAAGAAAACCGCGGCCTTGCGCAGGATCTCGCGCTCTTCACGCAAATCCCGGACCTCGCGGCGCAGCCGCCGCAGCTCCTCACGCTCGGCCGTGGTCAGGCCGTCATGGGGGTGGCCGGCGTCCAGCTCAGCTTGGCGGACCCACTGACGGACCGCGGGCTCGGTCAGGTCCAGTTCCCTGGCGACCTGGCCGACGGTCTTGCCGGTGCTATGGATGAGCTCGACGACCTCAGCCCTGTACTCCGGCGGAAAGAACCGGCGTGGTCGTGGCATCGGACTCCCATCCCGAGGGCAGGGCCCTCATCTTGGGTGTCCACCAGACCGGGTCAACTCCAGCGGGCGAGTCTTCTAGTCGGGCTGTCCGGCCAAGAGGCGTAACCCGGCTGCTCAGTGCTGAATATCACAATCCTGGCGTGATGCGCAGCACGGACGACCAACGAAAACAAGTCGAAAATCCAGGATCGGGGGAGCTCTTGGCCTGACACGGAGAGGGGGTCCTCGAGCGGAGACGAGGGGGCGCAGCCCGATGTTCGATACCCGAGGACAGCCGACGACCCGGACACCGACGACGCGGCCAGCGGGCGCTGGTCCAACTGGATCGACCCATCTCGCGCTGGCGTTGCTGGCCGCTCTCCTCGCCACCCTCGTCGGGGCCGCCCCGGCCCCGGCGCAGGCCGCGGCCACCCTGGAGCTGGCTCCGGCCAAGGCGCTCACCGAGGTGAACAAGCCGGTCCTGTACACCGCGCATCTCGTCGACGCCAACGGCCGCGAGGACGTCACCGACAAGACGACCCTGGACTTCGGCGGCCCGAGTGCGTGCAAACAGGGCGACACCAACCGCCGCCAGGTCAACTGCTCCGACAACGGCCTCTACACCTTCACCGGCACGTACGGGAGCCTCCGCTCCAACAAGGTGGAGCTCGAGGTGGTGAACCAACGGGTGAACCCGGCGTTCGGGCCGGCCCCGGCTCCCTCGCCCCCGCACCGCGAGGTGACGGTGACCGGACACACCGGCTCCTGCAGCCAGACGGGGACGCTCCGCTCCAGGGAGCTCGGCGTCAACCAGCAGGTCACCGGCATCTTCACGGTGAAGATCGCGATCCCGCCCGGCACCTTTCCCGACACCTACACGCTGTCGCTCGCGGCCGCCTGCCAGCAGCGGCAACCGGGGGCCGCAGTCGGCATCGCGGTCAGCAATCAGCCACCCGACGCGGTCAACGACGCCGAGAGCGCGGCCCCGGGCACGAGCGTCCGGATCCCCGTCACCAGGAACGACACCGACCCCGATGGCGACGACGGCTACAAGACCGCGCTGGAGGTCGACCCGCCAACCGTGGGCACGGCAACGGTCCTGGACAACCAGACCATCCAGTACACCCCCGGCCCGGGGTTCGTCGACGGCGACCAGTTCGGCTACCGGAACTGCGACCTCATCGACGCCAGCGGAAGGAAGCGGGACTGCGGCACCGCCATCGTGACCGTGACCAAGCCGGACCCGGTGCCGGTCCCCGACCCCGACGCCGTCACCAAGCAGGAGACGCTCGTCTCGATCCTGGTCACCAAGAACGACACCAGCCCGGACCCGAAGCGGCTGCGGGTCTGGAGGGATCCGAGGCACGGCACGGCCGTGGTGAAGCAGCCGCGGGACGGCAACATCGACTACACCCCCGAGGACGGGTTCACCGGCGAGGACAGCTTCGAGTACGACTACTGCGAGGGCGTCGTCGTCGGCCCCACGGTCGCCGCGGACGCCTGCCCGCGCGCCACCGTCACCGTGCACGTGGAGCCGCCGGACCCGAAGGCGGTCGACGACCCCGACGTGCGAACCGAGCGGGACCAGCCGGTCGACATCGACGTCATGGAGAACGACGAGCACCCGGTGGCCGCCCGGCTGCAGGTCCTGCCGCAGCCGGCGCCCCAGGGCACGCCCGTGGTCCAGCGGGATGGGATCGTCCGCTACACCCCCAAGCCGGGAGCCACCGGCAAGGACAGCTTCGCGTACGACTACTGCAAGTCCGTCATCAACCTGACCGCGGGCGGCGCCTGCGATCCGGCCACCGTCACGGTGGACGTCAGGCCGCCGCCGGACATCAGGACGGTCACCCCCAACCCCACGCCGCCGAACACGAAGGTAGTGGTCACGGGGAGCACCGGCTCCTGCCAGGACGGGACGCTCACGCTGGCCATCCCCTCGGGCAAGGACGTCGAGGTGGCGGTGACCGCCGACCAGGACGGCAGGTTCACGGCGGAGCTGGAGGTCCCCGGGGGGACCTTCGTCGGCGACTACACCCTAAAGCTTCGGGTCGACTGCGACGGGCGGACCCGCGGAGCGCAGGCGACGCTCGAGGTCCGCAACCAGCCGCCTGATGCGGTCGACGACCAAACGGAGACGACCCAGGGCACCTCGGTGACGATCGACGTCACCGAGAAC
>Ga0081538_10004219_pt1 | contig 13340 bp, 12 predicted proteins | sample TabmetS5T2R1_FD_71022 | JGI IMG/M metagenome (GOLD analysis project Ga0081538, IMG submission 71022) | Tabebuia heterophylla rhizosphere microbial communities from the University of Puerto Rico - S5T2R1 | ecosystem: Host-associated > Plants > Roots > Rhizosphere ...
CGCGGTTGTCGTGCAGGCGTTCCGCGCGCTGCATGGCGCCCGCGGCCAGCGTCGCCGCGTCGCGAGGTAGACCATGCCGCGGATCGCACGCAGGGACTTGCTGGAAAGATTTCGCGCCATGATCGCGCGCGGCGAGCCGATCATCGGCGGCGGCGCCGGGACCGGCCTTTCCGCCAAGTGCGAGGAGGAGGGCGGCATAGACCTTATCGTGATCTACAATTCGGGACGTTATCGCATGGCTGGCCGCAGTTCGCTGGCGGGCCTTATGCCCTATGGGGACGCAAACCAGATCGTGCTTGAGATGGCGGCGGACGTCTTGCCGGTGGTGAAAAGGACGCCAGTGCTCGCGGGCGTGAACGGCACCGATCCATTTCGCCTGATGGACGTGTTTCTCGATCAGCTCAAGGCGATGGGATTCTCGGGGGTGCAGAACTTCCCGACCGTCGGCATCATCGACGGCATGTTCCGCGCCAACCTCGAAGAGACCGGGATGTCCTACGGGCTCGAGGTCGACATGATCGCGCAGGCCCATGCCAAGGACCTGCTGACCACGCCTTACGTCTTCGGCGAAGACGACGCCGAGGCGATGGCGCGAGCCGGCGCCGACATCATCGTCTGCCATCTCGGCCTGACCACCGGCGGCTCGATCGGCGCGCGGACGGCGCTGAAGCTCGCCGACTGCCCCGCACGCGTCGACGCCTGGGCCGAGGCTGCCTTCAGGGTGCGGCGCGACGTCATCGTTTTAGTCCACGGCGGCCCAGTGGCCGAGCCCGCCGATGCGGCATTCGTGATGCGGAATGCCGGGAACTGCCACGGCTTCTATGGCGCGTCCTCGATGGAACGGCTGCCCGTCGAGGCGGCGCTGACGGAACAGACACGGAAATTCAAGCGGATCGGTCGCGGCTGACGACGCCATGGCCGAGGAGAAACGTTGCGCGTAGGGAGGAATGGACGATGTCAGGTCAACTCATCGGCGCCCTGATACTCTGGCTCATCATCGCGATCATCGTCATCGCGGTCATCGTATATCTCGTGAACTGGCTTTATCGCCGGTCCTCGAAGGAAGTCTCTTTCGTCCGCACCGGCCTGTTTGGCGAAAAAGTGGTCATCGACGGCGGCGCCTTCGTGCTGCCCATCATCCACGACATCACGCCCGTCAACATGAACGTCCTCCAGATGGAGGTGATCCGCGAGAAGGAGGACGCGCTGATCACCAAGGATCGCATGCGCGTCGACATATGGGCCGAGTTCTACGTGCGGGTGGCACCCACCAAGCAGGCGGTTTCCGTTGCTGCCGCTACGCTCGGCCGACGCACCATGGAGCAGGACCGGCTGCACGCGCTGTTGTCCGGCAAGTTCGTCTCCGCGCTGCGTTCGGTCGCCTCGGAGATGGCTATGTTCGAAATGCATGAACAGCGCGGCGAGTATGTCACGCGCGTCAAGGCGGCCGCGGCCGAAGCGCTCGCCCAGAACGGCCTGGTGCTCGAGTCGGTCGCCATCACCGATCTCGATCAGACCGATCTGCAGTTCTTCAACCCGTCGAACCGCTTCGATGCGGAAGGCCTGACGCGGCTGATCGAGGAGATCGAGGAGCGTCGCAAGCTGCGCAACGACATCGAGCAGGACTCGATGATCCGCATCCGCACGCGCAACCTCGAGGCCGAGAAGCAGGCGCTCGACATCGAGCGCGAGAGCGAAACCGCCCGGCTCGAGCAGGAGCGCGACATCGAGAACCGTCGCGCCGCCCAGCGTGCCGAGGTGGCGCGCGAGCGTGCCCTGCGCGAGACCCAATCGGAGCAGGCGCAGATCGCCGCCCGCGAGGAAATCGAGAAGTCGCGGATCGCCAACGAAAGGGCCATCAGCGAGGCGCGTATCGCCTCCGAGCGCGACGTGCGTCAGCGCGAGATCGAGCGGTTGAAGACGGTCGAGGAGAGCGAGATCGCCGCCCGCCAACGCATCGAAATGGCGCGCATTGGCCAGGAAAAGGCGCTGACGGAGGCACGCATCGCCAAGGACGAGGACACCCAGCGCCGCGAAATCGAGCGCACGCGTATGGTCGAACAGGCCGATATCACGATGCGCGAGGAAACCGAAAAGCTGCGCATCGCGCAGGAAAAGGCGGTTACCGAGGCGCGCATCGCCAAGGACGAGGACACGAGGCGGCGCGAGATCGAGCGTCTCAGGTCGGTACAGGAAGCGGAAATCGCCGCACGCCAGGCCACCGAAGCGGCACGCATTCAGCAGGAAGAGCGCGTCCGCACCATCGAGATCGCGCGCAACAGGAACGTCGACGAGGCAGACATCGCGGCTCGCGAGGCGGTCGAAGCGGCGCGCATCGCGCAGGAGAGGAAGCTTGCCGGCGAACGCATCGGCGCCGAAGAATCGACCAAGCAGAGAGACATCGCGGCACGCAAAGGCATCGATGTGTCGGAGGTGTCGCGCGAGCAGGCGCTCGACGCTGCCCGGCTGGAGCGCCGGCGGGCGATCGAGCAGCTGGAGGTCGCGCGTCAGCAGGGTCTGCAGGAAGCCGAGATTGCCGCCCGCGAGGAAGTGGAGCGGGCACGCATTGCCTCCGATCGGGGAATCGATGAAGCGCGTGTCGCGCGCGAGCGCGATCTGCGAAAGCTCGAAATCGAGCGCGAAAAATCCGTTGAATTGGCGATGATCGAAAAGGCGATCGTGCTCTACCAGAAATCCCTGGAGCAGGCGGCGGCGCAGGTCCACGCGGAAGCCGCGCGCGCCAAGGCCGCGGAAGCCGAGGAGCGCGTGCACACCGTGCGCGAGAGCGAGCAGGCCAAGCGCCGCAAGAGCGTCGAGGTGATGCTGGCGGAGAAGTCGGCGGAAGAGAAAAAGATCGCGGCCCAGGCCGAAAAGGTACGCGCGGCCGTCGAAGCCGAGGCGCAGAGGCTGCTCTACGAAGCCGAGAACGTGCTCACCGACGAAGCGCGCTACGGCCTGTTCCGCCGGCGGCTGCTCGATCGCATCGAGGGCATCGTGCGCGAGAGCGTTCGACCGATGGAGAAGATCGAGGGCATTCGCATCGTCCAGGTCGACGGACTGGCCGGAGGCGGCGGCGCAGCGGCCGGGCGCAGCCCGACCGATGAGGTCATCGAGGCGGCGCTGCGCTATCGGGTGCAGGCTCCCATGATCGACCAGGTTCTCAAGGAGATCGGGATCGAGGGCGGCAGTCTCGCCAAGCTGGGAGGCCTGATGCGCGAGGCGAGCGACATGCAGCGCGTCGCCAAGGAAGCCAGCGCCGCCGGCGACAAGGGTGTCAAGGCGGGCCGGCCGAAGGGCGGCCGAAAGACCGGAAGCGACGACGACGTCCCGCGCGGTTGAGGACGGGCGATGGCAAGGGTGTATATTTCGAGCGTCATCGCCGCGCCAGCGGCCAAGGTCTGGTCGCGCATCCGCGATTTCAATGGCCTGCCGAACTGGCATCCGGCGATCGCCGAGAGTCGAATCGAGAACGGCGAGCCTTCCGACAAGGTCGGATGCGTGCGCGATTTCCGCCTGCGCAACGGCGATCGCATCCGCGAGCGGCTGCTCGGGCTTTCCGACTACGACCTGTTCTGCACCTATTCGATCCTGGAATCGCCCATGGGCGTCGACAATTACGTTGCGACGCTGCGCCTGACGCCGATCACCGACGGCGAGCGGACCTTCATTGAATGGACGGCCGAGTTCGATTGCGCTCCTGAGCGCGAAGGAGAGCTCGTCACCATGATCGGCGACAACGTGTTTCAGGGCGGCTTCGATTCACTCAAACGTCAGCTCGGAGGTTGACCGATCTTGCTCAAGGTAGTTCGCAGCACGGTCCTGGACGCCGCCGTCGATCGCGTATGGACGGTGATCCGGGATTTCAACGGCCACGACCAATGGCATCCGGCGGTCGAGCGCAGCGTGATCGAGCGCGGCCATCCGGCCGACAAGGTCGGCTGCGTTCGCCGCTTCGTGCTCGCCGACGGTTCGGAATTGCGCGAGCAGCTTCTCACCTTGTCCGACCTCGAACAATGCTACAGCTACTGCCTGCTCGATACGCCCATTCCCCTGTTCAATTATATCGCTCACGTTCGCCTCATGCCGGTGACCGACGGCAACCGCACCTTCTGGAGCTGGGAAGGACGGTTCACCACGCGACCGGGCGAGGAGGAGCAGATGACGCAGCTCGTGGGAGAGCAGGTCTACCAGGCAGGCTTCGAGGCGATCCGCCGTCACCCCGGTCTCGCGCCATGACGGGAAACAAGCCATGCCGATCACGGTAAGGACGTTCGCGACGCTGGGCGACGCCGCCACGGCACTCGCCGCGGAGCGCGACGCACGCTTCCTCGCCGGCGGCACACTGGTGATGCGCGCCGTCAACGAGGGAGACACGGTGTCGACGATCGTGCGCTCCACCGATCAGGGCCTCGTGCAGGTGCGGCCGGCGGGCGCGCGCATCGAGATCGGCGCGGGCGTGACCATGGCGCGGATTCTCGCGGATCGCGAGCTTGCTTTCCTGCACCCTGCGGCGCGCGCCGTGGGCGGGCCGGCCATCAGGTCGATGGCGACCGTCGGCGGCAACCTGCTCGCGCCGACGCCCTATGGCGATTTCGCAACGGCGCTGCTCGCGCTCGACGCCACCGTATCGATCCAGAACGGCTACGCCAGGCGCGACATGCCGCTCGAGGATTTTTTCGCTGCACGCGGTCGCAACGCCTCCGGGCTGGTCGCGAGCGTGTTCCTCGCCCGTCCTGCTGCCGGCGCGTTGCGTTTCCGCAAGATCGCTCGGGTGAGGCCGAAGGGAATTGCCGTGCTGACGATCGCCGCCCTGCTGCCGATCGCCGGCGGCCGCATCGCCGGCGCGCGCGTCGCCTATGGCGCCATGGGGCCGACGCCGCTGCGCGTACGCGCCGTCGAGCGGGCGCTCGAAGGGCGCGTGCTGGACGAAGCCGGGATCGCCGGTGCGGTCGCAGCGGCTAGCGACGGCACGCTGCCGGCGAGCGATGCCATCGCCAGCGACTGGTATCGCCGCGAAATCCTGCCGGTCCATCTTCGCCGGTTGCTGCTCGGCATCGCGGCGTGAGCGGGAGGACGTGATGACCAAGACCGCCGTGCAGTTCCGCCATAACGAAACCGACGTGGCCGTATTCGTTGACGGGGCCGCGAACCTGCTCGCCGTGCTGCGCGACGGCATCGGCGACGTGGCGCCGAAATATGGTTGCGGCCAGGGCACCTGCGGCGTGTGCACTGTGCTCATCGACGGAGAACCGCACCTCAGCTGCCTGACGCTGGCCGAAAGCTGCCAGGGTCGTTCGGTGGAGACCGCGGCCGGCCTCAAGAACGGACCCGAGCTGCATCCGCTCCAGCTGGCATTCATGCAGCACTTCGCCGCTCAATGCGGCTTCTGCACGCCAGGCATGCTGATGGCCGCAAAGGCGCTGCTCGACCGCAACCCCGCGCCCACGCGCGAGGACGTGGCGGAGGCGATCTCCGGCAACATCTGCCGCTGCACCGGCTACGAGCCGATCGTCAACGCCATCCTTGCCGCTGCATCGCATGACGATGCGCGCCGAGCCTGAAGGCCTGCCATGCTCGAATTTCGCAAAGATCTGTTCGCCGACGAGCGCGACGAAAACCTCAAGGAAATCGGCAAAGGCACCCAGCGGCAGGACATGCTGGGGCACGTCACGGCAACCAGCAGGTTCTTCGACGATCACAAGGTCCCCGGCCTGCTGCATCTGAAAGTGTTGCGCAGCCCGCATCACCACGCGCGCATCCGTTCGATCGACATCTCGGCAGCAGAGCACGCGCCCGGCGTGCGTCGCGTCATCCGCGGCGCCGACGTTCCGGTCAACCTCAACACCCTCCTGAGCCTGCTCGATTTTGGCAAGGACGATGAGCCGTCGCTGGCGGTCGGCAAGGTCCGCTACAGGGGCGAACCGGTCGTCGCGGTGATCGCCGACAGCGAGCGTGAAGCCTACGAGGCGAGCGCCAGGATCAAGGTTGATTACGAACCTCTGCCGGCGGTCTTCGACGTGGAAGAAGCGCTCAAGCCCGGCGCTCCCGTGGTGAACGAGGTCTATCCGAAGAACACGTTCGAATACTACGGCAAATACGATCATCAGAAGATCCGCTACGGCGACGTGGAGAAGGCATTCGCGACGGCCGACCATGTGCTCGAGCAGCGCTATCAGATGTCGCCGATCGAGCATGCGCCGACCGAGACCAACGGGTCGATCGCGGCTCCGGACACCGATGGCCGCTACACCGTCTATACCGGCACGCAGGCGCTGTTCTTCTCGCTCGATACGGCGGCAAAGATCCTCAATCTCCCCTCCAACAAACTGCATTTTGTCGGCGGCACGGTGGGCGGCGGATTCGGCGGCAAGGTCGACACGATCACCGAACCGCTCGCCATCCTCGGCGCCATGCTCACTGGGCGGCCGGTGCGCTACGTGCTCAATCGCGAGGAGGAGATGCAGTTCGGCCCGCCGCGCGGCGCGGAACGCATCTACATCAAGGACGGCGTGATAAAGGACGGCCGCATCGTCGCCCGCCGGGTGACGAGCTATTTCGACAGCGGCGCCTATACGCGCCTCTCCAGCTATGCAGCCGTCAAGTGCGCGGCGCACATTCCGGGCCCGTACACGATCCCCAACGTTCATGCCGACGTCTATTGCGTCTTCACCAACCGCACGCCGTCGACCGCCATGCGGGGTTTCGGCGTCACCGGCGTCGACTTTGCCCTCGAAGTGCAGATGGACAAGCTCGCGCACCTGATCGGCATGGACCCGGCGGAGTTCCGCATCCTCAACGCCTATCGCGACGGCGACATGAAGGCGCACCGGCGCGAGGCCAAGAACTGCGCCCTCATCGAATGCGTGCAGGTCGCGGCGGAAAGGGCGAAGTGGCCGATCCGCGAGGAGTTCAAACGCATGTCCTCGCGCGCCGGCGGCGGCACCGCGGCGGCCGCACAAGCACCGCGCGCGGCCACACCGGCGCCGCTGCAACTCCCGCAACGCACCAGCCGGCCCGCATTGCCGCCGGCGCCCGGGGCGCCGCAACCGGGCATGCCGCCTTTGTCGGAAGAGCCGGCCCTCGCGGCCGAGCCCGCGCCGCCGCGCCCACCGACGACCCCGATGCAGCACGGCGTGGCGCGGTTTTCCTCGGTCTTCGGTACGAGGAGGCGCTGACCATGGCCAAGCATCGCGGGCGCGGCCTTGCCTCCGTCAACTACCCGATCGGAATGAATCTGGGCGGCGACCCGAGCCAGGCCCTCGTGCACTCCAATCCCAGCGGCAAGTTCACCGTCTCGCTCTCCTCCATCGACCTCGGCCAGGGCCTCAAGTCGGTCACGCGGCAGATCTGCGCCGAGACCCTCGGCGTGCCGGTCGAGGACGTCTATGTGGACACAGCCGATTCCGACACCGGGCCGCACTGCATGGGCTCGTTCGCCTCGCGCGGCACCCACCGTGTCGGCAATGCCGTGATTACCGCCGCCAAAGAGGCACGCGGCGTGATGATGGAGGCCGCGGCGGAGGAGCTCGAGGTCAACGCAGGCGATCTGGAACCCGACGGCAAGGGCAACATCCAGGTGCGCGGCGCGCCGCACCGGTCGATCTCGATTCGCGATGTCGCCATCGCGGCTCAGTTCAAGCAGGGCCGCACCATCGCGGGCCGCGGCATTTTCCTCGTGCCGCTGTCGGACGTCGATCCCGAGACCGGCGAGATGACGCCGGCGACGTGCTACGCCCATGCCTGCCTCGTCGCCGAGGTCGAGGTCGACGACGAAACCGGCGAGGTGCGGATGGTCGAGATGAATTCCGCCTACGAGCTCGGCCGGGCGCTCAACCCGCGCCTCGTCGAGCAGCAGCTGGTCGGCGGCGCCTGGATGGGACTTTCGCACGCCCTGTACGAAACCACGGAACCCTACTACCCGGATCGCAAGCACGGGCCGCGCGACTTCAACGAATACCTGATGCCGGGGCCGGGCGACATCTGTCCCCATCACATTGCAGTCCTGGAGCGTCCCGCGCCGGACGGCCCGTTCGGCGGCAAGGGCCCAGGCGAGATGTGTGCCAACCCTGTGCTGCCTGCCGTGGCCAACGCAATCTTCAACGCGGTCGGCGTGCGCATCGACGAGCTGCCGATCACGCCGGAAAAAATTCTGCGTGCGATCAAGGCGCAAGGCGGCGCGCGGCCGCAGCGCGCAACGCGGTAGCGCACGATGCCGACGCGCGGCAAGGTCATGGGCATTGACCGGCCAGAGACGCTGGCCCATGCGCTGCGGGCTGCGTTCTATCTTGCCGACGATGGCCTTGCGACCGCCGCCTATCTGGCGCTCGCGCTGGGTAAGCCGCTGCTCCTGGAAGGCGCCCCAGGCGTCGGCAAGACCGAAGCCGGCAAGGCGCTGTCCGGCGTGCTCGGACGCGATCTCATCCGCCTGCAGTGCTATGAGGGCATCGATGCTTCGGCCGCGCTCTACGAGTGGAACTATCCGCGGCAGATGCTGGCGATCCGCCAGGCCGGCGACCAGCCGATCGACATCTATCGCGACGAATTCCTGATCGAACGGCCGATGCTGGCGGCGCTGCGGTCGCCCGAACGGTCCGTCCTGCTCATCGACGAAGTCGACCGGTCGGACCACGAATTCGAGGCGTTCCTGCTGGAATTCCTCTCCGACTTCACCATCTCGATCCCCGAGCGCGGAACGTTGCGGGCCTATGAGCGGCCGGTGGTGGTCCTCACCTCCAACCGGACCCGCGAGCTGCACGAGGCGCTGCGGCGCCGCTGCGTCTATCACTGGATCGACTATCCCGACGCCGAGCGCGAAGCGAAGATCATCATGCTGCGCGCTTCGAGCGTCGCCGAGGCGACGGCGCGCGCCGTGGTCGCCGCGGTCGGCCGGCTGCGGCGCGAGCCGCTGACCAAGCCGCCCGGCGTGGCCGAGGCGGTGGACTGGGCCGAGGCTGCCACGCTTCTGGTGCAGACCGGCGCCGGCTGGCCCGAAGCGTTCAAGCGTTCGATCGGAACCGCGCTCAAGGACGAGGAGGACCTCGCCCATATGGCCCCTCGTCTCGACGCCATGATCGCGGAGATCGCCGCATGATCGGGATCGCTACGATGCCGCGCGCCGCGCGCCATTTCGTCGGTTTCGCGGCGCTGCTGCGGCGCAACGGCTTCCTGGTCGCGCCGGAGCAGACAGTAGCGTTTCTCGCCGCCATCGATCTCCTCGGCCCCTCCGGTATCACCGCCATCCGCCGAGCGGCGCACGCGACGCTCGCGCCTGCGCCCGAGCGGCGCGCGGAGTTCGATGCCCTGTTCGATGCGCATTTTCTCGGCGCAACCCTCGCCATGATTGCGCCCGGCGGCGCCGAGGACGAGGACGTTCGGGTCCGCGAGGGCGATCGCGGCCCATCCGATCCGCTGATCGTGGAAGAGGGCCACGAGTCCGGACAGGCTGCGGCAGCGGTCGAACGGCTCGCCGTGCGCCGCTTCGGCGCCGACCCCGAATCGGAAATCCTGCGCTGGTTCGAGCGCGCCCTGCCCGAGCGGTTGCCGCGGCGGCGCGGCTATCGCAAGCGCGCGAGCCTGCGCGGACGCGCGCTCGATCTGCAGCGCAGCCTGCGCGAGGCGGTCCGTAACGACGGCGAGGTCATGCGCTTGCGGCGCCTGCGCCGTCGCCTGCGCCAACGTAAGATCCTTCTCCTGATCGACGTCTCCGGCTCGATGAAGCAGCGGACCGACGGACATTTGCGCTTCGCTCATGCGCTCGCTCGCGCGGCAGAGCGGGTCGAAATATTCACCATCGGCACGCGGCTCACCCGCGTCACCAAGGCGCTGCGGACAAAGAACCGCGACCAGGCGCTGGCGGCCGCCTCCGGTCTTGTTGCTGATTGGGACGGCGGCACGCGGCTGGGCGATGCGTTGCAGGCCTTTCTTGCGGTGCCGCGCTTTGCCGGTTACGCGCGAAGCGGGCTTGTCCTCATTCTCTCGGACGGCCTGGAACGCGGCGACCACCATGCGATGACAGCCGCCGTGGCGCGTCTTTCAGCGCTGGCGTGGCGGATCTCGTGGCTCACGCCGCTCGCCGCCGATCCGCGCTACCGGCCCGAGACCGATGCGCTCAAATCCATCCTGCCACTGATTGACGATCTGGCCGACGGCGGCTCGACCGAACGCCTGTGCACCCACGTGCTCAACCTGTCGCGAGCAACGCCCGCATGAGCATTCGCTGCATCCCGGTCACGCCTGCGCGACCGCGTATCCGAGGGGAGAATGAAAATGCAGCTTGAGATCAAGATTCTCGATTACGGCGACATAGAACTCGAGTCGAGCTTCCTCGTCCTGGGGCGCGATTGCGGCCGCGTGCGGCGCGTTGCGACTCTCGGCTTCCTGATCCTGGGCGGCCCCTGGCCGATCGTCGTCGATACCGGCTACCGCTCCAACCAGATCATGGAAACGCTGGGAATGCGCGGCCTCCAATTTCACGAGAACATGATCGAGAACCAGCTCGCGCGCCACGGCGTGCGGATGGGCGACGTGCGCTTCGTGCTGCACACCCATCTCCACATCGATCATGCCGGCAAGGATGATCTGTTCCCGATGAACACCACGGTCGTCATCAACCGGCGGGAACTGGAATACTCCGTGTCCGGCCTGATGCATCCGCAATATCCGGCGCCGGACATCAAGCATCTGATCGATCGGCTCCACACGAGGCACGCGCTGCGGCTGCTCGACCTTGAGCTGTCGGGACCGATCGAAATTTTTCCCGGGGTGTATTGCGAGGCCGCCGGCGCCCATACCGAGGGATCGATGAATGTCCACGTGCACACGGTGGAGGGCATTGCCACCATTTGCGGCGACGTTATCTACGATTTCAATGACCAGATCGTCGAGCCGTTCCGTATCACCCAGGCATTCGAACCTCAGGTGACGGGCAATCACGGCACCACCAAGCGCCAGGAGAAAGCTGCGATCACCAAGCTGCTCAGCAACGCGCGCTTTCTCCTGCCGGTGCACGACCGGCCGGCGAAGATCGAGGTGGGCCAGGTCGTCGCCCGGCTGCAGGACTCGGTGCCGGGCGCGATCACGCAGTCGCTGCCGCGGCGAAGCTGGTTCCCGGCCTGATCGCCATGCTCGAGGAGAAGCCATGACCCACACGGCGGCACGCCAGGAGTTCGAGGCGCTCCTCGACCTCTACGCCCCGGTCGGCCAGATCGGCACCGGCTTCACCTTCACGGAAGGGCCGATCTGGCATCCGGTCGAGCACTACCTGCTGTTCTCCGACATGCCGGCCGACGTCCGCCGGCGCTGGGATGCGCGCGGCGGCGTGCGCGAGGTCATGCGGCCGGCGAACAAGTGCAACGGCATGACGTACGACGCCGAGCTCAATCTGCTCGTGTGCGAGCACGCGACGTCGAGCCTCGTGCGCGAGCGTGCGGACGGGCGGCGCGAGGTGGTCGCCTCGCATTTCGAAGGGATCGAGTTGAACAGCCCCAACGATCTCTGCGTGCACTCGGACGGCTCGATCTATTTTTCCGATCCTTGGTATGGCCGCATGCCGGTCTATGGCGTGGAGCGCCCGCGGCAGCTCGGCTTCCAGGGCGTGTACCGGGTGCCGCCCGGCGGCGGCGCACCGCAGCTCCTGGTCAACCGCTACATGTTCGACCAGCCGAACGGCGTTTGTTTTTCCCCCGATGAGCGCCTGCTCTACGTCAATGACACGGTGCAAGCGAACATTCGGGTATTCGACGTGAAGCCCGACGGATCGCTCGGATTCGGGCGAACTTTTGCCAGCGGACTCAAATCCGCTTCGGAGTCGGGCGTCCCCGACGGCATGAAGTGTGATTCGTCCGGCAATGTCTGGGTCACGGCGCCCGGCGGGGTATGGGTCTATGCGCCCAACGGCGATCTCCTCGGCAAGGTGCGTGTGCCCGAACTGGCCTCCAACCTGCATTGGGGCGGGGCCGATTTCCGTACGCTGTTCATCACCGCGACGCACTCCGTCTATGCCGTCACGACCAAGGTCGGCCCGCGCCTGGAGCCCTTCATGCGGCCGCGCGGCGCGGCGGCCGCGGCCACGCGGGCCGACGCGCATCGACCGTCTTCGCCGCCGCCATCGGCCCATCGGCTTCGCCTCGATCCCGTCCGCTGCGCTCTGATCATCCAGGACATGCAGAACGACGTGGTCATGGAGGGTGGAGCGTTCGCCGCCTCCGGCTCACCCGCCCATTGCCGGCAGCAGAATGCCATCGAGAATGCGCGCCGCCTCGCCGAGGCCTGCCGCGCGCGCGGCGTCATGGTGATCCATGTATGGTTCATCGTCGAACCGGGCGCGCCGGGCATCACGCTCAACGCGCCGCTATTCAAGGGCCTGGTCGAAGGCAACGCCATGGTACGCGGCAGCTGGGGCGCCGCCCCGGTGACGGGGCTCGAACGTCAGGCCGGCGATCACGTGGTCGAGAAAATGCGAATGAGCGCCTGGGAAGGCAGCTCGCTCGAGACCATCCTGAAGAGCGGAAGGCGGGACACGATCATCGTCACCGGCGCGTGGACCAACATGTCGGTCGAGCACACGGCTCGCACCGGTGCCGACAAGGGCTATGTCATGGTCGTTGCGGAGGACGCCTGCTCTACGATGAACGCCGACTGGCACAATGCGTCGATCAATTACGCGCTGCAGAACGTGTCGACGGTCGCCAAGACCGACGAGGTCATCGCCGCCTTCGATTAGCGAATACGGATCGAACGGCTCGATCATCCTCACCAGACAAACGGCACCAACCGATACCGGACTTTGCCCATGTAGTCCGAGTAACCCGCGAGGTTCCTGGCTAGGAATTGCTCTTCATCGAGCAGCCTCGCCACGATCCCTGCGACACCGGGAACGACAATAAGCAGCGCCCACCACGAACCAAGGGCAAGGGGCATCCCCAGCATCATCAGCAGTGCCCAGCTGTACATTGGGTGACGGACGACCGCATAGGGACCCGTCGAGATGACTTTTTGACCTTCGGCTACCTGGACCGTCGCGGCGCCGTAGGTGTTTTCCCGGAAGACGAGGTAGAAGCCGATATAGGCAAGTACGATCAACATGTCACCGAAGATCACTGCCGAAGTCGGCACGCTGGACCATCCCAGGCGATGGTCTGTTGCCGACACCACGGGCATTGCCGCGAACGAAAGCAGCGCGCCGATCACGATGATCTTTTGCGCCGCCTCCTTCTCGGCGCCCGGCCCGACGTTCATGCGGCGCTCGAGCAACTCGGGGTCCTTTGCCGCCAGATACAGCGTGATCGCCAACGAGCAGGTAACAAAGACTGCGCTGAACAGCCATCCCTCCCAATAGTCGA
>Ga0081538_10004220_pt1 | contig 13339 bp, 32 predicted proteins | sample TabmetS5T2R1_FD_71022 | JGI IMG/M metagenome (GOLD analysis project Ga0081538, IMG submission 71022) | Tabebuia heterophylla rhizosphere microbial communities from the University of Puerto Rico - S5T2R1 | ecosystem: Host-associated > Plants > Roots > Rhizosphere ...
CGGCGGACCGCGCTGGAGGCGCACGGCGAGGACCAGACGCGGTGGGCGAACTGGGCGCGCGACAGCGAGATGCTCAACCGACGCCGGGCGATGGTAGCCGGCGCGGAGGCCGAGCCGGGACTGGTCGTCCTGTCGGACGTCCTGGACGCCGACCCGGACGTCCTGGTACTACGCAACGGCACGCTGGACCTGACCAGCGGGCAGCGGCGGGAGTCACGACCGGACGACCTGTGCAGTCACCTGGCGGAGGTCGAACACGACCCGGACGCGGACTGTCCGCAGTGGCGCGGTCACGTCCGGCTGCTGACGAACGGCGACGCCGAGCTGGAGCGCTACCTCGCGCGGGCGGTCGGCTACTCGCTGACGGGAGACGTCGGCGCGCGGGCGTTCTTCTTCCTGGAGGGCGACGGCTCGAACGGAAAGAACGCGTTCGTCGAGCCGATCATGCAGCTGATGGGGTCGTACGCGCAGACCAGCACGACGGCGCTGCTGACGGGCGGCGACGACCAGCACGCGACGATCATGGCGGACCTGCTGGGCAGTCGGCTCGTGTTCATCGACGAGACGCGGGCCGGTCGGAAGCTCAACGTCGAGCGCGTCAAGGCACTCACCGGCTCGAAGAAGGTGAAGGCGCGGTTCATGCGCAAGGACTTCTTCGAGTTCGACGCCCAGTTCAAGCTGTGGATCGCCGGCAACGGCAGGCCGACGGTCGACGACCCGTCGGACGCGGTGTGGAACCGGCTGCACCGCGTGGTCTGTCACGGCAAGGTCGACCCCGCGCGACGGGTCGACCGGTTCGGCGACAAGCTGTACCGAGAGGAGGCTAGCGGCATCCTCAACTGGGCCCTGGCCGGGCTGCTGGACTGGCGACGTGGCGGCCTCGCGGTGCCGGACGCGGTCACGGCGGACGTCCAGGAGTACCGCGACGAGGAGGACCACGAGGCGCAGTTCGTCGACGAGTGGCTGGAGGTCACGGGAGACCCGGCGCACCGGCTCGTCGTGGACGACGTGTACACGGTCTACCGGCACTGGGCCGAGCGGGCCGGCCTCCAGCGGGGGGACGTCCGGAACAAGGCGCACCTCGGACGGCAGCTGAAGAGGTTCGGCGTCGAGACCGGCGGCCGACCGGTGAAGATCGGTGGTCGCGCGACGCGGCTCATGACGCGGGTCCGGTGGCAGGAGGGCGTGCCGCTCCAGCTCGCGCTGGGGCCCGGCGAGCACGGTCCGGTCTAGCCTGAACAGAAGACGGGTTACGCCGCCGAGGGTTGGCGTAACCCGGCGGGATGTGAGACATAAGACCGAAAGTTGGTGTAACCACCAACGGAACGTGAAAGTTACATCAGTTAGTAGTAGTAGTTACACCAACTAATAATCTCGTGTAACCACAGATAGCGACATCAGAGCGCATGGGTTACATCAGTTACACCAGTTACACCAAAAATGACGTCGATGACGGTTACGTGGGCGCGCGCGCGCGCCACCCACGAACGGCTATTGGCGGTCATCCGGAGCCCGCGTAACCCGTGTAACTGGTGTAACCCGCGGGCCCGCGAGACGTCGAAAACGCACACGTTTTCATCGTGTTTTGCTACGCTGGTTACGCGATCAGAGAGACGACCGGAGGACAAGTTGACGAAGCACGGACTACCCATCGAACGGCACATCGAGCTCGGCCGACGACTCGCAGAGATGCAGAACGAGCTCACACATCTCACGGTCGAGCTCGACCGCTTCTACGCACGGTCGACACCTCAGGTACGTCGTCTCAACCAGACGTGTGATCGACTCAGCGCGGCACGGTCCTCACTGGACGACGCGGTGATCCGCGAGCACGAGGCGGGCTGCGCACACATCTACTACCCCGGAGGCGAGACCTGGAGACTGCCACACGACTGCTCGACGTCGGGACACGGCCGGTGACGGACGGTCTAAGATAGACACGTGGCAGGACGCGGATACGCGCGGCGACTGGCCCTCGGGTGCCCGGAGAAGAAGCGGTACGGCACGAGGGCCGGCCGGCCGTGTCGCATGCTGGCGGGGGAGGGCACGCGGCACGCGGGGTTCGGTCCGTGTCGCGCGCACGGTAGTAGTAGTCAACATCGAGCGTGGGAGCTGGCCTTGGACGTGGCACGCGAGCTGGCGGTCTCGCCCTGGGACGCGCTACTACTGTCGACGCGCCTGGCGGCGGGCCGGGTGGCCTGGGTCGACCAGCAGCTGGTCGAGGCGACGAGGGCGGAGGACGGGAACGCGGACTCGCCCCGGGTGCGTCGCTGGCTGGACGAGTCCCGGCGAGAGAGAAACCTGCTGGCGCGGACGGCGAAGGCGGCGGTGGACGCCGGCGTGGCGGAGCGGCTGGTCCGACAGGTCGAGCTGGAGGGTCGCCTGGTGGCGGAGGTGCTCGGGCGGACGCTGGACGCGCTGGAGCTGACGGCCGAGCAGCGGCAGGTCGCGTTCGCGACGGCGCACCGCGAGCTGCTCCAGCTGGAGGCGACGGAGGTCGACGGCGCCGGGGAGGGAGCAGGATGACGGGGTCCGTGGTCGGAAGCTGCCGGTGCGGTGCGCGCTGGTCGGGACGGGCAGCGGCGCACTGCGGCGCGTGCCACCGCACGTTCGGCGGGGTGACCGGGTTCGACGCGCACCGGCGCGGCACGGACCGCGACGTCCGAGGGTGCCGCGACCCGCGCGAGGTCGGGCTGGAGCTGCGGAACGGCGCGTTCCGGGGCCCCGAGCTGTCCCCGGAGGCACGCGCGGCGCTGGGGCGGTCGTAGCCGCGCGGAGGCCGCCCCGTAGCGCACGGGACGGCCTCCGAGGTCGAGCTACCTCTTACCGGACTCCTCGCCGCCGTCGAGGTCGTCGCCCTCGACGCCACCGCTAGGTTCGGTCAACCTGGTCATCACGCTACCTCCTCTCCTGGTACTCGGCCGTGAAGCCGCAGGTCCGCCGGGTCTCGCGACACGAGAAGTCGTGCTCGTGTGCGTGGACCGGACACGTCGCGGCGTCGCGGCAGTGCTCGCCGTGGACGTGACGGGTCACGGTGCACGTGGTCACCGTCTCGAAGCACTCGTCCGGGTCGTGGCGGTGACGCGGTGGGTCGTACCCGTGGGCCACGGTCCTCCTCGTTCGTCTCATAGTTCAACGTCTCGCTGACGGATCACTCGCCTACCTCTGGCACGCTACCTGCGGAGCAGGTGGGTAACCGGAACGGGTACGGAGCGTAGCTACTTCTCGTTCCGCTCGCGGGACTCACGCGCGATCCGCTCGAACTCCTGACGCATGGCCTCCGCCACCGCCGCGCGTTCGCGCTCGATCCGCTCGCGTGCCTGCCGGGCGCTGTCCTCGCGCTCCCACCGCTCGCGGGCCGCGCGGGCCTCGCGCTCCTGCTTCGCCGCCTCGTCCTCGGCCACGATCCCTCGTCTCTTCGCGTACGTTCCGTGTGTCTCGGCGCGCCCCGGCGCCTCTCTTCGGGTAGGCTAGCCTCGGAGAGGCCACCAGGACAAACCTCGGTGGCTAGTCCTCCCGCCAGGGAGGCGTCGGCGGCTCGGCCGAGTAGTAGCCCACCAGCCGAGCACACTCCTCGAGACACGAGCAGTAGCCGACGCGGTCGTCACCGGACCGCTGCCAGTTGTCGACCTGGTGCACGTGCGGGGCCTCCTCCGGGTCGTCGCTCACTCGTCGTCCTCTCCGTCGGGCGGGTGTGGGTTCCGCTGGTGGTCGCCGAGTGTCTCGAAGCTGCAGGTGCAGTTACACATGCTCTTACCGCAGCGACAGGTACCGCAGCTCCCGTTACACGGGCTGGGGCAGTGGGGCACGATCTCTTCTCTCCTCTCGCTGGATTCGTCGGATCTCTGTCTCCTGATAGAGACCACATGTGGTCTTTATCTACCTTGAAACCTCGGCAGACGTCGGACGTCTGCCGACTCATCACGGTGCTTGACCCTTCTTGGGACAGTTGTCGGTATGTCCCACGATGTTGCCCGACGGGGTCTCGCGGATGATCTGCCGACACACGTCGCACCGGCCGAGATCCTCGAACCCGGTGATCGTGGCCACGGTCTCACCTCCTCTCGTAGGTATCGGCGGACGCGTCACACGTCATCACCTCTCGGGGTTCTCCCACTCGTCCACGCGGTCCGGGTTGGACGGGCAGGACGGCTCGTGTTCCATGCGCGCGTTCATGCTGGTGAACACGTGCTGGGGGTCGAACCGGCAGTAGTGGAACGGCTGCTCTTGGCCGTTGCCCTCGCTGCCGCTCACTCGTCCTCCTCGGCGGCCTCGCGCGCCCGGCGGTGCGAGTCCAGCTCTTGCTGAACGTCACGTGACTCGTTCGCCTCGTCGTGCGCGGCGACCTGCTCGTCGAGCCACGCCTGCCACTCCTTGGGCTGGGTACAGCGGTCGTACGGGTTGGTCATCCGTTCTCCTGGTCGTCGGTCGGGTCCGGCACGAAGTCGTACCGGAGGTGACGGTGGCAGCCGGCGCACTCGATCGGTACGTTGCGACCGGGACGTCCTCCCCGGACGTCGGGTAGGCCGGCGCTCGCCGGCCGCTCGGTCGTCGAGTCGCAGCTCGGACTCCAGTTACACACGCGGTGGTCTCTCCTCGCTCAGCAGTCGCGCAGCCGCGCCGCGTGGTACACGACGCGGTCCGCGCAGGTCTCCGCCGGCACGGTCGGCGGGTCGTCCGGTACGCCGGTCGCGACCAGCAGGTAGACCGCGACGACCAGGCCGACGACGGCGACCAGCGCCGGCAGTGCGCCGGGTCCGTCGTCCTCCGTCCGGCACCGGCGACCGACCGCCGGTCCAGAACTACCGGACGACGACCGGCCGCCGGTGACGCGCACCGGGGAGGTCGCCGCCCGGAGCTCCCGCCGGACCAGCGCGCGGCCGGACGGCAGGTTCGGCGTGCGCGGTACGCCTGCCGCACGGAGCGCGCGACCGCGTGCCCGGGCGACGTGACGGCCGATCACGCGAACTCCAGGCCGTGGGCCTCGCCGCAGTCGGCGTGTGCCATGAGGTACTCGCCCACGACGTTCGACCTCTTAAAGTGTGCGACCGGGTCGCCCAGCTGGTCGCCGAGACCGCAGACCTCGCAGGAGTAGCCCTCCTCGAGGTCCGCCAGCAGGTCGTCCGGCGTCGCCGCCTCGAGGCGCGCCGCCAGCGCGGCGTGCTCGTCCTCGACGGGCGGCGGCAGCTCGACCGGATGCGTGGCCTCGTTCCGCCGCGCACGTGCGCGGCGGAACCGCTCCCAGCCGGTCACGGGCGCCTCGCCCACGGGTCGGCGCGCAGCTCGTCGTCCAGCAGCGCCGAGACGGGGTCTCGGACCGGTTCGGCCGGTCGGTCGGCGAGCGTCCAGGTCGGGTGGGCGTCCAGCTCCCGCTGGATCGCCTCGACGGTCGTGGTCACGGGTCTCTCCTTCGGTCGTCGGTCGGTCTGGTCGTCGGTCGGATCGATTATATCACGTCCGCGACGGCCGGAACGCGCCGGTACCGGTATCGTTCGCGGACGCGAACGGACCGGTACCGGCGTGAACCGCCCGCTACGGGCGACCGTTCAGCAGCCACGACAGCAGGTCGTCCTGCCGTTCGGGCGTCGCCTCGTCGGCCGGGTGCACGTCGGTCTCGTTCACGCGACACCACATGTGCCAGTACTCGACCCACACCGGGTGGTTCGAGGCGACCTGGCCGCCGTGGTTCACCGGGTCGGTGCCGTCGCAGCCCGGTGCGCAGCTGGACGCGTGCACGGTGCGGGACACGAACCGCTCGACCTCGGACACGAACACGACGCGCCCGGACCCGACGTCCGAGCCGTGAACCAGGAACACGTCCTGTTCGACGGCCGCCGTGAGCGCGGCCAGCCGCGCCAGCGCGTGCCACGCCTGGTCGTACTCCTCGAGCCACACGTTGATCCCGTCGGTCCAGGTCAGGACCCACTCGTGGGCCGCCTCGACGCGGTACAGCACCCAGGCGGTCCAGTCGTGACCGCCGTGCCGAGCCACCACGGGCAGTCGACGACCGACCTCGTCGTCCTCCGCGTACGGGGACGGGTGATACGCGGTCGCGTCGCTCACCGCCACTCACCTACCAGCGACCGGCGGCGGCACTCGCCGACGACGAACGCGGCCGAGAACACCGTCCCGGCCAGGGACACGTAGGACAGGGCGTGCCACATCACAAGCTCCTCGAGAGTCGGTCGAGTAGGTCGTTCGCCTGGTCGGTGGACAGGGTGGGTTCGGCCGGCTCCGGCGCGAACCTCTTGACGCACACGGGACCGATCCCGCGCGCGACGGACGTTGCGTCCGACAGCGGCGTGTCGCAGGCGATGCACCGGCCGTACCGCAACGTGAACGGCCGGGCCTCGGCCAGCGTCATCTGGTCCTCGGGCCGAAGCAGCTGGAGTGCCTCGGGGTCATACACGAACTCGATCTGCACGACCTCGTCGACCTCGTTCAGCCGCCGCCCGCCGATCTCGACCAGCCGCCGGGCGTGGACGCGTGAGTTCGTGCGGTTCCGCCGCACGACGTAGATCACGTCGTCACGGCGGTACACGCCGGGTTCCACGACGCCGTCGGCGGTGTCGTCGTAGGGCGCGTGCCTCCACGCGTCCAGGGCCGTGGAGAACCACCGGCGGTCGTGCTCGCCGTCCTCGAGCCAGCGCTCCAGCGTGGCCGCGCGTTCGTCGGCGGTCGCACCGAGCTCGGGCAGCCGCCGCTCCCGGGCGAGGGACCGCAGCCACTCGACCTGACGCGGCGACGCGGGCGTGAACGGGCGGCTCACGACTCACCGGCCACGCACAGGTGCGGCCAGTAGTACACGACCTGCCGTCCCAGCTGGTCCTGGCGCGTGTGGCCGTACTCCAGCTGGTCGACCACCTGGGCGACGAGTTCCGCGCGCTCGGGCAGCTCCTGTGCCACGAGGCCGGTCGCGCGGATCACGAACTGCACCAGGCCGTCGAGCCTGTCCGTGACCAGCGCCACGCACGTGTCCGCGTGCCACATCCCACGACCCGTGTAGTTCGACCGCAGCGACGAGCCGTCGCGGTCCTCGGCCAGTTGCACGAGCAGGTCGAACACCTCGCGGGACATCACGTGTTCGGTCACGAGTCACCTCCTTCGTCTAGCCGGTCGGGCTGACCGGTCACGGCGTGAGTTCCGCCCCGTCGGAACCCCACCGTCACCTCGTCAGGCGTACCTAGTAGTCGGCCACGTCGTGGTCGCAGCCGCGCCGGTGACCCCGCTGTACCGCGTCGTGTTCGCGACACTCTGGACAGCGGTCGTGTTCCCAGAGCAGCGCCCGCGCGATCACGACGATCATCGCGTTCTCCTCGACGGACGTCGCCACGTCGAGGACGTGGCCGTCCGGCGTCTCCTGCTCCTGGAACCAGCGGGTCAGGTCTTCCTCGTCCTGACCCTGCTCGGTCTCCGCCACGTGCAGCAGCGCCAGTCGTCGCAGCTCGGGCGTGAGCGTGACGGTCAGCTGCCCCCGTGGGATCACGACGCGTCCTCGCGGTAGATCCAGAACACGATGCGCCGGTCGTCGTGATCCGCGACCTCGAAGGTCCACGACACCAGGTCGTCGGTGGGCAGCGTTCGGTCCAGCTGCGTGGCCTCGTGTAGGATCGAGTTCACGACGGTACGCATCCGGTAGCCGTCGTCCTCGGTGTCCGGCGTCGCGTCGAACGCCTCGTCCTCCTGGTCCGTGTACCACGTCGCGTGCTCGACGAGCGCGTCCCACGCCTCGTCGCGCGTCGCGACCGTCACGGCCGGTCCGTCGTCGGGTGGGTAGCCGGCCACGCTGTGTCCGACGTGCCAGACGGTCATCGTCTCTCCTTCGGTCGTGGGTCGAGTTCGGTCCGGCTAACCGGTCCCGGCCAGGGCGACGTGCACGTGAGTTCCACGGCGCGTCGCCCGACCGGCACCGGATCAGGCGGTCGCGGTGGCCTCGGCCTCGGCCTCGGCGGGCGCCTCGTCCGAGTTCGTGTCGGCCTCGTCCTCGGTCGCCTCGGGCGCCGGGACCAGGTCCGCCAGGATCTCTTGCACGGCGTCCACGATCGTCTTGTACTGCTTGACGGTCTTGGCCTCGTTGCCGAGGACGTCCAGTGCCTCCTGGACGCGCGACTGCAGGTCCTCGACCTTCAGCTTCTTGCCCGAGTTCGGGGGCTGGTACGTGCCCTCGCGCACGGCCTCGAAGAACCGGGCCCAGTGCTCCAGCTCGCGGGTGTGGACCTTGTCGTGCCGTGCGCGCCAGATCGCGGAGATCGTGAAGCCGGTGATGTCCTTGATCGCGGGCTGCGTCCAGCCGTCCTTCACGAGTTCGGCCAGCCGCAGCGTCACCTGCTCGCGCAGCTCGGCGGGCGCGTAGGCGGCGTTGCCAGTCGGGGCCAGCGTCGCCAGGGTGACGGTGGGAGTGGACGACGTGACCGGGTGGTCCTCGTCGTGCTCCGGAACGTCGGTCGAGTTCGTCCGGGTGTCGGTCGCTGCGGTCATCGTGTGCTCCTTCGGTCGTCGGTCGTTCGGTCCGACCGGTCGTTCCGGTCGTTCCGTCCTGCTGAGACCAGCGTACTAGGATATTATGATCAACTGAACGGTTCGTCGCGGTTAATCACAAGATCTTTTCCGGTCTCACCGTCGAACTCGACCGGGTGAGGGTCGAGTTCGCCGGTCAGACCGAGCGGGTTCGCACCCGCCGGGTCGACGTCAGCTGCGTGGACAGGTCGTGAGGTGCGGTCCACCGTGGCACTCGTAGAGCGCCGACAACGCGAACCCGTTCACGTCCTCCTCCAGGTTCGTCTCCTCGCCAGACGCCTGACCGCGCAGCTGCTCCTTGCGTGCCTCCAGGTACCTCCAGTTGTCCTGCGACATGATGCAGTCGACCTCGCGACGCCGCTCGTCGGGTTCGCCCAGCCAGGCGTACCTCAGCAGCCACTCGCGGACCTCGTCCTCGGTCACGAGTTCGCTCCCGGGTGCGTGTGCTTGGCCACGCGACTGCCGGACGCGCAGGCCAGGCAGGCGCCCAGCTGCGGTCGGGCGGGTTCGCGCACGGCGGTCGGGTCGACGCGGGTTCCGCTGGGACGCGGTCCCGCGCGACGGACGGTCTTGATCATCGATCTTCCTCCTAACATCGGTCCAGGAACACGACCGGACGGACGTGAGTTCGTCCGGTCGCGAACCAGGTACGAGGTCAGTCGACCGGGTCGGCCGCGCGGAGGTTGACGTCGAGGCGAGTTCCGTCCTCGCCCACGTCGTCGTCGTCCCAGTGCTGGGTTCCGCGCTCGACCTCGTCGAGCACCTGCGCACCGGCCTCGGTGCGCGGGTCGGGTTCGGGGTGCCTACCGACGAGCGGCATCAGCCGAACACCAGGTACAACACGCCGATCGTCACCGGGACGATCGACCAGACGGCGAGCACGACGGGCACGAACAGACGGTGCCCCGGGTTGATCTTCTTCATCTCTGTCTCCTAACGTAGGTCCAGGAACGAGGCCGCGTGTGAGTTCGCGCGGCCTCGAACCTCGGCCTACGTCACCAGGTGGTGCTGCGGATCTCCTCCAGGTGAACGCAGCCGACCCGGTCCGAGCCGAAGCGCGGGTGGTAGAGCAGTGCCTCGTCCTCCTGGCACGGGAAGTCGGCCTGGTCCATCACACCGGGTTCGGTGGTGGGACGAGGGACCGCGTTCGGCGTCACCGACACCGACGGGGGCACCGGGACCGGGTCGGGTTCGCTGGCCACCAGCTGTCCGATCCCGCCGAACACGCCTCCGGCGGTCAGCAGCGCGCCGACGACCAGGTTGTGGATCTTCCTCACGTGATCTCCTTCGATCGAGCTAGCCGGACGGTCCGGCCAGTGAGACGCACGTGCGTGAGTTCGAACGCGCGTCAGGCTGGTCGAAGCGGTCGGGTCTGGTCAGAGGTCGAGTTCGTCCAGGAGGAGCGCGTCCTGCGTAGACAGGAAGGTGTCGCAGCCGGCGCACCCGGTGTGGTGGCCGACGTCGACCCACTGGTCAGCGTTACCGCAGTGCCCGCAGTGGTACCCGCCACGGCCGTTGTTGAGCGTGGCGTCAAACGCCGGGGTAGCAAACCTCAAGATCGTCTCCTCGCTGGTCGATACGGTCAGACCGTCGCGCGGACGTCGCCGCGCGGCAGTCTGGCCGGACCGGCTACAGCGACCGCGCGACGGCCTTCTGCTGCTCCGGCGTCCGGACCCGAGACGGGTCGACGCGACTGGTAACGCCGGACGCGCGGCGTCGTCGCAGCGCGGCGGCCTGACGGGACACGGTCTGGCGCGGCGGCTTCTTACGTCGGTACTCCACGTTGGTCCAGTCGCACGGCTCCACCGGGAGCCAGCGGAACTGATCTTCCACGTCGCGGTTGCTGAAGGCAGCACCCACCGCGTACGTACGTACGCTACTCAAGATCGGTACCTCCAAGATCGTCGGTCGTCGGTCGTTGATCCACTAGCCGTCCGGCCGGTTGGCCGGTCGCGGTCCGTCGGTCCGGTCTGGCTGGTCCGTTTTCCGCTGTACCAGTAGTCTAACAGGACAAGCAAGATCAATACCAGATCTGGGCAAGATCTTTTTCGGTCGTTGCTAGTGCAAACTTGATCTTGCATCCTTGATCAACGATCTTGAACACAGTGGATCTTGTGCAGTGGATCTTGCACGATGCGCAAGATCAACTCGCGCTGATGATCTTGCACGTGTCAAGATCCACAGTGATGTTGATCTTAACACCGGTAAGATCAACTTTCACAAGATCAACATCCCGGGGACACATAGCTACCCTTTTAGATTTTTGCTTCGTGTGTTCTCACCCATGACTAACTACCGAACACCACGTACCACGTACCGGTCACGTGTCACGCCGACCGTGCCGCCGACCGCTACCGTACCGACCGTGACCACCGAACACCGATCGCCGACCGTCGACCGCGACGCGACCTCGGCCTCGTCCGCCCGCAACCATCACGCCTGCCGGACCGTCCTGCTGGACGGTCTCCTCGCCCCGCTGGTCGTCCTCGCGGCCGTCCCGCGGACCGGCGACGGCCGACCGGGTCGACGCCGTGCGCCGCGCGCCGTCGCGGCGCTCCGCCGGACGCACCGCGTCGTGAACCTCGTCTACCCCGCCGTCGTCGCGCTGGACCTGCTGGTGCTCGCCTCGCGCCGCTACCGCGCCGCGCGTGCGACGCGCCGGACCGGTGACCGGCCGTCGTAGTCTGGACCGGACCGACCGCCGACCCCCGACCGACCCGCCGCGTGCCACCGCGCACGCCGGCAGAGAGCAGGTACCTCGTGTCCCGACTTCACGTCCCCGGCGACGCCGTCACCGTCACCGTCGGTGACGTCCCCTCCCACCGTCTCCTACTGGACCTCCTGGACGAGGCCCGCCGCGCCGTCGACGACGCCGGGCTGTCCGACGTCGCGTTCCGCGCGCGGACCCGCGCCGCGCTGGCTCACCTGGACGACCGGGTCCTCCGCGCCGCGACGGGGCCTACGTCCGCGTCGTCCTCGGCGGGTCGTCGCGTCGCGCTGACCTACGAGCCGGGTGGCGGCGTCGTCTCGCTGGGCGTCGAGGACGTCGACCCACGGGGCGACGCCGTGCCCGGTGCCGGCGGTCCGGTGCTGGACCTGGACTGGGCCGCGACCAACGACCTGGCCCGCGCGGCGGTGACCGCCCGCGACGGCGCCTGGGGCGTCCCGGTGGTCCACCCGTGAGTCACCGCGACGACGCCGAGCGCGCGGACGCCCGCGCCGAGCGCGACGCGGTGATCCAGGAGGAGGCGCGGCTGGCACGCGAGCGGCACGAGCAGGAGCTGCGCGAGCGGGACGAGCGGGAGCGCCGCCGCGACGCCGAGCGCCGCCGCGAGCGGGCCGAGCACGAGGAGTCGCGGGCGGCCGCCCGCGAGCTCGCGGACCGCGAGGGTCGGACGTTCCGGTGGGACGAGTGACGTCGCCGACCCCGACCGGCGGCTACGAGCCCGCGACCGACGCGCACCTCGACCCGTCCTACCGCTCGCCGTTCCGGCCGCCCGGTCACGCCGGTCCACACCTGCCGCTGCGGACCGCGCCGACCGACCCACCTGCCGACCCACCTGCCGACCCACCTGCCGACCCCGACCACGCCGACCGCCCACGCTACCGCGCGCTGGCCGCGCCGTGGTACGCCGCCGACCCCGTGGACGGCTCGCCGCAGCTGGTCGGGTACGAGCTGACCGTGTACCGCGTGGACGCCCGCTGGGTCCGGGAGGCCGGCGACCGCGCCCACGCGCCGCTGGGCGTCACGCAGGTGCCCGCGACCGCCGCCGGCCTCCTGGATCCAGGTCTCGCCCGGGACACCGTGTGCGCGTGGCTGCGGCTCCGCGCCGCGCCGCTGCCGTGTCACGTGGACGAGGACCGGGTGGAGCTGTACCGGCTGGTCGCCGACCCGTCGACCCACGACGAGGTGACCCACGACGAGGTGACGCCGTGACCGACCGCGACGAGCTGCCGGACTGGGAGCGCGACCTCTCCGAGCGCGCGCTGCGCTGGGCGCGCGGCGCGCTGCCCCGGGACCACCCGGACCATCCCGCGAACGCCGCCGCCGCCGCCGCCGACCCGGACCCGGACCCGGCGACCGAGGAGGACCGACCGTGACCGCCGACGACCTCCGGGCGCGGCTGCGCCGCGACGATCGCGTGGCGGTCGTCGAGCGCGCGCTGCTGGCGTCCCGCCTGGGCCTCGGCTCCGACGACGACCTGCTGGACGACCGCGTCGTGGACGCGCTGCTGGCGCTGCCGACGGCCGTGATCCTGACGATCGAGGCGGCCCGGCTGCTGGAGCGACTGGACGTGATCGTCGCCCGCGCGCACCCGGTGGACCTGACGTACCACGACCGCACCGCTGACCGGTACGCCGCGACCGTGGCGCGCGTCCCGCTGGGCGCCGACGGCCTCCACGGCGTCGTGACGGCCGCGCTGGTCGAGACCGACCCGGACCTGCTGCTGGTGCTGGCGGTCGACGACCGCGAGGCGGCGTCGCTGGACGTCGCCGAGACGGAGGCCCTCGCCTACGCGCTGCTGCGGCTGGTCGCACACGCCGAGGAGGACCGGTGAGCCCACCGACGACCGCCGCACCGCGACCGCACGTCTGTCACTACGTCGACCCAGACGGGACGACGGCCGGTACGTGTCACCTGTGCGCGCCGCACGGCGGCCGGTGTCCTACCTGCGACGGTCCCGCGGACGCCGCCGACGGGACCGTGGGCGTCACCGGCGACGCGGAGGCGCCCTGATGTCCCCGCCACCGCCGCGCCTCCGGCCGCTCGACCGGGTCTCTGCCTGGGACCCGCCGGCCGGCGTGTCGTGGACTGACCCGC
>Ga0081538_10004221_pt1 | contig 13339 bp, 15 predicted proteins | sample TabmetS5T2R1_FD_71022 | JGI IMG/M metagenome (GOLD analysis project Ga0081538, IMG submission 71022) | Tabebuia heterophylla rhizosphere microbial communities from the University of Puerto Rico - S5T2R1 | ecosystem: Host-associated > Plants > Roots > Rhizosphere ...
AAGCGGCCTGGCTGGGCCCGATTGGCGCCGATTCCGCCCACCACGGCGGCGAGGTGGACGACCGCGTCGGGGTTGGCGTCGGCCAGCATGCGGTCGACTTCGGCGCGCCGCCGCAGGTCGTAGTGCGCGCTGCTCAGCGCGAACACCTTGGCGCCGTGGAGCTTCAGTTCCTCGGTGACGTGACGACCCAGGAAGCCGCTCCCCCCCGTCACGACGACGGTCGCATCGGCGATCCTCATGGGAGGTCGATCCTGACTAGGCGTCCTGACAGCTCGTCGGCCAGTAGTTCGACGTCTGCATCAACCATCAGGCGCACCAGCTCATGGAAGCCGGTGGCCGGCCGCCAACCCATGCGCTCGTACGCCTTGGAGCCGTCACCGCGTAGGTGGTCGACCTCGGTGGGCCGGTAGTAGCGGCGATCGACACGGACGTGGCGCTCCCACTCGAGCCCGGCGTGCTCGAAGGCGACCTGGCAGAACTCCCTAACGCTATGGCTTTCACCGGTAGCGATGACGAAGTCGTCCGGCTCGTCCTGCTGAAGCATCAACCACATCGCCTCGACGTACTCGGCGGCGTAGCCCCAGTCCCGGCGTGCGTCGAGGTTGCCCAGATACAGGGCGTCCTGCATCCCCGCCTTGATGCGGGCCACGGCCCTGCTGATCTTTCTCGTAACGAAGGTCTCGCCGCGTCGGGGGCTCTCGTGGTTGAAGAGGATCCCGTTGCACGCAAACAGCTCGTATGCCTCGCGGTAGTTCACGGCGCTGTGGTAGGCGTAGACCTTGGCGCACCCATACGGGCTGCGGGGCCGGAAGGGCGTGCGCTCGCTCTGTGGTGGCGGCGCAGAGCCGAACATCTCGGACGACGAGGCCTGGTAGAAGCGGGTATTGACGCCGGAGGCGCGGATGGCCTCGAGCAGCCGGACCGACCCGAGCCCCGTGGACGCGCCGGTGTACTCGGGGATCTCGAACGAAACTTTGACATGGCTCTGCGCGGCCAGATTGTAGACTTCGTCGGGCCCGATCTCCCTGATGAGATTCACCAGCCCAACCGAGTCGGTCAGGTCGCCATAGTGGAGGATGAGGCGCGGAGTGGGCTCGTGGGGGTCCTGGTAGATGCCGTCCAGGCGTCCGGTGTTGATGGTCGACGCCCTACGCACGATGCCGTGGACCTCATAGCCCTTGCCTAGGAGCAACTCGGCGAGGTAGGAACCATCCTGACCGGCGATACCGGTGATCAACGCCCGCCGCACCCGGCGCCCCTCTCATTCGCTTCTGCGCACAGACATTCACCAGCGCGGGACACTCCACCGACAGTGCCATGTAGTGGAGCGGTCACAGCTCGCTCGGCTCACTTGCGGCCGCTGGCCGGACGTCGCGCCGCCGCCCGATGAGCTGCGCAACGAACAGGGCTACGAACCTGGGATTGCGGTACAGGTATCGTCTCCAGAGGCGCCGCGGTTCGCTGAGGAGACGGAAGAGCCATTCGAGGCCCAGCCGTTGCAGCACCTTCGGCGCCTGCCGCTTCCTGCCGGCGAGGAAGTCGAATGCTGCGCCGACCCCGAGCATGACAGCTTCGACCCTTCCCTTCTGGGCAGCCATCCACTGCTCCTGCTTCGGCGCTCCGAGACCGACGAAGAGGAGCCGCGCACCCGACCGGTTGATGCTGTCGATCACCCGGAGGTCCTCGTCGGGGGTGAGCGGCCGGAACGGCGGGCTGTACGAGTAGGCGACCCGGAGCGCGGGGTAGCGACGAACCAGGTTGGCCGTCAGGTCCTCGAGGACCTCAGGTGCGCTTCCGTAGAATCCCACCGGGATCCCGAGCGCGGCGGCGCGCTCGCACAGGATCGGCGTGAGGTCGGGCCCGTAGACGCGGGTCGCGCCGCCGACACCAAGCAGGCGGAGCGCCCAGACCAATGGCATGCCGTCCGGGGTGACGAGGTCGGCGCCATCCATGACCTCGCGGTACGCGGGATGATCGTAGGCCTCGATCACGTTGTTCACGGTTGCGACGCAGACGTATCGGGACTCGCGGAGGCTGCCCCAGCGCAGGATCTCCCCGGCCGCGTGCTGATAGGTCGTGGCGTCAACTCGCATCCCAAGGATGCGCCGCGAAGGCACGAGGCCCAATGATCCGCGCATTCTTAGCCCCCCTTCTGCCGTCCGGACCGCTTGAAGACGCCGGCGCCACAGGCCCGCCGTCGCATGCCGGACCAGAGCATGGCCGGCGACCAGCATTATCCGGGTTGCGACGGCGGAGGAAGAGGACCACCTGCATGATCGAAACTACGGCGTCTTGGGGTTGCGCGACCCGGGCCGATCGTGGATTAGGTTCGCGGCTGGCCCTGGACCGGGGGCTCGACCATCCCCTGGGCGTCCATCGCCTGGTTGGCGAGCGCGTCGGCACGCCGGTTGCGCTCCCGCGGCACGTGCTCCCAAGTGACCCGCTCGAACCGGCCGACCAGCCGGCGGGTCTCGGCCCATAGGGCCCGCAGGGCCTCGTTCTTCACCTTCCACCGGGCCGTCTGCTGGTTGACGACCAGCAGCGAGTCGGCGCGGACGCGCGCCCGCCGTGCGCCGAGCGCCAGGGCCTGTTCCAGGCCGGCGATGACGCCGCGGTACTCCGCCACGTTGTTGGTCGCCCAGCCGATCCCCTCCACCACTTCGGCGAGGACCTCGCCGCCCGGGGTCGTGACGACCACCCCGAAGCCGGCCGGGCCGGGGTTGCCCCGCGCCCCGCCGTCGGTCCAGACGACCACCTCGTCCGGGTTCACCCGAGCACCAGGATCCGGCGGCAGTTCTCGCACCGTTTGACCGTCTCGGCCGGCAGCTTGCGGAGCGCGGCCAGCTCGACCGGGGAGATCGACACCCGGCAGCCCTGGCAGGTGTCGCCGACCAGGGCAGCGGCGCCGACGCCTCCCTGGCGCCTGCGGATCTGGTCGTAGAGGGCACGTAGCTCCCCCCCGATCCGGGGGCGACCCGGTCTGCGGCTGCCCGCTCGGTGGCCAGGTCCTGGTCGATGTCGACCAGGGCGGCGTCGCGGGCCTTGGTGACCTCGGCCTGCTCGGCGGTGATCGCCTCGCGCCGGGCGGCCAGCTCGGCCAGCTCGGCCTCGAGGGTCTCCCGCTGCTCCATCCGCTCCAGCAGGTCGTCCTCCAGCGTGCCCTGGCGCCGCCTGAGGGCGGCGACCTCCTCCTGGATGGCGGTGAGCTCCTTGGGGCTGGTCACCTTGCCGGAGACCGCACGGTCGTCCTCGCTGCGGGCCTTGCGGGTGACCATGTCGACCTCGTCCTCCAGCCGCGCCTGCTCCCGCTGCACGGTGGCGAGGCTGCCGTGGCGCTCGGCGGCGAGCTGGTCGACGGCGGCCAAGCCGCCGGCCAGCTCGGCGAGCCGCGCGTCCTCCGGCAGCAAGCCGCGCCTGGCCGCGAGGCGGTCGACGGCCGAGTCGTGGCGCTGCAGCTCAAGCAGCGCACGCTGTTCCTCCAAGGGTGCGTCCACCAGTCCTCGCAGCGGTCGTAGGAGCGTCACGCTAACCCTACCCGCCCAGCCTCGACACCGTTGACGCACAGAGCCGCATGCGCCGATACAATCGTCGCGCAGGGCCAGCCACCAGACCCAGGGGGACGTTTGGACGGCCCATCGGACGATTGGCAGGAGGGGCCGGGCCTCGCCGCGTCAGTCTGGCGCTTTCGGTGGCTCGTCGCCGTGGCGGTGCTGGTCGGTGGGCTGGCCGCCTACGCGTGGTCGTCGCGCCAGCCGGTCCGCTACGAGGGCCAGGTCCGCGTGTTCCTGGACACGGGAGGCGACAAGGCCCCGGACCCGGGCCGCGTGGTACGCAGCCAAGCGGAGTTCCTCACATCGCCAACGGTGCTGGATCGGGCCTCTGCCCTCACCGATCACCAATTGACCCCCAAGGAGCTTCAGAACCGGCTGACGGTCGAGCCGGCCACAGATGCCGACCTGATCACCATCAGGGTCTTGGACGCGACGCCGCAGGGAGCCGCCAAACTGGCTGACACCGTTGTGCGCGCCTACCGGGAGGTCTTCAGCGAGCAGACGACCAGTGGCGCAAAGCAGGAGGTCGCCGGGCTGGAACGTCGGCAGGAGCAGCTCGGCGAGGAAATCAAAGCGCTACGCGGGCAGCTCCGCGTCCAGCCCGACGACCCGGTGGTCCAGGCCAACCTCCAGGCCAAGCAGCGCGGGCTCGACGGGCTCGCCGATCAGATCGAGGCCGCCCGTCGCAGGGCAAGGGACGGTGGGAGTCAGGAGACGGTGCGGGAACATGCAGCCGTGCCCGACCAGCCGGCGCAGCCCAAGCCCCTGCGAACCACCGCCACCGGCGCGCTGCTGGCCCTCTTCGCCGCGGCCGGGCTGGCGTGGTGGTTGAGCGGACAGCGACCGGCCCTCGAACCCCAAGGCCCCTCGCGTCACAGGCTGGAAGGCGGCATCAGGGAGGAACCGGCCGAGCTGGACCAGAGCTCACCCCTGCAGCGTCTGGGCGCCCGCTTCCGCAACGAGCAGGCGGTCTCGACCAACGGCTCACCGGCCGGCAACGGCGCTGTCAGCGGGATCGCCGACTTCGACCACATCGCCACCTCGGTCCAGGAGCTGTTCCGCTTGCTGGACGGTCCGCCCCAGCGGCTGTACGAAGAGAACCTTCCGCAGCTGGCGGCGGAGGAGATCGCAGGCCGGTTCCAGGTCGATCTGGTCGCCATCCTGCTCGACAACGCCGGCGAGGTCCAGACGATGGGGAGCGTCGGTCTTCAGGCGAGCTGGACGGGTACCTTCGATCGTGATGTCCGCCACCTCATCGAGGCGGCAGCGCGCAGCGGCCCCCGGCTGATCGACAACGACGAGCTCGCCCGGCTGGCCCAGACGGGCCTGGAAGGCGACCAGGTAGACTCGATCGCCCTGGTGCCGCTGGTCCGCGACCAGGTCGGCTTCGGGGTCCTGCTGGCCGGCCGGCGGCACACCGACGAACGGGTCGCGCCGCTCACCGACCACGAGGTACAGGAGATCGCGGACAGCATGCGGGACATCATGGTGCCGTACCTGTGGGCGTGGCTGCTGCTCCGGGACCTCAAGCTGCGCCTGGGGACGCTGCGATGACCCGGGGTCACGCCGGGTGATCGCGCTCCAGCTGCCCCGGCCACAGGGCCGGGCACTCGAGGTCCTGGCCGTCGGGGCGCACGCCGACGACATCGAGATCGGCTGCGGTGGGACCATCCTGCACCTAGCCGCCGGCGGGTACCCGCTGCACGTCACCTGGGTGGTGCTGGCGGCAGCGGGCGTCCGCGAACGGGAGGCGGTCGGCAGCGCCGCGGCGTTCCTGAAGGACGTCGAGCAGACGACGGTCGTGCTGAAGGCATTTCGGGACGGGTTCTTCCCCTGGGCGGGGGCCGAGGTCAAGGAGGTGTTCGAGGAGCTCAAGCGTGCGGTCGTTCCCGACCTCGTCATCGTTCCCCGCCGCGACGACGCCCACCAGGACCACCGCCTGGTCTCCGAGCTGACCTGGAACACCTTCCGCGACCATCTGGTGCTGGAGTACGAGATCCCCAAGTACGACGGCGACCTGGGCAACCCGAACCTGTTCGTGCCGCTGCCGGCCGAGCTGTGCGAGCGGAAGGTGGAGCTACTGCTGGAGCAGTTCCCCAGCCAGCGCGACCGCCGCTGGTTCACCGCCGACACCTTCTGGGCGCTGCTTCGCTTGCGCGGCGTGGAGTCCAACGCACCGTCGGGGTTCGCGGAGGCGTTCCACTGCCGCAAGGCGACGCTGGCGCTACCCGCGATCGCGCCTCAGTAGGCGCCCTTTCGCTCGATGACCGTCGAGATGGTCTTGAGGACGATGTACAGGTCGAACGCCAACGACCAGTTCTCGATGTAGAACGCGTCGAGGCGGACGGCCTGCTCGGGGGCGATGTCGCTGCGGCCGTTGATCTGCCACCAGCCGGTCATGCCGGCCGGCACCTCGTGGCGGGGACCGAGGAGCTGAAGGTTGGCGGCCACCTGCTCGGTGGGCAGCGGACGCGGGCCGGCTGGGACCCGCTGGCGCTGTGACGCGGCCGGTCGGACCGCGGCGATAGGCGTCACGGCCGCTTGCCGTCGTTCCCGTTGTGGTCGACCATCGGAGCATGTGCCGAAACATCACCACCCCTCCGCGGCCTGGAGCCGCCCGCCACCCCCGAGGAGATCGAGGCCGCCGCCCGCCAGTACGTCCGCAAGGTCAGCGGCATCACCCGTCCGACCGCCGCGACCGGTGAGGTGTTCGAACAGGCGGTCGCCGCCATCACCGGCGTCACCGCCCAGGTGCTCCGCGAGCTGCCCGAGCGGCGTCAGCCCCCGAAGGCCGTCCCGCCCCCGCGCCGGCCCGAGGTGCGCGCCCGTATGCCCTGAGACGCCGTCGACCCGGGGTCCTCAGCGACGAGGCGACCCTGCGGGGAGCCCGTTCAGCAGCCGTGCCGCCAGCAGCGACATCCACTTCCCGGCCCAGCACCACCGCGACGCCGAAGGCCAGTTGTTCCAGCGCGCGCCGAGGCATGCTTGGTCCGGGCCACAACCCGCCGCGGGATGGCCGGCCCTCAAGATCCCGGTAGCAGCGGCCTCGGACCGGCGGCCGAGCGTGATCCAGTCTTGCTCAGAGGCGTGGCGGACCCGCGGCCCGGTCGGGTCGCGGCGACCTTGGGGACCGACCAAGGGACTGCCACCTCAACTACTGCGGGGACTGGGACAACCTCGTGCGACGGTTTCGAAGATTGCTTGTAGCGATGTGGTCTTCTAGGATCGGCGCCAATGTCCCTGATCTGGATCTTATCTCGTACGAGACACATGAGGCGGTGGTGCTGACAATGCGTCAGGAGAGCCGCCGCTTCTGGTCTGACCACCAACCCGACCTCAACTGGCTGGAGGACGCCGATTCCGGGCCCGTCGCCCCGGAAACGTTCGCAGCGATCCAGTCCAGTCGCTACCGCGTCCATCGCCACCTGGAGACGGTCGCCGGCTTCGTCGAGCACGGCGGCGAACTGGTCGTCGAGGTAGGGTGCGGTCTGGGCGTCGACGGGTCCCGCTTCGTAGAGGGTGGCGCCCGCTACGTCGGCATCGACCAGAGTGACGTGCCCGTGCGGACGGCACGCCGGACCTTCAACCTGCTGGGCCTGGAGGGGACGATCGTGCAGGGCGATGCCACCGCCCTGCCGATCGCCAGTGCCACCGTGGACTTCGTTTACTCCTTCGGGGTCCTGCACTATGTCCCGGACACCGCAAGTGCCGTGCGCGAGATCCACCGCGTCTTGCGACCGGGCGGCCGCTGCCTGGTCATGCTCTATCACCGGTCGTCGCTCAACTACTACTTCAACATCTTGTTCCTGCGGCGGCTGGGGGCATCTCTGCTGGCCTTGCCAGGCGCCGTGGGGCTGTTGGCGCGGCTGACCGGCAAGTCCAAGGAAACCCTCGCCGGCCACCGGGCGCTGCTGCGCCGACACGGGCTGGCCTATCTCACCGACCGGCAGCTCTTTGTGTCCCACAACACCGACGGACTGGGCAACCCGCTATCCAGGGTATTCAGCAGGCGTGAAGCCCGGGACCTGTTCGCCGATTTCGACGAGGTCGAAACCGACGTCTACTTCCTGTATCTGGAAGCGCTACCCCTGCTCGACCGGCTGCTCGGGTCCGCCACCAAAGAGCGGCTGGGGCGCCGCCTAGGCTGGCAGCTGTTCGTGCGGGCGACCCGCTAACATCGACCTGGCTTCCCACCTGGCCTCCCACCTGGCCCGACTTTCCTGGCTAGCAGATGAGCCATGAGCAAAGCTGCTGGTCAGTGGCCATTTTCGAGTCACGCGAGTGTATTACCCAACTGCCCGGCCGGTAGATGGCCAGGCAGGGCGGCGGCAGGATCCCTGGGCCGCGATGCTCGCTGCACTTTGGGTAATACACCATTTGCCCTGCTCACACCAACCTTGGCGGAGCTAGCCAGGAAACTCCGGCTGGGAGGGCGCTGAATTACGCCGATTCTGGGTCGCGGCGACTGGCCTTCGCGGGACCTGGATGGGGAAAGCCGGGGTCGGCGGCCAAGGGGCTACGGCCGCTGCTGGGCGACCGCCCAGCGATCGACCACACCGCCATCGTCGCCTCGCTGATGTGCTACTGGATCCCCGAGGACCACTGCGTCGATAGGGCGTCCACAAGCTCCCGGCGGCCCGCTCGGACTCGATCCGATCGGTCGGGGCGCAGCCCAACACGCGCGGGCAGCGCCGGTTGACCAGCGCCAGCCAGTCGGCCAGCTCGGCCTTGAAGTCCGCCGGGCTGTGGAAGGTGCGGCCGGGCAGGAACGAGGATTCCAGATAGCCGTTGGCCCGCTCCACCAGCCCCTTGGCCTCGGGATCGCCCGGGTCGTAGATCAGGACCTTGGCGCCCAAGACGCCACGGAACCCGTGGGCCTGCTCGGTCAGGAACGTCTGCCGCCGGCGGCGCTGGCCGACCGCGCCCTCCCCATCCCACACCAGCACCCGCGGCACCCCACCCAGCCCTTGAAGGAGCTGCCACCAGCCGGCGAACAGGTCCTCAGCCACCCGCGAGGGTATGAGCCTGGCCAGCCAGCCAGCGGGCATAGCCGGTCACCATCACCAGCACCGGCAGCCTGGTCGCGGTGCGGGCCTGGCCGAACCCCACCGGCACCTCGATGTCGGGGAACCACAGGTTGCACTGTGCGACCTCGCCAGCGGCATAGGCCGTCCGCGATGCCGGGTCCGGTGGCAGGTACACCGGGCGCAGCTCCGGGATGCGCGGCTCGACCGCGTCCACCACCGATGCCCGCGCCGCCCGCTGATACCGCGGCGGGCCGTCGGCGGCCAGCGCCCGCTTCACCGTGTTCGCAGCTTGCTGGTCGTCCATCGCAGAAAGCGGCGGGCACGCATTCGCCGACCTCCGTGCTCTCCTTGAGAAGCCATCGGCCGGCAGCACAGCTCGATCTCAGGAGGCCACCGATCATGGGAAGCTCTTCCGAAGCTGCGTCGATGCGAGGCCAGGAGAGCAATGCGGATCAACCTGATGATCGAGCCCCAGGAGGGCATGACCTACGCCGAGCTCCTCGCCCTTGCCCAACGGGCCGAGGCGCTGGGCTTCGAGGCACTGTACCGCAGCGACCACTACACCAGCGTTTTCGACCGGGAGGGGATGGGTTCGACCGATGCATGGGCGACGTTGGCAGGCCTCGCCCGGGACACCCAACGCATCCTGCTGGGCACGCTGGTGAGTCCGGCGGCCTTCCGCCCCCCCGCTCAGCTGGCCAAAGTCGCAGCCACCGTCGCCGAGATGGCGGGAACCGCCCTCCGAGCCCCCGATGAGCTGCTGGGCTCGGCACCCAGTCGGTCGGCTGCGGCTGCGTCTCGGCTGCACCTCGGCCTCGGCACCGGCTGGCTGGCGTCCGAGTACCTGCAGTACGGGTTCGCCTTTGACGACCTGGCCACGCGCTTCCGGCGCCTAGAGGAGCTCCTCCAGGTGATTCAGGGTCTGTGGGACCCGGCACGGGATTCCTTCTCCTTCGAAGGAACGTTCGAGCGGCTGGTCGAGGCCCGCTTCCTTCCGAAACCCAACCCGCGACCCCGCATCATTGTGGGCGGCCGAGGCCGGACGAAGACCATGCGCCTCGCAGTCACCTACGCGGACGAGCTCAACATCCCGTCGGCGACGCCGTCGGACTGCAGAGAGCTGCGCGATGCGCTCCACGCCGCCTGCGAGCGATATGGACGCAACCCATCCACAATCACCTTCTCGCTTATGACCGGCTGCCTGGTCGGCGCCACCGAGCGGGAATACCGGGCCCGTGCCAGACGGCTCGAGAAGCTCGCCAGCGGCTATCCCAAGCTGGCCGACTACCGGCAACGAATGGCGGTCAGGGGGATCGTCGGTACGCCCGAGGAGGCAGCAGACCGCCTGGGGCAGCTCTCGGAGGCTGGCGTGGAGCGGATCATGCTCCAACACCTGCTCCACGACGACCTGGAACTGCTCGACCTCATCGCCGAGGAGATCGTCCCAAGACTGGATCGCCGCCGGCAGACGGCTGACTAGTACATGTGCAGGTCGCTAACTGGCGCGACGCAGTTCAGAATGCATGGCTGGGACCAGCGGGAACGGCGCTGGAACGTGAGGTGCCCGAAGCACCGAAGATCAGGGTAGGGCGCCGAAACTGGTACGGAGGGGCAAGCATGGTCGCGGTTTTCCTGGATGCTGCTATGGACGAGAAGACACGGCGCCGGCATCTCTACCAAGGAGATCTGTTTCTGTTCACACCGCGGCCGGCCACGCTAGCGCTGGTCGAGCATGCTCGTGAGATGATCGAGGACGCCTTCGGCGGGAAGGACCCACGTACGGCTCAGTACCAGATGTCGGTCGAGGAGTTCGTGGACATCTGCGCCCCCCTCAAGCCGGCGTTCATCCACCACCCACGGACCAAGGAGCTCGTCCAGGCGATGCTGGTGGAGCTCGGCTGTGACGCCGAGCAGACGTACTTCGACGTGCCCCGCCTTCGCTCGATGACCAGTGACGACTATCTCAAGGCCGGGGTGGGTTACCAGTTCCATCCCCACCGGGACACGTGGTTCTCGGCACCGCTGGCGCAGCTGAACTGGTGGATGCCCCTCTACGAGATCTCGCCCGAGAGCTCGATGGCGTTCCACCCGCGCTTCTTCGACGAGGGCGTCAAGAACAGCTCCGATGAGTACAACTACTACGAGTGGAACCAGACCGGTCGGGTCCAAGCGGCCAAGCAGATCAAGACCGAGACGCGCAAGCAGCCGAAGGCCGAGGAGGAGGTCGAGCTGGATCCGCAGGTCCGGCTGATCCCGCCGCCCGGCGGTGTGATGGTGTTCTCAGGCGCGCAGTTGCACTCCACGGTCCCGAACACCTCTCGTGCCACCCGCTACAGCATCGATCTCCGCACGGTGCATCGTGGCGACCTCGAGGAGAACGTCGCGGCGCCGAACGTCGACTCCGCCCCGCAGGGGACGACCCTTCGGGACTTCCTGCACGTCACCGACCTCGCCCGGCTACCCGAGGAGCTGGTGCTCCGCTACGACAACGTGGAGGAGCACACTGGGGTGCTGATCTTCGACCCGGCGCAGCAGCAGACGTGACGCCTTGGTCATGAGAGCAGGGTCAGCCTCGGGATGGGGACGGCGAAGCGTCCGCCCCATGAGGTCACCTGGGCCATCTGGTGGGTGATCTCGGGCGCGAGCGACCAGGGCAGGATCAGCACCACGTCGGGACGCTCGACCAGGATCTGCTCGGGCGGGAAGATGGGAATGTGGGAGCCAGGTAGCACCCTGCCATGCTTGGCCGTGGAACGATCGACCGTGAACGCGATCAGGTCGGTCCCCACCCCGCCGCAGGAGTTGAGCAGCGTGTTGCCCTTGGCCGGTGCGCCGTAGGCGGCCACGCGCAGGCCTTCCCGGTGCCAGGCTCGAAGGCCTTCGATCAGTAGCCGTTGGACTTCGGTGACCCGCTCGGTGAAGCCCTCATAGGTGGTCACCTGGTCGAGGCCGGCGGCACGCTCGGCCTGGAGCACCCGCTCGACTCCCGGTCCGGCCACCGGGCCCTCCGAGGTCCGGCGAGCGTAGGCCCTGACCGATCCTCCGTGAACCGGGAGGCGCTCCGCGTCGACCAAGGTCAATCCGCGGCACTCGAACACCTGCTGAAGGGTGAGCAGCGACAGGTAGCAGCAGTGGGAGTGGGAGATGACGTCGAATTGCCCCTCGACGACGAGCTCGAGCACGTGGTGGAACTCCACCGCAACCGTGCCCCCGGGGGCGAGCAGCAACTCCAGCGCCGATGCGTAGTCGTCCAGGTCCCCGGCATTGGCCAGGTTGTGATTGGAGATCACGGCATCGGCGCGGCGGCCCTCGGCGGCGAGCCTCGCGGCCGACGCGATCCCGAACCGCTCCTGCTCGGTGGGTACCCCGAGGGCGAGGGCCGCCTCGGCGCTGGCCTTCACGTGCTCCAGGCCCAGCACGGGCACGCCCAGATCGGCGAAGTCCTTGAGCAGGTACCCGTCGTTGCTCGCGACCTCGACCACGAGGCTGGCGGGCCCCAGGTCTGCCCGCTTCACGACCTCCGCCGCAAACGCCCGGCCGTGGGCGAGCAGGGTGGGCGAGAAGGACGAGGACGAGTGGGCGTGGGCGGCGAGGATATCGTCGGCCCCCTCGAAGTCGCGCACCTGGACCAGCCAGCAGTTGGTGCAGACGACGACGTGCAGCGGCCAGCTGGGCTCTCCCTCGGCGACCTCCTCGGGTGTGGGAAAGTAGTCGGCCAGCGGCTGGGATCCGAGGTCGATGACGGACCGGGTGAGCGGGGCCCGGCAGCTCCGGCAGGCCCCGAACCCGTTGGTGCCTTCCATAGCGCTCCCATAGTGTCTGATCGACCGCGCAAGCGGTCTCCTAGTGGACCAACGGAGGTGTGCTTTCGTGATCTTCACTGAACTGCCCCTGTCCGGCGCCCTGGTCGTCGACCTCGAGTGCCATCACGACCAACGGGGGTTCTTTGCGCGGACCTGGGACGCCGAGGTCGCGGCCGAGCGCGGGCTGGTCCGCCAGTTCATCCAGGCCAGCATCTCGTGGAACCCGCGCGCCGGCACCCTGCGCGGGATGCACTGGCAGGCCGCGCCACACCAGGAGGTCAAGCTGGTCAGGGTCACCGCCGGGGCGATCCACGACGTCATCATCGACCTCCGCCCGGATTCACCGAGCTTCAGGCGGCACGTCGGGGTGAGGCTCGACGCCGCTAACCGCCGTGCCCTCTACATCCCCGAGGGGTTTGCGCACGGCTTCCTCACCTTGGTCGACGATACCGAGGTCAGCTACCAAATGTCGGCTCCCTACACCCCCGAGGCGGCTCGCGGGTTGCGCTTCGACGACCCCCAGTTCGGTGTCGAGTGGCCGGCAGCGGTGCAGATCATCGCGCCCCGCGATGCCGCCTATCCCGACTTCACCGGCTGAGTGAGGGTGGGTTCTTCGGCCCTTGGCTGGACGCGCAGGTCGGCGTCGAGCAGGCCGTCCTCGAGCAGGCGCTTGATGTGCGCCAGCCGCTGGTAGCGGGAGCCCTCGAACTCGGCGAGGTCCAGTCCGACCTGCCGGTAGGCCCGATACAACTCCCTGGCGCCTTCGCGCGCGGTCCAGGTCGTGCGGAAGCCAAGCAAATCGGCGGCCTTGTCGCAGCTCACCCGATAGTTGCGGGTATCCGGCGAGGCGCCGGGCGCGAATCCTACGTGGCAGTCGGGGACGGTCTGGCCGACGATCTCGGCCAACTGCCGCATCTGGTAGTTCTCGTCGGTGGAGCCGATGTTGAAGGCCTGGTCA
>Ga0081538_10004222_pt1 | contig 13338 bp, 16 predicted proteins | sample TabmetS5T2R1_FD_71022 | JGI IMG/M metagenome (GOLD analysis project Ga0081538, IMG submission 71022) | Tabebuia heterophylla rhizosphere microbial communities from the University of Puerto Rico - S5T2R1 | ecosystem: Host-associated > Plants > Roots > Rhizosphere ...
TGCCGGGCGAGATCATCGAGCATCAGGCGCACGCCGTCGGCCACGCCGCGATCCTCCTCGCGGACCGTGGCGTCCTGCTCGCCGGCGACATGCTCTCCGACGTTCTGATCCCGCTCTTCGATTTTCGCCAAGACGATCAGGTGAGCGCCTACGAGACGGCGCTCGACCGGCTGGGTGAGGCCACCAGGCACGTCGATGTCGTGGTCCCCGGCCACGGCGCTGTCGCCGAGGGTCCCGAGGTGGCGGCCCGCCTCGCCGCCGATCGTGCCTATATTGACGCGCTGCGGCGAGGGGAGGAACCGGTCGACGCGCGTCTGGGGCCGGATGCGGACTGGCTCTCCGGCCCCCACCAGTCGAACATGGAGCAGGCCCGAGGGCGGTAGGGCCTTCTGATGGCTCGGGGTCCCTGGCGGGTCTGCCGTCCGTCGTGCGCGAGGCTATTGATCCCGGTGCGGGCGGCAGGACGTCCGATTCTCCTCGACCATCACTGCGAGCTAGCCGAGCAAAACTAGCTTCCTGCCTCCAGCGAAACCGGGTCTGCTTCGATCCGAACGAGGTTCGTCTTGTGTCTTGCCGGGGGCATGAGGTTCGGCGGCTACCCTTGACGCGTGGACCTCGATCGCGCTCGGGAGTTCATCCGGGAGCATCACCGCGGAGTGCTCGCGACGCGCCGAAGCGGCGACCGGATCCAGCAGAGCCCGGTGCTCGTCAACCTCGACGGCGAGGGGCGGGCGATCATCTCGAGCCGCGAGACCGCGATCAAGGTCAAGAACTTGCGCCGCGACCCGTGGGCGCAGATCGTGGTGACCACGAACCGGTTCTTCGGCGATTGGATCTGGGCCGAGGGCCAAGCCGAGGTCCTCTCGCTCCCCGAGGCGATGGATCCGCTGATCGATTACTACAAGCGCTTCCCTGACGAGAACCCCGACTGGGACGACTACCGCGCCCGAATGGAGCGTGAGAGACGCGTGCTGATCCGGATCGAGCTCGAGGACGCCGGCCCCGACCGCTGGGGTTGAACGGTGATCGCTATCGGTCGTCGACGGCTCTCTTGGCCGCCTGCTTGAGCCCTGCCTGACGGAGCCCGGAAGCGATCCGGCCGCGGGCTACCTGAGGGGCGGGGCCGCCCAGCCCTTGAAGCCCGGAGAGGAGGTCGTCGGCGCCGATGAATCCGATCCCGGGACGCGTCGCGAGGACGCGACCGAGGAAGCGAACCGCCCCGCGCTCGTAGCGCCTGTCGCGCTCGGCGTGCAGCAAGAGCACTAGCCCCAGGCTGAGCTCCTCGTCGAGCTGCCCGAGCTGGCGTGCCGCGGCCTCGGCCTGCCGCAGGTCGCCCGCGTCTAGCGCCTGCCGGAGCCGAGCCTTGGGGGAGCCTTCCGCATCCATCGAACAGATGTTCGCATCGAGGTCAAGCGCAATGAAACGTGAGCGGCTACCGTCGTCAGACTCGGGCGACCCTGTAACGGAGCCACGTGAGGCCGCCGTCGAGCGGCTCCGCCGCGATCCGTTCGAGATCGAGGGCACGAAGGGGCGCGCCGCCGTGCCACGCGCGCTCGCCCGCCGCGCCCGCGAGGTACGGGTGTACGAGCAGGCTGACCTCGTCGACGAGACCATCGCGAAGCAGGGCGCCGATCAGCGATCCACCGCTGTCGACCCGCACCAGCTCCGCGCCCTCGCGCTTCGCGAGGGCGCCGAGCACCGCCGCGAGGTCGACGCGGCTGGTGCCTGTGATGAGTTCGCGCGCCGGCGAGCCCCCGTCGTCGACCGGGGTCTCGCCAGCGCGCAGGGCGAGCACGCCGCACCACGAGCCGCAGTCGCGCAGCGCCTCCCACTCGCGGACCCGCGCTCGCCCGTCGACGACGGCGAGCAGCGGGCCGTCGGCCGCAGGGCCCGGGAGCGGCACGGCCGCGAGCGCCTCTTCCTGCGCGAGGATCGTGTCCGCCCCGACGAGGGTCACGTCCTCGCGCCACACTCGCGCTAGCTCGTAGAACCGCTCCACGTCGGGGTCGAAGCCGGTCGTCGCGCCGTCGAGCGACACGGCGACATGGACGACCACGTGCGGGCGCCTGGAGGCCACGACCTCGCTCCGCCTCGGCGCCGGCAGCGTCGCCCTAGACAGCATCGGGGTAGTACCTGCTGACCGTGAACGCCGCCCCGGCCGGATCGCTCACCACCGCCACCCGAGTCGGGCCGGCGTCGAACGGCGGCACGATGACCTTGCCGCCCAGCGCCGCCACCTTCTCGGCCGCCCCGTCGGCATCGTCTACGGCGAACGTGATGCTCCAGTGCGCTGGGACATCGTCGGGCAACTGGTCGCTCGACATCGGCTGAAACCAGGCGACAGCGTCCACGAAGCTCTCCGGCGCCCCAATCTCACTCTGCCGCTTGCGGATCTCGGGGTCGAGCGACGCGAGGAAGTCCCCGTAGCCACGCAGGCGCCAGAACGTGAACGCCATCCCGCCGCCCTCGACCGTCTCGGTCTCCCAGCCGAACAGGGCGCCGTAGTAGTCCTTCGCGGCGTCGGGGTCGCGGCTGTTCAGCTCGCTGAAGTTCCAAGTGCCCGGCTCGTTGACGAGCTGTGCTCCCCTGTGGCCCCTCGCCTCCCAGACGCAGAACGCCGCACCCTCGCGATCGGCGAGCACCGCCATGCGACCGGCGTCGACCACGTCGAACGGCTCGGTGATGACGCTCCCGCCGCCGCCGGTCGCGCTCGCCGCGGCATCGTCGGCGCTGTCGACCGAGACGTACATGTTCCACACGGGTGTGGGGGGCGCGCCGTCCTGCTGCGATCCCACGGCGGCGACGTCGTGGCCGTGGAGCTGGGCGATCAGGTACCTGCCAGGTGCGTCGTCCGGCATCCGGTCCTCGAATTCCCATCCGAACAGGCCGCCGTAGAAGCTCGCCGCCGCATCGGGGTCGGGTTGCGATGTGTCGACCCAGCACGGGACTCCGGGCGGATATTCGTCTCGCTCGATCATCTGGCTCTCCCTTCGTCGTTGCTTGCGTCTCAACCCTATGGGAAATTTAGGCCAGAATCTGTCCTCAACAGTGAGGACCATGGAATCGCCATGACCGACACGTCAAGCCGCCTGCTGACACTGCTCTCGCTGCTCCAGGGTCGCCGCGATTGGCCCGGTGGCGAGCTCGCCCACAGGCTCGAAGTCTCGGGCCGGACGATCCGGCGCGACGTCGAGCGGCTGCGCGAGCTCGGATACCCGGTCGAGTCTCTCACCGGTCCGGCGGGCGGCTACCGCCTGGCCGCCGGCACGGCGATGCCGCCACTGCTTCTCGATGACGACGAGGCGATTGCGATCGCGGTCGGACTGCGAACCGCCGCCCGAGCTTCGGTTTCCGGGATCGAGGAGACCTCGGTGCGGGCGCTCGTGAAGCTCGAGCAGGTGCTTCCCCGCCACCTCCGCCGCCGGGTCAGTGCGTTGCAATCGGCGACGATGACGCTCCCGCCCGGCGGGCCGACCGTCGATCCTCAGGCGTTGACGGTGATCGCCGCGGCGTGTCGGGACTCCGAGCGGCTCCGGTTCGCGTACCGGCGCCGCGATGGCGCCGAGACGCGACGGGAGGTCGAGCCGCACTCGCTCGTCAACCTCGGGCGCCGCTGGTATCTCGCGGCGTGGGATCGGGGCCGGTCCGACTGGCGGACGTTCCGGCTCGACCGCCTGTCAAGGCCGGCGTCGACCGGCGTGCGATTCTCCTCGCGCGACCTTCCGGCGAAGGACGCGGCCGCGTACGTAACGCAGAGCATCTCCGCCGCACCGACCCGCTACGAGGCGCGGGTGACGCTCCACGCGCCGGCCGCGGCCGTCCGGGAGCGATTCGGCGCCCAGTGGGGAACGATCATGCCCGTCGATGGCGCGACATGCGAGTACCGGACCCGCGACGACGACCTCGACTGGCTCGCGCTGCGCGTCGCGATGCTGGGAGTCGACTTCGAGGTCCACGAGCCGCCCGAGCTGGTCGAGCACGTGCGAGCCGTGGCGCGCCGGCTGAGGCGAGCCGCGCGCTCGAGGTGACCCGCGCCGGCTAGCTCGCGCCCTCGGCCTCGAGGGCCGGCGTGGCGAGTCCGCGCCCGACGTCGGGCGCCGCCCGTCGCCCCGGCAGCGCGAGCCCCGCGAGCGCACCCACGAGCGACAACGCCGCAGTCACGCCGATCGCCGGGGCAAACCCGTCGGTGAACGTGCCCGGCGAGGCGTAGCTGCCCGCGCCCGCAAACACCGCCACCGCGATCGCGATCCCGAATACCCCGCCGAGCTCGCGCATCATGCTGTTCGTGCCCGCCGCCTTGCCGACGGCGTCGTCGGCGACCGAGCCGACGACGGAGTTCTGGCCGGCCGGGATCGCCATCGAGACGCCGATCCCCGCGACGACCGCCGGAAGGACGAACTCGCCGTAGGTCATCTCCGGGCCCGCGATCAGGGCGATCCACGCCAAGCCGACGGCCTGCACGAGCAGCCCGCCGGCGATCAACGGACGCTCGCCGAACCGGTCCGCGAGGGCACCAGCGATCGGCGCCACGGTGATGAAAGTCGCTGTCCACGGAATCAACCGCAGCCCGGCATCGAGCGGGCCGTAGCCGAGCGTCGTCTGCAGCAGCTGGGCGAAGAAGAACACGGCGCCGAACAGCGACCCGAGCGTGAAGAAGATTGCCGCGTTGCCCGCAGAGAACGCGCGCGAGCGGAAGAAGCGCATCGGGAGCATCGGCTCCCGAGCGCGTAGCTCCCAGGCGACGAACGCCGCCACGAGCAGCGCCCCGAGGGCCAGCGACCCGACGACCTCGGTGCTGTCCCAACCGGCCGTGTTCCCGCGCACGAGGCCCCACACGATCCCGAGCGCGCCGCCGGTGACCAGGCCGAGACCCCGGATGTCGAGCCCGGTGTCGCTTCCGAAACTCTCCTTCAGCCGGGTGAGCACAAACGGGATTGCGGCCAACCCGATCGGGACGTTGACCCAGAAGATCCACTCCCACGCCAGGCCCTCGACCACCGCCCCGCCGACCAGTGGCCCGCTCGCGACTGCGAGGCCCGTCACGGCGCTGAACAGCCCGATCGCGGTGCCCCTGCGCTCCGCCGGGAACGCCGCGCTCAGCAGCGCGAGCCCGAGCGTCAATACGAGCGCGGCCCCCGCCCCCTGGACAGCGCGCGCGGCGATCAGCCAGCCGACGTCGGGCGCCAGCGCGCACGCCGCGGACGCCGCCGCGAAGAGCCCCAGCCCGGCCGCGTAGAACGAGCGCCGGCCGTAGCGGTCGCCCAGCGCCGCGGCGGTGATCAGCAGCACCGCGAAGCTGAGGTTGTACGCGTTGACCGTCCACTCGAGCTCCTCGATCGACGCGCCGAGGTCCACCCGGAGGGTGCTGAGTGCCGTGGAGACAACGAGTGTGTCGAGCGCGGCCATCAAGGATCCGATTCCGGTAAGCGCGATCACCCATCCCATCGTCGCCTTGGATCTCGGTTGCGTTCCGCCTTGCGCCATCGGTCCTCCTCGCGAGCTCGGTGTGGACTCTGCCATCAGTTCTCGAACGATAGCAAAGACTCCTAATAAACAACTAGACGAGTGTGCGATAGGACTATCAGGTAGAATCGAGCCATGGCCCGAAAGCGCTCACACGTCGATGCCTGCGCCGCGGCGCACGCCCTCGACCTCGTCGGCGAACGCTGGGCTCTGCTCGTCGTCCGCGAGTTGCTGTTCGGTCCGAAGAGGTTCACCGACCTGCGGGCGGGCATCCCCGACGTAAGTCCCAACGTGCTCGGCCAGCGTCTGCGCGAACTCGAGGGGGCCGGGATCGTGGTGCGACGCAAGCTCGCCCCGCCGGCCGGCTCCCGCGTGTACGAGCTGACCGAGTGGGGCTACGAGCTCGAGGCGGTGGTACTCGCGTTCGGCCGGTGGGGCAGCCGCTCCCCGACCAGGCCCAGCGGCGGCGAGCTCAGCCCCGATGCCCTCGCGCTGGCGCTGAAGTCGGACTTCGACGCGCCCGCCGCAAAAGCGGTGAGCGCCCGTTACGAGTTGCGGGTGGGGGAGGACCGCTTCGCCGTCGAGGTGCACAACGGTCGAATCGAGGTCGCGCGCGGCGGCGCCGAAGATCCCGACGCAGTCATCGCGACCGACACCCAGACGCTGCCCGAGCTGCTGTTCGAAGGTCGCGAGCTGGACGAGGCGATGCGGGCGGGAGACATCGGGATCGAGGGCAGCAAGCGCGCCGTCGAGCGCTTCCTCGGGCTGTTCTCGCCTCCCGAGCCGGCCGCGACCGCCGCGGCGTAGAGGGCGCGAAGCTCAGCTGCGGGGAGGCTTCGGCAGCAGGGAGAGGTCGAGCGTCGCCTGCCAGATGTCGGTCCGGCCGCCGAAGCCCTCGATCCAGCTCGGATCCTCGGCGGGCGGGCTCGAGTACCAGGTAGCGAGGAAACGCGGTCCGCCGATCCGCGCGACCCCGGCGTAGGAGGTGTCGCCGGCGCTCGGAAGCTCGCCGTGCTCGACGATGTCGATCGGGCCGCGCTCGAGGTTCCCGGTGATCTCGTACAGCGCGGTGCGCTTGCGGATATCGGGCCCCGGGATGTGCTTGCGCGCGATCACGAACAGGCGGCCCTTCCACCGGAACGCGACAGGCCCGTCGAGGCGAACGCCGTCGAGCTCCTGGGGGCAGCGGAACTCGTCGAACGGCTTGCGCGCCCAGCACACCTTCGTCCTGAGCCGCCCCTGAGAGCCGAACAGCTCCTCGTCGGTCCCGTCCATCCGCACCAGTCCGAGCATCCGCTTGCCCGACGGGGTCGGAATCAGCTCGGTCTCGAGCGGGGTGTCCTCCGAGACCCCGTAGATCTGCGCACCCTCCTTCCAGCGCTTGCCGTTGCGCGAGCGGTAGAGCACGACCTGGAGGTCGCCGTCCTGGTAAGCGGCGGAGTAGTAGGTGCCGTCGTGCTCGACCACGCGCCAGAACCCCCACTCGATCGGGCCGATCTCGTTTAGGCCCGACCAGGTCTTCCCGTCCCTCGAGTGGGTCTCGATCGAGATCGAGCCGGCGCCGGTGTCGCGCAGCGCAAACCCGGGCAGCCGCGTGATCGCCTTGATGTGGAGTCGCTTCCCGACCTTGTAGAAGTGCGGATCGCGAATGTCGCGGTCGGGGGGCGCTGGAACGATCGCCCGCAGCTCGAAGCTCTCGCCGTCGTTCTCGGAGCGGTACACGCGCAGCGAGCTGTTCGGCCCCAGCACCTGGCTCCCGGCGGTGCGGTGGGCGAGGTAGATGTCGCCCTTCCACCGCGTGAGGTCGGTGTTCTCGTTGTGCTGGCAGACGCCGGTGCGGCAGTCCCGGTTCTCGAGATCGCTGGGGACGAGGATCTCGGCGCTGCGGATGAACGCCGGTTTCTCGCCCGCCGCCGCGGACGCGGGAACGGTCGCCGCGACGGCCGCCACTGCAAGCGCGATGCCCAGCCCCACTCGCCTCAGGGAACGCAGTGTGCCACGGTTGCGGCGAGCCCGACGGCGCCGCGGGCCCGTCGCCAAGGAGGGTCCACCGCGAACGACCAGGGGAAACGCGACTCGGAGCAGCCGACTCAACCCGTCGACGGCGTGCATCACGTCACCTTCCTCACCTAGGACATGGACCGCCTGCTCGTGTTCTAGGTGCGCGTGTTCGACGCCGAGGTAACGCTGGACATGACCGAGGACGGCCTGCGCCATGCGTTCTTGAGGGTGGGACCGAAGACGGTTCTGCACCCATTTCAGATGCTGGATGGACCGGGCCCTCCGCGGCCCTCGCCGATGTTCAGCCGCGGCCGCATGGATCATTTCGCGTTGTTGGCACCCGACGAGGCAGCGTTCAGGCAGCTGCGTCAGCGGATCGAGGCGGAGGGCGCGGCCGACGGCGACGTTCGGGACATGAACAGTCACCGGATCATGGGCTACTTCGATCCCGACGGCGCGGCTCACGAGCTGATGCTGGAGCGGCAGGACTCCGCGGACGCCGACATGCTCGAGCGGGCGGAATGGAGGACAGTCGAGCTGGATGACTAGCTCGCTCGAGCGCTGGGCGGAACCAACCCGAGGCGCTACATTGGACCCGCGCGGTGAGCGTAGCTCAGTTGGTAGAGCTCCTGGTTGTGGTCCAGGCGGTCGCCGGTTCGAGTCCGGTCGCTCACCCCTCAAACCCTCCTGCATAGCCCCACCTTTGCGGCGCAGCACCGAAGGCCGGATCCCGGATCGACGGTCCAATCACGGTCCATTCCCTGCCGGGGATTTCGTCCCAGGGGAGCCGCGATCGGGTAGCGCGAGCGACAACCTCCCCGCGCAGGAGGGCGGCGGACAGAGCAGCCCTGATGGCATATGGGGGCGTCGGGTCACGGATTCTGACGGCGGCCACGCAAACCAACTGGACACGCGCGATACCCACGACCTGAGAACCCAGAGGGTGCCGGAGGCTCGATCGTCACTTGGCCTGGGGAGGCACATAGACGGCCCGCCCGGGTGGGTATGCCGGAGTAATGCTCACCTGTACTGGCCACCGCGCCCGCCGTGCGCGGGATACTGAGCGGGCGATGTCGCAGGAGAACGTGGAGCGTGCCCGCCGGTTGACCGAGGCATACAACCGAACGTTTAGCGAAGGGACCCCCGATCTCTATGAGGTGCTCGATCCGGAGGTCGAGTGGGTCCCCATGTCGGCGCTCCTGATGCGAACCCGCTATCACGGCCCCGACGGGGTGCGGGAATGGGTGGAGGAGATGAAGCGGGATTGGACCACCTTCGAGGTGAGGCCGGAGCGTTACCTGGAGGCCGGTGGCGACCGAGTCCTGACCATCGGCTCGTGGCGTGCGCAGGGAAGGGCAGGCGGCGTGCCGCTCGACTTTCCGCAGGCGGGCTGGCTGACGCAGTGGCGGAAGGGAAAGCTCGTCCTGCTGCAGACCTTCACCGATCGGAACGAGGCCCTCGAAGCCGCCGGGCTGTCGGAGTAGACGATGTCGGAGGAGAACGTGGAGCGCGCCCGTCGAGCGTACGAGGCGTTCAACCGCCGCGACCTGGATGCGCTTCTAGCGCTCGTGGATCCCGAGGCAGACTTCACGACGCGCTTCGTCGAGCGAAGCGAGGCCTACCACGGCCACGACGGCGTCCGGATGTGGTGGGACGACCTCTTGAGGGTGTTTCCCGACTTCAGCGTCGAGGTTGTGGAGGTCCGTGAGGTCGGTGACCTGACCTTCAATACCGTGCGCGTTCGCGGTCACGGCCTGGGTAGCGAAACCCCGTTCGAGGAGACCGTCTGGCAGGTCGGAGAGTGGCGGGCGGGGAAGGCCGTTTCGTGGCGCTCCTATGGCAGCGAGGCCGAAGCGGTCGAAGCCGCCGGGCGTCCAGGTCAAGATCGCGGCGGCGATCGAGGTCAACCAGGCGACGATCGCGCGGTTTGAGGACGGCACCGCGTGGCCGCGGCACCCCGAGGAGGTGCTGATGGCCTACGCGTCAGAGCTCGACATGGACGTGCGGCTTTTGTGGCTACACGCCTTCGTTCTGTGGCTCGAGCACGAGCCGGTCCTCGACACCGAGAGCCAGGATCAGGTGCGGGCGGCGCTGGGGCGGCTGCAGATTTCCTAGGCGCGGCGGGTTCGATCGAGCGGGCAGCCTTTGCGGGCGGAGCCTACATCGTCCGCGCAAGCTGGACGTTCTCCCGCGACATCGCCTACTCCGACAGCCCGGCGGCGCCGAGGGCGGCGCCCGTCGTCCGACCGCGGCGGGCAAAGAAGGCGGCTTCGGCCTCCCCCAGCGGCGTCGAGGGCGGCTCGCCGTGCAGGTACTCCGCGGCGATCGCGCCCCAGTCGGCACCGGCGCGGAGTTGACCGAGAACGACGGCGACGATGCCGTGCATCCGCCGGATGAGGATCGCCTCGGGTGGCAGGGTGAATTGGTTGATCTGCATCCTCATCGCGGCCCGCTCCTCCCGGTCTGGACGTTCACGGTCCCGGTCGCGCCGGGCGTCAACGGGGGAGAAGCGGCGCTCTCCCCGGACGGCGTACCACTTGATCGCCATTCGCATCAGGCTCAGCGCGAAATCGGCGTCCACGGCATCTGCGCGGCTCGCGGGCAGATACCCACCCGCGCTTAGGGCCGCCTTGAGGGTCTCCGCGTCACCGTCCCGGACGGCAAGGGCGATCGCCCGCTCGCCGGCCACGCGGGAGGCGTCGACGTCGCGCAGGAGGCCGAAGTCGAGGAAGCAGACGCGGCCGTCAGGGCACAGCAGGTAGTTACCGGGGTGGGGGTCTCCGAGCGCGATCCGGTCGCGATACAGCAATCCGAAGTAGAGCCGGAAGACAATCTCGCCGTAGCGGTCGCGCTGCGCCTCCTCGGCCCGGCGCACGGCCTCGAAGCGATCCCCCACGACGTACTCGGACACCAGCACGCGCCGGGTCGAGAGCCTCGTGTGGGCACGGGGCACGCGGACGAAGGGATGTCCTCGCAGGCGCCGCTCGATGCGGCGCTGGTTCTGCGCCTCGAGCTCGTAGTCGAGCTCCTCTCCGATCCGTTCGCGCATCTCCGCGGCGAGCGCGTTCGCGTCCAGCCCTGGGGCGAGCCGCTTGACGAGCGGTAGCAGCAGCGTCGCATTGCGTAGGTCCGTATCGACCGCCTCTGCGACCCCGGGGTACTGGATCTTCACGGCCACGTCGTCGCCATCGACGGTCCTGGCACGATGGACCTGGCCGATCGAGGCCGCGGCAAACGCTCGCTCGTCGAAGTCGCGGAACACGTGCTGCAACGGCCCGCCGAACTCATGCCGCATGAGCTTTTCCAGGTCCGCGAACCGCACGGGCGGGACGTTGTCGCGGAGCGCGGCGAGGCTCCGTTGCAGTTCGTCCCGCTCGTCTTCGGGAAGGCCGTCGAACTCGACCATCGAGAACATCTGGCCGACCTTCATCGCCGCGCCGCGCATCTCTCCAAGCTGTTCGACAACCTGTTGGATCAGCGCAGAGGCCCGCTCTCTCTGAGCCTCTGCGGCACGCTGGCGCGTCCGGATCCGGTTGGCGGTTCGCGTCCCGGCCCACCGCAGGCCCTGTCCTGTCACCAGCCCACCGACGCGCGCGGTGCGCGCGAGCCGACTGGTGGGGAGCTTGCCGGCCTCCGGCGGTTGATCGTCAGCCTGCGAACCCATCGACCGAGCCTAGCGGGGGTTCTGCGTCGGAACGAAAGCAGCGCTCACGCCTGGGACAGCCGCTCCTCGCCAATAGCAGGGCGGCCCCCTGCTATCCCACGCGGAGAAGCGGGAGCCGCGATGCTCGCTTGCCAGGCGAGTGGGGCGCACCGACCACAGGGGCCGCTCGTCCAATTCTGTCGGAGAATCGGTCGGACGCCCTCCCCGAGTGTTGATCCCGAGAGTCCGCATCACCCGTCCGCCATGGCAGGTGCATAGACCATGCTCACCACGCCTCCCCCGAGCGGACGCGATTCGACCAGGCGCAGCGCGATCTTGTCCTGCGTCTCCCCGAACAGGCGATCTCCGGCACCGAGCACCACCGGATAGACCAGTAGGCGCAGCTCGTCCACCAGCCCCATCCCGATCAGCGCCTGCGAAAGGCGGCGGCTGCCATAGACGACGATCTCGCCGTCGAGCCCCTTTCGCAGTCTGGCCACCTCCTCCGGCCAGTCGTCGCCCAGGACGTTCGCGTTCCAGGCCGGGTCCGTGAGCGTCGAGGAGACGACGTACTTCGGCAACTCGTTCAGCCTGTCGGCGAGCTCACCTTCCGCTGTGGGCCAGAAGGCCTGCATGGCCTCGTAGGTGACCCGTCCGAGCAGGAGGGCCTCGGAGTTCTGCGCCTGCTCGAGCCCGACCTCTTCCTCGTAGTCGAATCGCGCACCCTCGGGACCGCCGCCGAAGTCCACGGCCCAGCCCCTGTACTTGAACGGGACGTCCGTGGGACCCGGCGACTGCATGACCCCGTCGAGCGAGGTGTTCTGGCTCAGGGCGATCTTTCCCATTCGTTTCTCCTTCCTGCAAATGGTCTGTGATCAGGCTTCGTTTCGGCGAGGTGTGCGGCTCGGTCATCTAGTGCCCGTGATGCTCATGGACCAGGGCGTGACCCTTTCCGCGAGCGATCATGTAGCGGTTCGCGAGGAAGGCGAACGGATAGGCGATCACGAACCCGACCGCGACCGCGATGTACGGGACCGGGTCGCCGACGCCGGCGTCGAGCGCGCCCGGCCAGACGGCGACGGTGACGTTGTCGATCAGCTCCATGATCGTGATCGAGATCGTGTCCGCGGCGAGCGCGGTGGAGATCACCACGCCCGCGGCGAGGCCCGCGCGCACGAGCGGCATCGCGGTGAGGGCGAATCCGAACACGTAGGCGAGGCCGACCGCGAGCGCGAGCTGGCCGAGGTCGCTCCACCCGAGGGCGGTGGCGATCACGAACCCGGTGATTTCACCGGTCGCGCAGCCGGTGAGGCAATGCGTGGTGGCGCTGATCGCGAGCCGGTTCAGGCTCTGCGCTGGCGGCTGCCCGGCTGTGGCCGTGGACTCCATGGCTCGGGGTCCTCAGCGGGCGCGCGTCATGTTGCTACCGGCCGCCAGATCCGCTCGTCGCGCCGATGCACGATCTCGGCCGCGACATCGTCGGCCGCCTCGCGACCCTTCTCCTGTTCGACGATCCACAGCGCCAGGTCGAGGCCGGACGTAACGCCGCCGGCGGTGACGATGTCGCCGTCGTCCACCACGCGCGCGTCGCGGATCACGCGGACCCCCATGGCCTCCAGGTCGTCCACGTCGTTCCAGTGCGTGATCGCCGGGCGCCCGTCCAGAAGGCCACCGGCGGCGACCAGGAAGGCGCCGGTGCACACGGAGGCGATCCGCGCCCCGGCCGCGTGGCGCTGCGCGATGACGGGCGGGAGGACGCCGCGTTGGACCTCGGCCCACGCGCCCTTGGGCGGGCGCTTCGTCCAGCCGCCGCCGGGGACCACGAGCAGCTCGGCCCGCTCGCTCAGCTGGCGGTGGGGGACGACGATCGCGCCCCGTGCGGTGGCGATGCGGTCCGCGGCGGGGTGCGTCACCAGGGCGACGTCGAATCCGCCCTCCGCCAGCACCTCGTACGGACCGAACGCGTCGAGCTCGTCGATGCCGTCGTAGATGAGGATCTCGGTTTGCATGTCTACCCGCGCGTCGGGACCGCCGCGAGGAGCTCGCGGCCGAGGAGGAGCTCCCAAGGCTCGACGCTCGTGATCGTCAGCATCTCCATCGCCGTGTAGGGATCGTCCTCGAAGCGCCGGCGGACGTCGGCCTCGTCGTGGGCGTCGACGACGAGCAGCGTTCTCGGCGCGTCGGCGAGCCATCCACCGAGGACGACGAACCGGCTCTCGGCGAGCGCGCCC
>Ga0081538_10004223_pt1 | contig 13337 bp, 15 predicted proteins | sample TabmetS5T2R1_FD_71022 | JGI IMG/M metagenome (GOLD analysis project Ga0081538, IMG submission 71022) | Tabebuia heterophylla rhizosphere microbial communities from the University of Puerto Rico - S5T2R1 | ecosystem: Host-associated > Plants > Roots > Rhizosphere ...
GGAGACCTACATGGTCTGGCTCAAGCGCCCGGGCATAGATCATCCCGAGCCGACGTCCGTGCTGTTCACCCCACGCAACGACGGCTCGGCGACCGCGTCGGTCCCCGGCCTGGACGACGTCGACCACGTGCTCGTCAACACCGAGCCGCTCGTCGGCGACGCGACGACGCCGACCTCAGCACCCATCCTCACGGCCACGCTCAGCTAGCGTCGCCTCCAGCCCGCGGGCTAGCAGCTCGCGCGAGAAGTGGGAGCCCGGCCCACCGGCCCTCGACCATCGCGACCGCGATAGCCCAGTTCACGGGGCTACTGTTCGCTCATGGCCGAGAAGGGATCCTTGCCCGAGCACGTTCGGGAGGGTGGAGCCGCCCTCGCCCGCGGGGCATGGGAGGAGGCGCGGGATATCTTCGAGCGGGAGCTCCAGGCGCGCGAAACGGTCGAGGCGCTGGAGGGCTTGAGCTGGGCAGCGTGGTGGGTCGAAGACGTGCCCGCCTGCCTCGAGGCGCGCGAGCGCGCCTACCGGCTCAGCCGCCAAGAGGGAGACATGCGGCGCGCCGCGATGCTCGCAATCTGGCTTGCGAACGATCATCTCGTTCTTCGCGGAGAGCGCGCGATCGCCAACGGCTGGTTCCAGCGCGCGGCCCGTACCCTCGAGGGGCACGAGCTCTGCCCGGAGCACGGCTGGCTCGATGCGCTTCTTGGCTACATGGCGATGGTGGAGGGCGATCAGGCGAGGGCAAAGGAGCTCGCCGTTCGGGCGCGCAAGTTGGGCCGCGGGCTCGCCGTCGTCTCCCTGGAGATGTTTGCGCTCTCCGTCGAGGGCGTGGCCCTGGTGAACGAAGGCGAGGTCGCAGCCGGCATGCGCTGCCTCGACGAAGCCACTGCCGCGGCGCTCGCGGGCGAGTACGAGGAGGTCGTGCCGGCGGGGTGGACCTGTTGCCTGCTGCTCAACGCGTGCGAGCGGGTGCGCGACTACGAGCGCGCCGCCGAGTGGTGCAACAAGGTCGAGGAATTCGCACGCAGGATGATGATCAACTTCGCCACCGGCGCCTGCCGGGCGCACTATGGCGCCGTGCTCACCTGGCAGGGCCGCTGGCCCGAGGCGGAGCGGGAGCTCGCCGCAGCCACCGAGTACCTCCTCGCCCAGCGGCCCACTTGGAGCGGACTTGCGATTGTGAGGCTCGCGGATTTGCGCCGCCGCCAGGGGCGCTTCGCCGAGACGCAGGAGCTCCTCCATCGAGCCGAGGGGAACGCGCTGACCCCGGTGGTGATGGCCGAGCTTTCTCTCGACCTCGGCGATGCCTTGGCGGCAGCGGACCTGCTCGACCCAGTGCTTCGGCGCGTGCCGGTGCAGAACAGGACCCTGCGAACGGCCGCCTTGGAGGTGATGGTGAGGGCGAAGGCGGCCACCGGCGAAAACGAGGCGGCGGCTTCCCACCTCTCGGAGCTGCGCTCGATCGCGGAGGCGGTGGGAACGCGTCCACTGCATGCGTCGGCGCGCTTTTGCGAGGGGCTTGTCGCGGTGGCCGCGGGTGACCATGAGACCGCGCGCGCGAGGCTCGAGGACGCCGTGGAGCTGTTTACCACGAGCGGAGCGGCTTTCGAGCTCGCGCGGGCGCGGCTCGAGCTCGCGCGGGTGCTCGCCACGTTGGCTCGCGAGGACGCAGCCGCGCGCGAAGCGACACTCGCGTTCGAGCGCCTCGCCGAGATCGGGGCCGCGGCCGAAACCGTCCGAGCTCGGGAGCTGCTGGGAGGCCTCGGGGTGCCGGCGAAGGCGAGGCCCCCCACGCCGCGCGATGAGCTCCTCACCCCTCGCCAGCTCGAAGTCCTCCGCCTCGTCTCGGAGGGACTCACGGACGGCGAGATCGCGGTGCGGCTCGTGCTCAGCAAGCACACCATTCACCGCCATATGCAGAACGCCTACGCCAGGCTGGGTTGCTCCTCGCGAGCTTCGGCGGTGGCGGAGGCGAACCGGCGGGAACTGCTGTAGCGCCACGGAGCCGCCTCGCCTGGCCTCGACAGGCCATGCCCGAAGTTGGCTCGTTCAGGCGAAGACACCGATTCCCCACGCGCCGATACTCGACCGCGTCAGTCGAGCAGGACAAGAAGAGGAAGCGATGTCGATTCCACAGACGAGCGCCAACGACGAGTACCTTCTGGCCGGGCAGGTCTCGGAGCTCGAGCGACTCCAGCTCCAGTCGCGAGTCTGGGAGCCCAGCGGCCAGCGGCTGCTAGAGGACATCGGGGACGGTCGCGGCACGCGTGCCCTCGATGTCGGTTGCGGCGCTCTCGGGTGGCTGCGGATCCTGAGCGAGTGGGTCGGCCCCGAAGGGCAGGTAACTGGCACCGATATCGACGATGCGATGCTCGCCGCGGCTAACCGGTCCGCGATCAGGGCTGGCCTCCGCAACGTCGGCTTGGTTAAGGATGATCTCTTCGCCAGCGAGCTCGAGCCGGATTCGTTCGACCTGGTGCACGCCCGCTACGAGATCTGTCCGTTAGGGCGAGGCCACGAGCAGGTGGAGACGTATGTGCGACTCGCCCGCCCGGGCGGCACGATCGTGCTCGAGGACCCCGATACGGGTTCCTGGCACTTCAATCCACCGGCGCCTGCGCTCGAGAGGCTGATCGCTCTCATCGAAGCGGCGTTTCTCGACAGCGGCGGAAACTGGAAAGCCGGACGAAACCACCTGCACCTGCTGCGCGAGTTCGGCATCGAGGGGAACATCAGGGCCGAGGTAGTGGCGCTTGCCCCCGGCCATCCCTATCTGCGCCTGCCGCTGCAGTTCGCTACTTCACTGGAGGAGCGGCTGACATCCCTGGTGAGCGCAGACGAGCTAGCTCAGCTTCGCACCGAGGGTGAGGCCGAGCTCCGCGAACCCGGCCGCTGGGGCACGACCTTCACGCTCCTGCAGTGCTGGGGCCGCGTGGAAGGAGCGACGTGATCTGATGTCCAGCGCGACGACAGACGACCCCGTCCAGCTGCTCGGTGAGGCGTTCTCCGGGATGGTCCTCGCTCCGGGTGATCCCGGCTACGACGAGGCCCGGCGCATCCACAACCGCTTGATCGACAAGCGTCCGGCGGTGATAGCGCGATGTCTGCACACGGCGGACGTCGTGGACGCCGTGAACGTCGGCAGGGACGAGGGCCTCGAGATCTCGGTCCGCGGCGGCGGCCACAACGTCGCGGGCAAGGCGGTCACGGACGGGGGGCTGATGATCGACCTCTCGCTCATGAAGGGCATCCACGTCGACCCGGCGCGACGGACCGTCCGCGCGCAGGCCGGCGTCAGGGTCGGTGAGCTCGACCGTGCCGCCGCCGCCTTTGGGCTCGCGTCCCCGAGCGGCGTCATCTCGCTCACCGGGATCGCGGGCCTCACCCTCGGCGGGGGGATCGCCTGGCTGATGGGCAAGTACGGGATGGCCGTCGACAACCTTCTCTCAGCCGAAGTCGTGCTTGCGTCCGGCGAGGTGGTCACCGCGAGCGAGGACACCGATCCCGACCTGTTCTGGGCGCTTCGCGGGGGCGGCGGCAACTTCGGCGTCGTTACCTCGTTCGAGTTCCGGGCGCACCCGGTCGCGAGCGTCCTCGGCGGTGCGGTGCTGCATCCCCTCGAGGCCGCGCCGCAACTCTTCTCGTTCTACCGCGACTTCGCCGCCGAGCTCCCGGATGAGCTCTCCACCCAGGCCGTCTTCGTGCACGCGCCCGACGGATCGGGGACCAAGCTCTGCGGAGTTGCTGTCTGTCACGCGGGCGACGACCCCGATCGAGCCGAGGCCGACGTTCGCGCGCTCCGCGAGTTCGGCGCGCCGGTCGTGGACATGCTCCAGCGCATGCCGTACCCCGTCGTGAACACAGGAGTGGACTGGCTGTTCCCGGGCGCGTTCAACTATTGGAAGTCGGCCTTCTTCTCGGAGCTATCGGATCCGGCCGTCGAGGTGCTGACCAGGGCGTTCGAGCGGGCGCCCAGCGAGCTCTGCCTGCTCGGCGTCGAGGACTTCCATGGTGCGGTCACGCGCGTGGCCCCCACGGCCACCGCCTACCCGCACCGGGAGCCGGGCTACAACCTCCTGCTTATCTCCCAATGGACCGACCCCGCCGACGCAGAGGCGGGAATCGCCTGGGCGCGCGAGTCCTTCGATGCGCTGTCCCCGTACATGGCGGATCGCTCCTATATGAACTACCTGTCGGCCGACGCGCACGACCGCGTCCGCCAGGCCTACGGCCCCAACTACGAACGGCTCCTCGAGCTCAAGCGGCGCTACGACCCGGACAACCTGTTCAGGCTCAACCAGAACTTCGATCCGGGCGGACGAGCCTGACCGGGCCCGCGCCAAGCCTTTACGCTGCTGCAGTGCTGGGGTCGGGATGACCAACCGGATCGGTGCCGTGATCGTTGGCGCCGGCCAAGCCGGCCTCGCGGTCAGCCACGAGCTCACGCGTGCGGGCATTGCCCACGTCGTGCTCGAGAGGGGCCAGGTGGGGCAAAGCTGGCGCGGGCGCTGGGACAGCTTCTGTCTGGTTACTCCGAACTGGTTCCTGGGGCTCCCCGGCTATCCCTACGACGGCGGCGACCCCGACGGGTTTATGCCCCGCGATGAGGTCGTTCAGTACCTCGAGCGCTACGCGGCGGGGTTCGCAGCGCCGGTGCGAAGAGGCATCGAGGCAGTCTCGCTGCGGCCGGGGCCCGACGGCGGCTTCCTCCTGGAGACCTCGGCTGGGCAGATCGCGGCGCGGACGGTGGTCCTCAGCACCGGGGCCTACCAGCGCCCCTACCGACCGGCCGCAGCTTCGACGCTGCCGACTGACCTGCTTCAGATCGATGTCGAGGAGTACCGCAACCCGGGGGACCTCCCTGCCGGCGCGGTGCTGGTGGTCGGGAGCGGCCAGTCCGGCTGCCAGATTGCCGAGGAGCTCCACGAGGCTGGCCGCGACGTGTTCCTGGCCTGTGGGCGGGCTTCGTGGTTCCCCCGCAGACTGGGCGACCGAGACCTCTCTTGGTGGGCGCTTGAGACGGGTTTTCTCGACGCGCCGCTCAGCTCGCTGCAAAGCCCGGCCGCTCGGCTCGCCGCCAACGTGCAGGCGACTGGGGCCGGCGGCGGCCACGACCTCCACTACCGGACGCTGCGGAAGCTCGGCGTCACCTTGCTCGGTCACTTCCTCGGCGCCGACGGCCGCCACGCCCGCTTCGCGCCGGACCTCGGCGAGAGCGTCGCCTGGGGCGATGAGCGGAATGCGCAACTCATGGATCTGGTCCGAAAGCTGGTCAGCGAACGCGGCCTGCCGCTGCCGGAGATCCCCGAGCCGGAACGGTTCAACGGCGAAGCACCCGAGGAGCTGAACCTGAGCGGCTTCGGTGCGGTCGTATTCGCGGGTGGATTTCGGCCCGACTACGAGTCCTGGGTCCGCTTCCCTGGAGCGTTCGACAAGCTCGGCTTCCCAGTCCACGAGGAAGGGGCCAGCACTGTCGCCCCGGGGCTCTACTTCGTCGGCGTCCACTTTCTTCGCAAGCGCAAGTCATCGCTCTTGAACGGGGTGGGCGAAGACGCCGCCATCGTCGCTCACCAGATCGCCGCGCGCCAAGTCCAAACAGCCACGTGAACTTGCCAACCGCTGCAGGCTCGACGTCCACCAGGCGATGGCGCTCCGGAGAGCGCTCGGACCCTAGCCGGGATAACGGCGAACGTCCCACCGGTCGCCTGCGCAGGCATCCCTGCCCCCAGCTTCCGACGGAGGGCAGCGCCGCGTCAGGTGTTTTCGCGGCCTGGGCGCTGGGTTCGGGTGTGGGTGCTGAGTTTCTCGAACACGCGGGTGAGGGCTCTGATGTCGGTGTCGGTGAGGGGGCGTGAGAAGTTCTGGTCGATCCAGGCGTGGATCAGGGGCCGGGCGTGTTCCATCGCCTGGCGGCCTTCCGGAGTTTGGAGTACGAAGATCGAGCGGCGGTCGTTGTCGGGGCGGTAGCGGCGGACGAGACCGGCTTGCTCCATCCGGTCGATGACGCGGGTGAGGCCGCTCTTGCTGTAGAGGATCCGTTCGGCGAGTTCGTTCATGCGCAGCCCATCGGGGGATTCCTCGAGGTGGACTAGGACGTCGTACCACTGGGGCGGGATGCCGTAGTCGCGCTCGAAGGTGCTGTCGAGCCGGTCGATCAGCGTGCGCGCGTTCTCGAAGAACTGTTGCCAGGCGTGGCGGCGTTCGAATGTGAGCCTCGTCACAGATGGTTCTTTAGACAATTATTCGTGCTACAACTGTTAGCCGCCGTACCGTCGCACTCTAACTCATCGACATCGCCGATCGTCCCTGCTCCAGACTCTCTGAAGGAGCCAGCATGTCCAGCTCCGCTCACCCGGGATTCCTTACCGGGACCCGGCTCATCACCCCGGCCGACCGGAACTACGACGCCGTCAGGCAACCGTGGAACCTCGCGGTCGACCAGCGTCCCGCCGCCGTGGCGCTCCCTTCCGACGCCGCGCAAGTAGCGGAAGTCGTTAGGGCCGCCCGCACGGGGGGCCTGCGCGTCGCTGTCCAGGGCGGCGCCCACAATCCCGGCCCGCTCGGAGACCTCGGGGACGCACTGCTGCTCCGCACGTCCGCCCTGTCAGGCGTGCGGATCGACGCCGCTTCCCGGATCGCGCGGGTCGAGGCCGGCGCGCTGTGGGATCCGGTCGTCGCGGCGGCGGCCGAGCACGGCCTGTACCCGTTGCACGGCTCGTCGCCCAACGTGGGCGTGGTCGGTTACTCGCTCGGCGGGGGCCTCGGCTGGGCCGCGCGCCGCCACGGCCTGCAGGCAAACCAGATCGTGGCCGCCGAGCTCGTGACGGCCGACGGCGAGCTCGTGCGCGTCGATGCAGACCACGCGCCCGAGCTCTTCTGGGCGCTGCGCGGCGGCGGCGACGGGTTCGGAGTCGTAACGGCGCTCGAGTTCACGCTGCTCCCGATCAGCACCGCCTACGCCGGCTGGCTCGCGTGGGATTGGACGGAAAGCGAGCGCGTGCTCACCGCCTGGGCCGAGTGGACGCGGGCCGCGCCTGAGGCGGTGACAAGCTCGGCGCGAATCATCAAGGTCCCGCCGCTGCCGGAGGTGCCGGGGCCAATCCGCGGCCGGCAGCTCGTCGCCATTGACGGCGCCGTCGTGGGCACCAGTGACGAGCAGGCGGCCGCGATGCTCACGCCACTGCGAGCGCTGCGACCGGAGATCGACACGTTCGGCCGGGTGCCCACCACGGCACTCGCTCGGCTCCACGGCGATCCCGAGCCACCCACGCCCGTGGTCAGCGACACCGCGATGCTGGGCCCGCTCGACGCCACCGCGGTCGCGTCGCTCGTCGACGCCGCCGGCCCGCAATCGGGCTCGTCGCTGCTGTTGGCCGAACTGCGCCAGCTCGGCGGCGCGCTCGGGCGCCCGGCGCAGGACGCGGGCGCGCTCGCCGCGCTCGACGGCGACTTCGTGCTGTTTGCCCTCGCGCTAGCGCCCGACCACGCGAGCGAACGGGCCGGAGCTGCGGACGCGCGCACCCTGATCGAGGCGATGAGGCCATGGGTGCGCGGGCGCCGGTACGCGAACTTCGTCGAGGTGCCGGCGGACGCCGAAGAGTTCCATGACGCCGCGACGTTTGCGCGCCTCGAGCGGATCCGCCAGACCGTCGACCCCGACGGCCTGTTCCTGCCCGTCCACGGCTAGTCAGCGGCACCCGCAGTCCGACCCAACTATTCGGTGAGGAATTCCATCCCGTAGCGGGGCGCCGCCGCGGCGTAGCGGGCGGCGACGGCGTCGACGTTGTCGGGGATCTGGGCCGTCGGGTCCAGCGTCCGCTCGAGCGTCTCCTCGAAGAACTTCTCGATGCCGGCCGGCGTGAAGGTCAGGATCATGCGCATCGCCTCGGTGCCCTGGTTTTGGAAGCGGTGTACCGTGCCGCGCGGCACGTTGACGAAGTCGCCGGCGCCCGCGGTGATCCACTCCTCAGCGAGGAGGAGGCGGCATTCGCCCTCGACGATGTAGAACGTCTCGTCCTCGTGGCGATGGATGTGGGGCGGCGGGCCGCCGCCGGGCGGGACGATCGCCTCCATCGCGAAGTACGCGCCCCCTGTCTCGGCCCCGGTGACGAGGAACCGGTAGACGTCGCCCGGCCCTAGGTATATCGCGCCGGTTCCGGAGGCGCGATGCAGCGGCGAACGGACGGTGAGGTGTTCATGATCGTTCATGGCTCGAACGTAGGGCCGGGGCGCGCCTCCGCCATCGGCACTTCTGCCTAACCTCGATGCCTAATTGCGCTACAGCAGGCCGTTGGTCTGCGAACCGACCTGCGGCCACGCGTACCGGGGCGGCGGCGCAGTCCACCCGGTCGAGCGCGCGCTGGGGCCCGACCGCATAACCGCGGCGGCGCACGCGCTCGGCGTCCTCGGGGTCGAGCCCACCGCCGGTGTGGCCGGCCGGCTCCGCGAGCAACACCGTGCCGGGCGGCGTCAGCTCCGCAGCCACAAGCTCAGCGGGCGCGGCCACGCCGCCGGGCGGCCGTTCGCTGGCGACGTACAGCACGCGACCACGCTCCCACGCCGTACCGTGCACCATCTCACCGAAGTGACCCACCAACCGGCGCGCCGTCGGCATGACCACGTCGCGATACCCGTTCGTAGCAAGCATCGTCCGCGCCAGCCCCACCGTTCGGCACCCGAGCCGGTAGCGCCCACACGGCAACCGCTCCGTCAACCCCACGCTCGCCAACTCGCCCAGCAGCGCGTGCCCGTCGACTTCGCGATCCCCAGCAGCAAGCAGCCTTGAACCGCACCGTCCCCCGTCGCCGCTCGGAAGATCAGTTGGACCTGGCGGCGATAGCCACCGCCTCGCGAAGGGTGAGCCGAGAACCCGCGGCGAACGCCTGGTCGAAGGGGTCGGCTGCCAGGTGCACAGATCGACGCTCGTCACCGAGCTCGCCTAACGTCGAGCTCACGAAGACCCGCAGGCGCTGGTCTGGAGTCCGGATGACGACGTCGCGCTGCGGCCCGCCGCTCACGGATCGCCCCCGGTAAGGGCGCGATTCCGGCGCGCTGTTGCCGTTGAACCGGAATACGTTGAAGAACTCATGAGCCACCGTCAGCGGCGACGCGGTCGGGCAGCTCTCCATCGTATGCATCCCTCGACTGCTAGGTCCGCAGCTAGCGATGGCACTGTTCGAGCCTCGCTGCCGACCGGGCTCCCCTTCGGCATCGTACATCTGCGAGAGTGCTGCTGCCGCGGGAGACGAGTCGTCTCCGGCCCGGCGGCTCGCACTACGTGATCCATTCAACGAGCTGGTAGACGACTCCGTTCGCGTCGCTCATCTGGAAGAACCGCTCGCCCCACGGCTCGGTCTGTATCGGTGTATTGATCTCGACACCCTCGGCGCGGAGCCGCGCGTACTCGCCGTCGATGTCCTCGACCACGAACACGACTAAGAGCCCGTCCGCGGAGCGACCGCGCATCGCCTCGGGCTTGAAGGTTGCAAGCCCGGTGCGAAGGAAGATCAGGTTGAACCCGGCGTCCTCTCGTTTCAGCGAAACGAAGCCGTCTTCGGCCATCTCCTCCTCGAAGCCGAGGTGCTTGCGAACAAAGGCCGCGGAGGCGGTCGGTTCGGCGACGTTCAGGGAGACAGCCGAGCCGGTGATCTGCATCTTGTTCTCTCCTTCCATCTCGATTACGTGACTGCCGCGTGTCATTCCCCGCGACCCTCTCGGACCTGAAGCAGATTTCCGTCCGGATCCTGGAACCTCGCGGCGTAGCCCCAGGGGAACTCGAGGATCTCGGATGGCTCGAACTTCACTCCGCGCGACCTCAGCGTCTCGAACGCCATCCGGCAGTCCGCCACCTCGATGGTGTAGACCGCGGAACCCAGCTCGGCTTTGGCGGGTGTGCCCGGCCACAGAACGAGGTCGAAGTCCTGCCCCTCGACGCCGACGGTCAGGAATCGCGGTCCGTCGTGTGTCGGGTAGTCATCCCGCTTCTCGAGGCCGATGACATTTGTGTCGAAGTCGAGCGCCCTGTCCTGATCGCTCACCAACAGCGCCACGTACGGCACTTTTCAGCATCGTCGTTTCCTCCGTTCCTAGTCCTCGGCCTGAATGAGCTCGCAGCGTCGCCATGCATTCCTCCTCACGGTTGGGGGTGTCCTGGTTGGAGCGGGATCTCGGCTCGCAGGGCGGTGCCGGCGCCGGGTGGGCTTGAGACCTCGAGCCGACCGCCGAGCGCCTCGATGCGGTCGGTGAGACCGCGCAACCCAGAGCCGGTGACTCGATCGGCGCCTCCGGCGCCGTCGTCGGCGACCTCGACAACGAGCTGTGCGTCGCGCCGGGCGACCGATACGCCGGCGGTCGTGGCGTCGGAGTGTTTGAGGATGTTCGTGAGCGCCTCGGAGACGAGGTAGTACGCCGCCAGCTCCACGGGCTCCGGCGGTCGCCCGTTGAGATCGATGCTGAGCTCGACAGGCAGCGGCGCTCGCGCAGTCAGCGAATCGAGAGCCGCCGGGAGACCGCGATCGCTGAGGACGGCCGGATGAATGCCACGAGCGACATCACGCAGCTCCCGCAGCGAGGCGGCGAGCTCGTTCCGAGCCTCCGCGAGGAGCTGCTCGGCCTCGGAGCCGGGCGCCAGGCGACTCGCGAGCAGTCGCAAGCGCACCGAGAGCGAGACGAGCCGCTGCTGGACGCCGTCGTGCAGGTCGCGCTCCAGCCGCCGGCGTTCGCGGTCGGCTGCGGCCACGAGCCGCACGCCGGCCCGGTCCACTCCCCCTTCCTGGCGCTGTAGAGCCATGACCGACACGTGCGTCAGTCGTAAGCCGCGGCCAGGGCGGCGGTGTCCTCGAACATCTTGTAGGCGCGGATGCGGCCCTCACGCACCTCGCAGTAGAGCGCCCATTCCGACCGGAACACCCGCCCGGTACTACGCAGCCGGTGCTGCATGTAGCCGTAGGCGAACGCGAGGCCGTCGCTCTGGGTGGATTGGCGGACGTCGAACCGCTCGGTGTCGTACAGCTCGCGCAGGGTGGCGATAAAGCGGCGAACGCCCTCGCGTCCCTCGAAGCGCCCGTAGATCGGTACGCTCGGCGGTCCCTGGGCCTCGAATGTCGCGTCGGCCGTGACCAGCCCCAGGGCCGCTTCCTCGTTGCCGGAGCCGAGGGCGGTGAAGAAGTCATCGACGATTGTGTTGGCCATGTTGTGTCCTTCGGAGCGGACGAGCTAAGCCGCTCGCCGGGTTGCTTTTGCGGGGACGATGCGCCGCCGGCCAGCCGCCTCGCGGCCCATCGCTTCAGCCAGCTGGGCGCCCTCGAGCACCGGGCCAGTAGAGGGCTGGCATGGTGCTGGCCCCGCGGACGTTGCGGGGGTAGCCCAGATGTCCATTCGCGCGATCATGCGCCAATGGTTCCTCGCGCGATCCGGCTTCGCTACGTGGCCCCCCCGTAGTATTTGGGGGTCCTACCGAAGGGTGAGGGCATCGACGTGGCGGACCCGGAACCCCTGCTTCTAGAGCGTGAGCGCGAGCTTGCGTCACTCGAGGCGCTGATCGGAGGGGTCGCGGCTGGCGGCGCCCAGGTCGCCCTGATCGAGGGCAGCGCTGGGATCGGCAAGAGCCTGCTGCTGAGCACGCTGGAAGCGAGGGCGGCGGCGGAGGGATTTCGCGTGCTCGCCGGGCGGGCGAGCGTGCTCGAGCGGGAGTTCACCTTCGGGACGGTGCGGCAGCTCTTCGACCCGCTCCTCGCCGACCGCGCGCTCCATGATCGGCTGTTGGCGGGGGCCGCGGCGGGCGCGGGACCGGTGTTCGCGGCGTTCGAGGAGGCGGCGGAGGAGCGGGGCGTCGACGCCTCGTTCGCGGCGCTTCACGGTCTGTATTGGTTGACCGCCAACGTAGCCGCCGAGAGCACGCTGGTGGCGATCGACGACCTCCACTGGTGCGACGTGCCCTCGCCGAGGCGAACGCCGCCTTGGACGAGGCCCTCGCCGTCGCCCATCGCCGAGGCTCGCTGTACTCGCTCTCCACCATCCACCTGTGGCGCGGCTTCATGCTGCACCGCCGCGGTGAGCTGGCCGAGGCCGAGGATGTGTTGCGCACCGCCGCAAGTGAGTACGACCTCTTCGGCTTCGGCGCGGTGGGGGTGCAGCCGTGCAGCGCGTACCTGGCCGCGACGCTGCTCGAGCGCGGCGACAGGGACGGCGCCTGGCGGGCGCTGGAAGCCGGCGCCTCCGCGGCAGAGGGCCCAAACACGGCGCGCGTGTGGCTCATCATCCGCCTGCAGCTCCTGGTCGCGGAGGGGCGCGCCGAGGAGGCGCTCGAAGCGGCCGATGAGCTGGAGCGCCGGTCACGCTGGATGACGAACCCCGCAATCGGACCATGGCGCTTGCTCAAGGCTGAGGCGCTGGCGCTCCTCGAGCGGCATGACGAAGCGCTAGCGCACGCTCAAACCGACCTCGAGCTAGCTCGCCGGTTCGGCGCGCCGGGGACGGTCGGTACCGCGCTGCGGGTGCTCGGCACGCTCGAGCGCGACGCGGGCCTCGACCACCTGGGTGAAGCCGTCGAGGCGTTGCGCGGCTCGCCCGCTCGCCTCGACCACGCGAAGGCGCTGGCGGCGCTCGGCGCCGCTCTACGCCGGGCGGGCAGACGGGCGGAGGCGCGCGAGCCGCTGCGCGAGGCACTCGACCTGGCCGAGCGCTGCGGCGCCGAGGCGCTGGCCGAGCGGGCCCGAGAGGAGCTCAGCGCGACTGGAGCCCGGCCCCGCCGCGCCGTCCTGCACGGCGTCGACGCGCTCACCGCGAGCGAGCTGCGCATCGCGCGCTTGGCCGCGGAAGGCCTCAGCAACCGAGAGATCGCCCAGGCCCTGTTCGTAACCATCCGAACCGTCGAGATGCACCTGACGCACGGCTACCAGAAGCTCGACATCTCCTCCCGCACCGAGCTGCCCGACGCCCTGGGCACCGAAGCGCCGCAAGGCACCGGCTCGCACTGAGAGCAACGCGCGTGCCTTCACGCGGATGCGAGAGTGGGAGCGACTCCGCTTGCTCTTCCTGACTAGTCCGAAGCCGCCCCGGGCGGGGCCAGTGCAGTCGCGACGAGCTCCGTGTCCAGGTACTCGGTCAGCTCGCGCAGTTTGCCGTCGGCGATCCGGCACACCCAGCAATAGGTGTTGTGGTACGGGGATCCCGACTTCGTCGTGACCCGGCCGCGGCACTCGACGACCACGTGGTCATCCTCGGCGATGAAGCGGCGCGCGGTGTTCGTGTCGCGATCCGCGAACTGAGAGAACAGTGGCCCGAGCAGCTCGTCGAGCACCGTCTGCTTGCCCCGGTAAGTCCCCGACCAGTCGGTGGTGCC